>Ga0209064_1000250_pt1 | contig 125204 bp, 116 predicted proteins | sample Inofromicrocosms_FD_187498 | JGI IMG/M metagenome (GOLD analysis project Ga0209064, IMG submission 187498) | Mouse cecum microbial communities from Vienna, Austria - Inoculum for glucosamine and mucus D2O microcosms (SPAdes) (version 2) | ecosystem: Host-associated > Mammals > Digestive system...
CCTCTCCGCCTCTCCGCCTCTCCGCCTCTCCGCCTCTCCGCCTCTCCGCCTCTCCCGCCTCGCGCCGCTTTTCCCCATATATCCGCTCGGGCCGCAGCCTGCTGCGGCCTGCCGTGCTCGATGCACGTGCTCCGCAAGCTGCGCCCGAGCGGCTCACGGAGCCGCCAAACGAACGCCCTGCCGTCTTTCCGACCGATCTGTCAGTGCTCCCCCGCACTCCCGCCCGCCTCTTTCGGGAAAAATATGCTCCGGCCTACGGATATTGTCGGATTTTTTTCGTAGTTTTGCATCAATTGGAAAAATAATGAACTTAAATGCCGAAGTTGCATGACAAGCCGCAAGTACTGAGAAAACCCGAATGGCTGAAGATCCGGCTGCACCGCACCGCCGCATACGCAGAAGTACGACACATCGTCGAATCGCATGCGTTGCACACGATTTGCAGCAGCGGAATGTGCCCGAATAAGGCCGAATGCTGGAGCCGCCGCACGGCGACTTTCATGATTCTGGGCGATATCTGTACCCGAGGCTGCCGATTCTGCGCCACCCGCACGGGGCGCCCGCTGCCGCCCGATCCCGGCGAACCCGCCGAGATCGCCGAAAGCGTGCGTCTGCTGGGACTTCGGTATGTTGTCGTAACCTCTGTGACCCGCGACGACCTGCCCGACGGCGGCGCCGCGCACTGGGCGGAATGCGTCCGCGCCATCAGGAAACAGAATCCCGACGCAGCAATTGAGCTCCTTATTCCCGATCTCGACGCCCGGCCCGACCTGCTGGATACGGTCCTGGCATCGAAACCCGACATTGTCGGGCACAACATCGAAACCGTCGAACGGCTGACCCCGCAGTTGCGGGCGCGCGCGAAGTACCGGACCAGTCTGGCTACCCTGCGCCACATCGCCGAACGGGGTGCCGTAGCCAAAAGCGGCATCATGGTCGGCCTCGGCGAGAGCGATGACGAAGTATTGCAGACCCTGCACGACCTGCGCGACGCGGGCGTGCGGATCGTAACGCTCGGCCAATACCTTCGGCCAACCCTGGAGCACTATCCCGTTGCGGCGTATATTACTCCCGAAAAATTCGAATGGTACCGGCTGCAAGCCCTCGACATGGGCTTCGACTACTGCGCGAGCGCACCCATGGTGCGGTCGTCGTATCTGGCCGACGAAGCGTTGCGAAGCGTGAAGTTGTAGCTGAACGGAGATGGCGAACGTAGCATACCGCGACCTGGGCCGCATGGCATACGGGGAGTGCTGGCAGTTGCAGCAAACCCTGTTCGACGCGCTGCTGGCCCGCAAAAGCGGTAAGCAGGCGGCTGGCAGCTCCTGCGGCGTCTCCGCATCGGCGCTTTGCGGTGCCGAAGCAGCGGTCGCAGCACACGAAGCGGCAGACGCCGCATCGGCCGGCTGGCTGCTGGCGGTGGAACATCCGCCCGTCTACACCCTCGGCAAGAGCGGACGCGAGGCCAACATGCTCGCCGACGAGGCGATGCTGCGACTGCGGGGTGCGGAATTCCACCGCATCGACCGAGGCGGCGACGTCACTTTCCACGGCCCGGGGCAGTTGGTCGTATACCCGATTCTCGACCTGGAAAAGATCGGACTCGGACTGCGCGACTACATCGACCGGCTGGAGGAGGCGGTCATCCGCACCGTAGCCTCCTACGGCATCGCCGCGGGCCGCATCGCCGGCGCCTCGGGCGTATGGCTGGGCACGGAGGAGCGGTCGCCGCGCAAGATCTGCGCAATAGGAGTGCGTTCGTCGCGTTATGTTACCATGCACGGCTTCGCGCTCAACGTATCGACCGACCTGGGTTGGTTCGAGCTGATCAACCCGTGCGGCTTCACGGACCGCGGCGCTACCTCGCTGGAGCGGGAGACGGGGCGCCGGGTGGCGATGGAGGAGGTAAAGGACCTCGTGGTGCGGAACCTGAGCGAAATATTGAAAATTGAAATATATAAAAAATAGCGATTATGCCCATAGAAAAGCGATGGGTGGTGAAACCGCAGGGGGATCCCGCGGCGGTGGCGGCGCTGGCTGCCTCGCTGAAGATGTCCCCCGTGCTGGCGAATCTACTCGTACAGAGAGGCATAGACACAGTAGAACGAGCAAAGAAGTTTTTTGATCCGAAGCTCTCCGACCTGCACGATCCGTTTCTGATGAAAGACATGGAACGCGCGGTGGAACGCGTGGCGCAGGCCGTGCGCGACGGCGAGAAGATCATGGTGTACGGCGATTACGACGTGGACGGCTGCACGGCCGTGGCGCTCGTGTACAAGTTCCTCCGCCACATCGGACACCGCAACCTGTCGTTCTACATTCCAGACCGGTACACCGAAGGCTACGGCATCTCGGTCAAAGGCATCGATCACGCGGCGCAGAAAGGCGTCTCGCTCATCATCGCCCTCGACTGCGGAATCAAGGCCATGGAAAAGGTCGTCTATGCGAAACAGAAAGGCGTGGATTTCATCATCTGCGACCACCATCTCCCGGCCGACGAAATCCCGCAGGCCGTGGCCGTTCTGGACCCCAAGCGGGTCGATTGCACCTACCCGTTCGACGAGCTGTCGGGCTGCGGCGTAGGTTTCAAGCTGGTGCAGGCCTATGCGCAGCGCAACGGCATACCCTTCGAGGAGCTCACGCCGCTGCTGGACCTGCTGGTGGTGAGCATCGCCTCGGACATCGTGCCCCTCGTGGACGAAAACCGCATCCTGGCCCACTACGGCCTCATACGGCTCAACCGCCAGCCTTCGAAAGGACTGCTTTCGATCATCAAGATCTGCGGTCTGGAGAACCACGGCATCACCATCGACGACATCGTTTTCAAGATCGGGCCCCGCATCAACGCCGCAGGGCGCATGCGCATGGACGAACACGACGAGAATGCCTCGCCCTCGGGCGGACACGCGGCCGTGAACCTGCTCGTGGAGGCGAGCGAAAGCATGGCCGCGGAGTTCGGCAACGTGATCGACGCCTACAACCAGGACCGCAAGAGCATCGACCGCAGCGTGACGCAGGAGGCGCACGACTACATCGAGCGCAACCCCGAACTCAAGAGCCGCAAAAGCACGGTGATCTACAATCCCCGCTGGATGAAGGGCATCGTGGGCATCGTGGCGTCGCGTCTGATCGAAACCTACTACCGCCCCACGGTGGTGCTGACCATGAGCAACGGCTTCGTCACGGGCTCGGCCCGCTCGGTGCCGGGCTTCGACCTCTACCAGGCCGTAGAGTCGTGCTCCGACCTGCTCGAAAACTTCGGCGGCCACATGTACGCCGCAGGCCTTACCATGCGGCCCGAGAACGTGGAGGAGTTCACACGGCGCTTCAACGCCTTCGTGGAGGAGAACATCGACCCCCAGATGCTCGTGCCGCAGGTGGACATCGACGGCGAGCTGCTCTTCTCGGACATCACGCCCGCGTTCCGCCGCGACCTGAACCGCTTCCAGCCCTTCGGCCCCGGCAACCCCTCGCCCGTGTTCACCACGGCGGGCGTGATCTGCCACGGCGACGCCAAGCTCGTGGGCATGGAGGCCGAGCACCTGCGCATGGACCTCATGCAGCGCCAGAAGCCCTGCACGACGATCCCCTGCATCGCGTTCCAGCAACCCACCCACTACGAATGGGTGCGCGCCGGCAAGCCGATCGACATCTGCTACCAGATCGTCGAGAACCACTACCGCGGCATGGTGACCACACAGCTGAGGATCAAGGACATAAAGCCCATACGCAACAACCGTTCGTAAGGTGAAGGCCGTAACAATCGCCGCCGGGCTGTGGCTCTGCGCCCTGCTCTTCGCGGGCCCTGCCGCGGGGCGCGAACGTCCCGCGGTGCGGCCGCCCTACCTGCATGCGGGCGACAGCGTGGGCGTGGTGACCATCTCGTCGCGCACCGACACGCTGCGCCGCCGCCACTACGAGAAATGCCTCGACGTGCTGCGCGGCTGGGGGCTGCACGTGCGGCGCAGCGAGCACCTTTACGGCGCCGCAGGCGGCTGGTTCAATGCCCCCGACAGCGTGCGGGGCGCTGACCTGCAACGCATGATCGACAACCCGAACCTGCGGGCCATCCTCTTTTTCCGGGGCGGCTACGGCGCCCTGCGGGCCCTCGACCACGCGGACCTGACACCGCTGCGCACCGACCCCAAGTGGCTCGCGGGCTTCAGCGACCTCACGGTCGTGCACTATGCGCTCCGGCGGTTGGGCGTGGAGTCGGTCCACGGCACGATGCCCTCCTTCTTCCGCACCGACAGCCTCGAACGCGACACCTCGGCCCTCTCGCTGCGCGACGCCCTCTTCGGGCGGCTCGACGGCTACCGCACGGCACCCCATCCGCTCGACCGCAAAGGCACGGCCCGGGGCGTGCTCCTGGGCGGCAACCTCTCGGTTCTCTCCTCGCTCAACGGCACGCCGCTCGACGACGACGGCACGGAACCCGTCCTCCTGCTCCTGGAGGACGTGGGCGAGAGCATCCACCACATCGACCGCATGCTCCAGACGCTGCGGCGCAGCGGCCGCCTCTCGGCCGTGAGAGGCATCGTCGCGGGAGATTTCGTGCGCATAAGGGGCGAAAAACAGTGGGGCGAAACCGCGGCCGACCTGGTGCGCCGCCTCGCCGACGAGCTGGACGTGCCGGCGGTCTTCGGATTCCCTGCCGGCCACGACGCAGCCAATTACAGCCTCTACATGGGCCGCGAAGCGGTGCTGACCGTCACCGAGTCGGGCAGCGAGCTGCGGTTTCTCTGAAGCATGCCCCGCAGCGACTTCCCCTTTTCAAAAAACACCGGACAACTGGCGAAAAGACACATGAAAGCCCCCGCACCCTCTATGAGCGGTGCAGGGGCTTCCATATCGGGTTGCGAGACTACCGAAACACAAGCGTCCCCTCGACCGCGATCTCACGGTCCTCTTCGGTTTGCAGCGTCACGCACAGCGTGCAGCTTTTCGCCGTCGCATCGTCGGGCATCACGTCGATCGTAAAGGACAGGACGTTCGTTTCATCCGCCACGAGCATCTTCAGATCGGTCGCCGTAAGATCGGGCAGGCGTTTCTCGATCCATGCCACCTCATCCGTGAGCATTTCGCCGTCGTCGCCCGCATACGTATAATATTTCGTATAACCGCTATCAACGAACGCCCCGAGCGAGCGCACACGCAATGTGACCGCCGCATCAAGCGGCGCACCGGCCGGATAGTCGGGACCGAAACCGCAATCGGGACTCACCACGCGGATCGACTTGAGATTGTGTGCATAACAAACGTGGAAGAAAGGCGCTTCCGGAACCTCACGATCATATCCCGCATCCCCGTTATGCTCCGCTATGCGGCGAAACTCCGCCACTTCAGCCACATCGTCGCTCATAGAGAAATAACTCATGCGCTTTCCATCGTCCGCAATACGCATACGCAACTCCCGCTCCGGCCAATTGCCGATCAGCTGCCAAGTTCCGTCCATATAGCCCGGAACGCAATGTTCCGAAAAAAACGTATCTATCCCTCCCGGAGGAGTTACCGCTTTCTCCTTGCCGTCACACGCCATGCATGCAAGGCAGATCGTCATAAGAAAGAAGAACTTTTTCATAAGGCTTGAATTTTATGGAATACGGGGGCCTCGGCGGGAACGGAAAAAAGAGGCGCGGCGTATTCCGGTCCACTACAAAGATAGTGTTTTTTTCGGGATAAACAAGGTGTTTGGGGCGGATTCGACGGAATACGGCAAAAAACAGGGCGTTTCGGAGGATCGGACGAACGGAGAGGAGGGAAAGAAACGGGCGGCAGTGCGGCTGCACGGCCGGCTTCGCAGAAGGCTGCTCCCGGCTCACCAGCCGTACCGGAAACAGTAATCCGCCGTGCACTTCCTGCCCGATGCGAAGACGAACGTCACCTCCACCGCATACTCCCCCTGCTCGGGCATCCGCTCGAATTCGAGGTACTGACCATCGAAAAGATACAGGCCGCCGGCGCCGTCCGCACCGGCAATGAGCGTCAGGTCGGCGGGTGTCAGCTCCGAAAGCCGCTTCCTCACCACGGGCGCGACCATGCCGTCGCCCTCGGAGTATCCGCTGCGCACATAGGGCGCATGGGTCCTGAACGCGAGGAACACCACGTCATCAAGCGAGCTGCCCGCAGGATGCGCCTCGTCCCATGCGGCGCGCGGACACACCGCGTGCACCGCGCATAGGTCGTCGGCCAAAGCGCTTTGCAGAAAGATCTTCCCGACCCAGCGGTCGTATCCCGTGTCGCCGTTCCGCTCGGCAAGCTCGCGGAAACGGAGCGCCTCCTCGCCCTCGCCGCCGATCTCCGCCGAGCGGTATTCGCGGCCGAACTCATAGAAATAGAGGATGCGGTTGTCGTCATGAAACCCGTAGTAGCGGGGATCCCGCAACACGACACGATCCACCTCGCAGTAGGTATTAACGAACGACGCAACCCGATAACTGCGATGGTCGAGCCCCTCCTCCTTCGCGCAAGCCGCAGCACACAGCGCGACTCCGCAGAAAAACAGCCAGGACGATAAAGTTTTCATAAGACCGATTGTTTTGTGGAACACGACGGGCGACAAGAGACAAATGAGGCGATTCGTGTTCCCGTTTACCGCAAAGATAGCATTCTGCGCCGGAAATAGCAAGCCACCGGACAGAATTTCAACCCGCAGCCCCCTCGTCAGCAGCGGGCGCGGGCGCAACCTCCCGTTCCGGCACGGCCGGGATGGCCCCGCCGGGACGGCACGCGCGCAGGCCGCAGCATCAGTAGAACGTGCCGCGCGGGGCGAAGATCGCGTAGCCGAAGTTGAACGTGAGGTACATGTTGTGCCAGTTCTTCAGCTCGTATTTGGTGAGCGCCAGGCTCACGGGCCCGATCGAGGTGTGGTAGACGAACGAAGCCTCGACGGCGTAGTGCGTGCGCGTGTCGGCTCCCGACACGTTCCGCGCAGCCTCGCGCCATACGAAGTCGCGCTTGTCGCGGTGCATGACGTAGAATCCCGTGCGGAAGAAGAAATCGGGCAGCAGGTCGAACGTCGGCATCACGCCGCCCGCCACGAAGCGCCGCGCCGAGAAGTCGGGCATGAAGATCATGCGCGACTGCGCCGTCGGCTCGTAGGCCGGGAGCGCCATGAGCGTGGCCTGAAGCGTGGAGAAGCGCGGCTGGTCGGTAAGCACGGCGTCGAAGTTCAGTCCGAGCGAGAACCAGCGGCAGCCGGGGATGTCGAAATACTTGTCCCACCGCAGCCGCGCGCCGAACCAGCCGCGCGTGTGCAGCGACGTCCAGCGGCTGCGGTCGTAGGGCCGGTACTTGTCGCGCCCGCCGAGAAAGACGACCGAGGCCGCCACGTGCGAACCCTTGCGCGGATAGAGGGGTTTGTCGAGCGTGTTGCGCGCCACTTCGAGCTTCGCGCCCGCGTAGGAGAAGCGCGAGTGGTCCGTCTCGTAGGCGAACTGCTCGTCGGAATCGTAGCGGTAGTTGATGTGGCCGGCATTGAGGCGCAGCGAGAGCATGCTGCGGCGCGTGAGAGGCAGTCCCCCGGCCACCGAGGCGAAGAGCTCGCTGCTCTTGACCTCCAGGATGTTGTCCACATCCGAAACACGGCCGAAGGTGCCGTGGCGGAGGTTCTTGACGGCGAAGTTGAACGAGTAGTCGAGGAAGAGCGGATAGCGACCCATGTAGAAGTCGGAGCGACCGCCGAAAGCGCCCCACGTGTAGAGGGGCCCCAGGTAGAGGTCGCCGCCCCACGAGTGGGCCACGCGCCCGATCGTGGAGTAGCTCACGCCCAGATAGGCCTGGTTGTAGGCCGTGGAGGAGACGTTGCCGCCCACCATCACCTTGAAGTTGGGCCGTGTGGCGAGCCGCGCGGCGAAGGAGTAGCGTCCGGACACGGTGTCGTAGCGCGCCCGGGGGAAGTCCATCGTGAAATCGCCGCCCGCCAGCACGCCGAAGAGGTTCTCCTTCAGCTCGTCGTAGCCCATTTGCCGCTGCACGCCGCGGGCGCGGCGGTCGGCCTCCACGAAGTCGCGGACGTAGGCGCGCTGCGTGCGCGACAACCCCTCGAAGGCGTAGTCGTCGAAGATCAGGGGCGGACACTTGGCGCGGAATGCCGCGCGGCGCTCCGCGAACCATGCCGAGTCGCGCCGCTCGGTCACGGCAGCCAGCAGACGGGGCATCTGCTCCATGGCGTCGGCGTAGCCCATGTTCATGATGGCCGCGGGATCGTCGAAATCGAGCATGCCCACGGCCACGGCACGGCGGATCATGACGCCGCGGTCGGCGGGCAGGTCGTAGTCCGTGTCGTGCATGGCCAGCACGAAAGCCTGGTCCATGAGGTTGTTGTTCTCGCTGGGCGCGGTATTGCCCTCGGTGCACACCGAACCCACGATCAGGTCGGGCGCGAACTCCGCGTCGAGCGGCTTCCAGGGGAAATTATCGTAGATGCCGCCGTCGTAGAGCAGCATCGAATCGACCTTCATGGGTTTGAACACCAGCGGAATCGACATCGACGAGCGCACCGCCTCCGCAAGGTCGCCGTCGCGCAGGACCACGCCCCGGCGGGCGTTCATGTCGCTCGCCACACAGAGGAAGGGCACCATCAGGTCGTCGAAACGCCCCCCGGCAGCGGCCGTGGCGGGGGCGAAGAGCTCCATCAGAGCCATATCTACGGGCGTGGAGGAGAGCAGATTCGAGGGGAGCACGAAGCGCTTGCCGGGCTTCGTGTGGCGGAAATCCAGCCGCAGCCGGAAGAACGACGGCACACGCCCCGTCTGTCGGTAATAGGGCATGCAGTTGGGGTCGATGTGGCCCGAGACCCATTCGCGCACGACGCCCGACTCGACGATGGCCCGCATCTCGGCGGGCGAATACCCCGAGGCGTACATGGCGGCGATGATCGACCCCATGGAGGTTCCGGCCGTGCAATCGACGGGGATTCCGTTCTCTTCGAGCGCTTCGAGCACTCCGATGTGGTAGAGGCCCTTGGCGCCGCCGCCGCTCATGACCACACCCACGCGTTGCGCCGCCGCCGGACAGGCGGCCAGCACTCCCCAAAAGACAAAAGCGAGGGCTCTTCGCAACATTTTTCCGTTTTTTTTATAACTTTGCATTTCAGATGCTAAATGCGTGTAAAAGTAGGCAAAAAGCAGGATAATTCAAAAAAACCACCGATAATTCAGACAATATGACCGATAAAATCAACGACCTTCTCCGCCGCGTGGCGGAGTTCAGCCCCCGCACGGCCGCCGACGTGGAGGAGTTCCGCATACGGATCCTCGGCAAGAAAGGCGAACTGAACGCACTGATGGAGGAGTTCAAGAGCGTGGCGCCCGAACTCAAGCGCGAGCTGGGACAGCAGCTCAACAAACTGAAATCCGCAGCGCTCGAACGCATCAACGCCCTCCGCGAGGAGGCGCAGGCCGCGGCCGCCGACTCGGCCGCGACGCTCGACGACCCCACACGTCCCGGCACGGCCGCGGCGATCGGCACACGCCACCCGATTTCGCTCGTGCGCAACCAGATCGTGGAGGTCTTCGCGCGCCTGGGCTACACCGTGGCCGAGGGTCCCGAAATCGAGGACGACTGGCACGTATTCTCGGCGCTCAACTTCCCGCCCGAGCACCCGGCCCGCGACATGCAGGACACCTTCTTCATCGAGAAGAACCCCGACGTGCTGCTGCGCACGCACACCTCGTCGATCCAGGTGCGCACCATGACGCAGCAGAAGCCGCCCATCCGCGTGATCTGCCCCGGACGCGTCTTCCGCAACGAGGCCATCTCCTACCGCGCGCACTGCATCTTCCACCAGATCGAGGGCCTTTACGTCGATGAGGGGGTCACCTTCGCCGACCTGAAGCAGTCGCTGCTCTACTTCGCCCGCGAGGTCTTCGGCGAGACGGCCCGCATCCGCATGCGCCCCTCCTACTTCCCCTTCACCGAGCCGTCGGCCGAGGTGGACGTGTCGTGCAACCTCTGCGGCGGCAAGGGCTGCAACGTGTGCAAGGGCACGGGCTGGCTCGAAATCATGGGCTGCGGCATGGTGGACCCCAACGTGCTGGAGTCGTGCGGCATAGATTCGAAGAAGTATTCGGGTTTCGCGTTCGGCATGGGTATTGAACGCATCGCCATGCTCAAGTACGGCGTCAAGGACCTGCGTCTCTATTTCGAGAACGACGTACGGTTCCTCCGCCAGTTCGAGTCGGCCCTCTGACACACACTCCGCCCATGAAGCGCACCGCAGCCATCACCGTCCTCACGCTCCTCTTCGCCACGGCGTTCGTCTCCGGACGCAACGTCCGTCCGGCGGGCGGCACGGACGACGACACGCTGCGGGCGTTCCGTCTCTACACCGAGGGAATCAAGCGCGAAGCCATCGACCGCGACACGCTGCGGGCCCGCGAGGCCTATGCCGGGGCCATCGAGGCCGACACGACCTTCGCTGCGGCCTACTACGCCCTGGCCTCGCTGCTGCTCGACACCGACACGCCGCAGGCCGTGGCGCTGAGCCGCCGCGCGGCGCAGCTCGACTCCACCGAGAAGTGGTACCTCCGGCTTTACGGCCAGGCCCTGGTCACGGGGGAACGATACGACGAGGCGCTCGGTGTCTACCGCACGCTGAGCCGCATCGACTCGCACAATCCCGAGGTTTACAGCGTCCTGGCGGCGCTCTACGAGCAGGCGCAGCTCCCGTTCTCGGCCATTGCCGTGCTCGACTCCGCGGAGCTGCGGCTCGGCCGCATCCCACCCCTCACGGCCGCCAAACGACGGCTGCTGGTGGCCACGCGGCAGTACGACAAGGCGGTTACCGAAGCCGAAGCCCTCGTGGCGGCGGCGCCCTACCAGATCGAGAACCGCATGATCCTGGGCGAGCTCTACGCCATGCAGGGACGCGATTCGCTGGCCGTGGAGCAGTTCGATGCAGCCCTGCGCATCGACTCGACCGACGTGGCGGCCCTGGTCGCCGTGGCCGAATTCCACAACCGCCGCCGCAACTACCGCGCATTCCTCCAGCTCACGCGGCGGCTCTTCGAATCGGACGCCATATCGCCCGAACTCAAGGCCGAGCAGTTCGAACGCATGACCTCCGACGTGCGGTTTTACCGCGAGCACTACTTCCAGCTCAACGAGCTGGCCTCGGTGCTGGCCATCAAGTACCCCGACGACCCGCGGATCGTGGGGCTCTACGGCCGCCACCTCATCGCCGCAGGCGAGCTGGACCGGGCGCTCGAACTCTTCAAGCTCCACACGGCCGACCGGCCGCCGGTGAGCGACTACTTCACGATGGTGATCGACATCGAGAGCTACAGGCAGCGTCCCGACTCGGCGGACAAGTACGCCGGAGAAGCCCTGCGCCTCTTCCCCCAAAAGCCCGAATTCCACATCGCACGCGGGCACATCCGCAGCTACGCGGGCCGGCACGACGAAGCCGTGCGCAGCTACCGTGCCGCACTGCGCCACATCGGCACCGACTCGCTGCGCGGCGTGGTGTGGGGATGCATCGGCGACACGTACCATGCGGCCGGCGAGCGGCGCAAGAGTTACGCGGCCTACGACCGCGCGCTGCGCTACGACCCCGACAACACGATGGTGCTCAACAACTACGCCTACTTCCTCGCACTTGAGGAGCGCGACCTCGAACGAGCCCTCCGCATGGCCGAACGGGCCGTGGAGCACTCGGCGAACAACCCCACGTTCCTCGACACGCAGGCGTGGATTCTCCACCTCATGGGCCGCACGGCCGACGCGCGGCGCACCATGCAGCTCGCCATATCGCTCGACCGCAGCGGCAGCCCCGAGCTGATGATCCACTACGGCGACATCCTGGCCGCGGCAGGCGAACGCTACATGGCCGAAGTCTACTGGCGCAAGGCGCTCGAAAACGGATATGCCGATCCCGAAGCCGTGGCCCGGCGCTTCGAATGGCTCCGCACACCCCGAACCGAAGAAACCGAAAAAACCTCCGGACAATGACCTGGAAGCGCATCCTCCTGCTCCTCGTCGCCTGCACCGCGGTGCTGACCGCGGCGGCGCAGCGCAACGCCCAAATCGACAAACAGAAGAAGCTGATCGCCACGCTCGAACGCCAGATCGCAGCACAGGAGCGAGAAATCGCCAAGATCAAGAAGGGCCGCTCCGCGACCGAGGAGCGCGTGAAGCGTCTGGCCCGCCAGATCGACACCCGCACCCAGCTGCTCGAAGCCCAGGAGCACGAAGCGCGCCTGCTGGCCGGCGAGCTCACGCGCACGGACCGCACGGCCGACAGCCTCGGCCGCGCCCTCGACCGCCAGAAGGAGCTCTATGCCGAGATGGTGCGCGAGGCGTACCGCAACTACCGCCACGAAAACTACCTCACCTACCTCTTCGCGTCGGAGGATTTCGCCGACATCGCACGCAAGATCGCCAACCTGCGTCAGGTGGCCTCCATGCGGGCCGAGAAGTTGCGGCGCATCGGCGACCTGAAGGTCGAGGTGGCCCGCGAGAAGGAGGAGCTCGACCGCCGCAAGCACGCGCTCGACTCGGTGACCGCGCAACTGCGGGCGCAGCGTGCGAAACTCGAACGCGACGCCCGGAACGCCAAGGCAGAGGTCCGCCGCATGTCGAAACAGGAGAAGCAGCGCCTCCAGCAGAAGATCGCCCGCGAGCAGCAGCTGAGCGTGGCCGTGGAGGAGCTGCGCAAGCTCTCGCGCGGCAACAAGGAGGGCGGCTCGTTCTCGTCGAAAACCTCGGGCCTGAGGCTGCCCGTCGCCGGAGGACGCGTGCGGCGCTACATGGAGAACATGGCCGAGATCACCGGGCCCAAGGGGGCGCGCGTAACCTCCATCTACGAGGGCAAGGTCGTGGAGATCAAACGCAACCGCATCACCAACAAATACGACGTATACGTCGCGCACGGCGAGTACCTGACCACCTATGCCAACCTCGGCTCCGTAGCGGTGCAGAAGGGCCAGAAAGTGGCCAAGAACGCAGCGCTGGGCACGATCGGCTCCTCGGTGAACGTCACGACGATGGAGACCGAATACAAACTGGTCTTCGGCATCTACTCGCCCTCGCCCACCGAGAAGATGCGGGCCGAAAACTGTTTCCGCAAATAACGATGGCTGTAAAATACCACACCGACGGCTGCCGCTACCGCCTGCCCGAGAAACGCAGGACCGCGGCATGGCTCCGCGAAGTCGCCCGCAGCGAGGGATACGTGCTGGGCGACGTGAACTACATCTTCTGCTCGGCCGAGCGCCTGCTCGCCATGAACCGCCAATACCTCGGCCACGACTACTTCACGGACGTCATCACGTTCGATTACAGCGACCGAAAGGGCTCGGGCATCGTCTCGGGCGACGTGTTCATCGACGTGGAGACCGTGGCCGACAACGCCCGGCTCTACGGCGCCCCGCGCCTCCAGGAGATGCGCCGCGTGGTGGTGCACGGCGTGCTGCACCTCTGCGGTCAGAAGGACAAGACGCCCCGCGCCAACGCCCAGATGCACCGCAAGGAGGACAAGTACCTGGCCTGGTGGTCGGAGCAGGAGGCCTGAACCGACACACGGCACGAACCCTCGTCAGGACGGCGACGGCATGGCGGCGCACGCCCGCAGCCGTGCGAGGAGGCATCGTGTGCGGACCCGGCGCAGGAATCCCGGCGGCCGGGGCACGCCCCCGGCTCGCACGCGGACGCCGGGCCGGAAGACGCCGCACCGGACGGCACGATCTGCGCGGCAGGTCATCGCGGAGAATCCGCATACCCCACGACAAAGAACCAACACAGAGATTAGAAAGTGACACTCGAATACGACATCATCGTCATCGGCGGAGGACACGCCGGATGCGAAGCCGCCTCGGCAGCCGCACGCCTCGGCAGCCGCACGCTGCTGCTGACGATGGACATGGAGAAACTGGCCTCCATGTCCTGCAATCCGGCCGTCGGAGGCGTTGCCAAAGGACAGATAGTCAGGGAAATAGATGCAATCGGCGGTCAAATGGGCCGCATTACCGACCTCACGACCGTGCAATTCCGCATGCTCAACCGCTCGAAGGGCGCCGCGATGTGGAGTCCGCGGGCGCAATGCGACCGCCACCGCTTCTCGGAGGAGTGGCGCCACACGCTGGAGAATACGCGCAACCTCTACATCTGGCAGGACGCCGCCACAGAGCTGCTTTTCGAGCCCGATGCGGCCACGGAATCCCCCGTCGAAACCTCGGCTTCAGCGAAACCGGCCGGGGCGGCCAGAAGTGCCGAAAACAACACGGAAGCCACACCTTCGCCCAACGAAACCTCGGCAGCCGCTCCGGAAAGCGCCCCCCGAACTCTGCGTGTCGTGGGCGTACGCACGCGCATGGGCGTGGAGTTCCGCTGCCGCGCCGCGATCCTCACGAGCGGCACTTTCCTCGACGGCACGATGCACTGCGGCGAGGCCCACGCCGAGGGCGGACGCGCGGGCGATGCCGCTTCGCACGGACTCACGGAGTGCCTGCGTGCTGCGGGGTTCGAAAGCGGCCGCATGAAGACCGGCACGCCCGCACGCCTCGACGCCCGCACGATCGACTTCGAGGCATTGGCTGTGCAGCCGGGCGACGAGAAACCCGCGAAATTCTCCTTTTCATCGGAGACGCAGCCGGTGAAATACCAGCTGCCCTGCTTCATCGTCTATACCACGCCCGAGGTGCACGCCCTTCTGCGCGAGGGTTTCGACCGCTCGCCGCTTTTCAACGGCACGATTCAGGGCATCGGCCCGCGCTACTGCCCGAGCATCGAGGACAAGCTGCGCACCTTTGCCGGCAAGGAGCAGCACCAGCTCTTTCTCGAACCCGAGGGCCGCTCGACCAACGAATATTACCTGAACGGCTTCTCGTCGTCGCTGCCCTGGGAGGTGCAGTGGCGGGCGCTGCACAAGATCCGCGGACTGGAGAACGTGCACCTGTTCCGCCCGGGCTATGCCATCGAATACGACTATTTCCCGCCCACGCAGCTCCGCCACACGCTCGAAACGAAGCGGGTCGCCGGTCTTTTCTTCGCGGGCCAGGTCAATGGCACCACCGGATACGAGGAGGCCGCGGCCCAGGGTCTGATGGCCGGCATCAACGCGCACCGCAAGCTGCGCGGCGAAGCACCCGTGGTTCTGCACCGCGACGAAGCCTACATCGGCGTGCTGATCGACGACCTGGTGACGAAAGGCGTCGATGAACCCTACCGCATGTTCACCTCGCGGGCCGAGTACCGCATCCTGCTCCGACAGGACAATGCCGACATAAGACTGACGCCGAAAGGATACGAAATAGGATTGATTTCGAAGAAAAGATACGACGAATTCCTCAAAAAAAATATGCTCGTAAAATCGCTTGTTTCCTTCGTACACGAGACGAGCATCAAACCACACGAAATTGAAGCCTATCTGAAATCGGTGGATGAGGAGCCCCTGACCCAGGGACGCAAGCTCTACGACCTCGTTCCGCGCAACAACGTCACATTGGAAGGACTGATCGGAGCCGTGCCGAAACTCGCAAGATTCGTGGAGGAAAACGATATCGACGGCGAGGCGATCGAAGAAGCGGAAATCCAAATAAAGTACAAAGGCTACATCGAACGCGAAAAATTCATCGCCCAGAAACTTCACCGACTGGAAAACATTGCAATTCCTGCGGATTTCGATTTCAACAAGCTGCAATCGCTCACCATCGAAGCCCGGCAGAAACTCACCCGCATCCGTCCCGCCACCATCGGACAGGCATCGCGCATTCCGGGCGTGTCGCCCGCCGACGTAAACGTATTGCTCGTGCGCTTCGGCCGTTGATTGTTCCACGTGGAACAGAGAGCACCCCTCGGAACGAAAGCTCCGAGGGGTATTTTTGTGGAAGTTCCGTCTTCTGAAAACACAGAGGAAGATCGCGAACCACTACCCTACTCGCATCCGGACACAGACGCAAGCAATACCTAAGAAAAATATCGAAATAACAATACCACTCGATTGCAGCTGCATACTGCATCCGACTCCGACCGGACTCGAAATGGCCGCACGGCCACAATTAGGCCACAGTACGGCCCACAGTACAGCCCACAGTACAGCCCACAGTACAGCCCACAGTACAGCCCACAGTACGATACCCTAACAACCCGCCGGAAACGAATACCGCAATACAGGAAGCCCCGCTGCGCTCATACACTATTCCACAGCACAAAAAAAGCCCCCGGGAATTTCCGGGGGCCTGTAAGCAAATCCGAAAGTAATTAAAGCACGATCGTGCACCAGTTGTGCTTGTCCTCGGCGCGGCCGTACTGAATATCCTGCAGGCGCGTGTAGAGCTCCATGCTGGTCTTGCCGACCTTGTCCATACCGAAGTTGTAGGTCTTCTCGTTCTCCATGTCGTAGACCATGCCGATGGGCGAAATCACGGCAGCCGTACCGCAGGCGCCGCACTCCTCGAAGGTCTCCAGCTCCTCGAACGGAATCTCGCGGTTCTCCACCTTCAGGCCCATATCCTCGGCCAGCTGACGGAGGCTCTTGTTCGTAATCGAGGGAAGGATCGAGGGCGACTTCGGCGTAACATAGGTGTTGTTCTTGATACCGAAGAAGTTAGCAGCGCCGCACTCCTCGATGTACTTGTGCTCCTTGGCATCGAGGTAGAGCACGTTGCTGTAACCTCTCTCGTGTGCGTGCACGCCCGAAAGGATCGACGCAGCGTAGTTGCCGCCGACCTTCACGTCGCCCGTACCGCGCGGGGCCGCACGGTCCTGCTCACGGTCGAGAGCGACCTTGATGGGCTTGATGCCCTCCTTGAAGTAAGCGCCTACGGGCGATGCGTAAACGATCAGCAGCGCGTCGTTCGCGGGCTTCACGCCCAGACCGGCCGTCGTACCGAACATCACCGGACGCAGGTAGAGCGAAGCACCCGTGCCGTAGGGAGGAATGAAGCGCTCGTTGCGCTTAACGACCTCGATGCAGGCGTTTACGATCATGTCGATCGTGGGAACGGGCAGACACAGACGCTCGGCGGACGACTGCAAACGGGCCGCATTGTCCTTCACACGGAACAGACGCACCTTGCCGTCCGCACCGCGGAATGCCTTCAGACCCTCGAAAAGCTCAAGGCCGTAGTGCAGACACGATGCCGACATGTGCATCTGAATGTACTCGTCGGACGTAACCTGCATGTCGCTCCATTTGCCGTCCTTGAATTCGTAACGTACGTTCCAGTCCGTCTTCAGGTAGTTGAAACCCAGCGAACCCCAATCGATGTTTTCCATTGTTCTGTAAATTTGAGTTTAAGTGATTCGGTTATTTCGTTGTTCCTTATTATGTCCGTTTCTCGACGGCGCCGGCCGCTACCCCACTACCGCACCGTTCATCGCGGCGGCATCGGGTTGCAGAAGCCGCAGCTTGCCGTCGGCATCCTCCGCCATCAGAATCATGCCCCGCGACTCGATGCCCTTGAGCGTGCGCGGCGCCAGATTGACCAGCACGAGCACCTGACGGCCCACCAGCTCCTCGGGTGCGTAGTGCTCCGCGATGCCCGACACGATCTCCCGGCGGTCTATGCCCGTATCTACGGTGAGTTTCAGCAACTTCTTGGTCTTGGCCACCTTCTCGGCCGCCAACACGGTCGCAACGCGGATGTCCATGCGGCCGAAGTCATCGAACTGAACCGTATCTTTCTGTTTTTCAACATTTTTCTCAGCCTCAGCACGGGCATTGAGCTCCTTCGTCGCCGCAAGTTTGGCCAGCTGGCGGTCGATCACCTCGTCCTCGATCTTCTCGAAGAGCAGCGCCGGCTCCCCGATGCGGTGTCCCGCGGCAAGCATCTCCATGCTTCCGAGCCGCTCCCAGCCGAAAGGTTCGGCCGCGAGCATGCCGAGGATTCTGGCCGCCGAGAAAGGCATGAAAGGCTCGATGGCCACGGCCGTGTTGGCCGTGATCTGCAAGGCGATGTTGAGTATGGTCTTCACGCGCCCGGGATCGCTCTTGACGACCTTCCACGGCTCGGTGTCGGCCAGGTACTTGTTGCCGATGCGGGCGAAGTCCATCGCCTCCTTGAGTGCTTCGCGGAACTTGTAGTTCTCGATGGCGTTTTCGAGCGCCCCCTTGATCTGCGACAGCTCCCCGATCGTCGCGCGGTCGTAGTCGGTCAAAGCGCCGCATTCGGGCACCTCGCCGCCGTAGTATTTCTGCGTAAGCACCAGGGCCCGGTTCACGAAGTTGCCCAGCACGGCCACCAACTCGTTGTTGTTGCGGGCCTGGAAATCCTTCCACGTGAAGTCGTTATCCTTGGCCTCGGGCGCACTCGCACACAGCACGTAGCGCAGCACGTCCTCCTTGCCGGGGAACTCGTCGAGGTACTCGTGGAGCCACACGGCCCAGTTGCGCGAGGTGGAGATCTTCTCGCCCTCAAGGTTCAGGAACTCGTTGGCCGGCACGTTCTCGGGCAGGATATACCCGCCGTGGGCCTTCAGCATCGCGGGGAAGACGATGCAGTGGAAGACGATGTTGTCCTTGCCGATGAAGTGCACCATCTTCGTATCCCCGCTCTTCCAGTACTTCTCCCAGTCGGGCGTGAGGTCCTTCGTGGCCGATATGTAGCCGATGGGCGCATCGAACCACACGTAGAGCACCTTGCCCTCGGCACCCTCCACCGGCACGGGAATGCCCCAGTCGAGGTCGCGGCTCACGGCCCGGGGCTGCAAGCCGCCGTCGAGCCAGCTCTTGCACTGGCCGTATACGTTGGCGCGCCACTCCTTGTGTCCGTCGAGAATCCACTCGCGCAGAAACTCCTCGTAACGGTCCAGGGGCAGATACCAGTGCCTGGTCTCGCGCTTCACGGGCACGGCGCCCGACACGGCGCTGCGCGGGTCCACGAGTTCGTCGGGCGAGAGGGTCGAGCCGCACTTCTCGCACTGGTCGCCGTAGGCGCGGTCGTTGCCGCATCGCGGACAGGTGCCCGTAATGTATCGGTCGGCGAGGAACGTCTGCGCCTCCTCGTCGTAAAACTGCATGGAGGTGCGCTCGATGAACTTGCCCTCGTCGTAGAGTTTGCGGAAAAACTCCGACGCCGTCACGGCGTGCGTGGGCGACGAGGTGCGCGAATAGATGTCGAACGACATGCCCAGACGCTCGAACGAGCGCTTGATGAGTTCATGATAGCGATCCACGATCTCCTGGGGCGTGACGCCCTCGCGGCGGGCCTTGATGGTGATGGGCACGCCGTGCTCGTCGCTTCCGCAGACCGAAATCACGTCGCAGCCCTTCAGCCGCAGGTATCGCGTGTAGATGTCCGACGGAATGTATACGCCCGCCAGATGCCCGATGTGCACCGGACCGTTCGCATAGGGAAGGGCCGAGGTGACCAGGTAACGTCTGAACTCTTTTGCCATAGGATATACGGTGTTTCGCTTAATAAATCCTGTCAAAATTAGTAAATATTCTAATAAATGGAAAGCAAAAGGGAAAAAACGATGAAATAATATCGTCGTTCCGCCTCTTTCCTCCCCGCCGGCCCCGTGCGGCGCCCGCCGCGCGTGCCGATGCCGCGGCAATGTCGCGCACCGCACCCCGCGCGCCCTCCTCCGCAAGCCCCCGCACCGACGGAACGCTCGCGGACACCCCACCCCGCCCCGCAGGCGATCGCCCGGCCACCGCGCGCAGCATCCGCCCGCGAACGACGGCCACTCCCTCCGGATCCGGGCCCCGCCCCGCCATCCGGACATGCACCCCGGCTCCCCCGCGCGCTTCCGGCCGCACCGGCACGGCAGCCCCCGGAACATGCGAACGTCCCCGGACCGCAGCGGTCCGGGGACGCCCGACGGCCCGGAAAACGGCCGCCTACTCCATCGCGAAAGTGCGGGGTTCGTACATCACCACGCCCTGCTGCTTCACGAGCTCCTGCACCTTGCGGTACTGCTTCATCATCACGCCCAGCTCCGACGATTCGACCGAAGCCCGCACCTGCCCCATGAGCGAGGCGAGCAATGCGGCGAACCCTTCGGGCTGCTCAAGCACCTCCACCACGCGGAAGTCGGCCCCCAGGTCGGCCTTGTCCGCCGCCACGGCGATCGCCTCGCGCAAGCCGCCGTTCGCATCGACCAGACCGATTCCCGTGGCATCGGCCCCCGTCCACACGCGCCCCTGCGCGATGTCGAGCACATGCTCCAGCGGGAGGTTGCGCCCCTCGGCCACATGCTCCGTGAACGTGGCGTATACGCGGTCCACGCCGCGCAGGATCGAAGCGCGCTGCGCGGGCGTGAGCGCCCCCGTGGCCCCCATGCCCGCCGAAACGTTGGTCTTCACGGCGTCGAGCGTGATGCCGAGCTTGTTTTTCAGCGCATCCGCCGTATTGAGGTACATGCCGTACACGCCGATCGAGCCCGTGAGGGTCATGCGGTCGGCGAGGATCGCATCGGCCGGGCACGCTATGTAGTAGCCGCCGCTCGCAGCATAGGACCCCATCGACACCACCACGGGTTTCTCGGCCCGCAGCAGCTCCATCGCGCGCCACACCACATCGGAGGCCAGCGCGCTGCCGCCGGGCGAATTCACGCGCAGCACCACCGACCTCACGCGGTCGTCGTCGCGCACCGAAGCGAGGGTCTCGGCCAGCGTATTGCCGTAGATGTATCCGCCGGTCACCCCTTCGCCGTCCACCACCGCGCCGTCGGCATAGACGACGGCCACCTGCGGCGCCAGGACATTCGACGCGTCGGGCCCCAGGCCCGCGGCGTATTCGCCGAGCGACACGCTCTGCGCGGGATCGGCCCCGAGGCGCTCCAGCACCCCGGCCAGCTCGTCCTCGTAGAGGATGCCGTCGATGAATCCGTGGCGGAGCGCATCGTCGGGCAGCGACACGGCCAGCTCGTCCGCCAGGAGGTTGAGCCGCTCGGGCGCGATGCCGCGCGCCGCGCTCACGGCCTCCACGATCGTACCCCACACCGATTCGGCCAGCGCCTGCATCTGGCGGCGGTTGGCCTCGGACATTGCGCTCAGCACGTAAGGCTCCACGGCGCTCTTGTACTTGCACGACGCGGGACGGAACACCTCGGCCTTGAGGTCGAGCTTGTCGAAAAGCCCCTTGTAGAACATCACGCTCATCGAGAGTCCCGACCACTCGATCGACCCCTCGGGCTGCATGTACACGCTGTCGGCCACCGACGCCAGGTAGTAGTCGCCCTGGGTGTAGTATTCGTTGTAGGCCACGACGAACTTGCCGCTGCGCTTGAAATCCGCGATCGCGGCCCGCAGCTCCTCGACGAGCGCCGTGCCCTCGAATCCGCCGCCGCCGTTCGGGCGCAGGCAGATGCCCGCGATGCGGTCGTCCGCCGCCGCGGCCTCCACGGCGCGCAGAGCCTTATAGAGCGGCAGGCGCGGCATGGGCTGCATCGCAGCGAAATCGAACGAGGCGAAAGGATCGTTCGAAGGCGAATCGACGAGCGTTTCCGCGAGGTCGATCCGCAGCACCGATCCGGGCTTCACGATCGTCGGCGTCTCCATCGAACCGGCAATCCCCACCAACACGAAAATCCAGAAAAGAAACGTCAGGATGCTGCCGGCGACCACGGCCAGCAGACAGCCCAGAAATACCTTCAGAAAGTTCATAATTCTGTTGATAAACATGATTTATTGCACAAATATAAACAAATATTTTTGATTATCAAATAAAAATTATCGATTAACGATATAATAAAATTAAAAATTGTCGATAAAATCGGAAATAAGTCCTATATTTGTCCTACGAATAGATTGAATCCATCATGGAAGAAAAAATCAAGGAACTGCTTCGCACGGTCGTCCACCCCGAGACGGGCACGGACATCGTGACGGGCTCCGTCGTGGAGCGCATCGCCGTGCAGGAGGGACACGTGGCGGTCACGCTGCAATTCGCCAAGGCGCGCGATCCGTTCGCGGTAAAGATCAAGAACCAGGTGCAGCACCTGCTCGAAACGTCGCTGCCCGAACTGCGCGCGACGGTCACCATCCGCGAAGGGGCGCCCCGCAAGGCGGAACCCGAGCGTAAGACCACCACGGGCGGCATCGCCCGCGTCATCGCCGTGGCCTCGGGCAAGGGCGGCGTGGGCAAATCGACCGTCACGGCCAACCTGGCCCTGTCGCTGCGGGCGATGGGCTACCGCGTGGGCATTCTCGACGCGGACATCTACGGACCCTCACAGCCCAAGATGTTCGGCGTGGAGGGTTACGTGCCCGATGCCGTGCGCGAGGAGGGGATCGACAAGATCCTTCCGGCCGAAGTGCGCGGCCTGCGGCTCATGTCGATCGGCTTCTTCGTAAAACCGACCGACGCACTGCTGTGGCGCGGCGCGATGGCGGTGAACGCCCTGCGCCAGATGATCCACCAGACGGACTGGGGCGAACTGGATTTCCTGCTCGCGGACCTGCCTCCCGGCACGGGCGACATCCACCTTTCGATCATCGGCGAGCTGAAGATCGACGCCGCGGTGATCGTCTCGACGCCGCAGCAGATCGCCGTGGCGGACGTGGTGCGCGGCGTGGAGATGTTCCGCAATCCGAACGTGAACATCCCCGTGGCGGGCATCGTGGAGAACATGGCGTGGTTCACGCCGGCCGAACTGCCCGAAAACCGCTACTACCTCTTCGGCCGGGGCGGCGCCCGGGCCTACGCCGAGGCGAGCGGCACCGATTTCCTGGGCGAGATACCGATCATACAGTCGGTCATGGAGGGCGGCGACGCGGGAACGCCGGCTGCGGCGACGGATCCGCTGACGGAATCGTACTACCGCAGCATCGCTTCGAAAATTGTGGATAAAGTGACGAAAACCGCCTGAAAAGATGTTCACAACCCGATGAAAAGCGGATCATAACCCGTGAAAACTCGGCGGCCCGAAAATTTGGATTTCCCGAACGGAGCGCGTATGGACGCCCGGCGGATTTTTCCAAAAAAAGTTTTCGATTTTTTCTGTACCGCCTCCGCGGCCGGAAACGGAACGGATTGTTCACAATCGGACGGTGTGGATAAGCGGAAAAAACAATCGACAGCTGTTCATAACTTCCGGCCCGGTCTGAAAAACAGCCGATTGCCCGGCCGAGAAACGAACACCCCGCCCCACCGGTTGTGGACAATCGGCGCAGTGCTCCGGTTATCCACATTGTGAACAGGCTTTATATTTATTATTTCATTTTATATTTAAATTAATAATTAAAAAGTAAAAATAAAAAATGGACGAAACCTCCACACTCCGCGAACGCATCGCACGGCTCAAGCGCGAGCGCCGGGCCGTGATCCTCGCCCACTACTACACGACGCCCGACGTGCAGGCCGTGGCCGATTTCCTGGGCGACTCGCTGGCACTGGCGGTGCAGGCGCAGTCGGTCGAGGCCGGGACGATTCTCTTCGCCGGCGTGCACTTCATGGCCGAGACGGCCAAGGTGCTCTGCCCCGACAAGCGGGTGCTGATCCCCACGCTCGAAGCCGGGTGTTCGCTGGCCGAGTCGTGCGACGCCGGGGAGTTCGCCCGCTTCCGGGCCCGCTACCCCGACCACACGGTGGTCTCCTACGTCAATACGTCGGTGGGCGTGAAGGCGCTGACCGACATCTGCTGCACGTCATCCAACGCCTTGCGGGTCGTGGAGTCGCTGCCGGCCGACCGCCCCGTGCTCTTCGCCCCCGACCGCAACCTCGGCAGCTATATCCAGCGCCTCACGGGCCGCACGAACATGGTGCTGTGGGACGGCGCCTGCCACGTGCACGAGGAGTTCTCGCTGGAGAAGATCCTCGACCTGAAGCGCGAGCACCCCGGAGCGAAGGTGGTCGTGCACCCCGAGTGCAAGGCCCACGTGGTCGCCGCAGCCGACTTCGTGGGTTCGACGGCGGCCATCCTGGAGTATTGCGGCCGGAGCGACGCCGCGGAGTTCATCGTGGTCACCGAGCCCGGCATCCTGGCCGAGATGCACCGCCGCTACCCCGGCAAGCGGTTCATTCCGGCGCCCCCGATCGACTCCACGTGCGGATGCAACGACTGCCGCTACATGAAGATGATCACGCTCGAAAACATCGCCGAATGCCTCGAACGCATGTCGCCCGAGGTGGAGATCGACGAGGAGATCCGCCGGCGTGCCGAGCGGTCGATACGCAACATGATCGCAATCAGATAAATGACAAACGCAAAATCAACCGATACTTTATGAAGAGAATCTTATTGTTTGCAGCGGCCCTCTGCGCGTGCGGCACGGCGGCCGCCGACGAGGGCATGTGGCTGCTGCCCTACCTCCAGAAGATGAACATCGCGGACATGCGCGACAAGGGATGCCGCCTCAAGGCCGAGGACATCTACCGCATCGACGGTTCGTCGCTCAAGGACGCCATCGTGGTCTTCGGCCGCGGATGCACGGGCGAGATCGTATCGCCCGAAGGCCTCGTGTTCACCAACCACCATTGCGGCTACGGCTCGATCCAGGCGTTGTCGTCGGTCGATCACGACTACCTCAAGAACGGCTTCTGGGCGATGAACAACGCCGAGGAGCTGCCCGTGCCGGGGCTCGAAATCCGCTTCGTGCGCCGCATCCTCGACGTGACGCCCGACCTGCTGGGCAACGTGCCCAATATTGCCGGCGAGGCGGAGCGCGCCCGCATCGTGGAGGAGAACACCCGGGCGCTGACCGAGCGTCTGGAGGCCGAGCACGAGGGCATGGAGATTCAGGTGAAGAGCTTCTTCGGCGGCAACCGCTATTTCGCCTTCGTGATGGAGGTATTCAAGGACATCCGTCTGGTCGGCGCGCCCCCCTCGTCGATCGGCAACTTCGGCGGCGACACCGACAACTGGATGTGGCCCCGCCATACGGGCGACTTCTCCATTTTCCGCGTCTACGCCTCGCCCGACAACCGTCCGGCGGCCTACTCGCCCGAGAACGTGCCCTACCGTGCCGAAAAGTACCTCAAGGTGTCGCTCGACGGCTACAAGGAGGGCGACTTCGCCATGATTATGGGCTTCCCCGGCTCTACGCAGCGTTACATGACCTCGTACGAGATCGACAAGATGCTGGAGGTGGACAACCCGCAGCGCATCTTCATCCGCGGCGAGCGCCAGCGCATCCTGCGCGAGGACATGGACGCCAGCGACAAGGTGCGCATACAGTACGCCTCGAAGTATGCCCAGTCGTCGAACTACTGGAAGAACTCGATCGGCATGTCGCGCGGCATCGGGAAGCTGAACGTCAAGGCCAAGAAGGAGGCCGAGGAGCGTGCCTTCACGGCTTGGGCCGAGGCGCTGCCCGGGGAGCGCTTCCGCGAGGCGCTGCCCATGATCCGCGAGGCGTGCGCCGCGCTGACCGCCCTCGATGCCGAGCGTCAGTGGCTCTCCGAGGGATTCCTCCAGGCCGTGGAGCTGCTCACCCCGGCCCGCTACTTCCTGGACAAGACCGAGATCGAGGACCCCGAGACGCGCCGCACCAAGTTCCGCGAGTGGTACGAGGACTTCAATCCTGAGACCGACCGCAAGGTGGCCAAGCGGATGCTGTCCCTCGCCCGCGAGCACATGAAGCGTCTGCCCGACTGCTATGCGGTCATCGACCGTGATTTCGGAGGCGACATCGATGCCTATGTGGATTGGGTATACGACCGTTCGCGCTTCACCTCGATCGAGGGCGTGGAGGCGCTGCTCGACGACTTCTCGCCCGAGAAGGCGGAGGCCGATCCGGCCATGCCCCTGGCGCGTGCGGTGTGGGAGCGCTACACGGAGCTGGGCGAACAGCGCAAACCCCTGGCCGAGAAGTTCGACGAGGGTCACCGCCTCTACATCGCGGGCCTGATGCGCATGCAGCCCGACAAGGCGTGGGCGTCGGATGCCAACTCGACGATCCGTCTGACCTACGGACAGGTGCTGCCCTACGATCCGGTGGACGGCGTGCACTATAACTACTGGACCACGCTGCGCGGCGTGATGGAGAAGGAGAATCCCGAAAACCGCGAATTCGTGGTGCCCGCGCGCCTCAAGGAGCTCTATGCCGCCGGCGACTTCGGCCGCTATGCCGACGAGGACGGCACGCTCCACGTGGCTTTCCTTGCCAACTGCGACATCACGGGCGGCAACTCCGGTTCCCCGATGCTGAACGCGCGCGGCGAGCTGATCGGCCTGGCTTTCGACGGCAACTGGGAGGCCATGTCGGGCGACGTGGCGTTCGAGCCCGAGTTGCAGCGCACGATCGTGGTGGATGCCCGCTACGTGCTCTTCGTGATCGACAAGTTCGCGGGTGCCGGCTGGCTGCTCGACGAAATGGAGCTCGTGCAGCAGCCCCGCAAGAAGGGCCGCCGCTGATCCGGCCGCAGACCTGTGGAGAACGGAGGACCTCGATCGGGGGGGCCTCCGTTCTCTTTTGCGGGGGGCTCCGGCGGCGTGTGCGTTCCGCGGCGTGCTCCGGCGGGTCGGGCGGCGGCGAAGGGTGCGGCGGATGGGGCGGTGAAAAATCGTGAGCCGCCGGGCGTGGAAATCGCGAATTATCGTTACCTTTGCATTATGGCAGTAATCAGATTGACCAAGGAGTTCACGTTCGAGGCGGCGCATGCGCTGGAGGGCTACGACGGCGCGTGCCGCGAGCTGCACGGCCACTCCTACCGCCTCTACGTTACCGTGAAGGGGCGGCCTTCGGAATGCGAGGAGGACCCCAAACAGGGCATGGTGGTGGATTTCGGCGTGCTGAAGCGCATCGTGAACGAGCAGATCGTGGCGCGGCTCGACCATGCGCTCGTGCTGCGCCGCACGGAGCGTACGGCGCCGCTCGTGGAGGCGCTCGGGAGCCGTTTCTCCAATATCGTGCTCTGCGACTGGCAGCCCACGTGCGAGAACCTGCTTTCCGACTTCGCCGCGCGCATCGCGCCGCGTCTGCCCGCCGGGGTGACGCTCCATGCCCTGCGGCTCTACGAGACGGCGACCTCCTATGCCGAGTGGTACGCCGAGGACAATCCCGACGTGCGGTAACCCGGAGCCGGCCGCAGGCTCCCCTCTTTTCCCGAAGATGAAAAAATTGTTTCTTATCGACGCCTATGCGTTGATGTTCAAGTATTATTATGCCTTCATGGGGCGTCCCATGCGCAACCGCGCCGGGATGAACACCTCGGTGGTGTTCGGCTTCACGAAGTTCCTGCGCGACATCCAGAAGCGCGAGCATCCCGACCTGCTGGGCGTGGCGTTCGACCCCAAAGGCGGCTCGTTCCGCCGCGCGATCTACCCCGAATACAAGGCCAACCGCGCGGAGACGCCCGAGGACATCCTGCTGTCGGTGCCCTACGTGAAGCGGGTGCTCGACGCCATGTGCATTCCTGTGCTCGAAGTCGCCGGGTACGAGGCCGACGATGTGATCGGCACCCTTGCCAAGAAGGGCGCCGCGGCCGGGTATGAGGTCTACATGGTCACGCCCGACAAGGATTACGGGCAGCTGGTGGATGACCGCTGCCGCATCTACAAGCAGAAGGGCGACGGCATCGAGGTGGTGGACCGTGCGGCCATTGAGGCCAAGTACGGCATTGCCGATCCCGTGCTCGTGCGCGACATCCTCGCGCTGTGGGGCGACGCGTCGGACAACATTCCGGGCGTGCCCGGCATCGGCGAGAAGGGCGCGTGCAAACTGGTGCAGGCGTGGGGCACGGCGGAAAACATCCTCGACCATGCGGGCGACATCGCCGGCAAGACGGGCGAGCGGATCGCCGCCTGGGGCGAGAAACTGCTGCTGGCCAAGCGGCTTACGACCATTTGTCTCGATGTGCCCATCCCCTTCCGCGAGGAGGACCTCACGGTCTGCGCACCCCGTATCGACGAGCTGAAGGCGCTCTTCGCCGAACTCGATTTCCGCATCTTTATGGGCGATCCGGCCAATGCGGCGCCCGCGGAGCAGCCGGCCGAAGGTCCGCGCCAGGCGGCGCAGACCCAGCTCGCGGAGGTGGCCCGCGCCAAGTCCGCGGCGGCGAAGAAAGCCGCGCTCGCGGGCCAGGGCGACCTCTTCGCAGCCCTGGCGGCACCGGATCCGGCACCGGAGACAGAGGCGGCTCCGGCGGAAGAGTCGGAGCCTTCGGAGCCGCAGATCGGCACGGCGGCGACCGTGCCGCACGACTACGTGCTGGTGGAGTCGGCCGCGCAGCTGCGCGACGTGGTGGCCGAGGCGGGCCGTTACGAGGAGTTCTGCTTCGACACCGAGACCACCGGATTCGACGTATTCAACGACCGCATCGTGGGGCTGTCGCTGGCCGTGGAGCCCTTCCGGGCGTGGTACGTGCCCTTCGCACCCGAAAACGCGGCGGAGTACGCCGCGATCCTCGCGCCGCTGTTCGCCGACGAGCGCATCGCCAAGATCGGTCAGAACGTCAAGTTCGACCTGATGGTGTTGCGCCGCATCGGCATCGAGGTCGCGGGGCGCCTCTACGACACGATGATCCTCCACTACCTGCTCGACCCCGAGGGCCGGCACAACATGAACGCGCTGGCGCTCCGCTACCTCGACTACCGGCCCATCGAGATCGAGACGCTGATCGGACGCGGCGCGCGCCAGCTCACGATGGACCTGGTGGCGATCGACCGCGTGAAGGAGTATGCCGCCGAGGACGCCGACGTCACGCTGCGGCTCAAGCGGGTGCTGTGGCCCCGTGTGGTGGAGACGGGCATGGAGGCGCTCTACGTCGCGATCGAGGAGCCGATGATCCGGGTGCTGGCCGACATAGAGACGGCGGGCGTGCGCATCGACAGCGAGGCGCTGGCGGCCTATGCCGTGGAGCTGGGCGGCCGCATGGCGGAGCTGGAGGCCGAAATCCGGCTTTTGGCCGACGAACCGGCGCTCAACGTCAATTCGTCGCGCCAGCTGGGCGAGCTGCTCTTTGCGAAGATGCGCATCGACGAAAAGCCCAAGATGACCCGTACCAAGCAGTTCTGCACGGACGAGGAGTATTTGCAGGGTTTCGCCCGCAAGCACCGCATCGTGGGGCTGATCCTCGAATACCGGGGCGTGAAGAAGCTGCTATCGACCTATGCGGAGGCGCTGCCCCAGCTGGTGAATCCCGCCACGGGACGCATACACACCTCGTTCAACCAGGCGGTCACGGCCACGGGGCGTCTGTCGTCGGCCAACCCCAACCTCCAGAACATCCCCGTGCGCGAGGAGCTGGGGCGCCGCATCCGCCGGGCGTTCATCCCCACCGACGGCGAGCACCGGCTCCTCTCGGCCGATTACAGCCAGGTGGAGCTGCGGCTCATGGCCCATCTGTCGGGCGACGAGTCGCTGATCGCGGCCTTCGAGCACGGCGAGGACATCCATGCCGCGACCGCCGCGCGCCTCTTCGGCAAGGAGATCGCCGAGGTGACGGCCGACGAGCGCCGCAAGGCCAAGACGGCCAATTTCGGCATCATATACGGCATTTCGGCCTTCGGGCTGAGCCAGCGGCTCGACATCCCCCGAAAGGAGGCCAAGGAGATCATCGACGGCTATTTCGCCTCCTATCCCAAAGTGAAGGAGTATATGGACCGCATGGCCGGGCAGGCCCGCACGGACGGTTACGTGGCTACGATCTTCGGGCGCCGCCGCTACCTGAACGACATCGCGTCGCGCAACGCCGTGGCCCGCGGCCTGGCCGAGCGGAACGCCATCAACGCCCCCATTCAGGGCTCGGCCGCCGACATCATGAAGATCGCCATGATCGCCGTACACCGGCGCTTCGCCGAGGAGGGCATCCGTTCGAAGGTGATCCTCCAGGTGCACGACGAACTGGTGGTCGATATGCTCCGCTCGGAGGAGGAGCGCGTCGTGCGCATCGTGCGCGAGGCGATGGAGTCGGCCGCCGCGCTGCGCGTGCGGCTGGTGACCGACTGCGGCGTGGGCGACAACTGGCTTGAGGCGCACTGATTTCGGGTGGTTCGTGTGTACGTAGGGGCCGGCGTCGCGAGACATGCCGGCCCCTGCTTGTTCGCCGCGTGGCGCGGAGCGGGAATCAGCGGCGGCCGAAGCGGGGTCGGATTTCGAGGAAGAATTCGAAGTGGATGCCCGGCATGGGGCGTGCGAGCACCGATTTGTACTCCTCGTCGAAGAGGTTGTTCACGGCGCACCGCAGCGTGAGGTCGGCCCAGCGGGGTGCGAAGCGTTTTTCGAGGCTCACGTCGTTCATCAGATAGGGGGTGAGCCGCCCGGTCAGCGTGTCGTCGTTGCTGGACATGGTGTAGCGTGACGAGTAGTAGTTCCACTTGTAGGTCAGGCGCCACGTGCGCCAGTCGAGCCGTCCGGTGACGGCCGACGAGAATTCGGGCACGTAGACCAGCTGTTTGCCGACCGACTGGTCGTTGTCGCCGAGCGGTTCGCTGCGGTTGATCGAGGGCGTCCACCCGAAGGTGCCGTCGAGCGCCAGGCGCCACTCGGCGGCCAGGCGCACGTCGAGCGAGGCTTTCGTTTCCACGCCGTAGCTGTGCACCCTCTTCATGTTGCGGGGCTGCCAGAAACTCTTGCTGCCGCCCATCGGCAGGCGGATGATCCAGTCGTCGATGTACGAATCGAATGCCGTGGCTTCGCCCGTGAGGCTCCAGGATCCGGGGCGCCCCGCGGCGAACGACACGCCCGCATCGTAGGTGAATCCGTGCTCGGGCCGCAGCTCCGCGTTGCCGCCCGGACGGAAGTAGAGGTCGGTGAGCGTGGGAAAGCGGTAGTTGCGCGACACGGAGGCCTTGAACGTCACGCTGCCCCGCTCCGACACCACCCAGTCGGCGAAAAGGGCCGGGACCGCGGGCGACCACCGGTCGCCGAAGAGCTCCTCGCGCAGCGTGAAGGCCAGGCCGAAGCGATCGACGGGGCGCCAGCGTGCCGTGGCCGTGAGCGAGAGCTCGATGCGTCCCTTGTCGTAGCCTATGGCGGGGGTGTTGCCCACCGATACCACGCTGTGGTCGATGCTGCGCACGAAGTGCTGGTGGGCCGTGGCTGCGGCCGTGAAGTACCACCGTTCGCCGGGCCGGTATTCGCCCGCCAGGTCGGCGAAGAGCGTATGCACGCGGTTGCGCACGTGCATCATGTCGGCCGTGGTGCCGTCGCCCCGGTCGTTGCGGAAGTCGTAGGCCGTGCGGCTGTAAATGTAACCCGCCTTCGCGGCCAATCGTCCCGCGGTGCGCGTGCGCTCCCAGCCCGCGACGCTGCGCAGCGTGCGTTCGCGCCCTTCGTTTACGATGCGGTCGTCGTCGCGGTAGCTCACGGTGGTGGCCGGAAGTCCGCGTTTCGAGTCGAGGTACCACGCGTTGAGGCTCCAGCGGTCGCCGCCGCGCGTGCGGAAATAGAACTCCTGCAACAGATGGAGGTCGCGCCATTCGCCGTTGCGGTTGCGTTCGACGGGATAATAGCTCCCCGTGACGCGGTGTTCGTCGTCGTAGAGGAAGATCTTCTTGTCGTAGTTGCGGTAGCGGTAGTCGTTGCGCGAGGTCGAGCAGCTGAAGCGGGTGGAGGTCTGCCACCTGCGGCCTCCGTAGGTGAAGCGCAGGTACTCGTCGAACGTGGTGAAGGAGCCGATGCCCTGCGTGTATTGCAGGGCGGGGCCCCGGGTGTCGAGGGGCCGCGTGGCCAGCGTGATCGCGCCCCCCAGTCCTCCGCCTGCGGCCTGGAGCGACGAGGTGCCGTGCAGCAGCTCGGCCTCATCGACGAAGTGGGCCGGGATCATCGAGAAGTCCGTCATGCCCATCACGGGCGAGGTGATGCGCATGCCGTTCCAGAGCACCTGGGTGTGTTCGGGCGCCGTGCCGCGGAACGAGGCCGTGGCTTCGGTCCCCCGGCCGTACTGTTTGATGAAGACGGTGGAGTTGTGCGACAGGATGTCGGCCATAGACAGGGAGATGCTCTCGTGCAGCACCGCCGTGTCGATCTCGGTGCGCTGGATGCCGATCTGCTTCATGGGGCGGCGCAGGGCGCTGACCGACACTTCGCGGATCGAGACCGTGCGCACGGGGTCGTCGGGTGCGGCGGCGGCGGATGCGGCGAGGAGCAGCGTCGCGAGGGGGAGGATCAGTCTTTTCATGATGGTTTCCAACAGAATGCGCCCGGAATGATGCCGGCCCTGAATTCATCGACCGCGATGCCGTCGGCCGAGTAGCGGCGCACGACGCCCTGCTGCTGGTAGTCGATGGCGTCGGCCACGTAGATTTCGGAGGTGACGGGATCGACCGTCAGTCCGTAGTAGAGCGTGCCCTGCGCCTCGATCAGCGGCCGCACGGGGAACCGCTGCGCATCGACCGGCACGCGCCAGATGTCCTCCATGATGAAGTAGAGGGCGTCGCCCGCGCCGTCCGTCTGGAGCTCCGAGCAGCGTCGGCCCCCCGGGAACTCCCACATCCGCTCCGCCGTGCGGCGCTCGGGGTCGATGCGGTAGATTGCGGCGGCCTCGTGCCCTGCGGGGTTGCCCTCGTAGCCGCCGTCGGTCGCCGTCCACAGCATGCCGTGGCGATCGACGACCAGCGACGTGGGCTGCACGCCCACCTCGATCGTGTCGCACACGGTGTCCGTCTCGGTGTCGATGACCAGGATCCGGTTGTTGTAGGACCAGCAGTTGGTGTAGACGTAGCGTCCGATGCGGACCATCTGTTCGGTCGATTCCTTGCCCGACTGCTGGGGGGTGTCGATGTAGCCCGTGATGCGGAACGTGCGCGGATCGACGATGCAGATGCGGCGGTCCCAGAGCTGGGTGACGTAGGCCTTGTCGTCGCTCAGAAAGTGGATGTAGCGCGGCGAGGTGAGCCCTTCGATACGCCCTTTGACCCGGAAGGTCTCCAGGTCGATGGCATAGATCGCACCCGAATTGTTCACCACGATCCACCCCGTGCCCTCGTGCACGGTCATCGACTGGGCCGTGTCGCCCAGCAGCATGCCGTTCGCGCGGCGGAAGACCTCCTGAGCGGCTTCGCACGTCGCCGGGTCGTAATAGGTGAGCGAGGCGTTGCCGCCGTTGAAATTGCCCTCGTTCACCACGAAGAGCCCGCGCGCGCCCACGGCCGAGAAATCCTCCTCGGCCGTGGGGCCGTACTCCATGCAGCCGGCTGTCAGCAGCAGCAGCGCGGCGCCGAATGCGCGCCGCAGGCAGGGAACACGGAACATGGCGGTCATTTGCGTCGGAGCAGGGTATAGTCGCCGATGGCGAAGACCTCGGTGGAGGCTTCGCCGATGCGGCCGTGCACGGCCATCTGTGCCGTCTGCACCTTCACGAAGTCGATGTACTCCAGGTCGGCGGGGTTGCCTGCGTCGTCCACGGCGTCGGCAATGCGGAACAGGTTGCCGTGGTCGGGATCCATCGCCTCCGCGGACCAGTTGTCGGCGTAGCCCCAGCCGAAGTCGGGGAGCACCCAGTACTCCTCCTCGCCGGTGCCTTCGCTCTGGTCGTACGCACGGTCCGGCAGCAGGGTGCCGCGCAGCGTGTAGCTCGTGCCCCCGTCGTCGGCCCAAAGGGGATAGAAGTAGTCCTGGGTGTGGAATTCGAGGCGCGGGAGGATGCCTCCGCCGCCGCGGTTGTCGCGCCATACCACGTCGGTGCCCGGGCCCGAGGGGCGGTAGTAGGTGACGGCGTAGCCGCGCACTACATCGGGATCGTCCCAGGCCGAGCCTTTCAGTTCGTACCATGTGTCGTCCGGGAGGCCGTTGCCGTTCTCGTCCTGCATGACCCACACGATGCCCGGCTCGCTCGACCCCTCGAAGGGGTTGCCCTGTATGGCCAGCTCGTAGCCCTCCGTACGGTCGATGCTGTGGTCGAAGCCCACGACGAGCGTGCCGCCGAAAGCTCCCAGCGAGAGACCCGCCTCGGGGTTTTCGAGTGTTTTCCGCGCATGGGCGCAGGCCTCCTCCATCGTGGCGGCGGAGTAGCCGGACTGCACGAACTGTCCCGGAGCGGGCAGGAACGCGTAGACGGCATTGCAGGCCGCGCGGCTTGAGGATGTGGCGGGCCGGTACCCCGCTTTCGGCGGATGCACCGTGATCGCGAACTGCCGCCGGAGGCTCTGGCCGCCCTTGTTCATGGCTGCTTCGAGCGTGTGGGTTGCGGGCTCGCTGCCGGCGCGGAACACATATTCGCTCTGCGTGCCGCGCTGCACCTCGGTGCCGTCGAGCGTCCAGACGAATTCTGCTCCCGCCTCGTTGCGCAGCGACACGGGCCGTACGGTGAGCGTGCGGCCTGTCGTCACACCGAACTCCGTGCGGTCGAATTCCCAGCCGAAAGGCAGCTCCTCCTCGCTGCATACGCGCACGGCGAACTCCACGTGCTCGGTGCCGTCCTCGTTCGTTGCGGCGAAGCGCAGCGTGTAGGTGCCCCGCTCGGTGCGCACGAAGGTGTATTCGCGCGTGGCGGCGACCTCGGTGCCGTCCACGCTCCAGGCGAAGGTCGCGGGCAGCGTCTCCTGCACCACGGGAGCGAGGTGCAGCTCGGTGCCCGCCGCGACGTCGAATCCCTCGGCGGCGCCCGGCAGGGTAATGTAGGGCGGGGTGAGCGCTTCCACGTCGATGCGCAGCTGCTCCGCGGCCGTGCCGCCCGGGGTCGTGACCCGCAGGTCGAGGTAGCGGCTGCCCTCCTCTTCGCCTACGAACCGGTAGGCGGGGCCGTCGCCGCAGGGCTCGCCGTCGAGCAGCCAGACGTAGACCGCCTCCTCGGCATTGCGGTATTCGGGGGCGATGAGCAGTTCGCGTCCCGTCTTCACGGCGTAGACGCCCGACGGGTTGGAGAGGATGATTTCGGGTGCGGGGCGTCCGAGGATCTCCTCGTCGCTGTTACAACCCGAAAGGGCGGCAGCGGCCAGTGCCGCCGCCGCCCAAGAGGAACGTAAGAGTGTGCGTATCATGTCTTAAAGTACGAAAACCTTCGACGGGAACCAGAAATGTCCCGAGTAGTCGATCGTCTCCAGCACGCTGCCTGCCGAGTTCAGCACGGCGATGTGCGTGACTTTGTAGTGGTCGCCGTAGCCGCTCTCGACGTAGGTAACGTAGAGACGGTCGGTGGCGCTGTCGTAGGCCAGGCCGCTGCCGTAGCACTCGTTGCCCTCGGGAACGCTCCAGAAAAGTTCGGAAGTGCCGGTCGCCGTGTCGAACGCGCACACGGTCTTGCTGCTCCAGCCCGATCCCGAGAGGTAGAAGACCTTCGAGCCGCCGCCCGCGATCTGGCTCGGGGCATAGGTGGAGTTGGCCCAGAGTTTCGTCTCCTCGCCCAGGGGGAAGGTGCTCGCGGTTGCGGTGCGGGTGTCGATGCGCGTCAGCGTCGTGGCGTTGCCGCACCACAGCGTGCCCTCGCCTGCGGCGAAGCCCGTCTGTGCGGCGCCGATCTCCTCGGGGGCGGCACCCGTGGCGGGGTCGTAGACGTAGAGTTTCTTCTTGTCGATGAAGTAGACCTTGCCGTCCGCTACGGCCACGTCGCCGCCGCCGTTCTTCGACTCGAACACCCTCTTGCCGTCGGCGAGCGGTGCGATGCCCACCTCGAACAGGCCGTTCATCGCAGAGAAGTAGGCTTTCTTGTCATCGTATACGGCGATGCTGCGGCCCTGGCCGTAGATCGTCTTGTCGCTCAGCGACGAACGGAATGCGAGGTCGTCGGCCGAAGCCTCGGTGACGAAGGGTTCGTTCTTCGACACGAAGTAGAAGCTGCCGTTGTGGCGTGCGGTCATCGTGCCCGTGAGGCCCAGCTTGTGCTCGGGGTTGCAGTAGCGGAAGGCGTAGTTCGTCCAGTCGCTGCCGTTGTAGATGCATACCGATGCGGGGTCCTTGCCGAACTGACCCTCGTTCAGCACCAGGATGCCGCCCTCGGCGGGCAGGGGGTTGAAACGCACCGTGAGCATGGCCATCAGCGTGTGTCCCTCGGCGTCGGCGCCCAGCAGCAGCACGTGGTCGTCGCCGCCCTCCCGCATGCCCATGCCTGCGGGCGCGGTAATGCGGAGCACCTTGTTCCCGGCGTCGAGCTCCACGGCGAAGTCCTTGGGTTCGTCGCCCAGGATCAGCGTCTCCAGACCCTCGGCACGGAAAGATACCTCGCGCACCTCTTCGGGGCGGAGCGTCACGACCTTCTCGTCGAAGGCGAGCAGCGTGCGGGCCGCCAGGGGCAGCTCGATGCGCTTCTCGCCGTCAAGCACGAGGGTCACCGTGCCCTCTTCCACCACGACATCCTTCAGCAGCGCATCGCCCTGCTTCAGGTCATAGCTCTTGCCGTCGGAGAGCTTGATGCGGTAGCCGTCGGCGGTCTGCTCGATTTCGGTTACCAGCGCACCCTGCTGCACGGCGCTTTCGAGCGCTTCGAGCGCGAGGTCGAGCTGCTCCTGCTCCTGCTTGATCTGGTCGATCTCTTTCCAGAGGGCCGAATCGTCGTAGTCCGAGCACCCTGCGAATCCCGCGGCGATGGCCGCGCACAACATCCATGTGAAAATCTTTTTCATCTCTCGTTTATTTGTTTGGTGTTTTACGGTCTTCCCGCCGTGCGGACACAAAAAATCCGCCGTGAAAGATGTACGGCGGAGCGGTATCGGAAGCGATGTGCATGCAGCCCGGGCTGCGCTTCGATTGCCGTCCGACTCCCCGCAGACGTTCGTTTTTCAACGCTCGTTTTCTCGCCCCGGCATTGTCCGAACTTCGTTCGGCGCTGCGCTCGGCTTATCGAAAACGCTCATCTTTCGTGCATAAGGCAGGTCTTCTGGCTCGTTCCTCCGCGACGCCTTCCCGATCCCCGCGGGATCAGTGGCCGAATTGTCGCGGCTGCGGACGCCTGCTTGCGCTCGGCGCCGGAACTCACAGCAACGGGTATTGCTGCCGATTCGCACGGCATTCCCTTTTCATCGTGCGGCGCCCTGGCGGACGGCACGATACCTTTTGCGCCGCAAATATAACTCTTTTTTCGGTACCGATGCATTTTCCCCATGCGATTTTCCGCGCCGTGACCCGTTGCCGCGGCGTGCCGTCGCAAGGCTGCGTTGCTATACGGCACAGCGGTTCAGCGACTATTCGACCATTAACGAGGGCAATATCCGTATACTGGAGAGCGGGCAACGGGTCATCGACCTCAAACAGAAGAAGACGGGCAATCATGTCGTCATTCCCGTCCGTCCCGAATTGCAAGCGATACTGGACAAGTACGAAAATCGTTTGCCGAAGGCCTACGAACAGAAAGTGAATAAATTTATCAAGGAGGTCGCACGCGAAGCGGGTATTACGGAGAAAATCGAAGTTTCATACGTCGAGAATGGGGAAAAGAAGACGCACCTGGTCGCTAAATGCGATTTAGTAAAGACCCATACGGCACGCCGCAGCGGAGCAACGATCATGTATCTGGCGGGCATTCCGACCATCGCCATCATGAAAATCACGGGCCACAAGACCGAAAAGGAGTTCATGAAATACATCAAGATTACCGAAGAGCAGACCGCCATGGAGTTGATGAATCATCCGTATTTCAGCGGCAGGTAATTCGAAATGTTACCGCCGTAAAATTTACCGCGGTAACAAAATGTCAAACAAATTCCGGCATGGACGGTTGTTGCTCCTATTATTCGCGAATAAATTGTAACTTTACAGAAAATTAGAAATATATGACGGCTGAGAAACTAATAAATATACTCGATTCATTATTGAATCTACCTGCGGAAACGGAGGTGGTGGAGTTCAAGAGAGCCGAACGCAATTTCGATGATCGGGATTTGGGGCAATACTTCTCGGCATTGAGCAACGAAGCCAATCTGAAAGGCGTGTCGCGCGCATGGCTGGTTTTCGGCGTGGAGAATCACACGCACGAGGTTGTCGGAAGCCAATACAAGAATAGCCGTCCGGCGCTCGATGCGATGAAGAAAAAGATCGCCGATCAGACTACGGGCCGGCATACTTTCGTCGAGATACATGAATTGCGGTACAAGAACGGCAAAAGAGTTGTGATGTTCGAAATACCGCCCGCTCCGCAGGGCATTCCCATAGACTATCAAGGCCATTATTACGGCGCGACGGAGAATCCTTGCAGGCGTTGAGTATGGACAAAATCGAGAGAATAAGAAATCAAGCCAAATTGAAAGATTGGAGTGCGGAAATAATCGAAGACGCTTCATTGGAAGATCTGGATTCGGCGGCCATTGTCAAGGCAAGAGAGCTATACACGAACGCCCATAAGGACAAGGCCAACGAGATTGCTTCGTGGGATGATACGACTTTTCTGAACAAGGCGAAAATCACGATTCGGGGAAAGATTACCAAAACAGCCGTGGTGTTGCTCGGTAAAGAGGAGAGCGAGCATCTGATCTCTCCCGCTGTCGCCAAAATCAAATGGATTCTGCGCGGACAGGACAATATCGAGCGCGATTACATGATTGCCTCCTGTCCGTTCATTTTGGCCGTTGATAGAATATACGACAAGATTCGCAATCTGAAATACCGCTACATCAATCCGGAGCACAAGACGCTCTTCCCAGAAGAGATCGACACCTATGAACCGTATGTCATCCGCGAAGCATTGAACAACGCCATCGCCCATCAGGATTATACGCTTGGCGGTCAGATCAACGTGGTGGAATACGACGACAAACTGGTGTTCTCGAACAAAGGCTCGTTCATTCCGGGCAATATCGAACGGGTGCTCGTCAGTGATGCTCCCGAGGAGCGATACAGAAATCAATTTTTGGTAGCGGCCATGGTTGGTTTGAAAATGGTCGATACGATCGGCAGCGGCATCCGCAAAATGTACAACTACCAAAGACTGCGGCTGTTCCCTCTGCCGGATTACAATTTGGCCGACAATCGCGTCGAAGTTACCATAACGGGCAAAATCCTCGATATGAACTACGCCAATATTTTGGCGGGAAATAGCGATTTGAACCTGCTCGACATCGAGCTGCTGAACCGTGTGCAGCTGAGGAAACCTTTATCCGACGAAGAGATTGCTCGATTGAGGAGCAAACGCCTGATCGAAGGCCGGAAGCCCAAAGTCTATATTGCGAAGCATATCGCCCAGAAAGTAGGACAAAAGATTGAGTATTCGGAGCATAAGGGACTCGGAAATAAGAGTTGCGAAGAGTTTTTGATGACAGCATTGCGCGATCACAAATCATTGTCGCGCAAAGAAATCGACAAGTTATTATGGAGATTATTACCGGATTTGCTTGATGATAAACAAAAAAAGGATAAAATTACCAATCTTCTTACTAAGTTGAGAAAGCGCGGACAAATAAAGAATAAATCACAAGGACCGAACTCTGATTGGCTTATCGTTTAATGCTTTTTCAAATGCTTTTTCAAATGCTTTTTCAAACACCTCGAATGTATATCAATGTATATTAGCATTTTGTATTTTAGTAAAATTAAAAGCAAAATTAAATATTACACGAAATATGCCCCGCCGTCGCAAAATAGAAATCAAGGCTTCCGAACTGGCATGCTTCGACATGCTGGTCGAGGCATTGCGCTCCCGGCCGGAGTTTGCGGACTTCGACCCGGCAAGCCTGCGCGTGTGGGCATACGAAAGTTATGAACAAGAACTGAAAAACGTGGATAAAGCAATTCGGCATCTTGACCGCTGGCTATATATTCACGAGGACAAAAACGAGCTGCCAGCATTCGACGGCGGGCGGCTGATGAACAAAAAGGAGTTGGCCGCCGCATTGGGTATCACCCGCCCGACGCTCTACCGTTGGTTGAGCAGCAAGTGGTTCGCAGGCTGTCGCGACGAACGGATGTCTCGGGAGGAATATTACTCTTCATCTGCCGTTCGCGAAGCACTGCAAAGATATCTTGACAGAGAACAAAGCGAAAACGCTTAAAAACCTCCAACCGTTTTGCAGGGAGCACGAATCGTTGCTCCCTGTTTTTTTATGATTTTTTAATCACTTTACACGCTGGGATTTTATGGCGCAAATCTCCGCAATTTATGGAAATCCGCCTCAAAAAACGGGATAATTATCCGTGGATTGTCCTAACTTGACATCGTGTGTCTTCGAAGTGTCTCCGCCTTGTAACACAATTACTTATTTTAGTTAATTCCGATAAACCCATTCCTTTGCAGCGTTAAATCGCAAGAATTATGGCAAAGGAAATCTATCTGAACGGCATGACTGCCGACTAACTCTCGGAGATGATTCGGGAGTCCCTGCGCGACGAGCTGCAACAGCTGCGTCCCATACAACCGAAAACCGACACGAAGTATCTCACGCGGCATGAAACCGCCCGCCGTTTGCGCATCTCGCTCGTGACGCTCACCGACTGGGTGAATCGCGGTAAAATCTGCGCCCACAAAATCGGCGGGCGTGTCCTGTTTCGCGACAGCGATGTCGAAGCAGCCTTGAATCGAATCGTTCCCATTAAATAATTCAGTGAAAGAATAAATATCTCTCTTTTCACTGAACATAGATTGTTATGAAAATGATTCAAATTATCAAACGTCTTTCCATTCGGACCTACCTTGCCGAACGGGGTTTACGCCCGACCAAAGACAATCCGCGATATGGCCTTTATCTTTCACCGCTGCGTAAGGAACATACGCCGAGTTTCAAGGTGGACTACGTGCAGAACTTATGGTATGACTTCGGGCTGGGCGAGGGAGGGTCGATTATCGACCTTGTGATGCGATTGGAACGGTGCGATTTCGTGCAAGCCGTCCGGTTGCTGGGCAACGGTGAGAGAACGCATATTCCCGCGCCAGTATCGTCATCCGTTTCTCCGAGCGTCACTACGTTTCGCACACTTTTCGATATACCGCTTCGTCACCCGGCATTGGTCGGCTATCTCTCGTCGCGGGGAATCGATCCGGATATAGCTTTTGGCTATTGCCGGGAGGTACACTACGCAATCAATGGCAGGGAGTATTTCGCTGTCGGATTCCGCAACGATGCCGGAGGTTGGGAACTGCGTTCCGAACGTTTCAAGGGCGGCGTATCGCCCAAACATATTACGACAATCGACAACCGTTCCGATACCGTCATCGTATTCGAAGGATTTATGGATTTCCTCTCCTACCTCTCGATGAAAAAGCAATTGCAAACCGATGCCGCAGTGCTGAACTCGGTTGTCAACCTGCCGAAAGCGATTCCGTTTCTCGACCGGCATACGACGATTCATGCGTTCTTCGATAACGACGAGGCAGGGCAAAAAGCGACGGCCGATTTGAAACGACTATGCCCGAATAGCACCGTTATCGACCGGTCGCATCTTTATCGGGAGCATAAGGATTTGAACGAGTATTGGCAGGCGAAACAGTCCCGACAACATATTGCGCCCAAACGCAAGCGGGGTATGAAAATGTAAGAAGGCAAGTTTGTGTTTTTGTCAGCCAAAAACTCGCCATACGGCTCTCATCCCGATGGTCTAATCCCTAATATCGGATCCATGAAACACTCCAAGCATACGGGCGGACGACCGCCGCTGGGCAAAGCCCGAAAACAGGAATACCGTATAACCCTCCGCCTCGACACGGAGCATAAACTGCGACTTCAAGCATTGGCCCGTGCTGCCGGACGGCCGCGCACGGAAGTTCTCCGCCAGCTGATAGCCGCCGGTCGTGTGCGCGAGCGTCTGCGCCGCGAACATCTCGACTTCATGTCCCAGCTCAAAGGTATGACCCGCAACCTGAACCAACTAACCCGCCTTGCTCATGCAAAAGGATTGACGGAGATAGTGTCCCGTCATGCGGCTATTGTGGCAAGCATTGAAACTCTGTTAAGGAATTTTCGCGATGATAGGTAAAATCATCGCCGGAGCATCATTCGCAGGGACAGTCGGATATGTCATAAAAAAACAATCGCGGATATTGTCAGCCGATGGAGTAACCACGCCGAATGTTCGGGAGATGATACAGGACTTCAAAGACCAAACATTACTGAATCCGCGTATCAAGAATGCAGTCGGACATATTTCCCTTTCGTTTTCATCGAAAGATGCGCCGCGCATGACCGATGCGTTGATGACACAGATTACCAAAGAGTATATGCAGAAGATGAACATTACCGACACGCAGTATCTATTGGTGCGTCATCTCGACCAACCGCATCCGCACTGCCATTTGGTCTATAATCGAGTGGGGAATGACGGGCAAACCATTTCGGATAAGAACATCAAAATCCGAAATGCGAAAGTCTGTCGGGCATTGACCGAGAAATACGGATTGCATCTTGCACCGGGAAAAGAATCAGTACGCAGGGAGCGCCTGCGGGAACCCGACAAAACAAAGTATGAAATATACGACGCAATCAAAACGAATTTGCGGAATTGCGGCAGTTGGAGTGATTTAGAGCTTCGGCTGAAAGAGCGAGGTATTAGTATGCGCTACAAGTATTGCGGTTCAACCACTCAAAAACAAGGAGTATTGTTCAGCAAGAATGGATTCGAATTTTCAGGCTCTAAGATAGACCGCCAATTCAGTTATTCAATGTTGAACCGACACTTTACGCAGGCACAGCAACAAACCCACTATCGGGCGACGCTTGCCAAAGGGTTTAATGCGGCCATAGGGAATTATCGGTCGGCATACACCGACCTATTCGGCAATATCGGCAGAAGCAGGAATAAGGGCCAAGCGGATGCCGGTTCGATAAACTTCGGCGGCAATATCGGTGCATTACCGTTACCGCCCAACGATTCGCCTATTGGATTGTCGGCAGCTCAACTCCAACGCAAACCCGGCGAAAGCCCTGAAGAACATATTGCTCGCATTACGGCACTGCTCAACACCGCTGCCGAAGCTATGGCGATTGCTGCGATGGAGCGGAAACGCAAACTGCGAGACCGAAAAGTAAACAACCCCAAAATGAAATTGTAACCCTAAAACAAGTAACAATGAAAGAAGGCAATATGATGTCTTACGAAATGTATGAAGACTTCAAGGAAACGATGGTAGAGACAATCAAAACCGAACTATCGGCAAAGAATAATCAATCGACCGATACGGATTTGCCGCAACTCATACACTCGGAACACAAACATAGCAGAGAAGCGATAGCCCAGCTTGCCGGACGCTTAGAAAGCATCGAGCAAAGCAATATAAAGACCAAAGCTGGGATAGATCGCCTACAAGCATCTGTCGAAGGAATTGAAATCCCCGCCGATTTGCCGCCGAGAATCGTGCAGCACAAAATATCGCTTGCCATCGAATCGAAAGGAGTATTCTGGACGATGATAGGCATGATGTCGACAATCGTACTGCTGAGTACGATGCTGTATTGGACGGCGAAACCCAACTACGACCGCATCGACAACGACCTGAAATACCGCTATATCAAAATGAAAGGCGAAGCGCAACCCGACCGCATTGCCGAGCTGGAAGAAATATTCGAGTTACACCGCGACAACGCAAAAATCCGACAAATAAAAAGAGATGTCGAAGAGTACGAACGAACCATACAACGCAAAGTGCAGTTAGAAGAACAAGCGAGGCTCAAAGAATGGGAAGCAGAGAAACTCGACAACAAAGCGGCCAAATTGAGAGGAGAATAAATCTCCTCTTTTTATTTACAACGAATTTTGTTACCTTTGTTATATTAATATTTTATATAAATGGCAACTTTTATCGACATACTAAATAAATTCCGCAAGGAATCTTTTTCGCAGAAAGACAAAGGGTTCCGTTTTGAGCGCTTGATGCAGGCTTATTTGAAGACAACGGCGCTTTATATTCATCTTTTCGAAGAGGTGTGGTTGTGGAGTGAATTTCCGCATCATGATCAATTTGGCGGTAAGGATACTGGAATTGATCTTGTCGCAAAAACATATACGGGAGATTATTGGGCGATACAATGCAAGTGCTACGCGGCGGATAGTTATATTGATAAACCATCTGTGGATTCCTTTTTGGCTACCTCTGGACGAAGTTTCGAGAGCAATGGAGAGTCGAAGGCATTCTCTCAACGATTGTGGATTTCGACCACGAACAAATGGAATGCAACAGCCGAGCAAACTATTAAAAACCAAAATCCACCTGTTACTCGTCTCAATCTGATCGACCTCGACAATGATGCAGTGGATTGGGATGCTCTCGAAAAAGGCGTGTTCGGAGCCTCTGCCAGAACTGCCCAGTTCACTGTATTAGACCATCAGAAAACAGCAATCAATAAAACACACGAGTATTTCCAGATTGAAGGAAACAACCGGGGTAAGCTGATTATGGCTTGTGGAACGGGTAAGACATTTACTTCGTTAAAAATTGCCGAGAATGAAACAGATAACAAAGGTCTGATATTGTTCCTTGTGCCGTCTATCGCGCTATTGGGTCAGACCCTGCGCGTGTGGAAAGCACAATCGGCTCAGCCTCTTGACGCGGTTTGCATTTGTTCTGATGCACAGGTGGCGAAACAGGTGGCGAAGAATGATGACAATTCGACTTTTAGCACGATAGATCTTGCGCTGCCTGCAACGACCGATGTTCACTCCATTGTTCGCCAGTTGCGATATTTGCGAGGCAAGCAACAAGGAATGACGGTTGTGTTCTCGACCTACCAATCTATCGAGGTTGTATCCAAAGCCCAACACAAACTATTGGAAGAAACCGACGATGAGTATGGTAAATTCGACCTCATTATATGCGACGAAGCACACCGTACTACGGGTGTTACACTAAAAGACGAGAACGAAAGTGCGTTCGTAAAGGTTCATGACAACGACTTTTTGTCGGCTGTCAAACGGATCTATATGACCGCGACACCGCGTCTGTACACCGATGCGATGAAGGACAAGGCCAAGCAGAGCGATGCTGTTTTGTGTTCGATGGATGACAAATCGATGTACGGCGATGAAATTTATCGGATTGGCTTCGGTGAAGCGGTCGATAAGAAGCTGCTTACAGACTACAAGGTGCTGATTCTGGCGGTCGGCGACAAGGATATTACACCGGCGCTACGCAATGTACTGACGAGTGAGGACGGCACAATCGAAACGGACGATGCTGCGAAATTTGTCGGCTGCATCAATGCGCTTTCAAAACGGGTGTTGGGAGATGAAGGGCTGGTTAAGGATGCCGACCCGCTCCCGATGCGTCGTGCAGTGGCGTTCTGTCAGAATATCAAGAAGTCGAAAGAGACGGCAGAGATATTCTCATCTTGCAAGGAGAGTTATATGGCAGATGTTCCCGAAGATGAGAAGTTGCAATTGGTCGATGTCGCCGCCCGCCACGTGGACGGCACGATGTCGGCAACAGCGAGGGATGCGGCTCTGATGTGGCTTAAAGAGCAGCCCGAAAACGAACGGGAGTGCCGTATGCTGACCAATGCGCGCTGCTTGTCAGAGGGTGTTGATGTGCCGTCGCTGGATGCGGTGGTGTTTGTATCGGCCAAAAACTCGCAAGTCGATGTAGTGCAGTCTGTGGGGCGTGTAATGCGCCGCAGCGAGGGCAAGCAATACGGCTATATCATTATCCCTGTTGTCGTTCCTGCCGATGTAGAGGGAGACAAGGTGCTGGAAAATCATCCGAACTTCAAAGTCGTGTGGACGGTGTTGAACGCATTGCGCGCTCATGATGACCGTTTCAATGCGGAAGTAAACAAAATAGAACTGTCTAAAAAGAAACCGAAGAACATTGTCTTCGGAGGTGTCGGTGGTAGCGGAGATGACAATAGCACCGGCGACGGAACGCCTAAAAAGAGTGCCGTGCAGGTTATGGCCGAACAGTTGGCGCTGTCGTTCGACGAGTTGCAGAATGTCTTTTATGCCAAGCTGGTTACGAAAGTCGGCACGAAACGCTACTGGGAGCAGTGGGCACGCGATATTGCCCAAATAGCCGAACAGCATATCGAACGCATACGCCAGCTTATATCCGACAACGACTGCCACCGCAAAGCTTTCCAGCAGTTGATGCGAGGTTTGCGTCGCAATATCAATCCGAACCTGTCGGAACATGATGCTATCGAGATGCTGTCGCAGCACATTATTACGCGACCGGTGTTCGAAGCTCTGTTCGAAAACTACGAGTTTGCAAAGAACAATCCTGTATCGAAATCGATGCAGCAAATGCTCAATTTGCTGGATGACGAAGCCAAGACGGAAGAGGAGCACGAGAAACTGCAAAAGTTCTACGATTATGTACGCACTACGGTCGGCAATATTGAGGATGCGGCAGGCCGTCAGCGTATAATCGTCGAGCTGTACGACAAATTTTTCAAGACGGCATCGCCGAAGACGGTCGAGAAGCTGGGCATCGTCTATACTCCCGTCGAGGTCGTGGATTTCATCATCCGTTCGGTCGGATTTATCATTCAGAAGGAGTTCGGGCGCACCCTCTCCGACGAGAATGTACATATCCTCGACCCGTTCACCGGCACGGGAACATTCATTACACGGCTGTTGCAGAGCGGTCTGATTGGCCGCGATGCGCTGGAACGCAAATATCGCAGTGAAATCCATGCGAACGAGATTGTGCTGATGGCCTATTATATCGCATCCATCAACATCGAAAATGTCTATCACGAACTGATGGGTACCGAGGTAGAATATCGTTCTTTCGACGGTATCTGTCTGACCGATACATTCCAGCTGGGCGAGGAAGCGTCGGAAGAAAATCTCTATTCCGAGCAGTTCCCGACGAATTCGCGGCGGGTCATCGAACAGAAAAAGAAACGGATAACCGTCATCGTCGGCAATCCGCCCTATTCCATCGGTCAGAAATCGGCCAACGACAATGCACAGAACCAGACATACAAGACTCTTGAGTCCCGCATCGAAAACACCTATGTCGCCCAATCGACAGCCGCCCTCAACAAATCGGCTTACGATAGTTATATCAAGGCTTTCCGCTGGGCTTCCGATAGAATTGACAGTAAGGACGGTGGTATAATAGGTTTTGTTACCAACGGAGCTTGGCTCGATGCCAATGGATTGGATGGTATGCGCAAATGTCTTGAAAAGGAATTTTCAGCCGTTTATGTATTCAATCTGCGAGGCAACCAACGAACCAGCGGTGAATTATCCCGCAAAGAAGGCGGTAAAATTTTCGGTTCGGGGTCCCGCACACCGATTGCCATAACCATATTGGTCAAGCGGCCCAAAGAGGCGAATCAGAAAGCACGGATATTCTATCGTGATATCGGCGATTATCTGTCGAGAGAGGATAAATTGCGCATAATTCGCAATCTGACGGATATAAGCAATCCGGCGATGCTGTGGTCGGCTATCGTACCCAACGAACACGGCGACTGGCTCAACAAGCGCAGCGAATTGTTCAAACTCTACACCCCGCTGGAGCCTGAAAAGAAATTCAATCAGAAATCAAAAACAGTTTTCAATACATTCGCTATTGGGTTGGCATCCAATAGAGACACATGGGTTTACAATTTTTCCAAGCAGGCGGTCGGAAAAAACATGAGTGCAATGATCAATTTCTATAATCGACAGCAGCACGCATATCAACAAGCCATAAAACAAAATCCCGATTTGTCGGTAGAGGATTTTATCGATACGGACCCGACAAAAATCAGCTGGACAAGATCTTTACGTAATAGCATTAGAAAAAAACAGGATTATGTTTTTTCGGATGAAAAATTACGTATTGGGATTTATCGTCCATTCCAAAAACAATATTTGTACTTTGCATCGGAATTCAATGAGGCTATTGGATTAAGTCCCAAACTATTTCCTACACCCAAACACGAAAATCTGGTGATTTGCGTTTCAGGTGTCGGTGCAAGCAAAGATTTTTCAGTATTGATAACCGATTTGATCCCATGTTTGGACATGGTAGAAAAATCGCAATGTTTCCCGCTCTATTGGTATGATGACAGCACGGCGGATATTACCGACTTGTTCTCCTCGCCTCAGAACGAAGCGGACAGATATGTGCGTCGCGATGGAGTAACCGACTGGATTCTTTCGACAGCCCGCAAGCAATACGGCAGCAAGGTCGGCAAAGAGGATATTTTCTATTACGTCTACGGCATTCTGCATTCGCCCGAATATCGTACCGCTTTTGCCTCCGACCTCAAAAAATCATTGCCTCGGCTTCCGTTGGTAGATTCTGCTGATGATTTTTGGGCATTCAGCAAAGCCGGCCGTGCTCTTGCCGAGCTCCACCTCAACTACGAGACGGTCGAGCCGTACAAAGGTTGTCTGCTGGTATATGGCGCAAATACCAATTGGGGCGATGGCATGAACTATCGTGTCGAGAAGATGCGTTTCGGCAAACTCGACAGCAAAACGCCCGACAAGACGAAGATACATTACAACCAGCATATCACTGTCGAGGGCATTCCATTGGAGGCATACGATTATGTAGTAAACGGCAAATCTGCAATAGAGTGGATAATGGAGCGTTACGCGGTTGCCGTAAACAAAGACAGCGGCATCCGCAACGACCCGAACGATTGGGCTGCGGAACATAACGACGAAAAATATATTCTCAATCTGCTGTTGCGCATCATTACCGTTTCGCTCGAAACGATGAAAATTGTATATACTTTACCGAAACTTAAATTTGAGGAGTAAAATCATGACCCGTTCTACCGATTCAGAATCTACACAGCCAAGATATAGTGTTTTATTCTTAAAAATATTAGGTGCATTTACTGCTGTATTTATTGGCTACTTAATATATTCGCATCATGTGTTTTGCCAATCTCAGGATAATGTGAAGACTTGTTATGTAGAGCACATTAAAAGAGCAGATAGCTTGCATCTTAACATACTTCGCTATAATAAAGACGTAGTTGTAAATATTCAAAAGATATTTGATGCTACGTTGGCTGACTCTATGATTAAAGCTTCTTTGATGAATACTCGTCATTTGTCGAAAGCGCAATCGAATAATTTGGGAGTGATTATTGAATCTCATTTTAGTAAAATAGAATCATTGCATGAAAAATATGGTGAAAAACTATTAAGAGATTCGTTGCGGTTGGGTGTTGAGCGGGACCTTCTCAACGGGCAAACAAAGGCGATGATTGATTTGCATCTAAACAAAATAGAACATGAATATAGTAACATTACTTTATGGGCAGCCATTCTGACAATTTTATTTCTTGTATTCAGTTTCTACTCTGTTTTTAAAGCAGACGAACTCATCAAACAAGGAACAGACGGTCTTAACGAAATACGGCAAATTAAGGCGCAAGGCGAACAAACTGTTGAAGAGCTAACTGCGAAAGGCGAAAAAATCTTAACAAACACAGAAGAAGATATCAGAAGATTTATGATGCGCCAACATCGTAATATGTTAGAATCCAGCAAAGAATTCGAAGCTAAAAAAAGTGAGATTGAGCATGCGTATGATGATTCTTTGCAAGGTTTAAATACAACAAAGGAGTATTTTAATGAGAGAATTAATAATATACTCCTAACGTTTGAGAGCGAAATGAAAAAGCTACGCTTGGATCAAGAACAAGAACTTTCTAAACAACAAGTTGAATTCAGGAATTTAGTAGTAGAAATAAATGAATTTTTTGCTCATTTGAAAGAACAGAAGGCGGCAGATAAGCAAGAATCCATAGACGCAAAAGAGGAGGACAAACAATGATGATTAACAATAATATGCTTTATCAGAACTCATCTAATGAACTGATGCAGGCTAAAAATTATCAATCTCAAATCTCCCAAAAAGAATTTGAGATAAAGTTGATGGATATAAATAGCAAATATTCGTTTAATAAAGAGCCGGACTATATTACCAATTTGCAACGACAGAATGTAAAATTAGAGATTAATAGTCTTGCATATAATAGAAATATGCATTTATGCAATGCTATTGATAATGCATTAGACCTTGCAATAAATGAATCGCAGGATAGTGTCTTTTATTCTATGGCCTATCTTGCTATAAGCTCTATAAACTCTTTTATTAGAATACAAAACGAGCTAAATTTAAACCTGCCATTTAATGTTGTTTTTAAATTATCGCAAGCCGATCTTCAAACAACGAATGTTTTAGTAAAAACTGAAATATCGGCATTGAAACGATTGTGTAATATAATATAGCGATTGATGTACGTTATAAGCAATGGATACAAGGTAAAATATATTACACTGCATTATCAGTGGAGCAACGACATAGTGTTGATTGCTATTAGACGTCCGAATTTGTCCTTTGCCGTACAAATACCGTACAAAACAAAAACTAAAACCGCGTTGTAGATTACTGCAACGCGGTTTTAGTGAGGTCTGAAGCGGATTCGAACCGCTGTACAAGGTTTTGCAGACCTTTGCCTAGCCACTCGGCCATCAGACCCTGTCGGTGCCGGTATCGTAAGACCGGCATGCCCTACCGCCTGGAAGTGTCCGCAGCTCGTCGCAACAGGGCCCTTTCATCGTTTCGGGTGTGCAAATATACGAAGATTTCCAAAAATTCCAAAACTTCGGCGCAACTTTGCGATTTTTCGTAAAAATATCTACCTTTACACTACCGGAACCGACATTATGTCCGCCAAGACCGTCGAAGATATTGCGCTTACGCTGATTCCCGGAATCGGAGTAAAGGGCGTCGTGCACCTGCTGGAGGTGTTCGGCTCGGCGGAGCGTGTCTTCGCCGCATCGGAGGAGGAGCTGGCGGGGCGGGCCGCATTGCGCCGCGACCTGGCGCAGCGGATCGTGCGGCGCGAGGGCTTCGCGGCGGCCGAGCGCGAAGCGGCCCATTGCGTTCGCCACGGCCTGTGCGCCGTGGCTTCGACCGACGGGGCATACCCTTCCCTGCTGCGCGAGACCCCGGATTATCCCCATATAATATATGTGAAAGGCGATCCTGCGGTGCTCGCGGGGCCCTGCGTCTCGGTGGTGGGGACGCGCGACGCTTCGGCCTACGGACAGAAGATGTGCGCACGCATCGTGCACGAACTCATCGAGCGGGTGCCCGGGGTGTGCATCGTCAGCGGGCTGGCTTTCGGCATCGACGCGGCGGCGCATCGTGCGGCGCTTGAGGCCGGAGGCGCGACCGCGGCCGTGCTGCCCTGCCCGCTGCCGGACGTCGTGCCGGCACAGCACACGGCCCTTGCGCGCGAGATCCTCGAACGGGGCGGTGCGCTGGTCACGGAGCTTCACTCGCAGGTGAAGCAGAAAGGCGCCTTTTACCTGGCGCGCAACCGCATCATCGCAGGGCTCGCCGCGGGCACGGTCGTCGTGGAGTCGCCGTGCGGCGGCGGTTCGCTCATGACGGCCCACTGCGCCGACGGCTACGGCCGCAGCGTGATGGCGGTGCCGGGGCGTGCGGACGATCCCTCGTCGCGCGGCGCCAACCTGCTGATCCGTAATCACAAGGCGCAACTCGTGCTCTCGGCCGCAGACGTGGTGGAGGAGCTGATGTGGGACGTGGATCTGCCGGGTGCGGCGGCGCGTGCGGAGCGCGCCCGTCCGGAACTCACGGCGGCCGAGGCGTCGTTGCTGGCTTCGTTCCCCGCATCCGATGCGGTGACGCTCGACGAACTTGTCGTGCGCACGGGCCAGGGGGCGCCGGAGCTCTCGGCCGTGCTGCTGGGGCTCGAAATGGCGGGCGCCGTGCGGCAGCTGCCCGGAAACCGCTACCTCAGACTGCTCTGAGGAGCGAAGCGAATGCTGCGAAACGAAAAAAGAACGATATAGCGTGATGGAAACGATGCTTACCGATACCCACTGCCACCTCTATGCCGAGGAGTTCGATGCGGACCGCGAGGCGGCGCTGCAACGTGCCGCGGAGGCGGGCGTGGGCCGCATGCTGCTGCCGGCCATCGATTCGGAGAGCCACGAACGGCTGTTCGGGCTGTGCCGCGCCCATCCCGACCGCTGTGCGGCGATGATGGGCCTCCATCCTACGTCGATCAACGACAATCCCCGCTGGCGCGAGGAGCTGGCGCTGGTCGCCCGGCTGCTGGACGCGCCGCCCGAGGGGGTCGGGGCGTTCTGCGCCGTGGGCGAAATCGGACTTGACTTCTACTGGGACGACCGCTTCGTGCGCGAACAAAGCGAGGCGTTCGTCGTACAGCTGCGCCTGGCGCGCCGGCACGACCTGCCGGTAGCCGTGCACACGCGTGCGGCGTGGGACGCGATGGTGCGCATCGTGGGCGAAGAGGCCGAGGCCGCGCGTGCGGAGGGAAGCTGCCTTCGGGGCGTGTTTCATGCTTATTCGGAGGGGGTTGAGGTCTATGAACGCCTCGCGGCCACGGGCGACTGGCTCTTCGGCATCGGAGGCGTGGTGACGTTCCGCAAGAGCGCACTGGCCGAGACTGTGCGGCGCATGCCGCTCGAATGCCTGGTGCTCGAAACCGACTGCCCCTACCTCACGCCCGCGCCCCATCGCGGCGAGCGCAACGAACCGGCTTACGTGCGCCATGTGTGCGAGAAGATCGCCGAGCTGCACGGCACGGACGCCGCAACGGTGGCGGCCGTCACGACGGCCAATGCCCGCCGCATGTTCGGAAAGTGCGAGGGTGCGACGACTCGAAACGACAAATAACGATAAAAACTTTACAACCCGATGAAACCTTCGATTCTCATTATCTACACGGGCGGCACGATCGGCATGAAGAACGATGCCGAGACCGGTGCGCTCGTACCGTTCGACTTCAGTGCGATCTACGAGGAGTTTCCCTCGCTCAAGCGACTGAACGTCAATATCGACGTGCTGACGATCGACCCCGTGATCGACTCCTCGAACGTGTCGCCGGACAACTGGATCTGCCTGGCGGGACTGATCCGCGACAACTATGCGCGCTACGACGGATTCGTGGTGCTGCACGGCACCGACACCATGTCCTACACCGCGTCGGCGATGAGCTTCATGCTCGAAAACCTGGCCAAGCCCGTGGTCTTCACCGGCAGCCAGATTCCGATCGGCGTGCTGCGCACCGACGGCCGCGAGAACCTCATCACGGCGATCGAGATCGCGGGAGCGCAGATCGGAGGCCGCCCCCGCGTGCCGGAGGTGTCGCTCTACTTCCAGAACCGGCTGTTCCGTGCCAACCGCACCACGAAACGCAGCGCCGAGGCGCTCAGCGCCTTCGACTCGAACAACTATGTCCCGCTGGCCGAGGTGGGCGTGAACATCGCCTACAACATGCCGGCGGTGCTTGAGCCGGAGGAGGCTGCGGCCGAGCTGCGCATCGCCGACCGTCTCGGCGACGGAGTGCTGGTGGTCAAGCTGTTTCCGGGTCTCGACGAGCGCACGCTCCGCACGATGCTCTCGACCGAGGGGCTGCGCGGCGTGGTGCTCGAAACCTACGGCGCGGGCAATGCTCCGACGAGCGAGTGGTTCCTGCGCACGGTGGAGGATGCGGTGGCCCGCGGCATCATCGTGCTCAACATCACGCAGTGCGGCAGCGGCAGCGTGTCGATGGACCTCTACGAAACGGGGCAGCGGCTGCGCAAGGCGGGCGTGCTCTCGGGGTACGACATGACCGTGGAGGCCGCGGTGACCAAACTGATGTACGTGCTGGGCAAGGAGCTGCCGGCCGAGGAAACGCGCGCGCTGCTGCGCCGTCCGATAAAAGGCGAATTTACGGCATAGGGCGTTGCGGGAACCGGAAATTTTTCTTATATTTCGCACTGTAAACAGACTCTTTCGGATGCCCGCAACGGGGGACGAAAGGTTTGTCGTGCGGGTAATCGTTTGATAACCGTGTGTTTGCGACTTCGAGCGTGCGGCGTGCGGAGGCGTGCGGCACTCGGCGGCCGATGCCCGTTTCCGGGGTTTTGCGGTCTGCGCAGGGCAGAAACATGCGGCCCGGAGCGATAAATTTTGATAGGAAACGAAACTTGAAACACAAACTAATTTAAATTTAACTATCAAACACAATTATGAAAAAACTTTTTTTGATTCTGACGGTTGCCATCTTCGCTCTTGGCACTGTTAATGTGTTCGCGCAGGAACCCGCGGCCGAGGCTGCCGCAGAAGCTGTCGCCGAGGCCGTAGAGGCCGCAGATCAGGTGGCTGCCGAGACCGAGATCGCCGGCGAGACGATGCACCACGTGATGATGCAGAAGTTCCTCGAAGGCGGCTGGGAGTGGATGCTTCCCGTGCTCCTCTGCCTCGTGATCGGTCTGGCCGTAGCCATCGAGCGCATTCTCTACCTCGCGCTTTCGACCATCAACACCAAGAAGTTCGTCGCTCAGGTCGAGGAGGCCGTGAAGACGGGCGGTATCGCCGCAGCCAAGGAGATCTGCCGCAACACGCGCGGCCCGATCGCTTCGATCTACTACCAGGGTCTCGACCGCTACGATCAGGGTCTGGACGCCGTGGAGAAGTCGGTCGTATCGTACGGTTCGGTGCAGACGGGCCAGATGGAGTCGGGTCTGAGCTGGATCGGCCTGTTCATCGCTCTGGCGCCGATGTTGGGCTTCATGGGTACCGTAGTCGGCATGATCGCGGCGTTCGACGCCATCCAGGCTGCCGGCGACATCAGCCCGACGCTCGTGGCAGGCGGTATCAAGGTCGCCCTTCTGACCACCCTCATGGGTCTGATCGCTGCGGTTATTCTCCAGCTGTTCTACAACTACATCGTATCGAAGATCGACTCGCTGGTCAATGATATGGAGGATGCTTCCATCACGCTGATGGATATCCTGACGGCTTACAGCAAGAAATAATCCCACGATCCTAAGATTCCGAATCGAATTATGAAAAAAATACTGAACATTTTGCTGGCCGTCCTGATGGCCGTGACCGTGGCGCTGCTCGTGTATGCGCTGGCGGCACCCCATTCGGACGACGTTACGGCATACGATGCTTCCATCAGTCTGAACATCATCTGGGGCTACTCCCTCTTCCTGGCGGCTGTGGCTTCGGCGATCTTCTGCGCTGTGTGGGGCATGATCAAGAATCCGAAGGGAGTCAAGGGTTCGCTGCTGTCGCTGCTGCTCATCGTGGTGGTGATCGGTGCGGCCTACTTCTACTCGGCGGGACACACGGTGAACATCATCGACCTGCAGACCGGCGGATTCTTCGATCGCGGAGCCACGGTGCTCACCGAAACCAGTGTGATCGTAACCTATGTCGCATTCGTCGCAGCGTTCCTGACGGCGATCGGCACGGAGATCTACAGAGCTTTCAAATAATCGGAGACAATGGCAGTAGATAAAAGAAAAGTACAGGAGATCAATGCCGGTTCGATGGCCGATATCGCTTTCCTGCTGCTTATTTTCTTCCTCGTGGCCACTACCATGAACGTCGATACGGGCCTCACTCGTATGCTCCCCCCCATCCCTCCCGAGAATCAGCAGACGGAGGACGTGAAGGTCAAGGAGCGTAACGTGCTGCTCGTACTGATCAATGGTGCGGGCCAGATCATGGCCGGCATCCAGGGGCAGCAGGAGTTGATCGACCTCCGCCAGCTCAAGGAGAAGACCAAGGAGTTCATTCTGAACCCCTACGATCTGGAGACGATGCCCGAGAAGAAGGACGAGGAGATCGAACTCCCCGACGGCAGCAAGTGGACGTATGCGGTCAGCCAGGGCGTGGTCTCGCTGCAAACGACCCGCGACACCAACTACCAGGCGTACATCATGGTGCAGAACGAGCTCACGCGCGCGTTCAACGAGGTGCGCGACGAGGTGTCGATGCGCAAGTTCGGATCGAAATTCGCCGATCTGAACGAGGCGGAACGCAAAGTAATCACCACGGCCGTTCCGAACAAGATTTCGGAGGCGGAGCCGCGTAATATCAAAAAGTAGAAGAGCTATGGCAGTAATGAAAAAGAAGGGCAACAAAAGTTTGCCGCCCATTTCGACCGCATCGCTTCCCGACGTGATCTTCATGATCCTCTTCTTCTTTATGGTGTCTACTACGATGCGCGACCAGGAGCTGCTGGTACGTTACCGTCTGCCGGAGGCTACCGAGGTGCAGAAGCTGGAGAAGAAATCGCTCGTCAGCTACATCCACATCGGTCAGCCGTCGCTCGCCATGCAGGCGAAATTCGGTACGGCGCCCCGTATCCAGCTCAACGATTCCTACCGCACCGCGAAGGATATCGGCGACTTCGTCGCTGCCGAGCGCGATAAGCTCAGCGAGGCCGACCGTGCCTCGATGACGATCTGCCTCAAGGCCGACGACGCCACCAAGATGGGTATCATCACTGACGTGAAGCAGGAGCTCCGTCGTGCGAATGCCCTCAAGATATCCTATGCGGCATCCAAGTCGCTCGGCTACTATTAACGGGCCGGGCCCCTCGGGCCGATACGACCGCCCCGTCCGAATCCGGACGGGGCGGTTTTTCGTTGGCGGCGCAGGGGGCGGGGCGTTTGAATATGCGGGGCGCGAGGAGGGGCGCCGGGTAAGTGCATCGGATCGGCGCGACGGGCACGAGCAGCAGCCCCAAGCGGCAAGGTAAGGCAAGGTGCCCGAACAACAGGAGTCAAGGAGACAGAGCGGGAGCTTGGGATCAGTGCAGCATAATCAAAACGTCAGGGGCAGTGGCCGCCCGAAATGACAGCAAGCGATGTCGCAGTATAAGGCGGCGGCCCAGACGACAGCGGCAGGGAAAGTGGTTCGGAGTGTGTTGGGAGCAGAGTTTTCGGGCCAAAGCGACAAGGACAAAATTCCAGGCTCCATGCGGCAGGTTAGTAATGAAATGGGTGAAGCCGGGGATCAGAGCAGCAAGATATGGTCGAGGCCGGGGATCAGAGCGGCAAGGCCAGCATGACGAAGTGGTGCCGGGGATCAGAGCGGCAGGGTCAGCTGGTCGATGTCGTGGTTGAAGGTCAGGCGGTGATAGGGCGTGAGGCCGTGCGTGCGGATGGCGATCCGGTGGTCGCGCGTGGGGTAACCCTTGTTGCGGCTCCAGCCGTAGTGGGGGTACTCGGCGTCGAGACGCCGCATGTACTCGTCGCGGTGGGTCTTGGCCAGCACGGAGGCTGCGGCGATGTCGGCGAAGCGGCCGTCGCCCTTGACGAAGCAGCGCCACGGGATTTCGAGCGTCGTGCGGAACCGGTTGCCGTCGATCGCGAGCAGCTGCGGTGCTGGCGCGAGGCGTCCGGCGGCCAGCGACATCGCCTCGAACGAGGCGTTGAGGATGTTGATCTCGTCGATCCGCGCGGGCGGCACGGCTTCCACGGCCCAGGCGATCGCTTCGCGTTCGATCACGGTGCGCAGCCTGTCGCGATTGCGCTCGCTCATCTGCTTCGAGTCGTTGAGCAGCGGATCGTGGAAATCGGGCGGCAGGATCACCGCCGCGGCGAAGACGGCGCCGGCCAGGCAGCCGCGTCCCGCCTCGTCGCATCCCGCTTCGAGCAGGTCGTATTGCGAGCAATTTTCGAGCATGCGGCAAAGTTAGGAATTATTTGCAGGCCTTTGGCCATTTTTCGTTACTTTTGTGTGCGCGATCGTCGGCTCCGGACAGGGGCCGGACGGCGGCGGCATGCCGGGAGCGGGACCGAGTCTCGGAACCGGATGCTCCGCCACCGCGGAAGGTGCGGAGATGTGCCGCAGGCATCCGGAAAAGACGCCGGCGGAGCGGCCCGCACGGGGACGTTTCCGACGGCATGCACTGTCGGGGAGCGCCTGCGGGAAGTGCGTACGACGGTCGCGCGCAGCACCCACGAAGAACGGATCATGAAAACGGATGTCGTACGTCAGCCGCTGATGGCGGCCTTTGCCACTCTGTTCGTCTTTGCCGTTGCGGCAATGGCGCATGCGGGGGCGTCCGGTGTGCCCGAACCGCACGATCCGCTGCTGCCCGAGGCTCTCATCATGCAGTGGCGCACGGCCTGGCCGCGCTTTTCGATGCTTCTGGCCGGTGCGGCGATCTTCTGCTCGGGCGTGATCCTGGGGCGACAGGCCATGCGCTATGCGCTCTACCCCGTGAGTACGTTCATCACCATGCCGCTGTTCGGACTGCTCGCCGCCGGACTGCTTTCGGGCCCCGCCTTTCTGACCGAATACGCCGTCTGCCTGCTGCTCGTGCTCTCGCTGCGGAACTACTACGCCAGCTTCCGCAACGGCGCATACGGTTTCGGCGAGATCTTCCGGGCTTCGCTCTACCTCGGTGCCATTCCCCTGATCCATGCGCCGGGACTCCTGCTGGTGCTCTTCATGCCTGCGGCACTGGCGATCTTCAAGCGCTCCACACGCGAACAGATCGTAGCCGTGACGGGCTTCCTGCTGCCTTTCGCTGCCTGGAGCTACGGCGTGTGGGTGGCGGGCGGCGATATTGCGGGACCCGCCGTCGTCCTGTGGCGCGAGTTCACCGCGCACGGCGTGTGCCCCATCGTGCATGCGGCGCCCGCGGCGCTCGTGCTGCCCGGACTCACCCTGCTGTTGGGCGTGTGCGGCGTCTGCTGCTATGCGGCCGACCGTTACTCGGTGGGGTCGAAGTCGCGGGCCATTCTGCTGCTCAATACGGTGCTTTTCGCGCTGACCGTCGTCATGGGACTGCTGCCCTGCCAGGCGTCGCCGGTCGATGCGCTGACCGCCGTGCCGGCCGCCGTGCTGCTGCCGCTGGTCTTCGTACGCCTGAACCGTCTTGCGGCGCTGCTGCTCTATGCGCTGCTCGTAGCGGCGCTTGTCGCCCCCCTCTTCTTCTGATCCGATGACGTTCCGTCGCATCGCCGTGCGACGGATGATTCGTCGTCTTTTTCCCCGCTGCGGCCCGATGCGCGTTACCGAAAAGTCCGCTTCCTTGCGGGCGTCGCGCGCTCCGGTAAGCCGTCTTCGTCCTTGGAGCGTGCTTTTCGCTTTGCGCCGTTCGCCGTTCCGCACGGCGAAGATCCGGTGCGTGCGATTGGTCCTCAGAACGATAGAATGATTGGGCCGGTTTATTAATTATACGGACGAATTGTGGGTTATATGTGAAAAATTTCAATTAAAAATAGGATGTTTTCAATAAGTTATTGTATTTTTGGCCTTGTACTTAGGTGACGCCAACTTTTGTACAAAATGCATAACTAAAAAACGGTAACCATAATGGAAAAACCAAGTTCGAATTTGTCGGTATCCCTACCGATGATCGTCAAGTATGTAGAGACATCACACAACGGAATTCAGTCGCAGAATCTGACGCGTTATGCGATCGGATACGTATTGCGCGGAACGAAGTACATTTACGACGGCGATCAGCGCACGGGGATCGGGAAGGGTCAGATCTTTTTTCTGGGAATCGGTCACCACTACATCGAGGACGTGCCCGAAAAGGGCCAGCCTTTCGAGCAGATCATGATCTACTACCGTCCGGACGAACTGCAACGCATCCTCATGCATCTCAACATCACCTACGGTTTGGGAATCCACACCGAGCACTACTGCGAGCGGTGCATGGGACGCAAGTTCGTAGGTACGCCCGGATGGCCGCGCATCCGCACGTTCTTCACCAACCTGAACGGCTACCTGCGCGACGAGCAGTTCCGCCACGACGACGCGGCCGAGAACATCAAGATGACGGAGCTGATCTACCACATCGTCTCGCACGACGACGGTTGCATCAAGAGCAAGATCCTGAACAACATCGACGTGGAGAAGGAGAGCTTCGAGCAGCTCGTGTTCGACAACATCTTCAAGGACGTGTCCATCGAGGAGCTGGCGAGCGAGGCCAATCGTTCGCTCACCTCTTTCAAGAAGGAGTTCCGCAAGCTCTTCGGACTTCCGCCGCACAAGTGGTTCATCCGTCAGCGGCTCATGCATGCCCGGCTGCTGCTGATCTCCACGTCGTATTCGGTTTCGGAGATCGGCGCCCAGTGCACCTTCCCCAACACATCGCACTTCATCAAACTCTTCAAGAAAGAGTATGCGATGACCCCTGCGGCGTACCGCACGCGTCATCTGCTCTCGCAGGCAGGCGGAAACGAAGCGGAAACCGCTCGGGAGCATCTGAAGCAGGCGTTATAGTGAAAAAACTTACTAACGAAAGTCAGGTTAAATAATTTTGGGAGTTAATCGACATCTTTTTATTGCTATTTGTAAATAATCCAGGGAAAAATTTGGAATATAATAAAAGTACCGTATCTTCGTAATACGAAACGTGGGATTCTCCCACTCTCATTAACCTAACTAACCTAACCGGAGGGGCCGATACTGCCAGGTATCGGCCCCTTTTCTTCGTTCCGCACGAGGCGGATTGCGGAAAAAACGCGATCTTCGGAAAACCGGGCGGACCCGGGGCGTGCAGGCAGGTGCCGCCGGTTCGCGGCGGGATGGCCCGTGGCCGCAGGGCTGCGCAGCAACGGACGCAGCAGGTGGTGTTGCGCACGGCGGAGTGTCTGCGGGCCTGCGGGTCGAGGTGCGGTTCGACCGCTGAGGCGAATCCCGGAGGCCGCAGCGGAGCGCATCCCGGCGGCAGCCCCCTGAGGCGGCCGCACCGGGGAATCCGGAGCGGACTTACCGTGCGGGGCGGTCGAGGTCCATGCTGAGGCGCACCATGTCGCGGCACACGAGGCCGTTTTCGATGACCGGGGCAGGGTAGAAGCGGGTGAAGTAGCCGCGGTCGATGCCGCAGCGGACGAAGCCGCACCGTTCGTAGAGGCGCAACTGGTCGAAGCCCGTGTCGCCGGTGCCGATTTCGAGGCGCCGGAAGCCCAGCGTGCGGGCCGTGCGTACGGCGTGGTCGAGCAGTCGGGTGCCGATGCCGCGGCGCTGGAGGGCCGGAGCGACGGAGAGGCTCACGACTTCGGCCGTGAAGGGCCGCGTGTGCAGCAGGATGTATTGTCCGACGACTTCGCCGTCGAGCAGTGCGACGTGGCAGCGGCCCCGCGGGAGGTAGTCATCGACCGATGCCGGGCACTCGTCGGCCAGCAGCAGCAGGTCGCGCGGCGGTGCGTCGGTGGGGAGGATTTCGAGATTCATAAGGTAAAGCATTCGTTTGGCGGGCGTTTCATCCCTTGGCCCACAGGTAGGGGAGCAGCAGCGCGAGGTAGCGCACGAATTTGCCGCAGCACATCGAGGCGGCGGTCAGCCACACGTTGCTGCGCATGAGGCCCAGTGCCACGGCGATCGCCTCGCCGAAGAGGGGCAGGAAAGCGAAGAAACCCGCGAGGGCGCCCCGGCCCCGGAGAAAGAGCCGGACGCGGGCGAGACGCCGCCTGCCGACGCCCAGGCGGGCGATCCAGCGCGGGTCGCCCAGGCTGCCGATCCAGTAGCAGCTCATGCCGCCGAGGGTGTTGCCCGCAGTGGCGGCGAGAAGGCACCCCGCGGGGTCGAGGCCCATGGCCACGAGCAGCAGGAAGATCGCCTCGGAGCCGAGCGGCAGCAGGCTCCCGGCGATGAAAGCCGCGACGAAGAGGCCGAAATATCCCCAGTCGAGGAGCAGAGGAACGAGCGATTCCAACATGGCGGTTCGGTCAGAGCAGCGGTTTGACACGCGTGTCGGGCGTGAGGGCCATGCGTTCGAAGTCGAGGCCCGTGAGCAGGTTGAGTCCGGGGCGTTTGCCCGGGGCGACGGTACCCAGCGCATCGTCGAGGCCCAGGGCTTCGGCGCCCCCCAGCGTAGCCCAGCGCAGCGATTCGCGGAGCGGAACCCCGCCCAGGGCCCGCAGCTCGTCGAGCAGCGAGAGCGAGCGGTTCGAGGCGAGCGAGTCGGTGCCGAGGCAGATGCGAGCGCCCAGCGAGCGCAGCAGCGCCACGGGCGGTTCGAGGCGCGAGATGTAGCGGTTGGAGCGGGGACACAGGCACCAGTACACGGGGGCGGTGAAGTGCGCGAGGATGCGGCGCACCTCCTCCTCGCCGACACAGCAGGCGTGGACCAGGATCAGGGGGCGTTCGGCGGGGATGCTCCGCACGAGGCGTTCGGCGGGGGAGCCGTAGTGGAGGAAGTCGCACGCGAAGCCTGCGCGGGCGTACCACTCGTGGAGCGGCCCGCGGCCCGCGAAGAGCTCCGCCTCGGCGGGCGACTCCATGAAGTGGATCGAGAGCGGGGCCGTGCCTTCGGCGCAGAGCACACGGAACGGCGCGTCCTGCACCGAGTAGACGGAGTGGGGCGTGAGCGAGGTGCGGGGGTGGCGCAGCAGCGGCCGCAGGCTGTCGGCCGCCATCGTGCGCAGCCCGAAGAACTCCGCGAAGGTGCGGTAGGCGATGCGGCCGGCGGATTTCACGTCGAACGCGGCCTCGCCGTTGGCGATGTCGCCCACGGCGACGATGCCCCCGCGCGTCATCTCGGCGTCGGCCGCGGCGATCGCGGCCCGGCGCTCCTCCTCGTCCGCGAGGCCCCGGACCTCGCCCATCGCCCGGGCGAAGCCCGCGAAGCCGCAGCCCTCGGGAATGCGGCCCCGCAGGGCCGAGAGTTCGAGGTGGCAGTGGGCATTGACGAAGCCCGGAGTCAGCAGGCCCGCATGGAACTCGGTGAAGGGCTCGCGGTCGGGGGCGTCGCATGTGCGCACGTCGAGGATGCGGCCCCCGTCGTCGAGGGTCACGAGCGGTCGGCGGAGGAATCCTTCGGGAGTCCAGAGCCAGTTAGAGGCTATCTTTCTCGGCATGGCGGAAGAATTCGTCGGCGAAGATGCGGACCGCGGCGGCCTGGCGGTAGTACTCCTCGACGGCCAGTTCGGTGGGCGGGGTATGGGTGATGCAGAGGTCGCGCACGGTGATCGAGGGTCGGCGCAGGGCCTGGTCGGCGTTCGAGCCCGAGAAGTCGAAGATCAGGCGCCGGTCCTCGCCGCCCGCGGTGAGCGTGCGCTGGTAGTTCTCGTAGCTGCCGCTGCGGCGCATCGTGTAGTTGAAGCGCTTCGGACGCGGGCGGCCGGGACGTTCGAGCCACACGTCGCCGCGCCACGAGGTGTTGCGGTCGAGGCTGTCGATGCGGTAGCGGAACGTGACGCGGTAGTCGCCCGGGCGGATGCTGTCGAGCGCGAAGTGCAGCAGCGAGGTGTCGCGCAGGCGTTCCACACGCAGGAGCGTGTCGGTGCGCAGCGTGCGCGTGGCGGTGCGGCGGGCCACACGGTCGATCGTGTCCAGCACGGCGACTTCGTGGTCGTAGCGTGCGCCCTCGGTGTCGAGCAGCACGATGGCGCGCTCCACCACGTCGCTCAGGCGTGCGCTCTTGCGGCGCGAGAAGTTGCCGATGGTGTAGTAGACGTCCTCGGCCGTGTAGCCGTAGCGGTCGAAGACCGGCTCGTAGAGCTTCAGCGAGTCGGTGTCGATCTGCTCGCGCGAGACGTAGGCGTTGGTGAGGTAGGCGTCGCGGAAAATGGCGGCCAGCTGCTCGTCGGGGATGATGCGGGGGCGCGAGCAGGCCGCGGCGCTCAGCACCAGCAGGAGAAAGAGGATGCGTTTCATGGGCGTGTGACGTTTTCGTTGGGAAGCATGCTGCGCACGGTGCACTGCGTGACGCAGGCCGTGACCAGCACGACGGCGCCCGCGACGGCCGGAAGATCGGTCCACCGCAGGGCCACGGGGTAGCTTTTCGTGAGGAACGTGTCGGCGGGGATCTCGATCAGCCCGAAGTGCTGCTGCACCAGGCAGAGCGCGATGCCCAGCAGTGCGCCGCACACGGCCCCCGTGCCGGCGATGAGCCACCCCTCGGTGCGGAAGAGCGAACGCACCAGCGGGAGCGGGGCGCCCAGGGCGCGCAGCGTGGCGATGTCGCGGCGTTTGTCGGTGATGAGCATGGCCAGGGCGCCGGCGATCGAGAAGGCGGCGACGAAGAGCACGAGCAGCGAGATGAAGAAGATGCCCCACTTCTCGGCCTTCATGACCGCGTGGAACGACGCCTGCAACTCGGCGCGCGTGCGGACGCGGAAGTCCGGACCCGCGATGCGTGCGACGCTCCGTTTCACGGCGTCGGGGTCGGCGCCGGGGGCCGTGCGGAGGTAGAGCGCCGTGACCCGGTCGGGGTAGGAGAAGAGTTCCCGGGCCCGGCGGAGCGAGGTGTAGACGCGGTGTTCGCCCCCGTTGTCGTCGGGGTGGTAGATGCCCGCGAGGGGCAGGGTGCGGCGGCGGAAGTTGGCGAGGGGCAGCAGCGGCGTGAAGTCGCCGCGCCGCAGGGCGTAGAGCGTGATGTCGGCATCGGCGAGCGTGCGTACGCCGAGCGAGCGTGCGAGCGAACGCCCCGCGACCAGGTAGTCGAGATCGCCCCGGCGGGTGAGGAACTCGCCCGCGCAGACCGTGGAGGCGAGGGACGACAGCAGTGCGGCGCACGAGTCGTCGATGCCCCGCACCGTGACTACGCACTGGCGGCCGTCGCGGTCGGCGAGGGCGCTCTGTTCGAGTACGAAGCCCAGGGTTTCGATGCCCGGGATCCGTGCGAGGGCGGCCGTGTCGAGCCCGCAGGGCCGGAACGCGGCGCCCGCGGCGGGGGTGACCGTGAGATCGGGGTCGGCGGTTTCTCCCATCGACCGCACGAGGCCCTCGAAGCCGTTGAATACGGAGAGCAGGACGATCATCGCGGCAACGGGCATGGCGACCGCGACCGCGCTCAGGACCGAGATCAGGTGGATCACCGAGCGCGATGCGGACGAGAAGAGGTAGCGGCGGGCGACGTAGCGGGCGAACATCTTTCTGCGCGGCGGTGCGGCCTGCGCGGCGGCGCGGGCTCCGGAGGGCCCGGCCGCGGCGGCAGGCGCGCGGGTCAGTCGTTGCGGAGCGCCTGTTCGATGTGCTCGATGTATTCGAGCGAGTCGTCGAGGAAGAACTGGAGCTCGGGGATGCTCTTGATCTGGTTGCGGATGCGGCGGCCCAGCTCGCGGCGGACGAACCAGTTGTTGCGGTCGAGCGACGCGAGCGTCTCGGGAGCCTTCGAGAAGGGGAAGATGCTGACGTAGATCTTCGCGTAGTTGAAGTCGGGCGATACGCGCACGGCCGTGACCGTGGCGAGCGTGCCGCACAGCAGCTCGCGGCCCTCCTTCTGGAAGATTTCGGCCACGTCCTTCTGTATCTGTTTGGCGATTTTCTGTTGGCGGGTAGTTTCCATATTTCTTATCAGTTTAAGCGGTAATTGAACGTCTCTTTCGCCCGGTCGCGCTTCGGACGCTTCACGTTCCACTCGGCGAAGCCGTCGCGGTTGAAGCGGTACGACACGCCCACGCTGAACGTGAGGTTATCGACGGGCGAGCGGCGCGGCGTGTAGTAGAACGGATTCTCGGGGCCGTCGAAGGTGTTGTCGGCGTACTTGTTGCGGTTGCGCACGATGTCCGAGAAACCGAAGTAGTAGCGGACGCGCGCCTGGACCTCGAAGCGGCCCGCGAGCACCGCGAAGCCGCCGCCGCCCGCAAGGCCGTAGCCCCAGCGGTTGTCGCGCGTGACGCGGAACGAGTACTTGCCCGAAGTGCCGGTGAGCTCGTTCTCGTAGGTCGAGCCGAAGTGGTAGGAGAAGGTGGCCATCGCCTCGAGGAAGATGCGCACGCGGTGGCGGATGTAGAAGTGCGGCGCCCACACCACGGGCAGCACGAGCGAGTTGTAGCGGCGCGTGTAGTAGCGGTAGTCCTTCTTGTCCTCGATGGTCGAGGCGTAGGGTGCGTAGGAGAAGCCCTGCTGGAGGTATTCGAGGTCGAGGCCGAAGCCGCCCACGAAACGCTGGGGGCCGTAGTAGCGCCAGGTGAGGCCCGCATTGCAGCGGTTCCACACGGGGCGGGTCTCCTCGGCCGGCTTGAGCCGGACGGTGGACATGCCGTAGCCGCCCGTGACGCCGAACGTATGCTGCGCCGAGGCTTCGGCGGCGCAGAGCAGCAGCGCGGCCGCGATCAGGATGCGATGGAGGTGCGTCATAAGCCTGTGGTTTGTCTGAAACTGTTGGTATTGAACGTGCTGCCGCCCCCGAGGCCCAGGCCCGAACCCGCATCGGCAGCGCGGCGCTGCCGGGGTCCCTCCTTGCGGCGCTTCTCCTCCTCGCGGCGCAGGCGCTGGAGTTCGCGGTCTTCGAGCATGCGCGACAGCGACTCCATCGTCACCGGGGCGAAGAGCTTGTTCATGTCGATCGTGATTTCGAACTCCCAGTTGGTGCGGGCGACGAAGGTGTCCTGGCCGTCGGCGTTGGCGTAGAGTTCGGCACGTTCGGGCTGGCGGCGCTCGACGACGTTGCCCGTGTCCCAGCGTCCGTTGCCGTTGAGGTCCTCGATGACGCGGAACTTCATGTCGCCGGCCGGGATGTAGTTGAACTGCACCGTGCCGCCCGTGACGTCGCGGCGCTCCTGCTGCAACTTGCCGTTGCCGTCGAGCAGCTGGATGATGTACTTCGTGCCGTCGTTGCGCGACAGGACCTCGATTTTCGCCACGGCGAACTGTTCGGGATCGTAGACCGTGTACTTGTTCGCGATCGAGTCGTTCGAGAAGCCCGCGATGTCGGTAATGGCGCCCGCAGGGATGTTCAGCCGGTACTCCGCGCCCGGCTGCCAGTCCGACTCGATGCGCCACAGCCGCAGCGAGGAGGTGTCGCGCCGGAGGCGCACCGCAGCGGGCTCCTCGGAGCCGTCGTCGAGTATGCGGACAAGGTGCACGGACGTCGAGTCGAGGCGCCGCAGGGGGTAGTCGAATTCGGCCGTGAGGTGCGTCTCGGGATTGACGCTGCTCTGGGGCGAGATTTTGATGCCGAAGGGGTTGGGCTCGGCGGGCGGCGTGTATTCCTCGCCCGCGGATTCGGCCCTGCGGCGTTCGCGCTCCTCTTTCTCGCGCTCCCTGGCCTGCTCCTTGGTTTCGACCTCGCGCCAGGCGAGCTTCAGGGGTTCGGTGACGGGTTGCAGCGTGTTGAGGCTGTCGTGTCTGAGGTAGGTGACGGTGCCGCGGATCGTGTCCGGCAGCTCCTCGGCCGGAAGGTCGAACCACAGGGCGAGGGTGTCGCGGCCCCGGGTCTGGGGCTCGACGATCACCCGTTCGGCCGGAATGCTGTCGAAGCGCAGCTCCTCGATGCGCGGGTGCGCCGCATTGAAGTAGAGCATGGCCCGGTGGCGGCTCGGACGCTCGCTCTGCGAGAGCATCTGGCGGCGGAACGCCACGTCGGTGAACATGCGCAGGTAGAGCTGCGGCTCGGCCGTGGCGTAGCCCCGCACGGAGTCGTGCCAGATGGCGAAGTCGGGCAGCTCGGCCGGGTTGCGGGCTTCGTCAAGGAAGCCCACGCGGTCCACGGAGGGGTCGTAGAGCTGGTTGCCGTTCGTGTCCTCGAAGGCGTAGATGCGGTAGGGTACGGGCTTCAGGTTCTGGGCGATGAAGATGCCGTTGTTCTCGGCGCGCGCGATGACGGACGGACGGTGGAGGTAGAGCGTGGAGTCGTACTCGGGCGTGACGGCCGTGGAGTCGGCGGGGAAGAACCACAGGAAGCTCCGCGGCACCGAGTCGGCCTCGTAGGCGTCGGCCGTATAGCCCGAGCAGATCATCGAGTCGATCTCGCCGCCCGTGGAGAAGACGTAGCGCATGGAGTAGAGCGGGTTGCCCTCGTTGTTGTCGCGGATGGCCGAACCGAAGTCGAGTGCGTAGGTGGTATTGGGGGCCAGCGTGTCGCGCAGCTGCACCACGACGCCGCGGCCGCGCACCGTAAGCTGCGGTTTCCTGCGCATGGCGGGGGAGGTGAAGAACTCTTTCTGCTGATCCTTGAGCTGCACGAACTCGTCGAACTCGATGTAGATCTTCGAGCGGTCGGGCATGTGCGTGGTGAAGTTGTCGGGCGTCATGGCCACGATCACCGGGGGCAGCGTATCCTTGGGGCCTCCGGTGGGGCGCATCACGCTGGCGCACCGGACCAGGAAGGCCGGGAGGAAGAGCAGCGCGACGGCGCCGCAGAGCAGTCGGGTGAGGAGGTTCTTACTCATGGTATGCGGCGGTATTTCGGGCCGGGGCGCTCCCGGCGCTCCCCTCCTCCGGCGTGTCACCGGGTGCGGGATCGGCGGGTGCGTCGGGGTCGGAATAGAACTCGTTGATTACGGTCCAGCCGTTCTCGGCGTAGGATTCGCGCCACGGACGGAAGTTGATCGAGACGTAGTAGGGCGAGAGGTTCTCGGCGAAGGACTGCTGGCGGTAGGCATAGAGCCGGTAGCGGGGATCGACGGCCACGACCAGCAGCGAGGAGCGGTCGGTGTGCATGGCGATCCAGTCCATCGAGTTGGGGAAGTCGGCCGAGGGGGGACAGGGCGCCGAGACGGCCACGGGGTCGTCCATGCGTTCGCCCGCGACGCGGCGCGAGGTGAGCACGCCTTCGAGCGCGTCGTCATAGGAGGCGACGGTCCAGCCCGAGGTGTCGGCCGCGAAGGCATAGGCGCGGACGCCCCCGAGGCTCGTGAAGGGCCCCTGGTTTTCGGTCTGGACGTAGGGCCGCAGCACGTACTCCGTGTCGTAGGAGGTGCTTTTGAAGCATCCGGCGAACAGCAGCAGCGCGGCGAGCGAACAGAGGATGCGGTCAGTCATCGTTTTTCGTGCGGTTACGGAGTTCGTCGAGCATCTCGACCGGGGTTTTGCCGGTCACGGGGTGGCGCTTCGTGCGCAGGATCTCGCAGAGCGGCACCAGCACGAATTCGCGCTCCGCGATCTGCGGGTGCGGCACCCGCAGGCGCGGGGTGTCGATCACCGCGTCGTCGTAGAAGAGCAGGTCGAGGTCGATCGTGCGCGAGGCGTAGGGCTGGCCCGTGCGCTCCCTCTCGCGGCGCTCGGCGTCGCGGTCGCGGCCCAGCGTGCGCTCGATGGCCTGGAGGGCGTCGAGCAGCGCTTCGGGCGCCAGCTCCGTGGTGACTTCGAGCACCTGGTTCGAGAAGTCCGGGGCATCGGGCGCCGAGAAGCCCCACGGGGCCGAAGTATAGCGGTGCGAGCAACGCAGCACGGCGCCGACGTGCTCGTTGATGAGTTGTTGGGCTTGTTGCAGGCGGCGTTTCATGTCGCCCGTGTTGCCTCCCGTAAGGATCACTGCGCGTGGCATAGGTTACAGCGGTTTTATCATTTTGCTCACCGTGAGAGCGAAATGGGTGAATACGATGGTCGGGTTCCCGTTCTGGGAAATCTGGGCCAGGGCCGATTCGATCTCCTCCACCAGGGCCTCGATGTTGCGGGGTCCGATGAAGGGTGCGAATTTCGTGCAGAAGGCGAGCTCCTCGCCCCACAGGTAGCCGATGCGTTCCAGGCCGGCGTGGAGCATGAAGCTCTCGCGCAGCAGGCGCGCGGCGCTCCGCAGGAAGCCGCACTGCTGCTCGCGCGTGAGTTGCGACGCCTCCTCGGCCCAGCCGATCAGTTCGAGGTGGCGGTCGTTGTAGCTCAGGCGCATCAGTGTGCGGAACAGCTCGAAGTCCTCGCGGCGCCGGGCGTCGTCGGTGCCCGCGAGCAGGTGTTCCAGGGCGATCAGGTCGCCGCCCGCGAGGCGGGCCCGGCGGTGCGCTTCGGCCGTGTCGGCGACGCCGTGGCGCTGTGCGTATTGCGCCAGCACCTCGGGCCGCAGGGGCGGCACGTGGATCTGCTGCGTGCGCGACAGGATCGTGGGCAGCAGGCGGTCGGGACGCTCGGAAACCAGCAGGAAGAGCGTGCGCTCCCACGGCTCCTCAAGGATTTTCAGGATTTTGTTCGCGGCCTCCTCGTTCATCGCCTCGGGAAGCCAGACGAGCATCGTCTTGTAGTCGGCCTCGAAGGATTTGAACGAGAGTTTGCGGATGATTTCGTCGGCCTCGCGGGCCGCGATCATGCCCCGCAGCGTGCGGCCCAGGTCGAGGCGGTCGTACCACTGCTGTGGCGAGACCCAGCCCCGGCGTTCGGCGAAGAGCTTGCGGAAAAGGGGCAGGAACTCGTCGCTGCGCATCGCCTCGCCCAACTTTTTGCCCTGGCGATTGACCGGAAAGACCAGGTGGAGGTCGGGGTGCTCAAGCGATGCGATGCGGAGGCAGTCGGGGCAGGTGCCGCACGAGTCGCCGTCGCGGCGGTGGCGGCAGTTGAGGTACTGCACGAAAGCCACGGCGAGGGGCAGGATGCCCGCGCCCGAACGGCCGCCGAGAAGCAGGGCGTGGCTGACGCGCCCGGCGTCGATGCTCCGTACGAGCTGCCGCTTCAGCTCCTCCTGTCCTGTGATGTCCGCGAATCGCATCGGTTTCCTAACGTTTTATGATAAGCATCGTCCGGCGCAGTGCCGCGAGCAGCAGCACGCCGAAGCTCGCACGCAGCACCCACGGCCGCCACACTGCGGTGCGGTCGGCGTAGAGCGCCCACATCCCCGCGGCGAAGGCCGCGAAGCTCACGAGCAGCAGGACGATGGTTTCCGTTCTCTTTTTCATTTCAATTCGTTCGTCGGCGGAGCGCGGGGCGGCGGCTCCGCGGCAGTTTATCCTCTCCGCAGCGCCGAGCGCAGCAGTGCCCGCAGGTCGATCCGCTCGCGGCGGACGGCATAGAATCCGTAGCCGCAGAAGGCCGTAAGAGCGAACGCGCGGGCGAGCCATTTATTGTCGATGAGCGCCGTGGCCTCCTCGCAGAGGAAGAAGACGCCGAGCGCCACGACGGCGTATTCGCCGATGCGGCGCCAGTCGTAGGGCGTGGGGAAGAAGCGGCGGTTGAGCCACCAGCTCACGGCGACCATCGACGCTTCGCCCGCCAGGCGTGCCCAGGCGGCGCCGTAGTAGCCCCAGCGGGGCACGAGCGTCGTGCCGGCGAGCAGCGTGGCGGCGAGGCCCGTGCCCGTGATGAGGATGGCGAGTCGAGTGCGCTCCTCGCGTTTGTACCAGAACGAGAGGTTGAGCCATACGCCCGCGAGGACGTTCGCACCCAGCACCACGGGCAGGATATAGATGCCCTCGCGGAAGTCGCGGCCCACGATCAGCGCGAAGAGGTCGCGGAAAAGCGCGATGCCCAGAAAGATGACCATGGAGGCCAGGACATAGTATTTGAGGGCGGCGGCGTTCATCTGCACGAAGTCGCTTTTCCTGAAGTTCGAAAGGAAGAAGGGTTCGGCGGCGAGGCGGTACATCTGGTAGAAGAGCATCATCACTACGGCGATCTTGGTGATGGCGCCGTAGATGCCGACCTGGCTCATCGCCTCGTGCGGCACGAGGTATTTGATCATCTGGCGGTCGATGAACTCGCTCGCCGTGCCCGCCAGACCGCTCACCAGCAGCGGCAGCGAGTAGGCGAAGACGGCGCGCAGCACCGGAAGCGAGAGGCGCGGCACGGTGCGGCCCGCGGTCGTGAGGATCGCCAGCCAGGTGGCGGCGCTCGCCGCGAAGTTCGCGACGAAGACCCAGCCCACGCCGAACGGGGTGGCGTAGAGCCCCGCAAGGCCGAAACCTACGGCCAGGGCGACGTTCAGCACCACGTTCATCAGCTTGAAGCCCACGAAGGTAAGCGACCGGCCCTGCTCGCGCAGGCGCGAGAAGGGAATGCAGCTCCAGACGTCGAAGAGGATGATGGCGGCGACCCAGACGGCGTACTCGGGGTGGGCGACGTAGGCCTCGCCCAGGGCGTGCGAGGCGGCGTTGCGCCACACGACCGCGGCCACGAAGAAGAGCAGCGCGGCGAGCGAGGTGGCGCCCCACGTGGTGGCGAAGAGGCGGCGTTTGGCCGCCGCCACGTCGCCGCCCGCCTCCTCGGCTTTGGCCGAGAAGCGGAAGTAGCTCGACTCCATGCCCATGGTGAGCAGCGTGAGCGCCAGCGGGATCAGCGAGTAGATGTCGGAGACGATGCCGTAGGTCTCCGTGCCGAAAATGCGGGTGTAGTACGGCGTGAGCAGGTAGCCCAGGAACCGCACTACGATGGTGCTGATGCCGTAGACGGCAGTTTGTCTGGCGAGTTTTTCGAGCATAAAGGCAATATAACCTGCAAATATACAAATTTTTCGGGGGAACAGCCAATTGTAGGGGGCGAAAAACGGCGGCAGCCCCGACGTGCGGAAGGGCGGCAAGGGGATGACGGGGTGTGCGTCGGGCCGTGGAACGGATGCAGGCTGAAGAAAAAAGCGGTGCGCTTTCGGGGGAAGCGCACCGCGGAACGGGAGGCGGAGAGGCGTCAGGCGAGCCCGAGACGGGTCTTGAAACCGTCGAGCAGGAAGGTGCGCACCTTGTGGTCTACGAACTGTTCTTTCGTTGCGGTCAGAACGGTGATCGAGAAGCTCTTGGCTTGCTTGTAGGCCATGTTGGAGGTGGGCTCCACGGCGAAGTATTCGCGAACGAAGTAGTTGGTCGAACGGTCGTTGGCGGTAGGCGTCCTGTCGAATTCGTGCACCGCGAAACGGGGATAGCCCGCGACGGCGCCGCCGTTGTCGAGGTCGATCCGCACCTGTTCGCCCTTATAATCGAAGCCGAACGAGCGGTCGGTCAGCGTCGCTCCGCTGACGGAGGCGTAGTCGTACACCTCGTGCAGAAAGCACTTCTCGCCGTCGAAGCCGAGCAGCCGCAGGCCCTGCTCCGAGGCTACGAAGTAGTAGTGCGACATATCGACCTTGCGGGTGAGGGTGACGGCGCCGACGAGCTTCTCGCGGGCCTTGGAGAGCAGCGACTCGGCCGGCGCCAGCGTGGAGAGCATGCCCAGTACGCGGTCTCCGCCGAGCGCGTCGGTGATCAGACCGAACTTGTCGGGGTTCGCGAAGTATTCGGCGAGGATCTCCGGCTGCTTTCCGGCCCACTCCTTATCGGCTTCGCCGGAGGCGGCCTCGAACTTTTGCTTGAATTTGGGGTAATACAGCTTCATGAAAAGGAAGTAGCCGACCAGAACGGCTGCGAGAATAATAACGGTAGTAGTCATAACGGTTGAATTTAAAGAAATGTTCAGTTACGGTGCGGCCGGGCGTGTCCCCGTTCGTCGCGCTCGCCGCGGTCGGCGGGTGTCAGCGCTGCTGCTGCGGCGCCCAGGAGGAGGTGCAGCAGCACTCCGCCGCCGAATGCAGCGACACTCCACAGCCACTCCCCGAAGAGGAGCAGCACGATGCCGAGCACAGGCAGGGTGCGTGCGGCGTATTGCAGCCGGATGACGAGACGGTGGAGAAGCATGGATCGGACGTGTGGGTTGCACTGCGGGCAAAGATAACGAAATTCCCCCCCCCGCAAAAAATCGGGCGTTTTTTTGCATGGGGCGGCGCATTTTTTCGGATCGGGGTGGCAGAAACGAAAACGCCCCGCAACCTTTCCGGCTGCGGGGCGTGGGGCGTCGGCGTGTGCGGCGCGCTCCTATTCGTCGATGAAATCGACGTTCACCTGTCGCTGGAAAGCCTCCTGCAACGAGATGTAGGTTTGCGTGGTCGCAACGCCCGGGATGCTCAGGATGCCGTCGAAGATCGTGCGCATGAGGTGCTCGTTATCGAGGCAGTAGAGTTTCGCCAGGATGTTGTAGGCGCCCGTGATGAAGTGGCATTCGACGATCTCGGGGACCTCCTTCAGCCGGTCCATCGTCTGCGAAAGCAGCTGGGGGTCGTTGAGCCGGATGCCGATGTGGGCGCAGACGTCGAAACCCAGCATCTTGGGATTGACGATCAGACGGCTGCCCAGAATCACCCCCGACTCGTCGAGTTTGCGGATGCGCTGGTGGATGGCCGCTCCCGAAATGCCGCATTCGCGGGCGATTTCGAGGAAGGGCATGCGGGCGTTCCGGATCAGAAAACGGAGGATCTTGCGGTCGATTGCGTCGAGTGTGATTTTGGCCATCGGTTAAAGCGTGTTATTTGATTACGTTGAGCTCCTTGCCCACCTTGACGAAGGCGGCGATGCAACGGTCGAGCTGCTCGGTGGTGTGGCCGGCCGAAACCTGGACGCGGATGCGGGCCTGGCCCTTCGGAACCACGGGGTAGTAGAAGCCCGTGACGAAGACGCCCTCGTCCTGGAGCCGTGCGGCGAAGTCCTGCGACAGCTTGGCGTCGTAGAGCATCACGGCGCAAATGGCCGACTGGGTGGGTTTGATGTCGAAGCCGGCGGCCATCATGCCTGCGCGGAAGTGCTCGACGTTGGCAACCAGGCGGTCGTGCAGCTCGTCGCTCTCGCCCAGCATGCGGAACATTTCGAGCGAAGCGCCCACGACGGCGGGGGGCAGCGAGTTGGAGAAGAGGTAGGGGCGCGAACGCTGGCGCAGCATGTCGATGATCTCCTTGCGGCCCGTGGTGAAGCCGCCGACGGCGCCGCCGAAAGCCTTGCCCAGGGTGCCGGTGAGGATGTCCACCTGACCGCGCAGGTCGTAGAGCTCGGTGATGCCGCGGCCCGTCTTGCCCAGCACGCCGGCCGAGTGGCACTCATCGACCATGACCAGCGCGTCGTACTTCTCGGCAAGGGCGCAGATCTTGTCCAGCGGGGCGGCGTTGCCGTCCATGGAGAAGACACCGTCGGTGACGATGATGCGGAAACGCTGCTCCTGGGCCTTCTTGAGGCACTCCTCCAGCTCGTTCATGTCAGCGTTGGCGTAGCGGTAGCGGACGGCCTTGCACAGACGCACGCCGTCGATGATCGAGGCGTGGTTCAGCGCGTCGGAGATGATGGCGTCCTGGTCGGTGAGCAGCGGCTCGAAGACACCGCCGTTCGCATCGAAGCAGGCGGCGTAGAGGATCGTGTCCTCGGTGCCGAAGTAGTCGGCGATGGCCTTTTCGAGCTGCTTGTGGATGTCCTGGCAGCCGCAGATGAAACGGACCGACGACATGCCGAAGCCGCGCTCGTCCATCGCGTGCTTGGCGGCCTCGACGAGGCGCGGGTTGTCGGAGAGACCCAGGTAGTTGTTGGCGCAGAAGTTCAGTACCTTGCGGCCTGCCACCTCGATCTCGGCGCGCTGCGGCGATTCGATGATGCGCTCGTTCTTGTAGAGTCCTGCGGCCTTGATTTCGGCCAGCTCGTGTTGTAAGTGTTCCTTGATTTTACCGTACATGGTTAGTGTTGTTTTGTTAGATTTCAGGTCTGAATTATGTCGATTTGTTGGCAAATATAGGCTTTTTATTTCTTATGTGTAAAATTTGCGTCGAAATTTTTTCGGAGGAAGTTACGGATCGTAACCGGAGGCCGGGGCGGGGGCGGAAAATGCGGGGCCGAAGGCGGCGTTTTCGCGGAATGGAGCGGGCGGAGGCGGGTATGGCCGCGCGGCTGTGTGAAGCCGGAAGGCGGGACGGAGTGCGGGGCGGCAGGCATGCGTGGAGCGGCACGGGCGTGCTGCGGAGGCGCCGCCGCCGTGAAGAGGAGGCGGGCCGTACGCGGGCAGTGGGGCTGCGAAAGGGAGGACGGGCAGAGGGCTTCGCGAGGGGTCAGAGCCACTTCTTGAAGCGGAAGAACCAGATCGTGAGGCCCGAGCAGAGGAGCATCAGACCGATGGCGAAGAAGTAGCCCATGGGGATGATGCGGCCGCTGGAGAGGGTGATGACCCAGTCGAGTTCGGGCATGAACTTGAAATTCATGCCGTACATGCTGGCGATGAGCGTCGCGGGCATGAAGATGACCGCGGCCACGGAGAAGATCTTGACGATCTCGTTCTGTTCGATGTTGATCAGACCCAGGGCGGCGTCCTGGATGTAGTCGAGGCGCTGGAACGAGAAGTCGGCGTGGTTGATGAGCGAATTCACGTCCTTGATCATCAGTTGGAGGCGCGGGTAGATGTCGTTCGGGAAGCGCTCGGAGCGCAGGATGCCCGAGAGCACGCGCTGGCGGTCGAAGATGTTCTCGCGGAGCGACATGGTGCTCTCCTGGAGGGCGCTGATGCGGTGCAGCACGGCCTTGTCGATGGAGTCCTCGGAGTTGATGTCGCGGCTGAGCGAGCCGACCTGCTTGGCGATCAGCTCCACGAGGTCGGCGTCGAAGTCGATGCGCACCTCAAGCAGCGTGATGAAGACGTGGTAGCCCGTGGAGTAGCTGCGGTAGTTCATCTGGAGGCGCTTCTCGGTCTCGCGGAACGTGCGGAACTCGGCGCTGCGCACCGAGACGAGCACGCCCTCGTTCGATATGATGAACGACACGGGTTCGACCAGGAAGCTCTCGCCCGTGGGGACGAAGAAGTTCGAATTGGAGATGATGGCGTTCTCGGTCTCGGAATATTTCGATGTGGACTCGATCTCCTCGACCTGCTGGCGCGTCTGGAGGCTGATCTCCATGAAGTTTTCCACGGCTTTCTGCTCCTTGATCGTGGGCAGGAACATGTCGATCCACAGGATGTCGTCGTAGCCCAGTTCGTCGAAAAGGGCCGTGTCGGCATTGCGGATGATCTTGTTGTATTGTTTCAGATAAATCGTAATCATGATGCGCTCCCCGTTTGAAGTGTGTTCGATCGAAAGGTCGGAAGGGACGGCCCGCGGGCCGTCAGGCTCTTCAGCCGGGATTGGCGCGCGGAGAGACTTTCAGTCCCGAGTCCCAGAACTTGCGGAGGGCACGGCGCTTCTCGATGTCGAAAACGAAGTCGATGTTGCGCGTGAGGTAGTCGTAGGCATCGTAGGGCTTGCGGTCGAAGCCGTGGGCGACGATCGCTTCGTAGGTGTGCTCGATACCGAAGGTGAGCGCCCGTTGCAGCGCGTCGGTCGTTTCGGGCGCGACCTCCTCGCGGGCGACCCACACCGCGAAGGCGAAGGGAAGCCCCGTGGCGCGGATCCACTCGGCGGCGAGGTCGCGCGAGCAGACGAAGCGGTCCTCGCGGTCGAAGACCTTGTCGCCGATCAGCAGAAAGGCGTCGCCCGGCGCGGGGCGATCGAGCCGGCGGCAGTCGTCGAGGACGAAGTATTCGGGCGTGCGGTGCCAGCACTCGGCGTAGAGGTAGCCGGCCAGCTGCACCGAGGTGAGCGAATGGGGGTCGAGGTAGACCCGTTCGGCCAGCTCGGGCGGCGTGTCGCCCGCGAGCACCACGGTGCGGACGGGACCCGAGGCGCCGATGCAGTAGTCGGTGACGATGCGGGCGCCGGCGAGCGACGGCACGGCGGCGGCGGGGACCAGCGCCACATCGGCGCGGCCTTCGCGGAAAGCGCGGGCGCAGTCGGCGGGAGGGAACGTCAGAAGTTCGGCACGGAGGTCACCTGCGTGCTCGATGCCATAGATGAAGGGTATCGTATTGAGATACGACACGGCCGCTATGCGTGGAACTGTGACCATCATCCATAGGTGTGAAACGATTGATTCTTCCGGCAAAAATAATAATTTTCGCGGGGCCGCGGTGCGAATCTTTCCATTTTTTTCGGAAAAAGTGCGCCGACCTCTTGACAAGGGGGGTGTCGGCGCGGTATATTTGCACGGCGAATCGACAGCGGGGCCGCGGACGGCCGCAAGTTATCGACAATCGCAAACAATTGAACGGCAGTGTGTATTCTGCATGTTGCCGGAGTTATCAACAATTATTCCCCAATTTTATCGACAATGAACCGCACCCATTTAGAGCGTGCGGCGGAAGCGATCGTTTCGGGTCTCGGCTATGCATTCGCGGCCGTGCCCGACGGGCGGGCGCCGCTCGCCGTCGCCGCCTATCCCGCCGCACTGCTCGCACCCCTGGAATTACGCTCGGTGGAGGGCCGGAAGCACGGCCTGGCGACCTACGGCGCGACGCTGCGCCTGATGCGCGACGGAGCGCGCACGAACCCTGCCGGTCGGCGCGAGGCCGCCGCCGCGCTGGAGAACGATCTGCTCGCGGTGTTCGCGGCCCTCGCGGACGACGAACGCGTGGTGGCCGTGGAGCAGCTCACGATACGTCCCGAGGAGGGAGGGCCGACGCACCATGCGGCGATCGTACAGCGGGCCGAGGCCCGCATCATCACCTGTTTCTGATATGGCGGCAGTATTCGAACAGGTACCGGAGAATTTCGCCTCGATGCACGGGGAGCTCATCTATGCGGTGAAGTGCGACCGGGTGTGCACGTTCGACGCGGAGGTGATCGACGCCGATTCGGACGACGTGCTGGGCGTGAAACGTTTCGTGGAGACCGATCGGGGGCGTTTCGACGCCGCGCCCTTTCTGAGGCGCCACCTCTTCTTCCTGCCGCGGATCGGTCCGACGGGTTTCCAGACGCCGGCCGGACGCACGGTGCCCGTGCGCATAGCGGTCGATGGCGCGGTGTCGCCCGTGCGGCTCTTCGTGCCGGGGCCCGAACCCGCCGTGCCGTCGCTCGTATCGCCGCTGCGGGGGCTGCGACGCATAGGCCGCACGGAGTGCGACGAGCTGACGTTCCGCACCGAGGGCGTGTGCGAGGCGAAGCTGACGATACAGACCGAAAAGCATTTCTACGAGCGGGAGTATACGGCGCCGACGCCGGGGTATGCCGTGTTCCGGCTCAATGCGGCCGACTTCCCCGATGCGTGCAGCATCGTCGTAAGCGCGAAGGGGCTGCCGCCGGTGAATTACTGGATCGAGCAGACCGCGGGGTGCCGCATCGCCTGGCGGAGCGCCGAGGGTTCGATCGAGCACTACACCTTTCCCGCGGTCAGGGAGGAGCGGCGAGTGCGCCGCGAGGGGGTGAGGACCGACGACGGATACCGCATCGTGCGGATCCGCGCCGCACGCGTGATCGCGCTCCGGTCGGCCTACGAGCCGGAGCGCGTGCGCCGGATGCTCGAAGGGATCACGGCGTCGCAGGCCGTGTGGCATGTGGAGGCGGGAGTGTACGTGCCCGTGGAGGTGCTGGCCGAAGAGTCGGGGTTCCGCGAGCGCGGGACGCTGCGGAGTATGGAACTCGTGATCCGTCACGAAGAATACGAGGAGGTATGAGACTGAGCATAGACGGAACGGTCTGCGACCTGGAGGCGGGCACGGCGTTCGATCCGGGGTACGATGCGGAGCGGATGCGCTCGCCCGAGCGGCTGCGCAAGGGGCACAGGGTGGCCATCGTGCTGCCCCGCACCGAGCGGAACGAACTCTTTTTCGCCGGCCGGCCGGCATTCAACGCCGCGCGCCACGAGGCGCGGCTGACGCACGACGGCGCGACGCTGTACGAAGGGACGGTGCGCCTGCTCGCGGTGTCGGACGAGGGCTTTCGGATCGACATACGCGGCGGAGCGGCCGGCTGGGCGCGGAGTGCGGCGCTCGGGAGGTTTCGCGACATACCGCTCGAATTCGACGGTTATCTCGACCCCGAGGACATACGGGCGGGGTGGAGCGACGCGCGCCCGGTGAAGTTCTTCCCGGTGGTGCGCGACGGTTACCCGCAGCGGAACGCTTCGTCGGACCTGCAACCGGTGCTGCGGATGCTCACGCCCGACGACTACCACCCCTTTCTGCATGTCGCGTCGCTCGTGCGGGCGCTCTTCGCGGCGGCGGGGTATGCCGTGCGGAGCGACTTCATGGAGACGCCGGCGTTCAAATCGCTCTACATGAGCGGTGCGTATGCCGGGCGCGATACGACGGCGCTCGAACGGCGGATGGGATTCCGGGCCGTGCGTCTGACCGCGGTGACGGCTGCGGCCGATGCGGCCGGAAGGGTGTATGCGACTCCCTACGGCGCGGACAACGTGCTGGGCAACATCGTGGAGAGCGCCACGCCCCTGGCCGAGGACGAGACGGGAGCCGTGCGCACGGACCCCTACAACAACGGCAACTGTTTCGGATACGAGGACCGCAAGATCGTATATCGTCCGGCGGCGGAGGTCAGCGTGGGATTCGAGTACAGGCTGCGCTACACCACCGACCACCGCATCGTTTCGCGATGGCGCCTCGCGGGATTCGACGCCGTGAACCTCGGGGCGGGCGGGACCTTCCGGTTCGTGCTGCCGAACCGCTACGAGGATCGGCGCAGGGAGCTCAGGGCGGGAGCTTCGTACCGGGCGATCGTGTTCGACGCCAAGGCCGGGGACCGCTTCCGTCTGCTCTGCAACGTCGGCGGCACGTCGGGCGTCGTGTGGACGGAGTTCGCGGGGCGCACGGCCGCGGTGGCCACGCCGCTGGGGTCGGGGTATGAGCAGCCGGCGTTGCAGGTGATGGCGGCGAACGGCACGTGGAAGTCGTGGAACGGCGACTGGGCGCTCTACGACGGCCACATCGCCGAGCGCGGCCGGACCACGGTGGAGCTCACGCTGCGCACGCCGGCCGTGGCGGCGGGGCCTGTGTCGCCCGTGTACTTCAACACCGTGTTTTTCGGCGGTGCGGAGGAGGGAATGCGCATGACGCTGCATGCCGAGGGGGAGATGAGGCCCCGATTCTCGCCGGCGCCCGCATTCGGGGCGCGGGTGGGTGCGGCGGACGTCATGCATCACGACGTGCGGCAGATCGCCCTGCTGGAGGCGGTGCAGCAGATGTTCAACCTGCGGTTCTGGACCGACGAGCAGACCAGGAGCGTGCGCATAGAGCCCGACAGGTCGTTCTGGGACGAGGCGGGCGAGACGGACTGGCGCGGCAGGACCGACTTCGGAGAGCCGGCGGTATGGCGCGACGCGGCGGTGGGCGAGCGCGAAGCCCGCATATACGCCTACCGCGAGGGCGACGGCCCCGTGAAGCGCATGAACGACGAGGAGCAGGGCGAATTCGGCGCATGGCGCTCGGAAACCGGGTCGTGGGCCGCGGAGGAGGGGACGGAGCGGCGGACGAACGCCCTCTTCGCACCGACGGCGAGCAGCCCGGGAGGCATGGCCGGAGCCCCCTCGGCGTGGCTCATGCAGGTGGGCGACCGCGACGATGCGGCGGGAGACGGCGTGAATTTCACGCCGCGCATCGTGCGCTATGCGGGGATGATGAAGCTGCCCGACGGCGAGCTGTGGCCGGCATCGGAATACGTGGACGCCTACCCTCTCGCGGCGTTTCACTGCGGGGGCGACAAGCGCACGCGCAGCTTCACGCTCGGATTCGCCGACCGAGACGGCGTGCGCGGGCTGCACACGTACCATGACCGCAGCGAGGCGATCGTAGCCGCACGCCGGCGCGTGACCCTCACCCTCCGGATCGGGGCCAACGAGTTCGAGCGGCTGTTTCGGAGCGGAGGCGAGCTGCCCGCGATGAACCGCGTGTTCCGGATCGACACGGACGAGGGGGAGGTATGCGCCACGCTGCACGGCATGGAGTCCTACGACCCCGAGGCGGCGAAGGCCCGATGCACGTTCACCCTGTTGCCGGAGGACCGCCCGTGACGCGGCACGAACGGCGGATCGTGGCGCAGCTGCTGGAGGCCACGGCGGGGCTGGAGGCCGAAGAGGCGCTGGTGCGCCTGCTCGCGATGGGGGCGCTCGACATGCGGCGGTGCGGCCAGCTCGTGCTGCGGGACGAAGTGGAGCGCCTCGTGCGCCGCGGGGCGGGGCGCTGCGAGGCCATGGAGGAGGTGGCGGCGGAGTGCCACTGCTCGTACGGCAAGGTGCGGCAGGCGGTGTATTACAAACCCAAAAGCGGTTCCGTGCGGTGACGCGCCGCGGGAATCGGAAACCGAAAATCTTATGAAAAACCCATGAAAGAGAACATTCGAATCAGGAACCGGTCGGGCGTGTGCTCGATCGACATCGAAGGAACGATCGGAGTGCCCGAAGCGTGGCAGTTCGACGATCCGGCGGAGCGGGTGGCCACCTACGACGCGTTCCGCGAGGCCGTGCAGCGCATCGGCCGGGTGGAGGCGGACGAAGTGGTGGTGAACATCCGCTCGACGGGCGGCGACGTGAACGACGCGTTGCTCATATACGACGCCCTGAGGGCGCTCGACGCGCGCATCGTGACGCGCTGCTACGGATACACGGCGTCGGCGGCCACGATCATCGCCCAGGCGGCGTCGGAGGGCGCGCGCGAGGTGTCGGCCAATGCGCTCTACCTGGTGCACAAGGCCTCGTGCGCCGCGGAGGGCAATGCGGAGGAGCTGGCGGCGCGGATCGACCTGCTGCGGCGCACCGACGAGCGGCTGGCGGCGCTCTACGCCGCACGTTCGGGCCGCACGGCGGAGGAGTTCGAGCGGCTGATGGCCGAGAACAACGGCGCGGGCCGCTGGCTCTCGCCCGAGGAGGCGGTGGCGGCCGGTCTGGCCGATGCGGTGACAGGTGCGGCGTCCGCGGGGGCGGCGGTGCGCAACATCGTGCGCGGGTGGAGGCGCTTCGCCGCGCGCATCGGGGCGCGTGGCGCCCGCCAGCCGGAGAACGACCGCAGCATCCTGCACTTCGACGAGCCGCAGCGCTCGGGCATCGGCCTGCGCGACGGGCAGGAGCAGGCCGCACCCACGGCCACGAAACCCTGCGAGGACCCCTCGGTGCACGACGTGCTGCACACGCAGAACGAACGCGCCTATGCGGACGATGCGCGGCGTTTCGCCCGGTTCTGACCCGCAAGGCGGGGACGGAGGCCGTTTCGGACACGTCCGGAGGATGCCGGGCGGAAATACGACAAAAATGAATAAACAACTGAAAAACAGACGAAAATGAGTTATCTGGAAAATGCGAAAACCTATACGGGGTCGGACCTCGAAACCATCTTTTTCCGCCCGATGCTGAGCGGACCTTCGGCTCAGGAGCTGGGCGTGAGGGTATTGTACAACATGCCGGTGCCCACCACCATTCAGTTGTGGGACGGCAAGCCCGACATCCTCCAGAAATACACGCAGGCGGGGTGGTCGGGCGGAAACACCGCGACCAAATACCAGAAGACGATCCGGCTCAACCGCGTGAAGGCCGAGCTGGGATTCTCCGCCGCGGACTACTTCTCGCTGGTCTACGAGCTGATCGCCGCGCGCGGAGACGTGAACATGGACGACCTGACGGGTACCGAGCTGGAGCAGGCCGAGACCACGCTCTTCCGCCGTTCGATCGCCGAGGGAATACGCGCCACGATGTGGGTCGGCGACACGACGGCCGCGACGGGATACAACACCTTCGACGGCTTCCTGAAGTCGATCAAGTCGCTGGCGGCGGACGACCTGGTGTACACCCACCGCTACTCTGCGGAGTCGCTGGCCGATCCGGCCGGGACGGTGGCGATCTTCGAGCAGCTGTGGGAGAATGCCGACCCGCGATTGCAGGACCTCAAGGGCGAAGGCAACCTCGCGTTCTTCGTCACCTCGGACATTTACCACCTTTATGAGAAATACCTCGACGGCCGCGGCACGGAGTCGGCGTACGTCGATGCCATAAACGGCCGCAAGGAGCTGGCGTACCACGGCATTCCGGTGGTGGACGTGCGTCTGGGCAGCTACCTCCAGCGCGCGGCGGGGCTCGACAAGTCGTTCGCCGTGCTGACGGACCGCCGCAACCTCGTGCTGGCGGTCAATACCTCCGATTTCCCCGGAAACGAGGTGCGCATGTGGTACAATCCGGACCAGATGGAGAACCGCCAGCGCGCCGTGTTCATGGCGGGGTGCGACGTGCTGGACGAACTGCTCGTGACCTACGCATGCAAAAGCTGAGTGCGGTGAAGACGCTCAAGCCCGTGGGCGGCGTGGCGCGCGTGAGGCTGGTGCCCGTGGGCGGCGAGGGCATAGAGATGCCGCTGGTGGAGGAGCGTTCGTCGTACGACGAGGAGATCCTTTGCGACGACGGGCTGCTCAGGGTCTGTCACCGGCTGACCCTCGTGCTGCCCCGCGAGGCGGTCGCCGGGCTGATGCCCTGCGTGGCGAAGCTCGCGACCGAGGGGGCTTCGGCCCTCGTGGTGACGCGGGCGGGCGAGGAGCTGACCGCGGGCTTTTCGGACACGTTCGAATACGAACAGCCGCTGCGGCTGACCTCCCTGCTGATCCCCTCGGGCGCGCGGCGCGCCGACGGCAACCACGCAGTGATGCGGCTGGAGAGCGAGGATACGTCGGCTTACAGAATGGATACCTAAAATCCGGGACCGTGCGGTCCGCCGCCCTTCTGCGCGGGGCGGCGTCCGCACGGAAACGACCGAAAACAACGGAATATGCGAAAAGACAAAATACGGAGGGCGGCGTTGTGCCGCAACCGGACGGAGTCCTGCCTCACGACCCGGGCGGGGCGTGTGGAGAGCGACCGCTTCTGGCGGTGGGGCGACGACAACCTTTTTCCCGCGGCGCTGGCCCTCATGTCGCGCCGATCGACCACCCACCGGCGCATCATCAACGACAAGGCCGACTACATATCGGGCAAGGGCGTGGTGTGCGACGAGAACGAACCCCTGCTCGGCGCCTTCGCGGCCCGCGTGAACGGCCGGGGCGAAACGATGCGGCAGGTGCTGAACCGCCTCGCATTCGACAAGGCGCTGTTCGGCAACGCCTTTCTCGAAGTGGTGACCGACGAGCGGCGGACCTTCCTGTCGCTCTACCACCAGGATGCGTCGCGCTGCCGCGTGGCCCGCGACTCGCAGCACGTGCTGCTGCACCACGACTGGGCGGCCTTCAATCCGGCCGAGGCGCGGGTGCTGCCCCTGTGGCCCCTCACCGAGCGGCAGGAGGACGGCACGGTGCGCTCGATGGTGCACTACAAGGACTACGAACCCATGTTCGAACACTACGGCGTGCCGCCCTACATCGCGGGATTCAACGTATCGGCCATCGCCTACAAGACCGACCGCTGGAACATCTCGCGGCTGGACAACTCGTTTCAGCTCTCGGGCGTCATGATGCTCGACAGCACCGCCGACAGCGAGGAGCAGGCCGAGCGGATCATCCGCGCCGCCGAGCAGAAGTTCGCGGGCAACCCCGGGCAGGTCATGTTCGTGCTGAAGGAGGGGAGCGCCGACGACAACTCGCGCTTCATACCCATCACCTCGCAGAACGAGGGCGACTGGAAGACGCTCCACGACCAGGCCGTGTCGGACATCGTGGTGGCGCACTCGTGGTTCCGCACGCTCAGCGGACTCGATTACGGGGGCGGATTCAGCGCCGAGCGGATCCTCCACGAGTACGAGGTGGCGCTCAACACGGTGATTCTGGGCGAGCAGGCCGAACTGCTGGAGCCCATACGGCGCGTGATCGGGGCCGTGCTGGGGTGCGACGCCTCGTCGCTCGAAATCGTCAATCGGCCGCCGACCCGGTCGAAGCCCGTTTACATGAGGGTGTGGGAGGCGCGCAAGGCCGACGGACTGGATTACGATCCGCAGGACGAGAGGCAGCAGGCCTTTCTGTCGGAAATCACGAAGTACAACGTCCGCAGCATCGGGTAGCCCGCTCCGCAAGACCGTGCCCGGACGGGGCTGCGGCCGGGGGCGCGCGACGGTGCGCGGAGAAAAAAGATTCGACTATGAAAACACTGATTACACCGGAGCAGGTCGTGGCGCTTGCGTACGCCGACGGCGAGTACCTGCCTCCGGAGCAGATTACCGGGGCCGACATCGCGGCCGCGGAGGAGCGGCGCATCGTGCCCGTGGTGGGGCGAGGACTCTACGGGCGGCTGCTCGGCGGCGCATATGCCGAGTTCGTGGAGGAGTACCTCGCGGCGCCGCTGGCCGTATACGTGCGGCTTGCGGTGCAGCCGCTGTTCGACGTGCGCACGGGCCCCTGCGGCAGCGTGTCGCTGCGTGCGGAGGGTTACGAGCCGGCGGACGGGGAGCGGCTGCGCGAGCTGCGCCGGGCCCTGCACGTGAAGGCGCGGTCGCTGATGCTCCGGGCCTCGGCGCGGCTCGACGGGGGCGGATTTCCCGAATACGATCCGCGGCAGAACATCCTTAAACGTTGTCGCACCGATGGAGGCTTTGTACAGGTGGGTTAGCGGGCTGGCCGCCGCGGGAGCGGCGCTGCTGGCCCCGGCGGCGCCGCTGGTGGTGTGCGCCGTGCTCTTCATCGGGGTGGATTTCGTGACCGGAACCGCCGCGGACTATGCCGCGGCGCGGCGCGCGGGGCTGCCGTGGCGCTTCGAGAGCCGCAAGGCGTGGCGCACGGTGGTCAAGCTGGCGCTGGCGGTGACGGCCGTGGGCATGTCGTGGCTCCTCGACGCCTGCCTGCTCGGATTCATGCAGCTGCGGCTGGCGCGGGTCTTCACGGGGTTTCTGTGCGGCGTGGAGTTCTGGTCGTTCCTCGAGAACGCCGCCCGGCTCTCCGGAGCGCCGCTGTTCCGGTGGTTGCAGCGCTTCGTCGGACACAGGCTGGGAAAGGAGGCGGAGCATGAGTAGGGGCCTCGACAACCGCAATCCGGGAAACATCCGGCGTTCGCGGGTGCGTTACAAGGGCGAGGTGCACCCCTCGTCCGACCCGGAGTTCAAGCAGTTCCGGAGCCTCGAATGGGGCTACCGGGCCGTGTTCGTCGTGCTGCACACCTACCGTGTGCGGCACGGGCTGCGCAGCGTGGCGCAGATGATCGCCCGCTGGGCGCCGCCGACGGAGAACCGCACCGACCTCTATGTGCGTTTCGTGGCCGGGGCGTGCGGCGTGGCGGAGGACGAGGTGCTCGACACGCTCGACGGCGGCACGATGATCCCCCTGGTGCGCGCCGTGTCGCGCATGGAAAACGGCGTGGCGGCCGATGCCGCGGCCGTGCTGCGCGGCTGGGAGCTCTTCGCGGAGGATTACGGCGGGAGCCGGACGGCCGCGGAAACGCCCTCCGCGCATGTGCGGAGCCCCGGAGGCGTTCCGGCGCATGCCGCGCGAAAAGCCTCCCGAAGGGGCGGGCCGCAGTGCCGGGCGGCGCCGGTGCGAACTCCCGGCGCCGGAACCCGAAGTGGGACGGAATAGCACGAAAAGTCGCGGAACGATGGGGTGCGTACGCGCTTTTCCGCTATCTTTGCGGGTATGAACGCCTCCCTGCTCCGCTCACGTATCGAACGTCTGCCCATGCTGCGGGCCCTGCTGCCTTTCGTGGCGGGAATCGTGGCGGCGGAGTATTATCTGCTGCCCTCCGCATTCGTGTGGGTGGGTTTCGCGGTATCGGGAGCAATTGCCATTGCGGGGCGGTCGTCGCTGTGTGCGGCGGCCGCCCTGTGCTGTTTCGGGTGGGGCGCGGCGCAGTGGAATGCGCCCGCGGAGGACGACGTGCCGCGCGGCGTGCGCACGGTCTTCGCCCTTGCGGCGGAGGGCGCCGGCGAGGGGCGGATCACGGCCTGGCGCGACGATGACGGGCAGTGGCGCGAAGCCGACGTGCGGGTGGTGCTGCGCGGCGATTCGACGCTCGCGCCGCAGCCGGGCGAGCGCTACGTGGTGCGGACCCGGCTGTACGGGCTGCACGCGGGGAGTTCGTACGGCCGTCTGATGCGGTCGCGCGGTTTCGGCGGCCGGGTATACCTCTCGGAGCGGCAGGTGCTCTGGCGCCGGACGCCGCAGCCGGCCGGACTGCATGCCGCGGCGGCGGAACGCATGCGCCGCCTGGGGCTCACCGGGCGCACGCACGCCCTCTGTGCGGCGATGGCTGCGGGTGACCGCAGCGGACTGACCGCCCCGATGCGCGGGCTGTTCGCCCGCAGCGGCGCTTCGCACCTGCTGGCCGTGTCGGGCCTCCACGCGGGAATCGTCTTCATGCTGGCGAACCTGCTGCTCCGCTGGCTCGTGCTGCTGCGGCGCGGACACCTCCTGCGCAACGGTCTCGTGGTCGCGCTCGTGTGGTTCTACGCCGCCGTCACGGGTTTCTCGCCCAGCGTGGTGCGGGCGGCCCTGATGTGCTCGGCGCTCCAGTTCGCGCTGGCCTCGGGGTCGCTCTATGCGGGCGGAAACGCCCTCGCGGCCGCGGCTTTCGCGATGCTGGCGTGTCGGCCCGCGGCGCTGTACGACATCGGATTCCAGCTCTCGTTTCTCTCCGTGGCGGCCATCCTGGCGTGGGGCGTGCCGTTGTGCCGCAGGCTGCGCACGGGACGGAGGGCGATCGACGTGCCGGTGGCCGCGGCGGTGGTGAGTGCGGTGGCGACGGTCGCCACCGCGCCCCTTGCGGCCCACACGTTCGGCACGGTGTCGTTCGCGGCCGTGGCGGTGAACGCCGTGGCCGTGCCCCTCGCCACGGTCGTCGTGGGAACGGGGGTGCTGTGGCTGGCTGTGCCCCTGCCGTGGGCGGCATACGTGCTGCGTCCGGCGGCCGAAGCGGCGGCCTCGGCGCTGCTGTGGATCGTGGAACGCACGGCCGCACTTCCGTGGGCCGCGGCCCGGTGGCGTCCCGACGCGGGGACGGTGGCGGCCATTTACCTCGGATTCCTGATCGCGACCCTGCTTGCGGGGTGTCGCGAACGGAAAAAAACGGTATCTTTGCGTCCGTGATGGACACCGAAGCATACGAGCTGCTCCGCACGCCCGAACTCGTGCGTGCCGTGGAGGAGGCGCTCGGGCGCGACCCCCTGGAGGTGGCGCTCGACAAACGCGTGCCCCATGCGGCGCTCGTGGCCACGCAGGTGAAGTACCTGGGGCGGGCTGCGGCGAAGCTGCCGTCGTACCGCGCGGCGCGCTGCATCCTGCCGCCCCGCGCCTTCGAGCAGGCGTCGAGCGAGGCGTGTGCCGCGCACAAGCGCATCGGGGGCGAAGCGGTGCTCGACCTCACGTGCGGCCTCGGGGTCGATGCCTTCGCGCTGTCGCGCCGCTTCGGCCGCGTGGTGACGCTGGAGCGCGATCCGCTCCTGGCCCGCATCGCCCGCGACAACTTCGCGCGGCTGGGCGTGACAAACGTGGAGGTGGTGTGCGCCGCGGCCGAGGAATACCTGGCCCGCACCGGCGAGCGGTTCGACTGGGTGTATGCCGATCCGGACCGGCGCGATGCCGCGGGCCGCAAGCAGGTGCGCCTCGAAGCCTGCTCGCCCGACATCGTGGCGCTGATGCCCGCGGTGCGGCGCGTCGCCGGGCGGCTGTGCCTGAAGAACTCGCCGCTCTTCGATGTGGATGCGGCCTTTGCGCTCTTCGGAGGCTGCGAGACGGAGGTGGTGTCGCTGGGAGGCGAATGCAAGGAGGTAATGGTCTATGCCGACGGCCGCGAGCCCCGCATCACGGCCACGGCGCTCGGACTGGGAAGCTTCGGCCTGCCGCGGTGCGAGGCCGTGAATGCCCCCTGCACGGAGCCTTTCGAGCCCGGACGCTACGGATGGCTCGTGGTGCCAGACGTGGCGTTGCAGAAGGCGCGGCTCGCATGCGCCGCCCTGCGCGGCCGGGCCGACCTGTGGAGCAACGAGGGCTACGGATTCGCCGCGAGCGACCCGGGGGCCGTGCTTGGCAGGGTTTTGGCGATCGAAAGCATCGAACCCTACGATCCGAAGGCCCTGCGCCGCACGATGCGGGGAGAGCGGGCCGAGCTGATGAAGCGCGACTTCCCCCTCGCTACGGCACGCATCGCGGCCGACACGGGGATCCGCGAGGGCGGCGGCGTGCGCCTGGCTTTCACGCGCATCGGAGGCAGGCTGTGGACCGTGCGGTTGCGGTGACCGGCGCGGAGCGCCCGTCCGCGGTGCGGGCCGGAGCCGCCTGCGGCGCACCCGGACGGAAGCGGCCTCCGCGGGGACGAAGGTCCGATCATGCGCCGCACGTGCGGCGAACGAGGATATGAAAAGAATCAGACGCATAGCGACATTCATCGCGGAGACCGCCATCGGCGAGGACTCCGAGCGCTACCGCAATCCCGCGGTGCGGTGGGCCGTGCAGCAGTACCGCCTGCTGTTCTACACGGCGCGCGGGCTGGTCGAGCACGGCACGCTGGTGCGCAGCGCGGCGCTCACGTTCTACACGCTGATGTCGATCGTGCCCGTCGCAGCCGTGATCTTCGCCGTAGTCAAGGGATTCGGACTTACGGAGACCCTGCTCGACAACCTCTACGGCATCTTTCCGCAGCATCCCGAGGTCATCGAGTACCTGATCGGCTTCGCCGAGCGGGCGCTGGCCCGCACGCAGGGCGGCGTGGTGGCCGTAGTGGCCCTCGTCACGCTCTTCTGGGCCGTGATCCGCGCCTTCGCGTCGATCGAGAGCGCCTTCAACAACATCTGGGAGGTGAAGACCGCGCGCAGCCTGACGCGTCAGTACAGCGCCTACATCACCATCGTCGTGGTCGTGCCCCTGCTGTGGGCGGCCACGCGGGCACTGGGCCTCTACGTCGATGCGCAGCTCGGCCTCGGCAGCTCGGCCTGGTCGTTCGTGGTGTCGAAGTGCGCCGTGCTCGTCATGACGTGGCTCATCTTCGCCGTGCTCTACACGGCCATTCCCAATACGAAGGTGCGTTTCCGCAGCGCGCTGACCGCCGGCGTGGTGGCGGGCACGCTCTTCATGCTCTTCCAGTGGGGATATGTCTACCTCCAGCGCTGGATGACCTCCTACAACGCCATCTACGGCAGTTTCGCCGCCCTGCCGCTCTTTCTGATCTGGATGCAGACCTCGTGGCAGATTCTCCTTTTCGGCGGCGAGCTCTCGTTCGCCTACCAGAACGTCGCCCGCTTCGCCGTGGAGCGCGAGTCGCTCCGCATCAGCTACGACCGCCGGAGGCGCGCCATGCTCGCCGTGATGGTGGTGGCCGCGCGGCGCTTCTGCGCGGCGCAGGGCTCCACGGGCCCCGAGGAGATCCGCGGGCAGCTGGGGCTGCCCACACGACTGGTGAACGACCTGCTCTACGAACTGGCCAAGGCCGGGATGCTGGCCCCCGTGGCGTCGGAGGATGCGGAACACGAGGTGCGCTTCGTCCCCGCACGCGACCTGACGTCGCTCACGCTGTGCGACGTGATCGACGCGGTGGAGACGCAGGGCGACGCGACGTTCGCCCCCTCGCGCGCCCCCGAGATCGGACGCGTGAACGAGGAGTGGAGCCGGATCGCGGCGGCGGCGCATGCAGCCCCGGGCAATGTGCGACTGATCGACCTGATATGAACGGACAGCAGAACGAAATACGGAGCGTGACGATCGTCGGCAGCGGCAATGTGGCCGAGGCGCTGGCGCGTGCGCTCGGCGACGGCCCTTTCGAACTGAGGGGCGTATTGGCCCGCAACGAGGCGCGGGGGCGCGAGGTGGCCCGCATCGGCCGCACGGCGTGGACGGACGACCCGGCGCGGCTGGCCGCGTCCGATCTCTGCATCGTCGCCGTGAGCGACCGTGCGGTGGCGGAGGCGGCCGCGGCGCTGCCCTGCGGCGTCGCGGGGGCCGTGGTGCACACCGCGGGGTGCGTGCCGCTGGAGGCGCTGCCCGCGTGCTTCGGCGCGCGCGGCGTGCTCTACCCGCTTCAGACTTTCACCCGGGGGCGCGCCGTCGAGCTGTCGGAGGTGCCCTTCTTCACCGAGGCGTCGGACGAGGCGTTCGCCCTGCGCCTCGACGCTTTCGCCCGTGCGGCGGGCGGTGCGGTGCTGCGTGCGGACAGCGCGCAGCGGCGCCGCATCCATCTGGCCGGGGTCTTCGCCTGCAACTTCGTCAATGCGATGTACGGTGCAGCGGGGCGGGTGCTGCGCGATGCGGACATCCCGTTCGACGTGCTGGGGCCGATCATCCGCGAGACGGCGGCCAAGGCGGCGGCATCGGGCGATCCGGCATCGGTGCAGACCGGACCGGCGGTGCGGGGCGACCGCGCCACGCAGGAGCGGCACTGCGAGCTGCTGGCCGACGATCCGGAGCTGACGACGATCTACAAACTGATAAGCGAACAGATATGGCGAATTTCAAAGAAGTGATCGCCCGCACCGAAGCTTTCGTCTTCGATGTGGACGGCGTGCTGACCGACGGGGGCATCGTGCCCACGCCGGACGGCGATTTCATCCGGCGCTACGATGCCAAGGACGGCTACGCGCTGGCCTATGCCGTGCGCATGGGATACAAGGTATGCATCATCACCGGAGGCCGCGGCCGCACGCTGGAGTACCGCATGCGGATGCTCGGACTCTCGCGCATCTACCTCGACTGCATGGACAAGATCGCGGCGCTGAACGAATTCCTCGCCGACGAGGGGATCGACCCTGCGAACGTGGTCTACATGGGCGACGACATACCCGACCTGGAGTGCATGCGGGCCGTGGGTATTCCGGTCTGCCCGGCCGATGCGGCTGCCGAGGTCGTCGAGGCGTCGCGCTACGTCTCGGAGTTCCGCGGCGGTCACGGCGCGGTGCGCGACATTGTGGAGCAGGTGCTTCGCGCGCGCGGCGACTGGGCCCGCGACTCGAAGGGCGTCACGCCGTCGCAGCTCGCGGCTTCGCGCTGACGCGGCGTGGCGACGCGAAAAGCTACGCCCCGGATACACGGTATCCGGGGCGTTGTCGTCGCTGCGGGCGTCTGCGCCCGGGGCGGCATCAGTATTTGTAGCGGCACCACTTGTACAGCTCCCTGAGCGTCGGCTTCTTGCCGTGCATGAAGATGCCCACGCGGTAGATTTTGGCCGCGAGCCACACCATCGCCACGAACGAGGCGTAGAGCAGCACGAGCGAGAGGAGAATCTCCCAGAGCGGAATGCCGCACGGAATGCGGGTCATCATCACCACGGGCGAGGTGAACGGAATGATCGAGAACCAGAACGCCACGGCGGAGTTGGGGTCGTTCATCACCGACATGGCGGCCAGGAAAGCCAGGATGATGGGAATGGTGATCGGGGTCTGGAGCTGCTGGGCGTCCTGCACGTTGTCCACGCTCGAACCCACGGCGGCGAACATCGCCGAGTAGAGCAGGTAGCCGCCCACGAGGAAGAGGAGCAGCCAGCCGAGCAGCGCGGCGATGTATCCGGCATCCATGGCCGTGCCGAGGGCCGTGAGCAGCGCGGGGTCGAGCTGTGCCGCGGCCGCCGCATCGCCGCCCTGTGCGGCCTGCATGCCCGCGAGCACGTCGGCCGGAAGCAGGCGGGGAAGCACTACCGTGCCCGCCACGAGCACCAGGGCGCCCCACAGCAGGATCTGCACCACGGCCACCGAGGCGATGCCGAGAATCTTGCCCATCATCAGGTCGAAGGGCCGCACGGAGGAGACCATGACCTCCAGCACGCGGCTGTGCTTCTCCTCGATCACCGACTGCATGACCATGGCGCCGTAGATCAGCAGGAACATGTAGAGCAGCATGCCCAGCGCGAAGCCCGCGACGGTGGCCGCGGCCGACGAGCGGGCCGCGGAATCCTCCTCCTGCGACTCGTCGTTGCGGAAGGTCTGCATCGTGACGCGCGTGCGCACTTCGTCGAGAATCTGCGCCAGGTTCTCGATGTCGTAGCCCTTGAGCTTCTCGTTCTCCACGATCTTCTCGATCTGGCCCGTGATGTTGCTCTCGATGGAGATCGACGACGAGGCGTTGGCGTAGAGCCGGATGTCGTCGGGCTGTGCGACCGGGTCGGGGCCGATCCAGAGGATGCCGAAGCGGTCGGTCAGCTCGCGCCGTGCGCGGTCAAGCGGCAGGTCGGTGGCCTCGAACGCCAGCTCGGAGTCGCTTTCGAGCTGCGGCAGCACGAGGCCGCTGCGGTCGATCACGGCGATGCGTTTGGTCTCGCCGCGCGAGAACTGCATGATGAGGGCCGGTGCGAGCATCAGCCCGAGGAGCAGCACGGGCATGAGCAGCGTGCTGACGATAAAGGATTTCTTGCGGACGCGTTCGTTGAATTCGCGTCCTATGATGATGCGTATCTGGGACATGGGTCGTTGTTTTTTCGGGTTCGTACTATTTGCCGTCCATCCGCCGGCGGCGGTTGCGCAGCAGGCCTCCGAGGCCCGTGAGGGTCAGGAGGAGCGCCACGACCGTGCCGCCCGCCGAGCCGTTGGGGCTCAGCAGGCCGAAGAGCGTGCCCGCCAGTCCGAGCAGGGCCAGCAGCAGGAAGGAGAAGTTGCTTATCTCTTTTTTCGCCATGGTGCGCAGGATTACAGCGAGCCGTTCACGGCCCGGATGAAGATGTCGTTCATCGAGGGAATCACCTCGCTGAAGGAGCGGATCTCGACCGCCTCGTTGAGCGCCGCGAGCACGCCGCGCACGCCGTCGTTCCGGTCGATGCGGATGCGGGCCGTGCGGTAGGCCGAGCCGTCGTCGGTGCGGTCGAGCAGCTCGCAGCGGCCGCGCACGGCGTTTTCGAGGGCCGCGGCCTCGCCGCGCCAGGTCACATCGAAGAGGTTGTCGCCGTGGCTGCGGCGGATGTCGGCCACGCGGCCCGAGAGGATGTCGTGCGACTTGTCGATCAGCGTGATGTGGTCGCACACCTCCTCGACCGAAGCCATGTTGTGGGTCGAGAAGATGACCGTGGCGCCCGCGTCGCGCAGTGCCAGAATCTCCTCCTTGAGCAGGTTGGCGTTGATGGGGTCGAAACCCGAGAAGGGCTCGTCGAAGATCAGCAGCTCGGGCCGGTGCAGCACCGTGACGATGAACTGCACCTTCTGGGCCATGCCTTTCGAGAGCTCCTCGACCCGCTTGTCCCACCACGCCTCGATGCCGAAGCGTTCGAACCATGTGCGCAGCCGCTCCGTGGCGTCGCGGCGCGAGAGGCCCTTGAGGCGTGCGAAGAAGAGCGCCTGCTCGCCGACTTTCATTTTTTTGTAGAGCCCCCGCTCCTCGGGCAGGTAGCCGATGCGGCGGATGTCGTCGGGGCGTATTTCGCGGCCGTCGAACAGCACGCGGCCCGTGTCGGGCGCCGTGATGCGGTTGATGATGCGGATGAGCGTGGTCTTTCCCGCACCGTTGGGACCCAGCAGTCCGTAGACCGAACCGCGGGGTACGGCGAGCGACACGTCGTCCAGCGCCGTGTGTTGTGCGAAGCGTTTCGAAACGTGTTCGACCTGCAACAGATTCATGGTGGTAGGTGTGATTGTTTGTGATATTTTCCTGAAAGCAAATGTAAGAAAAATTTTCGTAGTTCAAAAAATAATTATCGTTCTTCGATGTGTCGTCGGCAGAAACCGTTCGATTTCACTATCCTTTTGTCCAAATATGCTATAATAAGGACGGATTCGGATTGCATTTTGTTTGGAAATGCCATACAAAGCATTTATCTTTGCAACAGTGAACCAGAAATGGAACACGTTCGGGACTTTTTCGAATGCGGCGGCTCGCCGAATCGGTATCCTGAATTCGGACATCGCCCGCATTGTCAGACGGTTATCTTTTAACCGGAATGCGGAATCCCGCTCCGATGCGGAGTTCGGTCCGGAACGATACCGCAAAAAGTCTCCTGCGTTCTTCAGAATAGTCCGTCTGCCCCCCGGTTAATATCAAATAGGAATTTTCTTATGTTACTGTTTCGGTAATGTATAAAAGTGAGGCGTCACTTCCTTGTTTTCCGGGCGGGCAGACTTTTTTTTTGCGGCTATCCGCACCGGATGCGTCCCGGCATCGGCGCGGAAGCGGCGGTTTTGCCCGGAAATGCTTATCTTTGTATCGGTCAAACAGCGAATCATTATGGAAAAACAGTGTGTCTTGGTTACCGGCGGCGCCGGGTACATCGGCTCGCATACGGCCGTCGAGCTGATCGCGGCGGGATACGACGTGGTCATTGCGGACGATCTTTCGAACAGCGACCTGCGCGCCGTCGAGGGCGTGCGCCGCATCACGGGGGTCGAGGTGCCCTTCGAGCAGGTCGATTGCTGCGATCGGGAGGCGCTCGGACGCCTCTTCCGCCAGTACCGTTTCGATTCGGTAATCCACTTCGCGGCGTCGAAAGCCGTCGGCGAGTCGGTGCACGAACCCCTCAAATACTACCGCAACAACCTGACGTCGTTTCTGAACGTCGTGGAGCTGATGCGCGCCACGGGGCGGCCCAACATCGTCTTTTCGTCGTCGTGCACGGTCTACGGCGAGGCCGACGCGCAGCCCGTGACCGAACGCACGCCGCGCAAGCCCGCCACGTCGCCCTACGGCAACACGAAGCAGATGTGCGAGGACGTGCTGCGCGACGCAGTGGCGGCCTACGAGGGGCTGCGCGGCATCGCGCTCCGCTACTTCAACCCGATCGGGGCGCATCCCTCGGCGCTGATCGGCGAGCAGCCGCAGGGCATGCCGCAGAACCTCGTGCCCTACGTCACGCAGACCGCGGCCGGCATCCGCGAATGCCTCTCGATCTTCGGCGACGACTACCCCACGCCCGACGGATCGAACATCCGCGACTACATCGACGTCACGGACCTCGCACGCGCCCACGTGGCGGCCATACGCCGCATGTGCGGAGGGGCGCGGCGCGCCGATTATGAGGTTTTCAATATAGGCACGGGCCGCGGAGTGTCGGTGCTCGAACTGGTGCGCCGCTTCGAGCAGGTGAACGGCGTGAAGGTCAATCACCGCATCGTCGGCCGCCGCGAGGGCGACATCGTGGCGATCTGGGCCGACCCGACCCTGGCCAACGAGGTGCTGGGGTGGCGGGCCGAGCGCACGCTCGACCAGACGCTCGCTTCGGCCTGGGCCTGGCAGAAGCACCTGTGCGGCATGGAGTAGGAGGCCGGCGGACGACCGGAGCCGCAGGCGGTTTCACGAGCCCGGATTTTTGTTTTTCGAATAGTTTTGCGTATATTTGCGCCGCAAAAGCAAGCGGTGTGGAGTTCGGACGGAGGTCCGGACGGAGAACCGCCCGAGGCAACAAACTCTTAAATCTTACAACACAATGAAAACCATTTCGATTCAGACCGTAGCCCGCAACGAGTACGGCAAGAAGGCTACCAAGGCGGTGCGCCGCGAAGGTTTCATCCCCTGCGTACTGTGCGGCGGCGGTGAGACGGTATCTTTCTCGGTGGATCCGAAGGCCGTGAAGCCCCTGATCTACACCCCCAACTCCTACATCGTGGAGTTCGACATCGAGGGCCGCAAGGAGCTCGCCGTGCTGCGCGACGCTCAGTTCCACCCCGTGCGCGAGCAGATCATGCACCTCGACTTCTACCGTGTGCAGGAGGGCAAGCCCGTCTCGATCGCCATTCCGGTGCGCCTGACCGGCAACGCCGAGGGTGTGAAGATCGGCGGTAAGCTGGTGCTGTCGGCCCGCAAGCTCATCGTGAGCGCTCCGGTGGATCAGCTGCCCGACGAGATCGTGGTGGACGTGACGACGCTGGGTGTCGGCAAGACCATCTTCGTGGGTGACCTCCGGATCGAGGGTCTGAAGTTCGTGACGCCCGCATCGACGGCCGTCTGCGCCGTGCGCGTGACCCGTGCATCGCGCGGTGCCGAGGCGCAGGGTAAATAATTCCGGTTCGGATGAAGTATCTGATCGTTGGACTGGGCAACATCGGCGCCGAGTACGCCGGGACCCGCCACAACGCCGGATTCGAAGTGTTGGATGCCCTGGCCGGGGCATCCAACGTTTCTTTTACGACGGACCGCTACGGCGCCGTGGCCGAGTTGCGCCACCGGGGCCGCACGCTCCTGCTGCTCAAGCCCTCGACCTACATGAACCTCTCGGGCAAGGCCGTGCGCTACTGGATGGAGCAGGCGAAAGTCGCACCCGAGAACCTGCTGGTCATCGTGGACGACATCGCGCTGCCTTTCGGCACGCTCCGCATGCGCACGAAAGGCAGCGCAGGCGGACACAACGGCCTGAAGAACATCACCGAGGTGCTGGGCCACGAGAACTACGCCCGCATCCGCTTCGGCATCGGCGGCGACTTCGCGCGCGGCCAGCAGGTGGACTACGTACTGGGCCACTGGACCGACGAGGAGCGCAAACTGCTGCCCGAGCGGCTGAAACTCTTCGGCGACGCCGTGCTTTCGTTCGCCTCCATCGGGGCCGAGCGCACCATGAATCTCTATAACAAGAAATAGGACGTCGCTGCGCTTCGTTCGTCGGACGAAGCCTTGAGAAGGCGTCGCTATGCGGATCGGCGGCCGGGGAAACAACCCGGCCGCCGATTGCGTTCGCATTTGCGGGGAAAGGGACATACACGACGCTGCATTCCGCAGGGGAGCCTGAGGGGGGCGGCTGGCGGGTGTGTGCGTTTATTGAGCCTTGGGGAAGTAATCTTCGAACTGCCTGCTCCTCGGGTTTGCGAGCCGGGGCGCAGCCTGCGCAACTTCCCAGTCGCGGCGAGTCTTCGGGTCGGGCAGCAGCCGGCGCAACAGCGCTTTTCGTCGGACCTGCAAAGCCGGGCAGCAGCCTGCGGAGCGCCCGCAGACGAAGCGACAGCGCAGTTGCGGGCCTTCGCACCCGGGAGGCTGCGGCCCGCGCGGCTCAAAGAGCCGCAAATTTTCCCTGCAATATCATCCGCCGGCTTCGGTTGCTGCGTCCCCGGCCCAGCAAAGCCCCGGTCCAAAAAACAGTCGCAACCCGCGGAGCAAAATATAACAAAGGGCGTCACCCATTGTCTTGCGCCAGTGCTCGCGGACTGCGACCGAAATCATGCGTGCGGGAACGGACCTCTCAGGCACCGGTGCAGTGCCCGGACCTCGTTCGGCCTCGTCATGCGAATTGTCGGTAAAATACGGGAAAACAGCTCCGCAAATGCCAAGCGGCTGCTTCGGCACTGCGTGCCGCGCGCGATAACCGGACGGTGTGCCGGTCGCAATCGCTCCGAAAAGCGGTTTATGCCCCCCCCCTTGGATCCGACTTATCGCAGGCTGGACGGAGGCGCTTCGGCAGCGTCCTCCGGGCGGTCTTCGGGGATGGGATCGAAGCTCGGGCCGCAATCGGCAGGGGATAAAAAAATCGGGCGCGGTTTCAATCTCCTACCGTGGGCATTGGGATACCCGTAATCAGTCGATTGTCCGCGCCCTTGCCGCCCCCTCCCGAACAGGGCAGGGGCTAACAAGGACTGACAACTTCCATACTTGATTACTGTAAAGTTCCCAATTTCACGGTAGGTACAAAGAGTTGTTTACCCTCTATTAAATATAATGTCCGTCGGTCTATGCCGATCTATCCGGACACAAAGTTAGCATAACTTATACAATTAATTATACGGTCGCAAATATAAGCATAATTACCCGACACTCAAACATGTATTAGCGCAATAATTTCAAATAGCCGTTTCATTTGCGCCAATGGCAAGAAACGAACAAAGGCGCGACGGACTTTTGCGACGGAAGATCATCCTGCGAACCGAAGAACTTCGCGAACTTCACGGTCATACTCGGGAACAGCCGAAGGAGGCTGCCGGATTGAACATTCCGAATATGGAAACGGGTGAGAACTTTCCGAATCTGACATTGCTGTCCATCATTTGCAGCTACTGCAAAATATCCCTCGATGAATTTTTCGCTCCGATGAGCTACCTGCCGAAAGGATAACGCCCTTCTAAAGAGCGCTCTTTCCGCCGGGCGTGCTGCGGGCCCCTGCCGCTGAACAAGAACGTCCCGCCGCAAACGGCTGCGGCGGGACGTCGTGGTCCGAAGGGGCGGCCCCTATCGGCGGCGCACCAGCTTCACGACGTTCTCCACATGGTGTGTGTGGGGGAACATATCCACCGGCTGCACCCGCTCGACGCGGTAGGCGCCGTCGAGCAGCGCCAGGTCGCGGGCCTGCGTGGCGGGATTGCAGCTCACGTAGACGATGCGGTCGGGCGCGGCGCGCAGGATGACCTCGATGACCGGCTCGTCCACGCCCGCACGCGGCGGGTCGAGGATCACCACGTCGGGGCGGCCGTGCGCCGCGACGAACGCGTCGCTCAGCACCTCCTTCATGTCGCCGGCATGGAACGACGTATTGCCGATGCCGTTGAGCGCCGAATTGACCTTCGCGTCCTCGATCGCCTCGGGCACGTACTCGATGCCCACGACGCGTGCGCAGCGCGAGGCGCAGAAGTTGGCGATGGTGCCCGTGCCGGTATAGAGGTCGTAGAGCGTCTCGCCGCCCGTGAGCTCCGCGAAGTCGCGCGCCACCTTGTAGAGTTCGTAGGCCTGGGCCGAGTTGGTCTGGTAGAACGACTTGGGTCCCACCTTGAACCGGAGGCCCTCCATCCGTTCGATGATGTGGTCCTTGCCACGATAGCATACGGCCTCCAGGTCGCCCGTCGAGTCGTTCCACTTGGTGTTCACCACGTACATGAGCGACGTGATGGCGGGGAATGCGGCGGCCAGGTGGTCGAGCAGTGCCGCGATGCGCTCGCGGTCGTCGGCACCGAACACCACGATGACCATCACCTCGCCCGTCGAGGCGGTGCGCACGACCATGTTGCGCATGAAGCCCGTGTGCTCGCGGGCGTTGTGGAAGGTGTAGCCGTGCTCGATGCAGAATCGCTTCGCCTCCAGGCGGATGGCGTTCGACGGTTCGGGCTGGAGCCAGCACCGGCGGATGTCGAGCACCTTGTCGAACATGCCCGGGATGTGGAATCCCGCGGCGGGCGCGGGTTCGATGGCCTCGCCGGCCTCCACCTCCTCGCGGGTCAGCCAGCGGCGGTCGGCGAAGGTGTATTCGAGTTTGTTGCGGTAGAACCGCGTCTCGGCCGACCCGAGGCAGGGGGACACCTCGGGCAGCTCGATCTTGCCGATGCGGGTGAGCTGGTCGCGCACCTGGCCGGTCTTGAAGCGCAGCTGCTCGTCGTAGGGCAGGTTCTGCCACTTGCAGCCTCCGCAGACGCCGAAGTGCTCGCAGAAGGGTTCGGCGCGGTGCGGCGACCGCTTCACGTAGCGCACCACGGTGCCCTCCATGTAGCGGCGGCGCTTCACGCGGATCTGCACGTCCACCACGTCGCCCGGCACGGTCATCGGCACGAAGACCACCACTTCCTGCCAGCGGCCCATCGCCTTGCCTTCGGCGGCCAGCGAGGTTATCTCAAGACCCTCGATCAGAGGGTAGTTCGCTTTCTTTCTTGCCATAGATCTCTTCGATTGGGTTTGCAAAGATAGGAATAATCCGCAGATTTGCGGCGCCGGCCCGCTCCGCGGGCTCGGGCGCCCCGCAGCGGGAAGGGGACGCACGGCGGAGAGAGACGGCCCGAAGGGAGGCGCTGCGGGGAGCGTCGCACCCCGCGCCGCGCACCTCCGTCCGGGCTGCGGCTATTCGCCGCGCTCCTCCGCGCGGCGCCGGCGCACCCGCTCGCGCAGTCCGCCCAGCCAGAAACCCGCGGCGAAAGGCAGTCCGAGCACCACGACCACGAGCAGCACGAGCCACCCCACGATCTTGCCCACGAGGGCCGGCAGGCCGTCGAGCGCCGCACGCACCGTGTCGGCGGCCGCGCGGTCCACGTCGCGCATCAGCTCGCCCCGCTCCGCCGAGACGTAGCGCTGCAACTCGTCGCGCTGGCGGTCGAGCTGCACGAAGGCGTGGTTCACGCTCGCATCCATCGCCTCGATGAGCTCGCCGACCCGTTCGCCGAACGTTTCGGCCACGAACGTCGAGATTTCGGGTATGTGCTCCATCACGGCGGCCATGCGGCGGAAGTTGCGGTCGAGGCTGTCGATCTGGCGGAGGAGCTGCGAGCGCGTGCTGTCCTGCTCCATCCGCATTTCGAGGATGTCTTTCGACCACCCCACGGTCTCGGCCAGCTGACGCGAGCGGCCATCCACCCGGTCGCCCAGGTCGGCGATCACCTCGGCGATCGACCCCGAGGCGAAGGTGTGGTCGGCGCCCCGCGATTCGAGGAAGGTGAGCCATGCGAGCGTCGTGTTGGGGGTCTCGGCCCCGTCACCCGTGATCGGATGGGCCGCGGCATACGCATCGACGAACTCCCGCATCAGGGCGTAGCGGTCGCGCGACAGCACGTCGCGGGCCAGCGCCCCCGCACGCTCCGACAGCGACCGCACCGTACGCCGCGCCTGGGGCGTCAAGTCCCCGAAGAGCAGCGAGTCGGGGGCTGCGGCGAAGGCCTCCTCCATGCGGCGGCAGAGGATCCACGTGTCGGCGAGCGCCACCTCGGGGATGGGCTGCATGGCCGCACCCACGGCGGCCGACGACACCTGCATCTTCCAGCGCACGGCCCCGATGCGGGTCCGCAAGTCGGGCGCGGCGTCGGCGATCGAGTCGGCCGTGCGGGCCACGGCGGCGGTAAGGTCGTGGTAGAATCCGCGCGTCATCACGCGCATGCGGACCTCGGCGCGGGGCAGGGGGTCGCCCTCCGACACCGAGACTTTCAGCAGGGAGCAGCCTCCCGAGAGCACCACGCAGCAGAGCAGCGCGAAGCGACAGAGAATCCCGGTTTTCATTCCGCAGCGTGTCGGTCGTCGTCGAGGGAAAGAATGCGGCTCCGGGGATCGAACGCCGGCAGCGGCGCGGGCTCGAAGTCGCTGTATCCCGCAGCCACCACGCACAGCACGCCGCACCCCTCGGGCAGCGGCAGCAGCGTACGCAGGTAGTCGAGGGCCTGCTCGCCCGCGGGTTCCTCGCGGCGGCGCGGACGCCCATCGACATGCACCCAGCAGCTGGCCAGCCCCGCATCGACGCACGCCAGCTGGAGAATCGTGGCGGCGATGGCGGCATTCTCGCGCCACACGTCGCATGCGGCCGGATCGCCCGCGACGACCACGGCAAGCGGGGCCTTGGCGAGGAATGCCGAGCCGTAGTCGCGCATTTGCGCCATGCGGTCGATGAGTGCGCGGTCCGTGACCGGCAGGAGGAGCGTGGAGCGCGTATTGCGGGCCGAGGGCGCCGTGAGGGCCGCCTCCAGCAGGCGGTCGATGAGTTCGCCGGGCACGGGGCGGTCGGTGAATTTGCGCACGCTGCGGCGCTTGCGGAGAATTTCCAGGAATTCCATGATCGTATCGTGTTTAACGTTCTGTCGGCTAATCTTAGGGCACCGCGCCGCGGCGCCGGAGCCTCGAAAAAAACCGGTACGCACCGCAGCACGCACCGGTCGGAATCGGCAAACCCTGTAAGCCGGGTTCTGTTCTCCGGACGAGCCGGAGCCTCTGTCATTTATCTACGACGACGGTCACCCGCCGCCTCCAGCAACCTACCCCCCGGCATCGGGCGAGCAACCCTTAATTGCCGGTATACACGGTCTTGCAACCCGCGGGACGTACGGCCGGACGACATCGCTGCCTCCGCGGTGGGCTCTTACCCCGCCTTTTCACCCTTACCCGGCGGAATGCATCCCGCCGGGCGGTCGTTCTCTGTTACGCTCCCATACCCTTACGGACATCAAGTCGTTAGCTTGCACGGTGCTCTGCGTTGCCCGGACTTTCCTCCCCCTGCCGAAGCAGGCGGCGACAGAGCGGACTTGCCGCGGCAAAGATAATAAAATTCCGCGAATCGCCGCCTCTCGCGCCGCCGTTTCCGCATGCGGAGCCGCTGCGGCTCAGGAAAAGAGGCGTCCGCCGCCGCGGAAAACGGGGCGGGCATTCCTACCCGGCGCAGCGGAAATGCCGTCCGCCCGGGGCTATCTGTATTGGTGTGAAATGAGGGTCATGAACTCCTCGCGCGTGCGCTGGCTCGTGAGGAACACGCCCGTGAAGGCCGAAGTGGTCGTGGCCGACTCCTGCTTCTCCACGCCGCGCATGCGCATGCACATGTGGCTGGCTTCGATCACCACCGCCACGCCCATGGGGTCGAGCGCCTCCTGTATGCAGTCGCGGATCTGCACCGTCAGCCGCTCCTGGACCTGGAGCCGCCGCGCGAAGCACTCCACGACACGGGCGATCTTCGAGAGTCCCGTGATGCGGCCGTTGGGTATGTAGGCCACGTGGGCCTTGCCGTAGAAGGGCAGCATGTGGTGCTCGCACAGCGAGTAGAGTTCGATGTCCTTCACGAGCACCATCTGTTTGTACTCCTCGCGGAACATCGCCGAGCGGATGATCTGCAACGGGTCCTCGGCATAGCCCTTCGTCAGGAAGAGCATCGCCTTGGCCACGCGCTCGGGCGTCTTGAGCAGGCCCTCGCGCTGCGGGTCCTCGCCCAGCAGTCCGAGGATCGCGGCGTAGTGTTCGCGGAGCTTGCCGATCGTCTCGGGATCGCAGATCTCCTCTTTGCGGTAAAGTTCGTCCATAGCGGGGCAAATGTACGCTATTTTGTCAGCTTGTGCAAATAATCCGCCAGCTGCCGCACGGCGCGCCCGCGGTGCGACAGGGCGTTCTTCTCCTCGGCGTTCATGCGGGCGAAGCTGCGGTCCGAACCGTCGGGCACGAAGAGGGGGTCGTAGCCGAAGCCCTCCGTTCCCGACTCATGTTCGGCGATCCGGCCCTCGACGATCCCCTCGAAGAAGTGCTCCTCGCCGCCGAGGATCAGGCAGATCACCGTGCGGAACCGCGCCCGGCGGTTCGCCGCGCCCTCAAGGTTGCGCAGCAGCAGGCGGTTGTTGGCCGCGAAGTCGTGGCCGTCGGTGGCGTAGCGGGCCGAGTGCACGCCGGGCGCGCCGCCCAGCGCCTCGACTTCGAGTCCGGTGTCGTCGGCGAAGCAGTCGCAGCCCGTGCGTTCGTACAGGTAGCGCGCCTTCTGGGCCGCATTGCCTTCGAGCGTGGGCTGCGTCTCGGGCACCTCCTCCGTCACGCCGCAGTCGCGGGGCGTGACCAGCGTGAAGTCGTCGCCCAGCACGGCCCGCACCTCGGCGAGCTTGTGGGCGTTGTTGGTGGCGAAAAGTATCTTCATGATCGGATGGCTTCCATTCGTTCGAGTTTGTAGTCGAGGGCGATCTTGTCGATGACGGTCTTGACCAGCAGGTCCATCTCCGAGCCCTCGGAGTAGTCGGCGGGGCAGACGTGGTTCACGCGGTTGTCGCGGATGAGCTGCGCCATGTCGCGGCGCGCCCCCTTCTGGTCGGGGTTGTAGACCGCGATGGAGTGGCCGCCCGAGCTCTTCACGAGGCGCATGCAGGGGATGTCGGTGGTGCCGTCGCCCACGTAGATCATGCGCCGGAACGGCACGGGCCGCTCCTCCTCGGGCACGTAGCGGTTCACCTCCTTGCTGTCCGACACCGACTCCACGCCCTTGTTGATCTTGAATATGAACTGCGTCTTGTTGGTGTAATTGACCGCCACGGCGGGCCAGTAGGCGATGCCGTCCACGTCGTAGAGGAACGAGCAGGCGTAGATCTTGCGGAACTCGCCGGCGATCTCGGTGCCCTCGATGATCTCCTTCAGCCCCGACGAGTTGATGTAGTGCACGATGTGCATGCCGCGGCGGGCGCCGTAGTCGTTGATGCGCGCGAACCACTCGCGCACGCCCCGGTAGAGCGCGACGCGCCGGCCCGACTCGCGGAAGGCTTCGCGGCGCAGCGACAGCCCCTTCGAACGGGCCGCCTGGATCATGCGGGCCATGTAGGTCAGCACCATGTCGGCATCCTGCTCCTCGGCCAGCGCGTTGGCCTCGGACCAGAACTCCCTGTTGCTCTTCCCGACGGCGGGAATGAAGTCGTACTCCTGCATGTTGCCGGGAGCCAGCGTGCCGTCGAAATCGTAGATCAGTGCGACGGTCGGTTTCGGTTCGTTCATGGAATTCGTCTGTTCGTTACGTCATGCTCCGGGCCCCGGCCGGCACCGCCGCAGCGGGGCGCGGACGCTTTCCGGAAATTCAAAGTTAGGAAGAAATTATGTAAAAACCGCCGTGCGGCGCGAAATAAAGCGTCCGCCGCCGAAAGATTTTTCCGCGCCGTGCGTGCGATTCGCCATTTGTTTCGTACCTTTGCGTGCGACCCCAAGCAAGATTCTCGCACATGCAACACCTGGAAACGCTACTGGCGCACTACGGCTGGGAGGGTACGACGCTCGTCGCCCTGCTCCTGGCGATGTGGTTCGTGCAGCTCCGCTACTACCTCTTCGTCTACGGTCCCGTGGCCTCCTACCGCAACAACCGCCGGCCCACGGTGCGCGAGGCGGAGCCCCCGGTGTCGGTCGTGGTGCCGATGTTCTCGGAGGACTACGCCTTCGTCGAGGAGCGGCTGCCGCTGATCCTGGCCCAGGAGTACCGCGACTTCGAGGTGGTGCTGGTCTACGTGGGCTCCGACGGCGACTTCTACGAAGACCTCCAGCGGCTCCGCCACACCTTCCCGCAGATCGCCGTGACGAAGATCCATCTCGACCCCCGCTTCCCCATATCGCGCAAGATGGCGCTCAATGTCGGCATCAAGTCGGCCCGCAACGAGCACCTCGTGTTCTCGTCCACCGACGCCGTGCCCCGGACCGACCGCTGGCTGTCGCTCATGGCCGGCGGATTCCGCAAGGGCGACATCGTGCTCGGATACTGCGGCATCGAACCCGGAAAGGGGGTCTGGAACCGCTTGGCGCGCACGTGGCGCATGATGCACTCGGCCGACTGGCTCGCCGCGGCCGTACGCCGCCGCCCCTACCGCGGCACGCTGCACAACCTCGGCATCACCAAGGCCCTCTACTTCGGGGCCAACGGCTTCAGCCACCTCAACATGAACATCGGCGAAGACGACCTGTTCATGCAGCGGATCATGACCGCGGAGAACGTCAGCATCGTGCTCTCGCCCCGCGCCTCGCTGCGCGAACGGCCCTGGGGCGGTTTCCGCTGGTGGTTCGGCACGGAACGCTACTACGGTTCGGCCATACCGTTCTATCCCTCGCGCGTGCGCAGCTACCTGCGGTGGGAGCCCCTTTCGCGGACGATCTTCCTCGCCGCGGCGTGCTGCGCCCTGGCCGTGCTGCCGCCCGAGCTGAAAATCGCCGCGGGCGTGCTCGTCGCCGCGCGCTACGCGGCCGTGCTCGTCGCGGTGCGGCGCCTTGCGCGGCGCCTGGGCGAACAACGCCTGCTGGCCGCATACTTCCTCTACGACCTGCTGAGCCCCGTGCTGCAACTGCTCGTCTCGGCGGCGCTCCTGCGCAAAGACGCCCGCGTATGGAGGTAGACGACTACATCGTCGCCGACGACCGGCGCCTGGCCGCACTCGCGCTCGCGGGCGACGACACGGCTTTCACCTACCTGTTCAACCGCTACCGCGACGCCATACGGCGGCTCTTCGCGCAGCGGCTCGGGGGTACGACCGACGCCGACGACCTGTTGCAGGAGACCTTCATCAAGGTCTACATCAACCTCGGACGCTACAACCCCGACTACACCTTCGGGCAGTGGGTCTACACCATCGCCCGCAACACGTTCGTGGATTTCCGGCGCCGCCGCCAGGAGGACCTGCCCATCGACGAGCGCTTCGCCGCCCCCGCATCGCCCGCCCCGACCCCCGAGGAGAGCGTCATCAACCTCCAGCAGCGCACGCAGATCGAACGATACCTCGAACGGCTCACGCCCCGCTACCGGCGGCTGGTCGTGCTGCGCTTTTTCGACGGCCTGTCCTACGAGGAGATCGCCGCACGCCTCGACCTGCCCCTCGGCACGGTGAAGACCCAGATACACCGGGCCCGCGGCCGCATGTGCCGCATGATAAAAAACGAAGAGTGACCCCATGGAGACGATACTGAAATATTTCCCCGACCTCACCCCCGAGCAGCGCGAACGCTTCGCGGCGCTCTACGGCCTCTACGCCGAATGGAACGCCCGGATCAACGTGGTGTCGCGCAAGGATTTCGAGCAGCTCTACCTGCGCCACGTGCTGCACTCGCTGGCCATCGCCCGCGTCTGTACGTTCGATGCGGGCGCCCGCATCCTCGACGTGGGCTGCGGCGGCGGCTTCCCCTGCGTGCCGCTGGCCATCCTCTTTCCCGAGGCGCGCTTCACGGCCGTGGACTCCATCGCCAAGAAGATCGCCGTGGTGCAGGCCGTGAAGGAGTCCCTGCACCTGGAGAACCTCACGCCGAAATGCACGCGCGCCGAAGCCCTCGGCGAGCGCTTCGACTACGTGGTGTCGCGCGCCGTGACGGCCATGCCGGCCTTCGTGGGCTGGGTGTGGAAGCTCCTCGAACGGGGGCGGCACGGCACGCTGCCGAACGGCATCCTCTACCTCAAGGGCGGCGACCTGGCCGAGGAGCTGGCCGCAACGGGACGCCGGTGGACCCTCTACGACATCGCGCGCTTCTTCGACGAGGAGTTTTTCGAAACGAAAAAGGTGGTCTACACCCCGCGCGTCTGAGCGGCGGCGCCCGAAAGCCCTTGCCGCCGCGACACCGCCGCACCGCCGCCGGGTGCGGCGTCCGATGCGTCGGACGCCCCCGCCGAAGATCCCGCCGGCGGAGCGTCCGCCCCTCCGGAAGCCTTGCGGTGCCGGCCGAGCAGAGTCCGCACGTCTTTCATGAACTGCGGCGCATCGACAGCCCCCGCAATGCGTCCCAGCGGCTCGCCGTCGGCCGTACATATCAGATAGGTGGGCACCGCCGCCACGCCGTAATGCCTGGCCAGCTCCCGCCCCTCGGGCCGATCGATGTCGAACTTCACGCACACGCAGTGCTCCGCAAGGAGCGCACCCACGTCGTGCCGCGGAAAGACCTGCTTGTCCATCATGCGGCAGGGCGGACACCACGAAGCGTAGAGATCGACGAAGAGCAGCCGGCCGGTGCGCCGCGCCTTCGTGCACGCCTCCGTCATCGTGAGTTTCTCGAAGCGCACCTGCGCCGTAGCGGCCGCGGTGCATCCCGCCAGAAGCAGGAAAAGCAGCATCTTTTTCATCATCGTATCGTTTTTAGCAGTTGCCGGTGCAAAAATAGTGCACGGCACGGATTTTCCGCCTCCCCTCCGCCAGTTCCGGCACAGCCGCGGCGAAGCATGCGCACGGCGCAATCCCGCCCGCACCGCACGAACGGCGCTCCGCAGGGTGTCAGCGACTCCTCGGAGTCGCGCGGGCCGCAGCCTCCCGGCGGCGGAGGTCCGCAGTTTCGCGAGCGTGTCCCGCCAGGCTGCGGCCCGAAAACAACGGCTGAAAAACGAAACGCAGGTTAGCCCGACCTGCCGAAGCCGAGGCCCCGCAGGCCGCAAAGTGCCGCGCGACAACTTTCGGACGCACTGATTTCGCCGTTCGGCGAATTTTTCGTAATTTTGCCTTGGCAATCGTGTGCGCACGTGCCGCGCCCGCTGAGAGGGCCGCACGACGCACCCGCAGTCCGCAGAACGAAACCGTATGAAATTCACACTTCTCCATAAGGATCCCGCATCGAAGGCCCGGGCCGGGCTGCTCGAAACCGACCACGGTCCGGTGCAGACCCCCATCTTCATGCCCGTGGGCACGGCCGCCTCGGTGAAGGGCATCTTCCACCGCGACGTGCGCGACGAGGCGCGCGCGCAGATCATCCTGGCCAACACCTACCACCTCTACCTGCGTCCCGGCATGCGGATCATCGAGCAGGCGGGGGGCGTGCACCGCTTCTCCACGTGGGAGGGTCCCATGCTCACCGACAGCGGCGGATTCCAGGTCTTCTCGCTGGCCGGCTGCCGCAAACTCAAGGAGGAGGGCTGCCACTTCCGGTCGCACATCGACGGCTCGAAGCACCTCTTCACGCCCGAAAGCGTCATCGACACCGAGCGCACGATCGGCGCCGACATCATGATGGCTTTCGACGAGTGCCCGCCGGGCGACGCGCCGCGCGAATACGCGGCCCGCTCGCTCGACCTCACGGAGCGGTGGCTCGACCGCTGCTTCGACCGCTACCACCGGACCGAGCCCCGCTACGGCCACTACCAGGCGCTCTTCCCGATCGTGCAGGGATGCACCTACCCCGACCTGAGGGCCCGGGCCGCGGAGAACGTGCTGCGCTACAACGCCGACGGCTACGCAATCGGCGGTCTGGCGGTGGGCGAACCCACGGAGGTGATGTACGAGATGATCGAGGTGGTGAACGCCGTGCTGCCCGAAGACCGGCCCCGCTACCTGATGGGCGTAGGCACGCCGGTGAATATCCTGGAGGCGATCGAGCGCGGCGTGGACATGTTCGACTGCGTGATGCCCACGCGCAACGGCCGCAACGGCCAGCTCTTCACCGCCGAGGGGGTCATCAACATCCGCAACCGCAAATGGGAGGACGACTTCTCGCCCATCGACCCCGAGGGCACGGCTTTCGTGGACCGCACCTACTCCAAGGCCTACCTCCATCACCTCTGCGCCTGCGGCGAGATGATGGCCGCGCAGATCGCCTCGCTGCACAACATCGCATTCTACCTGCGGCTGGTCGGCATGGCCCGCGAGCACATCGCGGCCGGGGATTTCAAACCCTGGAAGGAGGCGATGGTCGCAAAACTGAGCAGAAGACTGTAACACGAGGAGAATTATGCGCGTTCGCTGGCCGGGACTCAAGATACTGGACCGATACATCATCGGAAAATTCCTGAAAACCTACTTTTTCGCCATCGCGATGATCATCGTGGTGGTGGTGATCTTCGACTATGTGGAGAAGATCGACGACTTCACGGAGCTGAAGGCGCCGGTCAAGGCCATCGTCTTCGACTACTACTTCAACTTCGTACCCTTCTTCATCAACCAGTTCAGCGGTCTGTTCACCTTCATCGCCGTGATCTTCTTCACCTCGAAGATGGCCTACCAGACCGAGATCATCGCCATGCTCTCGGGCGGCATGAGCTTCCGCCGCCTCATGTGGCCCTACTTCCTCGGGGCGCTGGTCATCACGATCATTTCGCTGGTGCTGAACCTCTGGGTGATCCCCGTCACGCAGCGCACCACCGTGGAGTTCGAGAGCAAATACCGCAAGAAGCACCGCACGGTGCGCTACGACCCCCACATCTACCGCCAGGTAGAGCCGGGCACGTTCGTCTACCTGCGCGGCTACACCGAGCATGCCCGCCAGGCGCAGTTCTTCGCCCTGGAGCACTACGCCGGAGGCACGATCACGCAGTCGCTCGAAGCCGCCGACGTGAAGTTCGATCCCGCGACCAAACGCTGGACCGCGAGCCGCTACACCACGCGCGAATTCGACTCGCTCGGCACCGAGACCTTCGCCCAGCACCGCAACCTCGACACGCTCATCAACCTCGAAGTGGCCGAGCTGGGCCGCATCGCCGAGCTGGTCGAAACCATGAACATCCACGAGCTGAACGAGTTCCTCGACCAGCAGCGGGCCAAGGGCTCCGACTCGATCAACCTGATCGCCGTCGAGCGCCACTCGCGCTTCGCCTACCCGCTGGCCACGTTCATCCTCACGCTGATCGGCGTGTCGCTCTCGTCGCGCAAGGTGCGCGGCGGCACGGGACTGCACATCGGCATCGGCACGGGACTCTGCTTCTCGTACATCCTCTTCAGCCGCTTCTTCGAGGAGTTCGCCAAGAGCGGCACGATGCCCGCCGGCCTGGCCGTGTGGACCCCCAACCTGATCTATCTGGCCATCGCCGTATACCTCTACCGCAAAGCGCCGAAATGATATGAACCGACTCGAAACCATTGCAGAAAAAATTCGGAGCGACGTGCGCATCGCTCCCGACGAGGCACTCGTGCTGTGGCATGAGGCACCCCTCTGGCTGCTGGGGCAGCTGGCCACGGAACGCAAGCGCCGCGTGAGCGGCGACAAGGTGTTCTACAACCGCAACATCCACCTCGAACCCACCAACCGCTGCGTCTTCAACTGCCGCTTCTGCTCCTACCGGCGGCCCAAGGAGAGCCCCGAGGCGTGGGACTACTCGATGGAGGAGGTCGAACGCATCGCCCGCGACCACGCCGGGCGCGGCATCACCGAAGTGCACATCGTGGGCGGCGTGCATCCCGACCACGGACTGGAGTACTATGCCGAGATGATCCGCCGCGTGCGCGCCGCGCTGCCCGGCGCCGCCGTGAAGGCCTTCACGGCGATCGAGCTCTCGTACATGATCCGCAAGGCGGGCCTCACGACCGAAGAGGGGCTGCGCGTGCTCCGCGATGCCGGCATGGAGGCCATACCGGGCGGCGGCGCGGAGATCTTCGACGAGGAGGTCCGCAGCCGCATATGCCCCGATAAGGGCTCCACGGCCGAGTGGTTCGACGTGCACCGCACGGCGCACCGCATGGGCCTGCGCACCAACTGCACGATCCTCTACGGCCATGTCGAGCGCGTGGAGCACCGCATCGACCACCTCGACCGGCTGCGCGCGCTTCAGGACGAGACCCGCGGATTCGACGCTTTCATTCCGCTCAAGTACCGCAGCTTCGGCAACCCGATGTCGGAGATCGGCGAGGTGTCGGTGACCGAGGACCTGCGCATGCTGGCTCTGAGCCGCCTCTACCTCGACAACATTCCCCACATCAAGGCCTACTGGGTCATGTACGGACGCGAGACCGCCGAGCTGGCGCTCGCTTTCGGCGCCGACGACATCGACGGCACGATCGACGACACGACCAAGATCTATTCCATGGCCGGCGGCGACCGACGCCCCGTCATGACCGAGGAGCAGATGCACCGCATGGCCGCGGCGGCCGGATACCGCGCCGTGGAGCGCGACACGCACTACAACGAACTGTAAAGCAGCAAGACAGACATGAAGAAACTCACCGAATACCGCGACATGCTGCGCCGGCAGCCGTTGCTCTACCACCTCCTGCTCATCGCCGCGACGATGCTGGCCCTCGCGCTCGCGGCCCACTTCGGCATGCAGGCCGGCACGCGCCACGGCGCACGCCGCAACGTGCCCGACTTCGCGGGCATGCCCCTGGCCGAGGCGCAGGAGGCGGCCCGCAGTCACGACCTCAAGATCGTTGTGAACGACTCGCTCTACGTGCCGGCCTACGACGGCGGCATCGTCCTCGACCAGCTGCCCGAAGGGGGTGTCGAGGTGAAGCCCGGGCGCGCGGTCTACGTCACGATCAACTCCTTCCGCCAGAAGATGGTCGCCGTGCCCTACGTGGCGGGCCGCTCGCTGCGCCAGGCCAAGAACATGCTCGAAATCGCCGGGCTGGGCATCGACCGCCTGGTCTACCGCGCCGACATGGCGACCAACTACGTGCTGGCCGAATACTGCGACGGCCGCGAGGTGACGTCGCGCAGCCGCATGGAGGCCGAGATGGGCTCGGGCGTGACGCTCCACGTGGGCGTGCAGGGGGGACACGGCACCACGGTCACGCCGCGGCTGGCGGGCTACACCCTGCAACAGGCCAAGAGCCGGCTGTGGGAATCGGGCCTCAACGTGGGCGAGGTGGTCTTCGACGAGGGGATCAACCTGCTCAACCAGAAGGATGCCCGCGTCTACGCACAGAGCCCCGGACAGGAGCGCACCGCAGCCCTCGGCTCCGCGGTGGACCTGCGCCTCACGCTCGACTGCACGAAGAGCGACCGCACGCGCGCCGAGGCGGAGAAGGCCGCCAGGGGGCTGGCCGAGGAGCGGCGGCGGCGCGAGCGGGCCGAAGCCGACTCGCTGGCGAAACTCCGCCTTGAGGAGGCGCTGACCGCGCCCGAAGAGACGCCCGAAGCGGCTGCGGCCGGCGGCGACGACAGGAACGAACCCGACGACGAATTCTTCTTCTGATGCGCGACGAACGTTATACCGACCCCGGATACGAAGATCCGGACGAGCTCGACGGCGGCGAGGGCGGCGAGGAGCTCTACGAACACTTCACCGTGACGGTGGACAAGGGCCAGTCGCTGCTCCGGCTCGACAAGTTCCTGGTGCACCGCATGGAGCACTGCTCGCGCAACCGCATACAGGCCGCTGCCGACAGCGGCAGCATCCTCGTGAACGGCACGCCGGCCAAGGCGAGCTACAAGGTGAAGCCCCTCGACCGCATCTCGATCGTGATGCCCTACCCGCGGCGCGACACGGAGATCGAGCCGCAGGATATTCCGCTCGACATCCTCTACGAGGACGACGACGTGATCCTGGTGAACAAGGCCGCGGGCATGGTCGTGCATCCGGGCCACGGCAACTGGGAGGGGACGCTGGTCCATGCCCTCGCATGGCACCTGCGCGACGTGCCGATGTTCCAGGAGGGGAGCGAACGCGCGGGCCTGGTCCACCGCATCGACAAGGACACCTCGGGCATCCTCGTGGTGGCCAAGAACGAGACGGCCCATGCCTTCCTCGCGCGCCAGTTTTACGAACACACCACCTACCGCCGCTACGTGGCGCTCGTGTGGGGCGATTTCGACGAGGACGAGGGGACCATCACGGGCAACATCGGACGCTCGCCCCGCGAGCGGCAGAAGATGTACGTCTTCGAGGACGGATCGGACGGCAAGCACGCCGTGACCCACTGGCGGGTGCTGCGGCGCTACGGCTACGTGACGCTCGTGGAGTGCCGCCTCGAAACGGGCCGCACGCACCAGATCCGTGTGCACATGGCCTGGCAGGGGCACCCCCTGTTCAACGACGCCCGCTACGGCGGCGACCGCATCCTGCGCGGCACGACCTTCACCAAATACCGGCAGTTCATCGAGAACTGCTTCGAGCTGATGCCCCGCCAGGCGCTCCACGCCCGGGCCCTGGGCTTCGTGCATCCGACCACGCGGCGCGAGATGACCTTCGAGAGCGGGCTGCCCGACGACTTCCGCGCCGTGCTCGACAAGTGGGACGCCTACGTCGCCGCGCGGCCCGAAGCCGCGGAAGACGAGTAAACACCCCGAACATGTTTCTGCCTACGACCATAAAGGAGGTCCGCGCACGCGGATGGGATGCGCTCGACGTCATCCTCTTCACGGGCGACGCCTACATCGACCACCCCTCGTTCGGCGCCGCCGTCATCGGCCGGCTGCTCGAAGCCGAGGGCTACCGCGTGGCGATCGTGCCCCAGCCCAACTGGCGCGACGACCTGCGCGACTTCACCAAGCTCGGCGCCCCGCGCCTCTTCTTCGGCGTCACGGCCGGAGCCATGGACTCTATGGTGAACCACTACACGGCCAACCTGCGGCTGCGCCACGACGACGCCTACACGCCGGGCGGCGCCGCGGGCTACCGTCCCGACCGCGCCGTGACGGTCTACACGCGGATTCTCAAGCGGCTCTTTCCCCACACGCCCGTGGTCGCCGGCGGCATCGAAGCCTCGCTCCGGCGCCTCGCGCACTACGACTACTGGAGCGACCGCATCATGCCCTCGATCCTGGCCGACAGCGGCGCCGACCTGGTGATGTACGGCATGGGCGAGCGCGTGGTGCAGGAGGTGGCGCGCGCCCTGCGCAACGGATATAACGCCAAGCTGCTGCGCAAGATCCGCCAGGTGGCCTTCATCGCCGACCGCGACTACGTGGAGCGCCTCGACCCCGAGCGCACGATCCGCCTCCGCTCCTACGAGGAGTGCGCGCGCGACGACCGCGCCTTCGCCGGGAACTTCACGGTCATCGAGACCCAGAGCAACCTCCGCGATCCGGTGCATACGCTCGTGGAGCCCACGGGCGACCGCTTCGTGGTGGTCACGCCCCCGAACGCCGTGCTCACGACCGAGGAGCTCGACCGCTCGTTCGATCTCCCCTACGAGCGTGCGCCCCATCCGCGCTACGAGGGCCGCGGGCCCATTCCGGCGTGGGAGATGATCAAATATTCGGTCAATCTCCACCGCGGCTGCTTCGGCGGCTGCTCGTTCTGCACCATCTCGGCGCACCAGGGCAAGTTCGTGCAGACGCGCAGCACGCGGTCGATCCTCGCCGAGGTGGAGCGCGTGACCCGCATGCCCGGATTCAAGGGCTACCTCTCCGACATCGGCGGCCCCTCGGCCAACATGTACGGCATGGGCGGCCGCGACCGCACGCTCTGCGCCCGGTGCCGGCGCCCCTCGTGCCTCCACCCGCGCATGTGCCCCAACCTGAACAACGACCACCGTCCGCTGCTCGAACTCTACGCCCGCATCCGGGCCGTGAAGGGGGTGAAGAAAGCCTTCGTCGGCAGCGGCATCCGCTACGACCTGTTCGATGACAGCGACTACCTGCGCACGGTGCTCGTGCACCACACCTCGGGCCGCCTCAAGGTAGCCCCCGAGCACACCGAGGAGCGGGTGCTGCACCTGATGCGCAAGCCGCCCTTCGCGCTTTTCGAACGGCTGAACGCCGACTTCCACCGCATCTGCGACAGCGAGGGGCTGCCCTACCAGCTGATTCCCTACTTCATCTCGTCGCACCCCGGATGCACCGAGCAGGAGATGCGCGCCCTGTCGCAGAAGGTGCTGGGCAAGCTCCACTTCACGCTCGAACAGGTGCAGGACCTCACCCCCACGCCCATGACCCTCTCGTCGGTGATGTTCCGCACGGGCGAGAATCCCTACACCCGCGAAAAGGTCTACGTGGCGCGCTCGCAGGAGGAGAAACGCCGGCAGAAAAGCTACTTCTTCGCCGCGCCGCAGCGTGACGGCGAGCGGAACGACCGCAAGGGCCGCGCCGACAGCCCGCACGGAGGCGGTGCGGTGCACGACCCGCGCGCAAACCGCACGGACGGAGCGCCGCGAACGGACCGCCGTCCCCGAAAAACGGAGCGGCCGGACCTCCGGCCGCAGGAGCGCGGCGCGTCGGCCCGGAGCCGGTCGGAACGGAGCAAGAGGCCCCGGACCGGCGGAAAGCAGGGGAAATTCCGAAGTTGAGCATCCCGCCTGCGGGAAGCGCATGCGGGCCGGACGGTACTCTTCGAGGGTGCTGCCCGGCCCGCATCGGCCATGTGTCCGGCGGTTGCGGGCAATCCGGTTGCGGCCGCACGCCCGGCAGACGCGGGGCGCGAAGCGTCAGATCGGCAGATGGCGCTCGACTGTCTCGCGCAGGTGTTCGCCGTCGAGGTGGGTGTAGATCTCGGTCGTCACGATGCTCTCGTGCCCCAGCATCTCCTGGACCTGGCGGATGCCGGCACCCCCTTCGAGCAGGTGCGTGGCGAACGAGTGGCGGAAGGTATGCGGGCTGATGGTTTTGTCGATGCCCGCGCGGTGCGCGGCGTCGCGGATGATCGTGAAGACCATCACGCGCGAAAGGGCCTTGCCGCGGTTGTTCAGAAAGAGCGTATCCGCCCCGGCGAACTTGCGGGGGCGCTCGTCGAGGTAGCACTGGATCTTGTCGCGCGCCACGGCGCTCACCGGCACGAGGCGCTGCTTGTCGCCCTTGCCCGTCACGCGGATGTATCCCTCGCCGAAGAAGAGGTCGCCCAGGCGCAGCGACGTGAGCTCCGAGACACGCAGCCCGCACGAGTAGAGCACTTCGAGCATGGCGCTGTCGCGGCGTCCCTTGGCCGTCGAGCGGTCTACGGCGGCGATGATGCGGTCGATCTCTTCGGTCGAGAGGATGTCGGGCAGCGAGCGGCCGAACTTCGGCGTCTCGATGAATTCGGCGGGCGACGACTCCAGGTCGCCCGCGAGCAGCAGGTAGTTGAAGAAGCTGCGGATGCCGCTCAGGATGCGGGCCTGGGAGGTCTTCTCGCGGCCGTGCTCGTAGAGCCAGGCCATGTAGCGCTCGATCATGCCGGCCTCGACGTCGGCGGGCGCCGCGTCGTAGAACAGCAGCACGAAGTGGGCGAACTGCGACAGGTCGCGCATGTAGGACTCCACCGTGTTGTCCGCAAGCCGCTTTTCGAGCCGGATGTAGGTGCGGTAGCGACGGGAAATTTCCACCCAGTTTTTCGTGTTTTCTGCCATAAATCCGTAACTTTGTTCTCCGCAAAGATAGCGTAAATCCGGCGATCGTGTCGCATGCCGTGCAATTCGGACGCCGCAGCGGCCGCGGGCATCCCGCGCAGCGCCGCCCGCGTCCCGCCGCACGGCCGGAAACGCTCGAAGCACCCCAAAACCATCCGAACGATGAACTACGTAGAACTGAACATCGCGGCGAGCGGCGAGGAGGCCGAGATCCTCACGGCGCTGCTGGCCGACTGGCCTTTCGAGAGCTTCTCGGAGGAGGGCGGCGCCCTGCGGGCCTACATCCCCCAGGAGAAGCTGGCCGACTGCAAGAGTGAAGTGGATGCCCTGCTCGACGCGCGGGGCGCACTGCGGCGCACCTACCTCACCATCGACGACTGCAACTGGAACGCCGCATGGGAGAGCGACTTCCAGCCCGTGGACATCGACGGCCGGCTGCTGATCCGGGCGCCGTTCCATGCGCCGGCGGCCGATGCGGCCGCCGAAGTGGTCATCATGCCGCGCATGTCGTTCGGCACCGGCCACCACGCCACCACCTACCTTATGACCGAGGCGCTGCTGGAGCTCGACCTGCGGGGCCGGCGCGGCCTCGACGCCGGCAGCGGCACGGGCGTGCTGGCGATCGCGGCGGCGAAATGCTGCGGCGCCGCGGCGGTCGATGCCGTGGACATCGACGAATGGGCCGAAGCCAGCTGCCGCGAGAATGCCGCAGCGAACGGCGTGGCGGACCGCGTGCGGCCGCTGCGCGGCGACGTGGGATGCGCCTCGGGCGGGCCCTACGACTTCATTCTGGCCAACATCAGCCGCAACATCCTCACGGCCTGCATGCCCCGCTTCGCCGCGATGCTCGCGCCGGGCGGCGACCTGCTGCTGAGCGGCTTCCTCGACCGCGACGAACAGACGGTGCGCGAGGCCGCCGAGGCCGCGGGCGTGCGGCCCGTGCGTGCGGCCCGCCGCGAGGGCTGGACGGTACTCCACTGCCGGCGCGAGGCGTGAAGAGCTACAAGGGGCGGGGCATCGTGCTGCACACGCTCAAATACGGCGACTCGTCGCTGATCGTGCACCTGCTCACCGACACCGGCGGCCGCCGCAGCTACATGGTGCAGGGGGTGCGCAGCACGCGCGGACGCGGTTCGAAAGCCGCGCTGTTCCAGCCCATGTTCGCCGTGGAATTCGAGGGGCTCGAATCGCCGCGCATGCAGATGGACCGCTTCCGCGAGGTGCGCAGCGGCCTGGTGTTCCGCACGCTGCCCTTCGATGTGCGCAAATCGACCGTCGCGCTCTTCATGGCCGAGGTCCTCTACCGACTGGTGAAGGAGAGCGAACGCAACGAGGCGCTGTTCGACTTCGTGTGGGGCTCGGTCGAGGCGCTCGACGCCCTCGACGAAGGCACGGCCAACTTTCATCTGTGGTTCCTGGCCCAGCTCAGCCGTCTGCTGGGCTTCGCCCCCGGCAACGACTACGCCGAGGGCGACTGGTTCGACGTGCGTGAGGGGCGCTACACCCCCCGGCCCCCCCGGCAGCCTCCCTGCCTCACGCAGGAGGAGGCCCGCACGCTGGCGCAGCTGCTCGGCTGCGACGTCCGCGCGCTCGGCACCCTAAGCCTCGACCGGCGGCGGCGCGTGGAGTTTCTCGACGCCATGCTGGCCTACTACGGCTACCACCTCGACGCAATGGGCGCCGTGCAGTCGCTCCACGTCCTGCGCGAAGTATTCTGAGGAGACGGAGGCCGCTCCGGCAACGCTATCCGCGTGCGGCGGCGCCCCTCCCCCGGTCTGCGCCGCCCGGGGTGTTCCGGCACCCGGCGTTCCGCGCGGCAGAAGCGGGCGTTCGGGGGCGCATTGCGGGCGGAAATCGTTTTTTTCGCATCGGAAAACGCAGAAATTCCGATAAAAATGCTTTTTTTTGCACCCTGAACCCAAACCGAACGAATGCATGAAAAGAGTGCTCCTTACCTTCGCCGCGACGCTGGGCCTGTGGGCCGCTGCCGCGCAGCAGACTCCTGAATCCGCCGGAACCGATTGTCCAGCCACGCAGCCTGCTGAGGTCGCATGCACCGCCGAAGCGTTACCGCAGCCAACGCCCGTCTATCCCCCCGCGCGCTGGAACAAGGTGCTCGAACGCCTGCCCCGTGTCTCGGGCTATGCCCAGCTGGGCTACGAGGGCGGCACCGACGTGTCCACCTTCTTGGTGAAGCGCGTGCGTCTGATCCTCGCGGGCGACCTGGCGCCGAAACTCGGCTACCGCGTGCAGCTCGAACTGCTCGCACCCCGCATGGTCGATGCCTTCATCGACTACCGCCCCCTGCGCCAGCTCAAGCTCAAGGCCGGCGAATTCAAGATCCCCTTCACGATCGAGAACACGGATTACACCCCGCTCAACATGGAGTTCATCGAGTACCCGATGGGGCTGACGCGCCTGATGGGGCTCAACGACCTCTGCGGCATGAAGAACACCGGCCGCGACCTGGGCGCCATGATCTACGGCGGCTTCGGCATGAAGGGCTGCGACCGCGACGTGGTGAGCTACGACATCGCCGTGCTGAACGGCGAGGGGCTCAACGTGCGCGACGCGAACAAGAGCAAGGACGTCGTGGCCCGCGTGATGGTGCGTCCCGTGCGGGGCCTTACGCTCGCCGGCTATGTCTACCGTGGCGAATACGGCGCCGACTGCATGCGCCGCACGCGCTACGGCGGCGGTGCCGCCTACGACCGCGGCCGCGGCGTGGTGCGCGGCGAGTGGATCGGCGGACGCACCGGCTCGCTGAAGAGCGAGGGCTGGTATGCGATGGGCGGCGTGCGCTTCGACCACGGGCTGATGGCCGCCTTGCGCTACGACACCTTCATCGAGGACCACGACGCAGCCTCCACGCGCCGCCGCAACTACACGGCGGGCCTCTCGTGGCAGCCCTTGAAGTACTTCCGCTGCCAGCTCGACTACACCTACGAGTACTACGCCGCAGCGGGCGTGCGCGACCGCAACGTGGTGGCCGTGCTGCTCACGGGCATGTTCTGACGCCGCCCGCGATCCGCTCCCGGCCGCTCCGTGCCCCCGCTGCCGTAGACTGCGTACGGCAGGGCCGCTCCCCGCGGCGCCCTTGCCGACCCGGGGCCGCAGGAGACCCCATTGCGTTGCGCGGAACGCAGCGCGGCGGCCGTCGCAGGCACCTGCCGCACGACACGATTTGCCTCAGAGGGCCGTTCCGGGTGACGGAACGGCCCTCTGACAGCCAAAAAGAGCGTACGGACGATTGCGGGGTCGGGAATTATTCTTATCTTTGCACGGTGTCCGCCCCGTGCGGGCACCTTTTCGTCCGGAAAAGGACGAGGACGGGCAACGCGCCGGAACCTCCGGGCTCCGCGCGCCCCGAAAGTCGAAACGGCGTAGGCCTCTTGCGCGCTCGACGTCACGGATGCTGCGGCATCCGTCGCGGGCAGCAACGTGTCTCCGCCTTTTCTGTTTCCGACGCCGTGCGGCATGCTCCGTTCGGTGCAGACATGAAACGATTACGGTTCGCCGTAAACATAAAAGGTTAGACAAACCTGCCGTGCGATAAACTTCCGGCCGTCGCAACCGTGCGTCGGCATTTCCCTGGTGTAAAATTTGTCTGAACCTGAGTCGTGTCCGTGGCATTCATTGTCACGGGCAGGCTTGGGCGTAAGGATAACCTCCAGGGAAAAAGGCTCGGAAGGCCGATCGCATGGGGTTATACCTGCGCCCTTTTTTCATGGGCTGCCGCGGGCAGGTGCGGCGCCGGCCGGGAAGAACGAATGAGGCATCGCATGACTCCGGCCGCCGCACCGCCCGCTTTATGTATGGCCGCAACGCTGTGGATAACCTCCGAGGCACTTGCGGTCGGCGCGCAACCCCGCGAAAAGCGCGGCTGAGGCCGCGGCCATACGTTGCGGAGCGCTCGCGCATACGTCCCTGTCTTCCGCGACTCCAGCCGATCCACGTTCACGCCCCAGAAACCCTTTTATGGAAGGTGCCGCAAACAAAAAACCCTGCGAATCGTTCGCAGGGTTTTTCTTTCGACACGCAGCGCGATTATTTCGCAGCGGAGGTCATGCGCTTCTCCTTGATGCGGGCCTTCTTGCCGGTGAGCTGGCGCAGGTAGTAGATACGTGCACGACGTACGACACCGATCTTGTTCACCTCGATTTTCTCGATGTGGGGCGAGTAGAGCGGGAAGATACGCTCCACACCCACGCCGTTCGACATCTTGCGGATGGTGAACATCTTCGTCTTGCCCGATCCCTTGATCTGGATCACGACACCGCGGAAGCTCTGCAAACGCTCCTTGTTGCCCTCGACGATCTTGTACGTTACGGTGATCGTGTCACCTGCCTTGAACGCGGGCACTTCGGCCTCGTCCTTGGTCCACATCTGCTCGTTCACGAGCCGGATGATAGCATCTTTGTTCATCTTGACGATAATTTTAATGATTCCGCGCCCGACATTTCCGCTGTGCCCGACTACCATACGCCCCACTGGACGTAATCCCGCGCACCGCGGCGTTTCCGCCGCATGCGCCGCTGCCGGTGCACCCAATGAAAGAGGTCGGTACACGCCCTTTCGGGAGGGCAAAGATACGAAAAAAACGGGAATTGCAAAAAACGCAGGTGTTTCGTCGCGCACCGGAGCGGGGCTGAAGCGAACGGCCGGGCCTGCGAGCCCGCCGGGACAAGCCGTTTCGCGGTCCGGGTTGCCTGCGCACGATGCCGCCTTTCGCGGTGCCCACGAAAAAACCGCGCGGCACCTAAGCCGCGCGGTCGGAGGTCGTCGCTGCGGGAGCGCCCCGTGTCAGGGCAGCAGCACGAACTTGGCCTGCACGCTGTAATTCAGACGGATGGTCTTGAAGTCGAGCGACTCCTCAGCGGCGCCCTCCGCCGTGTCGTACATCGTGCTTGCGGCTTTGGTGCGCAGCAGGTTGTTGTTATAATAAATAGGTGCCACGTCGTTGTTCGAATCGTAGATGTAGAAGCAGGAGCCGATGCGCTGACCGATGGCCTCGGCAAGCGATGCGGCGTTCGCGCGCGCGTTGCGCACGGCGTCGAGGCGTATGCGCTCCTTGTGCTCGTCGAGTTTCGAGTGCGACACGCGCAGGATCGACACGTTCTGTATGCCGGCTGCGTCGAGCGCCTCGTAGGCGCGGGTCACTTCGGCTCCCGAGTGGAGCAGAAGCTGGTACTGGGCCGTGGCGGCGGAGGTGCGGCGGCGGAAGTACTCGCTCGACATGTCGGCCACCTTGAGCTGCTTCTCCACATCGACGCCCGCGCGCTTGAGTGCGGCGATCATGTCGCGGCGCTGCTGTTCGAGGGTCTGGCGCCCCTTCGACTCGCGTTCGTCGATGACGATCGAAAGGTAGAATTCATCGGGCACGATCTCCTCTTCGGCGCGTCCGTTCACCTGAATGTACGACGGATAGCTCTCTTCGGACTGTGCCGCTGCGGGCAGTGCGGGGATCGCGAACAGTGCGACCGCAACCGCAAGGATCGTTTTTTTCATGGGAATCATTTGTTTTTCACTTCCGTTTTCACGCCCGTCACGGTCCGAAAATCGTTCGGCGCCGCATCCGGATCGACGAAAACGCATCGTTTTTTTCGTTTGCTTCACTGCAAAGATAACGCCGCCGGCGAGAAAAACGTATGCCGTCCGGCAGAAAAAAAACTCGGATGCGGCGTAACTGATTTTTTAAAATCCCCCCCCCTTGACTTACCATGTGGGATGGAAATGGATGAAAAAACTTACATTTTCTTTACTGAGGTCGAAAACACGCACAAAAGTTAAAAAATATTCGGTTTTTCGTAAAAAATTTTCGTATCTTTGTAAACGGCAGGTTCCCGTCAGGCGTCGCAGGACACGTTATTGCGGGCTGCGGCCGCGCTGCGAGGCGCGGCGGACGAAAAAAAGGACACTTTATTTTTCAAACTATTCAACAAACATGATGTACGACAAAAATTACGAAGCACCGGCAATGAACAGCTGGAATGTGGAGACCGAACTCGGATTCGCGATGAGCGATTTCAACGAGAACACGGATTTTCAGGGTTTCGGCGAGGATAACTCGTGGAGCTGGTAATCGACAAAAGAGGATGAAAACTATGAAAAAGAACTTACTTCTTCTCGGCCTGGCTTTCGCAGGCGCGGCTTTCACGGGTTGTACCCAGGAGGAGGCCGACAACACGGGCAAAGAACCCGTGGTATGTAACAATCCCGCAGTGCTGACGGCACAGGTCGGCGGCGAGGATGCTACGCGTACGTCGATCCGCCCGGACGGCCGTTCGGTGCAGTGGAACGCCGGCGACGTGATCGGTGTCTATTCGGACAATACGGCCGGTAAGATCCGTTACCGTCTGAAGGACGGACAGGAGGGTGCCGACAAGGGTCAGTTCGAGCTGATCGCGGGCCAGGATGGCGCAATCAAGACGGTAGGTTTCAGCAACACCGACGACGATCGCACCTACGTGGCCGTTTACCCCGGCAACGCCAACATGTATACTTACAAGCCCAGCCCCTACATGGACCGTGTCCTGATCGGCGCCGAGATTCCGTGGGAGCAGACCTACACGGAGGGTTCGTACGACAAGAACGCGCTGCCGATGATGGCCGTGTTCAAGGAGACCCCCGCCGGCGACATGTCGGAGCTCAAGTTCAAGTACATGGGTTCGCTGCTTGAGCTGCCGCTCGCCGCCGCCGAGGCTATGAAGCTGGAGAAGATCCGTGTGGACTATGTCGATTATCGAACAGATAGTGATGTTAATTCCGGCGTGCATCGCCTGGCCACCAAGCTCGCCTGGCAGTTCTACTGGGACTTCTTGAACGGTGACACCGAGCTGCGCGACATCATCTTCACCGACATGTCGAAGCCGATGAGCTATTCGTGGCAGAGAGACCCCGAGACAGGTGCCGTTACGGAGGACAATGTATTCTTCCACACCGACTATCAGCCCGTTTCGAGCGGCAAGCAGTATGTGGAGCTGGTCGGTGACATCGCCGTTTCGGATCAGGCCAAGAACATCTACTTCGGTGTTGCACCCATGCCGTTCAAAGTCGCAGCGGGCCGTCTGAAGTTCACGTTCTACAACGAGGACGGTTCGATTGTCGTGAAGACCACGCGCACCGCGACGGAGAACCTCCAGTGCGGCCACATCGCCAAACTTCCCGAATACAAGATCGCGCTGCCGTTCATGCCCGAGATCGCTGTCGAGGGCGACAAGATCACTTTCACGAAGAGCGATGCGGTGAAGTCGTACACGCTGGCCGTTACCGACTGGGGCGAAAAGATTGTGGATATCGCACTTACCGACGAGCAGGTCGCTGCCGGCGAGCTCAGCTTCGAGAAAGATGTGGTGCCTGCTCTCAACGGGAACAGCCAGCTGGTTGCAGGTACTCCCTACGAATTCGATCTGTCGATCAAGGTTACCTATAACGACTCGAAAGTCGCTGCCGCGGTTTACTCTGTTCCGGCCATGGCACCCGTGTTCACGCCCTCGGTTCCCGAGATTGAGATTATGTGGGTGCCGGGTCAGTCGGGCAGCCCTGCTTATGTTCAGGTAAACAACTTCAACGTTTACGGTGGTGTCGATTATGCGGTCGTTTACATCAACACCGCAACGGAGATCACGCCCGAGCAGATCGCAGCCGCTACGTTCAGCAAGATGTCCAACAAGTATGTTTTCCGCGTAGAGGAGCAGTTTACCCAAGGTTACGGTAATTATGCAATCGTATTCCAGGCTAAGAATGGGAACGGCGACGTCGTTAAGACCGGCACCATGTATCGGGAGAACAAGGCACCCGAGCTGCCTTCGCGTCTGACCTACGACATCGAGAAGTACGGCGGTCAGCTCAACCTGAACGAGACCTATCTGTTGGAGAACAAGGACCACTACGGCCTCACGGCTTACTATGCGAAAGTCAAGGAGGGCAAGTGGTCGAGCGCCGATGATTTCGCTGACGTAGACAAGCAGTTCAACATGAAAATCAGTCTCTACAGCTACTACAGCACGGACGAGATCATGTCGGAGCTGGTGGGTTACGATCTCACCCACAAGACTTACACGATGATGCTCGTCATGGAGCGCAGCGAGGGCGACCCCCTTCGCGGTTTCGTCCAGTTCATCTACACCGATCCCGAGAATCCGGTGGTCGAGTGGCCTGCTGCGCTGACGTTCGGTGCGTTCGGCGATGAGTTCGGCGGTCAGATCGATCTCAAGGAGAAGGATCTCCTGTCGGATGCAGCTGCTTACGGAGTTACGGAGTACTATGCCGAGGTCAAGGAGGGTTCGTTCGCTACGGTCGAGGAGTTCGATGCTTCTCCGAATCCGATCCTAGGCGAGCCTCACCAGTTCAAGATCAACCCCAATACGTACAATACGTCCGACGAGGTCCTTGCAACTGCCGTAGGTTCCGAGTATACGAACAAAACCTATACGATCAAGTGCACCATCAAGGGTGGAGAGCATTCGGCGTCGGGTATTGCTGGATCGGTACTCCACTCCAGCTGGTGGTAGTAGTCCCGTATTACGATCCTGATTTCGGAAACGCACGGTTCAATGCCGTGCGTTTCTTTTTTTTCTGCGGCTTCGGGGCGGCGTTCCTGTTTCGGGGCTGTGTTCCTGTTTCGGGGCTGTGTTCCTCGGGGCGGCGTTCCGCTTCCGGGCATTCTGCTTCGGTTGCAGTTCGTTCTTCTGCCGGTGCGCGGTGCGTTTCCCTGCGTTGCGCGGTTGTTTCCCTGCGTTGCGCGGTTGTTTCCCTGCGTTGCGCGGTTGTTTCCCTGCGTTGCGCGGTTGTTTCCCTGCGTTGCGCGGTTGTTTCCCTGCGTTG
>Ga0209064_1000251_pt1 | contig 125053 bp, 95 predicted proteins | sample Inofromicrocosms_FD_187498 | JGI IMG/M metagenome (GOLD analysis project Ga0209064, IMG submission 187498) | Mouse cecum microbial communities from Vienna, Austria - Inoculum for glucosamine and mucus D2O microcosms (SPAdes) (version 2) | ecosystem: Host-associated > Mammals > Digestive system...
TCGTTGAAGAATAATGAAATGAGTATAAATCTCAGCCATGGATACCCATTCAGCAGGCTCTCGCAAGCCATTGGCACCAACGGGGAACCTTCATTCCTCATCGTTCTTCATCGGCGTGCATAGGGCAATAAAAAAACAAAACGCCGATTATGTTGATAATCAGCGTTTTGCCTTAATTTAACATTTGAATAGGTGGTCCCACTTGGGCTTGAACCAAGGACTCCCTGATTATGAGTCAGGTGCTCTGACCAACTGAGCTATAGGACCGGATGAGCGTGGTTGGTGGCTCAACGTGGGTGCAAAGTTAAATCTTTTTTTTTGTGTATGCAACGGTTTTGGCATTTTTCGTGCATTTTTTTTCGATTTAAGATGGATGTGGATTTTTTTTTGTAGTTTTGCGACAATTATGCATACGGTTAGCAACATAGACGAACGGCGGCAATTTCGGGAAGCATACAGGCGCCTGATTCGTGCCGTAGGTCCGGTGGCCGAAACCGACGACATTGCCAGCATCCACTGTCTGATATCGGGAGGAATCAATGCAGGACATTACGGCCGCAACGGATTCGGCATGAGTCTGCTCGTCCATCGCATTCAGGCAGCCGCACTGCTGGCTGAAGCCGTGTCGCCAGACCGCAGCATGACCCTGTCGCTCCTCATCGCCCCGCTATGCCAGTCCGGCTACATCTCTGCTGAAAAAGTCAGGGAAGACTGGGGTGACGATGTGGCAAAACTGGTGGGAGGACTGATGAACGTAGTGGCCCTCTATGCCAAGAATCCGTCGGTGGAGAGCGACAATTTCCGCAACCTGCTGCTGTCGCTGGCGGCTGATATCCGAGTGATCATCATTGTGATCGCGGAGCGCCTGCAACTCATGCGAGCCATCAATCACCACCCCGACGACAATGCCGTCAGACGCGTGGCCGCCGAAGCCCGTTACCTCTATGCCCCTCTGGCCCATCGGCTCGGACTCTACACAATCAAGAGCGAGCTGGAAGATCTGGCGCTCAAATATTCAAACCGCGAGATCTACACCCGCATAGCCCACGACCTCAACCAGCGCAAAGCCGCACGCGACGCCTACATAGCTGATTTCATCGCGCCCGTCAAGTCGCGGCTTGAGGCGGCCGGTCTGAAATTCGAAATAAAAGGACGCACCAAGTCCATTTCATCCATCTGGAATAAACTCCAGAAGCAACACAATGATCTGGACCATATCTACGACCTGTTTGCCATACGTGTGATCATCGACACTCCCCCGGAACGGGAAAAAGCCGACTGCTGGATGGCCTATTCAATCGTCACCGACATGTACAAGCCCAATCCGGCGCGCATGAAGGACTGGATATCCATCCCCAAAAGCAACGGATATGAAAGCCTTCACACCACCGTCAACGGACCTCAGGGCCGCTGGGTGGAGGTGCAGATACGCACACGGCGCATGGATCTTGTGGCCGAGAAAGGACTCGCCGCCCACTGGCGCTACAAGGGGCTGAAGGGAGAGAACAACCTCGACGCATGGATGAACAACGTGCGCGACATTCTCGAAACCGCCGACTCCGGTCCGCTGGAGCTGATGAAAAACATGAGCATGGACATATACTCCGACGAGGTGTTCGTGTTCACGCCCAAAGGCGACCTGCACCGTCTGCCCAAAGGCGCCACAGTGCTTGATTTCGCGTTTGCCATCCACACGAAAGTAGGCTGCGGATGTATCGGCGGACGCGTCAACGGCAAAAATCGCAAGATCAATTTCCGTCTGAACAGCGGCGACACCGTCGAGATAAACACCTCGGCCAACCAAAGTCCCAATCAGGACTGGCTGAATTTCACCGTGACCTCCAAGGCGCGCACAAAGATACGCCAGGTGCTCAACGACGCCCGCAACCATCAGGCCACCCTCGGCAAAGAGATGCTGATGCGCAGGCTTAAAAACCGCAAGATAGACTTCGACGAGCCTAACCTGATGCGGCTTATCAAGAAACTCGGATTCAAGACCGTCACCGACTTCTTTGCGGAGATAGCCGACGAGCATCTCGACGTGGCCCGTGTGGTCGAGCAATACGAAGCCATGCTCCGGCCCGAAGAATCGCCTGCCGAATCCCGCTCCGCCGGCGAATACGTGATGCAGCCCCCTTTGGCAGACGACAACGGCTCGCCGGCCGTCGCATCCGATGTGCTTGTGATCGGGTCCACCTCCATCAAAGGCATGAACTACAAGCTGGCGCGATGCTGCAACCCGATCTACGGCGACGACGTGTTCGGCTTCATATCGTCTGACGGTGTGGTGAAAATCCACCGCTCCGACTGTCCCAACTCCGCCCACATACGCGAACGCTACCCTTACCGCATCATATCCACACGCTGGAGCGGAAAAGCCGGCGAACAATTCGGCGCCACCATCTCCGTAACAGGAATCGACGATATAGGTATAGTCACCAACATCACATCCATAATCAACAAAGAACGCGACATCCTGCTCCGCAACATAGCCATCGACTCACACGACGGCAGTTTCCACGGCCATCTCGTCGTAGGCGTAAGCTCCACGGAAAGTCTCGACGCTCTTATACGCAAAATCAAGACCATAAAAGGTGTCAAGCATGTGCAACGCAACAAATAAGACCAGATTACACTCATTCGTGGCTGCCACGGCGGCCTTCTTATCCCTGTCTGCCTGCGGCGACAAGGATGCCGATGCCGCAGGACGCCTGGTGGCCCAGGCCCAGGCATCGCTCGACCGCGGCGACTATGACTCGGCATTCATATATCTCGACTCTCTGTCGGCCGCATATCCCCGCCAGATCGAAGCCGGACGCCGCGGACTCGCGCTGCGGCCGCGAGCCATCGAAGGGCGCACGAATCAGGAAATCATCGAACTTCAGTGTTACCTGCAGGCCCATCAGGCCACAGCCGACTCGCTGATCCGGCTGTTTACGGCCACCCAGCCGTCCGAGGATGTATTCGAAGGCTACTACATGGCCAACGACGCGCCGAAAAACTTCCGCGAATGCAACACCGCAGTAGCACGACTGACCCCATCCGGCGAATTCTACATCATTTCATCACTGGCCGGACGCACCACGCAACACACCGCCATATCACTGACTGCCGACGGACGCACAGCCACATCCGGCCACGTTCCTTTTGACCCCGAATCCATGCTGAGCCGCGAAAGCGTAAGGTTCTCGGCGGAAAAAGCAGACACAATCGGCTCTTTTGCCTGCTCCATAGACCACCTTGTTTCTTCCGCCACACTGAAATTCATCGGCGGCAAAAAAACGCAGTCGGCCACCCTCTCCGCCAAAGAGATCCACGCAATAGCCGACACCTACCGTCTGTCCCGCTCACTGTCGGCCATCTCCTCCACATCCAAGCGTCTCGAGCAGCTCAAAGCCAAGCTCCAGCTTGCCAGAGACCAGCAGGCCCGGCAATCGGAATAGCCAGAGCTGCAATCCCCCCTCTAAGCCAATCAACAAAACCCATACATACAACAATGAACATAGCAATCGTAGGCGCCTCTGGTGCCGTTGGCCAGGAATTCCTCCGCGTACTTGCCGAGCAAAACTTTCCCATTGACGAATTAAGGCTGTTCGGGTCCAAACGCAGCGCCGGGCGGACATACTCTTTCCGCGGACGCGACTATGTGGTCCGCGAGCTCACACACAATGCCGATGACTTCCGTGGCATAGACATTGCCTTCACTTCGGCCGGAGCCGGCACATCCAAGGAATACGCCGACACCATCACAGCCCACGGAGCTCTCATGATCGACAACTCCAGCGCTTTCCGCATGAATCCCGACGTGCCCCTCGTGGTGCCTGAAGTCAACGGACAAGATGCGTTCAACACACCGCGCCGCATAATAGCCAACCCCAACTGCACCACCATCCAGATGGTAGTGGCCCTGAAACCGATCAACGACATATCGCCGATACGCCGCGTCCACGTAGCCACCTATCAGGCTGCAAGCGGTGCCGGAGCGTCAGCCATGGCAGAACTTGAAGAACAATACCGGCAGATCAACCGCGGCGAAGATCCCGTTGTAGAGAAATTCGCCTACCAGCTCGCCTACAACATCATCCCCCACATCGACGTGTTCCAGGACAACGGATACACCAAGGAAGAGATGAAAATGTACTTCGAGACAAAAAAGATCATGCACGCCCCCGACCTCGACGTCTCCGCCACATGCGTGCGTGTGCCGGTAATGCGCGCTCACTCCGAAGCCATCTGGGTCGAGACCGAAGAACCCGTTACCCTCGACCGCGCGCGATCAGCCTTCTCTGAAGCCGCCGGAGTGGTCCTCGTCGACAATACCGCCGAGAAACAATATCCTATGCCACTGTTCGTGGCCGGGAAAGACCCCGTGTATGTCGGACGCCTTCGCGCCGACCTCGCCAACCCTCGCGGCCTGTCATTCTGGGTTGTAGGCGACCAGATCAAAAAAGGAGCAGCACTTAATGCCGTACAGATAGCACAGTACATTCTCGAACACAGAGATCATTGACCCGAAACACCAAACTCACACAGCAGCATCTGTTGCGGCAACGCCTGTTGCCGCAACAGATGCGCTTTGTGCGCATGCTCGAGCAGACCGAAACCGAAATAGAGGAAGAGATCAAGCGGGAACTCGACGAAAATCCGGCACTGGAACGTGGCGACGATCCCGACCCGGTCCCGGCCTATCGCTATGCAATGTCCAACCGCTCGGCCGACGATGACACATTCGAACCCACAGCCTACGCCGAAGCCCGTGCGGCCACACTGCCCGAACACCTGTGTCAGCAACTCGCCGAACTCGACCTTCCCGAAAGAGTCCGCACCCTGGCCGAATTCATGACCGGCAGCATAGACCCCAACGGCTACTTCACACGCACGCTCCCACAGCTCTCTGCCGACGCGGCCATAGCTACCGACGGACGTCTCGAACCATCGGAAGCTGAACTACGCCAGGCTTTTGACGCCATACGCTCCCTCGATCCGGCAGGCACCGGAGCCATGGATTTGCGCGACTGCCTGCTGCTGCAGCTCGACAGACTGCCCGACACAATGCCAGACGTCATCACAGCCCGCGAAATCACTCGCCATTACTTCGACATCTTCTCCCTCCGCAACTTCACACGCCTAAGCGCAGAGACCGGCATCGACACCGAAAGCCTGCGCAGAGCCAACGCCATCATAACGGCGCTCAATCCAAAACCGGGCAGTGTCATCTCAGCCGACAACGACATGGACCGCAACCACGGTGTCACACCAGATTTCATCGTGGAGACCGACGGCGAACGCGTCACCGTGACCATGCCCAACTCTCTTCCCGATCTACAGATCGAACAGAATTTCGTGCTCGCCGACGATGCCCCGAAATCCAACACAAACGAATTCATCCGATCCAGGGCAGGCGAGGCACGCACTTTTATCGAAATGCTGCGTCGCCGTCGCGACACACTAATGCGCATCGTCAGAGCCATAATCGAACTGCAGCGCGATTTCTTTCTAAACGGCGATGACGAAAGCCGCATACACCCCATGGTGCTGCGCGACATTGCCGCCATGACCGGAATGGATATCTCCACCGTGTCACGCGCCACCGCCGGAAAATGGCTTGCCACCCCGTTCGGAGTCTATCCACTGAAAAGCTTCTTCAACGAACGTGTCACAGACGACTCCGACGTATCCTCCCGCGAAATCATGTCGGCGATACGGGATATAATCGACACAGAGGACAAAAACAACCCTGCCGGCGACGACACCATCACTGCTATGCTCTTGTCACGCGGCTATAAAGTCGCACGGCGCACAGTGGCAAAATACCGCTCTCGGCTCGGCATTCCGCCGGCCCGTCTCCGCCGCCCTGTATGATCGCCATTATCTGCGGAAAAGAAAAAGAGGGGCGCTCACGCGTGCCTCTCTCTCCATTCATCACATTATGCTTATTGCTTTGATTGTCAGTATATATTCAGGCTCTAATATCTTGTGCAGACTATATCCCAGTCAACCACCTGCCAGAGAGCGTTGAGCGCATCGGCGCGACGATTCTGATAATCCAGATAGTAGGCGTGTTCCCACACATCAAACGTCAGTATGGGCGTCAGTCCGCTCCTGATAGGATTTCCGGCATTTGACTCCTGAGTGATGAAGAGCTTGCCGTCGCTGTCCTTGGAAAGCCAAACCCATCCGCTGCCGAACAATTTGGCTCCTGCGTCCACAAACTTGGTCTTGAACTCCTCAAACGATCCGAAATCACGGTCAATAGCCTTGCGCAACTCGCCGTCAGGCTCGCCACCGCCATCGGGATTCAGAGAAAAGAAATAGAATATATGATTCCATGCCTGTGCCGCGTTATTGTACAACGGGCCGTCGGCCTCACGGATTATATCCTCCAGATCCTCGTTCTCGAATTGAGTCCCGACAATCAGTTTGTTCAGATTCTCAATATATGTCTTCTCATGCACTCCATAGTGGAAATGCACGGTTTTAGCGCTTATAGCAGGCTCAAGAGCCGCTTCCTGGTAAGGGAGTTCGGGTTGTACGTAATGCATAGTTGTTCAATTAATCATATTCTTATACCAAAATAACACACTATTTGCCAAATGGTTTTTGCCATATTCAAAAAAAAGATTAAATTTGTAGCAGTTTTGTCAAGCCAAGCAAAAACACAGAGCGGACAATTATATATCTACCTTTTTTTCAAAATAAATCTGAATCATGAAACTCAGGATTAAATCGCTTATTCTGGTGATGTTAATGACTGTGTCGGCTGTGTCGGCACAAATTCTTCCGACATTTTCAACCGAGGAATCGCCGGTATGGTATTATGTACAATTCCACACAGGCAGCCATACTATGGCCGACCGCGGAAGCGGCAACAAAATCACCACAGCCGACAAATCCGCAACCGATGCCCAGATGTGGCAACTGATCGGCACGCAGGAGAAATTCATCCTCCGAAGCAAACTCGGAAACTACGTTGGATTTGAAAGCAGCAGATTCACCACCACGTCATCAAAAAGCTCCGCCACAGACCTGACTCTGTCGGCCAGCACCGCATCTGGCGCCGGCGAATGCTGGGAGATCGGACGCGTAGGTCAGTCCGGCCACATGAACCAGTTCGGCGGCACGGGACTGGGAGCGCAACTCGGCGAATGGACCGCAGGCGACCCCAACAACCCTGTAAAGTTCCTTGCCGGCTCGTCCGTACTTCCTACGTTCTCAACTGCCGACGGCACCCCCGTGTGGTACTTCATAACATTTGCCAACAGCGGATATTCCATCCGCGACAACGGATCAGGCAAAGCCGCCACACAGGCCGTAGCGGAGCCGTCCGACGAACAGCTCTGGAAATTAGTGGGCACACAGGAAAAATTCCAGCTCATCAACAAAGCCGGACGCTACGCACGGGTAACCGGATCAGGCGACAACGCACGTCTCACAACAGGCTCCACCGCCTACTCCTCCGGGTTCTCTCTTATCGAGACAGGAAACTCCACCTACTCTCCCAACTGGGAGATCAAAGCCAACTCCATATCCACCGGCAAAGACAGATTCAACCAGTGGGAAGGAACGGAAATAGGACATCCCATAGGCTTCTGGAGCGCCAACGACGTAAACAATCCTCTGGTGTTCGTTCCAGAAAAAGACATGCGCTACCCCGACTACAAAGTGACCGGATCAACCACCTACAGACCCGAATCCAAACTCTCGCTCTGGTACACCGTTCCTGCCACTCTCACCGCAGTCGGCAACATCTGGATGGAATACTCGCTGCCCCTCGGCAACGGCCAGCTTGGCGCAAGCATGTTCAACGGCGTGAGCCGCGACCAGATTCTCATGAACGAAAAAACGCTCTGGAGCGGACGCAGCACCGACAACGGCGGATCATACGGCGACTATCTCAACTTCGGATCACTTTTCGTCGACATGCTCGATGAAGCAGGCTTCGGCTACACCAACGAAACAGCCGCCGGCAACTACTACCGCACTCTCGACCTCTCCACCGCTACCGGAGAATCCGGATTCACCTCGCCAGACGGATCCGTGTCATTCAAACGCCAGTACATAGTCTCCTACCCTGACGGCGTGGTGGCTGTGCGCATCTCCGCATCCAAACCCGGAAAGATTTTCCAGAAATACACCCTTGAAAGCGGCAAACCCGGCATCGTCGCCACCACTTCCTACTCCGAAGGCGAAGGCACATACGCCGGCAAACTCCAGACCATAGCCTACAACGCACGGATCAAAGTCGTGCCCACCGGCGGCGAAATGACCACATCCGCCGACGGAATCACCGTCAAAGGCGCCGACGAAGTGCTCGTGATAATGAAAGGCGCTACAGACTTCGATCCCTACCAAGCCAACTACGTGAGCGGCGTATCGGCCGACGCGCTCGCCACAGCCGTCGACAACGCCGTTGACGCAGCTGCAGCCAAAGGCTGGCAACAGCTCCTCGCCGACCACGTCGCCGACTATCAGAACTACTTCAACCGTGTGACCTTCTCAATCGACGGCACAGCCAACACCACCCCTACTAATCAGCTTGTTGACCGCTACTCATCGTCGTCTGATCCTGCCGACAAAATGCTCGAGGAACTCTACTTCCACTACGGACGCTACCTGGAGATCGCATCAAGCCGCGGCGTCGACCTTCCCTCCAACCTCCAGGGTATATGGAACAATAGCAGCTCCGCGCCATGGCACGCCGACATCCATGCCAACATCAACGTACAGATGAACTACTGGCCGGCCGAATCAACCAACCTTTCCGAACTTCACCTGCCGTTCCTCAACTACATCCACAACATGGCCGTCAACCACACCGAATGGCAAAAATACGCAAAAGACTCCGGCCAGACCAAAGGATGGACATGCTACACTGAAAACAACATATTCGGCGGTGTAGGATCATTCATGCACAACTACGTGATAGCCAACGCATGGTACTGTACCCACCTGTGGCAGCACTACCGCTACACTCTCGACAAGGAGTTCCTCCAGCGCGTATTCCCGACAATGTGGAGCGCGTCCGAATACTGGATCGAACGACTCAAACTCGACACCGACGGCACCTACGTGGCCCCCAGAGAATACTCTCCCGAACAAGGCCCCACGGAGGACGGTGTGGCCCATGCCCAGCAACTCATCTACGACCTCTTTGCAAACACCCTTAAAGCCATTGACGTACTTGGCGACGACGCAGGCGCGAAAACGTCCGACATAGAAATTCTCCGCGACCGATTCAACAAACTCGACAAAGGATTGTCCACGGAAACCTACACCGGCAACTGGGGCACCGACCGCGGAGTCAAATCAGGCGACCTGCTTCTGCGTGAATGGAAAACGTCATCCTACACAAGCGGCGAACTCAACCACCGCCACATGAGCCATCTCATGGCCGTCTACCCCTTCAGCCAGATCACACCCGAAAGCGAATTCTACGCCCCTGCGGTCAACTCCATGAAACTCCGCGGCGACGCCTCTACCGGCTGGTCAATGGGCTGGAAAGCCAACCTCTGGGCTCGACTGCTCAACGGCGACCGCGCCCACGGCATACTCAAGACAGCCCTGCGCCACTCCACATCCTACGGTACAAACCAGGGAGCCGGCGGCATCTACTACAACCTCTTCGACTCTCACTCTCCTTTCCAGATCGACGGCAACTTCGGATCATGCGCCGGCATCGCCGAAATGCTTCTCCAGAGCCAGAACGACGAACTCCACATCCTTCCCGCTCTGCCATCCGCATGGCCTTCCGGCAGTGTGACCGGCCTGAAAGCTGTCGGAGACTTCACAGTCGATATAAAATGGGCCGAAGGCAAAGCCCTGAAAGCAACCATTGTCAGCAACCAGGGCCAGCCGCTTGTAATCAAGAACACCGATATTGCCAAAGCCACCGTAACCGTCAACGGAACGGAAACGACACCCAAAACACTGGCTGCCGACAAAATCCAGGTCAATGCAACCGCCGGCGACAAAGTAGAGATCCTATTCAACAACCCTTCAGCGATTACGGATATTACTGCCTACAACCGGGAAACGCTCCTGAGCGTCAGGAACCGCACAATAACCATCCTAAACTCCACACCGGAAAGCGTACGTGTCTACGACCTGTCCGGCCGCGAGATTCTCGCCACCTCCTCAGCCGTATTTACAATACCCGAATCGGCCGGCCACAACGTTGTGCTCAATATCGTTACCGAATCCGGAAACATTTCCGCCCACAAACTGTCACTGCGCTGAAGCCACACCACCCACAAAATAATACATAGGACCCGTGACAATCATTTCATACGGGTCCTATGTATCTAAACACCGACACGTCAACCTTATATTTAATATGAATATCAATCTCAGACAAATTGCTCTGGCAACAGTCTCCGCCATGTCCGTACTCTGTGCTGCGGCAGCCACAACGCCAAGCATCACAGCCGACAAATACTGGGAAAACCAACACATGTTCGGAGAAAACAGGGAAACAGGACACGCCACATACGTGCCATACCCCTCTGTCGCCGCCATGAAGGCAGACGCAGCATATTATGCCACTCCATGGGTAGAACCGCAGTCAGACCTGCGGATAAGCCTTAACGGCACATGGAAATTCAAGTTCTCGGAATCCACATCCTCACGTCCCACATCATTCTATCTTGAAAACTTCAACTCGTCGTCATGGGACGATATACCCGTGCCGTCCAACTGGGAAATGCAAGGCTACGGCACACCCATCTACTGCAACGAACAGAATCCTTTCCAGAACAATCCTCCCAAAATCGGCAATCCCAGAGGAGACTACGGCAGCAACCCTGTAGGATCCTACATCCGTGAATTCGAAATTCCCCGGTCATGGGACGGCAAACGCATATTCGTAAACTTCGGCGGCATATACTCCGCGGCGTTCATCTGGGTCAACGGCGAGTATGTAGGCTACACTCAGGGCGCCAACAACGACCATGAATTCGACATCACCGACATGGCCCGGACCGGCACCAACCGGATCGCCGTGCAGGTGATCCGGTGGAGCGACGGATCCTATCTTGAATGCCAGGACATGTTCCGCATGAGCGGAATCTACCGCGACGTATTCGTGTTCGCCACTCCCACCACTTTCATTCGCGACCATTACATCACCGCCGACCTGAATTCGCCGCGCTTCAACTCCGGCACATTTAACGTCGAGTTGGACATCAACAACCGCTCCGGTTCAACCTCCTCCGTCAAAGCCTCTGTAGAACTCATCGATCCCGACGGCACCACAGTATACTCAGCACCTGCACAGACCGTGAGCAATCTCGCGGCAGGCTCATCGTCAAAAGTAAAATTCTCGGCCGAACTCTCCGACCTCTCGCTATGGTCGTCCGAAACCCCCTCTCTCTACACAGTGGTGATGAAACTGACCGACACTTCCGGCCGTGAACTCGAAGCCTTTTCCACAAAATACGGCTTCCGCCACATCGAGCAAAAAGGAAAATTCATCTACATCAACAACCGCAAGATATTCTTCAAGGGCGTAAACCGCTCCGACACAGATCCGGTGGCAGGACGCGCAGTCACCACAGACATGATGCTGACAGACGTCATGCTGATGAAACAGAACAACATCAACACCATCCGGACAAGCCACTATCCCAATGCAGCCAAAATGTACGCCATGTTCGACCATTTCGGACTGTACGCCATGGACGAGGCCGACCTCGAGTGTCATGCCACCACATGGCTCTCAGGCGACACATCCTGGGAAGCAGCCTTTGTCGACCGTGAGGAACGCATGGTGTTGCGTGACCGCAACCATCCCGCCGTGATCTTCTGGTCGCTTGGTAACGAAAGCGCCTGCGGCATCAACTTCAGAGCCTGCTACGATAAAGTGCGCTCACTTGACCCCCGTATGATCCACTACGAAGGGCAGAAAGACTGGACCTATACCGATCTGACTTCCCGCATGTACCCCAGCATGGGTGTGCTTGAAAACGAGGACCGCATGTCGGACTCCCGCCCGCACTTTATCTGCGAATACGCCCACGCCATGGGCAATGCCATCGGCAATCTCAAAGAATACTGGGACTACATCGAATCCTCCAACCGCACCATCGGCGGATGTATCTGGGACTGGATAGACCAAGGCATATATCACCCGCAGGAACTCAAAAACGGAACCATGCGCGGCTTCTACACCGGCTATGACTTCCCCGGACCCCATCAGGGCAACTTCGTGTGCAACGGAATCCTTGCCCCTGACCGCAAGCCCAACGCCAAACTCGCCGATGTAAAAGCGGTGTACCAGTACATCAAATCCGCAAACTTCTCCCCGGAAACACGCTCATTTCAGGTAAAAAACACATATGATTTCCTCAACCTCGACCTCTTTGAGCTGCAATGGGAACTGCTGGCCGACGGTGTGCCCGTGCAGTCCGGCACCATGTCCGACATCGCATGCGCGTCCGAACGCAGCATCCGCGTCACTGTTCCTTACAACGATTCCTCGCTCGATCCGTCCGTAGAATATCTGCTCAATATCAGCTATGCGCTCAAAAAAGAGATGCCCGGCATCGACGCAGGCCATATCTTGGCTTCAGAACAATTCACCGTACAGGAACGTCCGGCCCTGCCGGCTGTTGATCTCTCTGGATCCGACGCCACTCTGACCGTATGCGCAGGCAGCCCCATAACTGTAGACGGCACCGACTTCCGCTACACATTCAACGCCGACGGCATACTCACCTCCATCCTATATCGCGGCAAAGAATTCATCCATGCGGACCATGGTCCGGTATTCGACAATCACCGCTGGATTGAAAACGACAGCTATTCCACCATAGCATCGCCCGCAGAATGCAAAAAACTCTCCGTCATATATCCCTCCGAAGGCAATGCTTCATCAACAAAAAACGTTACTGTCGCAGCCCTTATGTCGGCCGGAGAGTTCGGACAATACATCACCCGCTACACCGTCTATGCCAACGGCCAGATAGACCTTGGCGTCACATTCGCACCGGCCAGCGGCGACATCCGTCGTCTCGGCCTGTCAATGCAGCTGCCCGAAGGACTCGATAAAGTCGAATACTACGCACGCGGCCCATGGGCAAACTACATAGACCGTAAAAACTCCACTCATCTCGGTGTGTTCAACACCACCGTCGACGGTTTCCACGAACTCTTCGTCAACCCCCAGACCATGGGTGGACGTGAAGACCTGCGCTACGTCCGCTTCTCGAACGATGCAGGATCCTCACTGCTTATCGAAACAGAAGGACAGGTCAACATGACCGCCCTGCATCACACCGATGCCGAACTGATGGAAGCGGCCCACGACTTTGACCTGAAACCGCGTCCTGAAACCATCCTGCATCTCGACTACATGCAGAGAGGACTCGGCAACGGCTCCTGCGGACAAGGCACCGGCACTCTCTACCAATACTGCGTGCCATCATCCGGCACCTATAGCTACAAACTGCGTCTCACCCCCTCAGCAGTGACAGGCGACGGCTACACCGCCCCCTCCGGCAACTACTCTGCCGACGCCTACATCAGCTCGCTCAAGACCTCCGGAGCTACCGCGACCAACATCGCATACACCTCCGGATCGGCTCCCGAGACCATTTATACCATCCTTCCCGGATCGCCGACTCTCACCGCCAAAAGCCCGTTGCAACTTCAGGCCACGCTGGCGGGCAAATCCGCTTCGTCAGCCAAAATGCAGCTGTTTGTCGACACCGACGGCGACTTCCGATTCTCCGCCGACGAAAAAATCACGCCATCAGCCACAGGCACCTGGACCATAACCCTGCCCGACGACGCTCCGCTGCGCAAATACCGCGCACGTCTCATCGTCGACTCCTCGGCATCCGCCACGGGCGCAGGTCCCGTCGCTTCCGGACTCTGCTATGACTTCGATTTCACGCTAAGTTCAGAGCCAGCCGGATCATACGTTATTCCTGCAGGCAGCATCCACTCCGACAAACAGGCATACGTCGAACGCATATCCACTTCCGGTGCGCGCTCCGACGTAGACCGGTCGTTCAACAGTGCGCCATCCCAGGTCTACACCCTGCTGACCAACGCAGCCGAAGTCAAGCCCGGCGACAAATTCACCGTCACCCTCAAAGCCCACGAAGCAACCCGGGCGTCATGGTCAGGCACCTATCAGGACCTGCGCTACAACTATGCTGTAATCTTCGTCGACTGGACAGGCTCCGGAAAGTTCACTCAGCTCGCACGCTACGGACTCATGAACACCGAACCGGGGTTCATCAACGGAAGCAAAGCCAACTATGACCATGTGATGGAAATAACCCACGAACTGAACGTGCCCAAAAACGCCACACAGGCCACCGGCCGCATCCGTGTCATCTACCAGAATGCCTGGAGAACCCTCTCCGGCCCCGACGAACAGAACATTCTCGAAGGTGCGGCCTACGACATCCCCGTCCACATCGACGGACCAGAAAACCCCATCCCCGACATATCCGACGACCAGATCTATTTCGTCCCCGACGGAACCATGCACCCCGACGGACGTGCCTTCGTAAAGACCATATCCACCACGGATGCCGACGTGGACATCAGCCGCTCATGGACATCGGCACCCGACGACGTCTACTGTCTCCTGCCCGACGAAGTAGAAGTGACCGCAGGCCATGAATTCACTCTGAACCTCACGGCAAACCGTGCGGCCACACAGTCTGACAACGGACAATATCAGGACCTGCGCTATAACTACGCCATAATCTATTCCGACTGGGCCGGCGAATCCGCATTCAACGAAGAAGCGGTCTATGGCCTGCGCTATGGCGAAGACGGGGCCAAAGACGATAACTTCAATAATTTCAGCCGTGTCATGGAAATAAGCCACCGGTTTGCCGTTCCTGCCGATGCGCCCACGAGCCAGGGCAGACTGCGCGTCATCTACCAGAATGCCTGGAAATGGAACTACGGACCCTTCATGCAGGATATCCACGAAGGCATGGCATACGACATTCCCGTTCACGTCAAGGCCGACCCCGCGTCTGTCACCGACATCAGCGGCTTTGCGGCCGACATCACCGTCTACCCCAACCCGTTTGCCGAAACGCTCCACATTACAGTGGCTGCCGACGGCGACTACACATTCTCCCTTCTCTCCCTCCAAGGTGCCTGTGCCGCACAGTTCCAAGCCAGACTCACTGCTGGAGAAACCTTCTCCTGCAGCCCCCGGATACCATCCGGAGTCTATATCCTCACAGTCACCGATGCCGACGGATCATCGCCTGCCGTACGCAAGCTCATACACCGCTGATCCGACGGCCATACACAACACAACCGAAAACAAGCCGGAGTCCCGCATATCAGGACTCCGGCTTGTTTTATTTTCCTTTAATAAAACGGCAAGCGATCAGCCATCATGTCTCTTGCCATCGGCAACCGGATCTCCGATTTCATCCAGATTGCGCCGCACGTCATCGTCCGTCAGCTCATGGTCGACCAGATCACCTGAAAAATACTTGTCGTACGAAGCCATATCAATCAGGCCGTGGCCGGAAAGATTGAACAATATCACCTTTTCCTCTCCGGTCTCCTTGCAGCGCTCAGCCTCACGCACCGCGGCGGCAATGGCATGACACGATTCAGGAGCTGGAATAATACCCTCGGCGCGGGCAAACAAAACCCCGGCGTCAAACGACTCCGACTGCCTGATATCCACAGCTTCCATCAGTCCGTCCTTCAGCAGTTGCGACACCACCACTCCGGCACCGTGATAACGCAGCCCCCCGGCATGGATATTGGCGGGTGCGAAATTATGGCCCAACGTAAACATCGGCAGCAACGGTGTATATCCGGCCTCATCTCCAAAGTCATATTGAAATTTGCCACGCGTCAGCTTCGGACACGATGCCGGTTCAGCAGCGATGAAGCGCGTCGTTTTCCCCTCCAGAATATTATGTCGCATAAACGGGAAAGCGATACCGCCGAAATTTGACCCGCCACCGAAACACGCTATCACCACATCGGGATACTCGCCAGCCATATCCATCTGTTTCTCGGCTTCCAGACCTATCACTGTCTGATGCAATGTGACATGACTCATCACAGAGCCAAGAGTGTATTTGCAGTTCGGAGTGTTCCGAGCCAGCTCAATGGCTTCGGAAATAGCCGTGCCGAGCGACCCCTGATGATTAGGATGCGCGGTCAGAATATCTTTGCCAGCACGGGTAGACATCGAAGGCGAAGGCGTCACCTGCGCGCCAAACGTCTGCATCACGCTCCGGCGGTACGGCTTCTGCTCATAGCTGATCTTCACCTGATAGACGGCGGCTTCCAGACCAAAAAGACGTGCGGCATAGGCCAACGACGCGCCCCACTGACCGGCGCCGGTCTCGGTGGTCACGTTTGTCACCCCTTCCTGCTTGCAGTAATACGCCTGCGGTATGGCCGAATTCAGTTTGTGCGACCCCATCGGGCTGACGCTCTCGTTCTTGAAATAAATATGCGCCGGAGTGCCGAGCGCTTTTTCCAGACCGTATGCGCGCACTAAAGGAGTGCTGCGGTAATATTTATACATTTCACGCACCTGTTCGGGAATCTCGATCCAGGCATCTGACCGGTTCAACTCCTGACGGCACAATTCTTCGGCAAATAGCGGATACATATCCTCAGGCGTCAGCGGCTGCCCGGTTGCCGGATTGAGAAGCGGCATAGGCTTGTTCACCATATCGGCCTGAATGTTGTACCAATAACGCGGTATCTCCTCTTCCGCGAGCATGAATCTCTTTGTCTTGTTTCCCATGATAGTAAAAAACCAAATGGATTAAATGGATTAAAGCCCAAATATAGGGATTTTTTTATACAATCCCCTTCCGGACTCCTGTTTTTTACCTGACAATGATCCTGTATGCCCGCTTGCGCACTACATAATATGCGATCAACACACAGGATCCGGTCACACACCACGACAGGGGATAGACCGACATAAGCAGCCCGAAATCCGTGGCATCGGCCGTGACCGTGTGCACCCAGATGATACGGAGCACACAGGTGCCCACCACTGTAAACACAGTCGGTGTCATCGAATACCCAAGTCCCCTCATGCAGGCACCGGCAATCTCATAGCTCGACGCCACAAACTGAAACAGCAACACATAAGTCATCCGCTCGTAGGCATAGCACATGGCCCCCGGTTCTGTGGTAAACAACGACACCATCGGCTCCTTCCACCATACCAGAGCCACATTGAGCACTCCACTGGCCACTACACTCAGCGCCATGCAGATGGCAAACACCCTGTTGCAGCGACCGGCATGACCCGCCCCGTAATTGGCACTAGTAAAGGCCACGGCCGCCTGGGCAAACGCACTGATCACAAAATAGCAATACATCTCGAAGATCAGTGCGGCGGCCGAACCGGCCGATGCCGTGGCGCCGAAAAGATTGATGTTGCCCACCACAAACACGTTCGACACCGAAAAGACCACACCCTGAAGGCCTGCCGGCACGCCGATCTGCAATATCTTGCGCAACTGCACACGATGCACCCGCAGAGCACGCAGATCCAGCCGGAACGGGTCGGCCTCCCTGACCAGTATCACCACCACAATCGCCGCACTGACAAACTGTGCCGTCACCGTAGCTATTGCCACCCCGGCCACGCTCATGTCAAACACCAGCACAAGCAGCAGATTCAGCAGAGTGTTGACCACTCCGCCCACAATCAGGGCATAAAACGGCCGACGCGTATCGCCAAGACTGCGCAATATCGCCGAACCGAAATTATAAGCCATCATAAACGGCATGCCGAGAAAAAACAAGCGCAGATACACCGTGGCCAACGGCAGCACCCCCTCCGGCGTGTCAATGGCCTCGAGTATGGGGCGGGCCACACAGACTCCCGTCAGCGTAAGCGCCACACCGCTTGCCAGCGCCAACACACCCACCGTAGCCACTGACCGCCTTATGGACTCGGCGTCTTTCTGTCCGATATAACGGCTCACCACCACATTGGCGCCCACCGCTATACCCACAAACAGATTGATGATCAAAGAAATGATCACTCCATTGCTGCCAACGGCCGCCAAAGCGTCGTTGCCGCAATAGCGGCCCACCACAGCCACGTCGACCGAATTAAACGACTGCTGCAGCACGCCGCTGGCAATAAGCGGCAACGAAAACATCAGTATCTTGCGCCACAGACTGCCGGAAACCATGTCGATCTTCACAGCCCCTCCGCCCGACGGCCCCTCGCGCTTCAGCGCGCAAGCATCACTCCTGCCGGCCATTGGCATCCTCCGCAAGCGCGTCGCATTCGGCAAGATAAACGGCCGCCGACGCATCCGACGGCATACGCCAGTCTCCGCGGGGACTCAGCCCCACAGGACCGGACTTAGGACCGTCAGGCATACAGCTGCGTTTAAACTGCTGAGAGAAGAAACGGCGGAAAAACACCTTCATCCATTTCAGAATCTCCGACGCGGCATACACCCCCTCGAACGCCACACTGGCAAGCGCATAGATACGTGCCGGCGACGAACCGTAGCTCAGAAACTGATGCAGGAAAAAATCATGAAGTTCATACGGGCCTACCAGATCCTCTGTCTTCTGACAGATATTTCCGTCGGCATCCGCAGGCACCAGTTCCGGAGAAATCGGAGTAGCCACAATGTCGAGCAAAGTCGCCCTGACAGTCTCATCCGTCTCCCCTGCGACAAACCATCCTACCAGATGCTTCACCAGTGTCTTGGGCACACCGGCGTTCACACCGTACATGCTCATGTGGTCGCCGTTGTACGTGGCCCATCCCAGGGCCAGCTCCGACAGATCGCCGGTGCCGAGCACCATACCATCCGTCTGATTGGCTATGTCCATCAGCAACAGCGTGCGTTGACGAGCCTGCGAATTCTCGTATGTCACATCGTGCACCTCCGGATCATGGCCGATGTCGGCAAAATGCTGCCTGACGGCCGGCACAATCGAGATCTCGCGCATAGTCACCCCAAGCCCTTTCATCAGAGCCAGCGCATTGGTATATGTGCGGTCGGTCGTGCCGAATCCCGGCATTGTCACCGCCATGATGCCGGTGCGCGGCATCCCCAGACGGTCAAAAGCCCGACAAGCCACAAGCAACGCCAGAGTCGAGTCCAGCCCTCCGGATATGCCCACCACCAGCGACCTGCAGCGGGTAAACTCCAGCCGGCGCATAAGGCCAAGCGTCTGTATGCTCACCACTTCCTCACATCGTTCGGCCAACTCGTCAGAATCCGATGGCACAAACGGATGGGGATTGACCGAACGACACAGCTTGCCCACAGGCATGGCCGGAGCCGACGGAGTCACATCAATGTATGTAAACTCACGCCCGGCATTCTCACGCCCGGCACAGAAAGTAAAATTCGGATGATGCATCCTCTCCCATCTCAAAGCATATATGTCCACATCGGTGACCTCGTCAAACCCTCCGGTCTGCCAGCGCGGCGACGAACGCACTATAGTGCCGTTTTCAGCTATGATGGCCTTGCCGTCAAACACCAGATCTGTGGTCGATTCTCCATAACCGGCCGAGGAATACACATAGGCGGCGCAGCACCGTCCGCTCTGCGCGCATATCAGCCGGTGCAGCTTCTTGCGTTTTCCGGCCACATCGTCCGAAGCCGACAGATTCAATATCACCTCCGCTCCGGCAAGAGCCAGATGAGTCGACGGAGCCACCGGAGCCCACAGATCCTCACAGATCTCGACTCCGAACCTCACTCCGTCCACCTCGAAGATGGTGGAATTCGACTCCGCCGGCGTAAACCAGCGGTTTTCATAAAACTCATCATAATTCGGGAAATAGGTCTTCCCGACAACGGCATGTATGCGGCCCGACGAGATCACTGCCGCACAATTCTGCAACGTGCCCTTGATCCTGATGGGTACACCCACCACCAGCACCATCGGAAGCGACACCGTCGCCTGGGCTATATGGTGCAGTTCCGAAAAAGCCGCATTGAGCAAAGAGTCAGTGTGGAGCAGATCGCCGCAAGTATATGCGGTGACACTCAGTTCCGGAAACACACACAGCCGCACCGATTTCTCTGCCAGCGCCTTGCTGTGTTCTATAATATGTTGCGCATTGGCGGCACAATCGGCCACGTTGACCCGCGGCACAGCGGCCGCTACCCTGATAACTCCGGAAATATTCATTTTGCAGATATGGATTTATATAGGCGGTTAGTCTTATAAGATGGAAGTAGCCGGACGGAATATGCAGCCACATCCCGCCCGACTAAATCATATTGTCGTATAAAATCTGAAATCAGAAAGGCAGATCGTCGGCCGGACCGGCTGGAGTGAGATCTGCCGGGGCCGGAGGAAAGTCTCCCGGGAACGCGGCCGAGGATCCTGCCGGAGCGGCAGCTGCTCCCACACCTGCTTTCTCGGCTTTCCATGCACGGATGTCTGTGTACCATCGTCCGTTGAACTCACGGCTGTCTATATCGAAGCTCACTGTCACTTCATCGCCCACATTCAGGGGATACTGGTCCACACGGTCTCCAAAAAAGTTGAAAAACACTTTCTTGGGATATGTCTCCTGTGTCTCGAGCACATACTCCCGCTTTTTCCATGCGTTGCCGGCCTTGGATGTGCCCGACATTTCGGGAAGAGCGATAATAATTTTACCTGTAATTTCCATTTTTACTATTTACTGTCTGTTTTTTAATCGTTTATAAATCATTTACCGAGTTTTCCGGCTATAAAGGCACGCATCTCGGGAGTGTGCTCCTCAACACTCTGGAGCAACTTGAACTGAGCCTTGCTGCGCACCAGATTATGCTCGGGATACTGGATTTTATAATATGTGTCGCCATTGATATAGTCAGCGAGGAAACGCACGGTCTGCATATACGGGAACAGGGCCGCGGCGTATGGCAGATTCTCTATCTCCACAGGCAGAAGGAATTCGCTTGCCGTGGATAGATAACCCTCTGTAAACGCACGGAAAATATCCATATTGAACTCCACATTGTCCAGATTTCGGTCATCTTCCAGACCGGTGTTGGCTCCCGTGCGCATAAAGTCGCCGAAATCACTGAAAACGAAACTCGGCATCACCGTGTCAAGGTCTATCACACAAAGCACCCGCTTGCCGTCCTCGTCAAACATCATGTTGTTCACCTTCGTGTCGCAATGACAGATACGTTTCGGCAGCTTGCCCTCACGGTGCAGACGCTCGGCCTTGCACATCTCGTCGGCGCGTTTCTCCAGCTCGTCCAGCAGCGGCTGCACTTCTTTCACCCTGCCGACGGCGTCGGCAGCCACCGCTTCACGCAACTGCTGCAGACGGAACTCCATGTTATGAAAATTGGGAATGGTCTCCGTGAGCGTTCCCTCTATATCCACCAGCGATGCCTGAAAACGGCCGAAAGCGGCTCCGGCCGCGCGGCTCGACTCGGCAGTGACCGCCTCGAACGTCCTGGCCCGGGGTATGAACACCATCATGCGCCAATAATTCTCGCCGTCAAAAAAGTATGTCTTCGGCGAATCCTTCAAAGTGACGAACGTGAGCACCTTGCGGTCTATGTCGTCCTCGCCGGCTGCTTCCAGCTTGCTGCGGATATGCGACGTCACGGCGCCGATATTCTGCTGAAGAGCATCCACATCAGTGAAAATATGATGATTGATTCGTTGAAGCACATAATCCGGAGTATCCTCCGACGATGTACGCACAATATAGGTGTCATTGATAAGACCGTTTCCGAGCGGCTTGATCTCAGAAACAACTCCGGCAGTGTCAAACCGTTCGATCACTTTGTTCAGGTTTTCCATGATGTGTGATTGCACTTGTGTTAAGTATGGGTTACATTTGCACAAATGTACGGATTTTTTCCAAAACGCCGAAATTATTTTTTACGCATCACGGACGCCGACACCGATATGATAAGCAGAAGCAATTCCAGGCCGGCAAAAATCATCGTGTATCTGCGGAAACGCTCCGGGCCGCGCGGATCGAGATCGGCCAGAGTAGCGCCGTCCGATGCCAGTATATCCGGATTGACCGACGCGATATTGCGCTTCCACATCACCGTGTCCCCGCGGAGATACACCACCGCCATCTTACCGCGCGCCAGTTCCCTTATGGCGGTGGTCTCGGCCGAATACAGCGGATAGTCGGCCATCGACAGATCGAGCCATTCAGCCCGCTCGGCCGCGGTGGCGCCTGTCACTGCCACAAACGCGTCACCACCATGGCGCGATGTGACATATTCATTCAGTTCATTAGCCACATAGGTCCCGGAAATACCTGCCGCCCGGGTGTCGGGAATAAGCAGCAGCAACTGCTCCGGTGTCACCCCGATCACCTCGTCGGTCACGTCATAGCCGTCATCGTCGACAATCGCGAAAGCCCCGGCCAGACCGGCTTCCTTGACAGGAGCAATCCGGTCCACATACACCCATCCCTCCGACTCATCGGGCAGATCGTCTGCGGTAAATTCCGCCTTAACTCCATCCTTTTCATACAGAAACACGATGTCCGAACCGTCATCGGCCGAAACCAGAGTCCGGCCGGCAGGATACTGGCGGAAATCCAGCAAAGGCTGCTCAAAATAGCCGGCAGCACCGACCACTATGATATAAGCCGTGGCCACGGTGATCTGAATCCACTGCGACCACGGGGCATACAGTCCCGGTTCACGAGTATTGAATATGGCAAGCCAGGCCACAGCCGCCGTCAGAGCCAGATTTTTAAGCAATGTAGCGGCATTGGATATGACCCACAGATCGCCGAAACATCCGCAATGCTCCACAGGATTGGCCACGGCGATATACACACTCAGCGGCAGCATCACCGCCATGATCGCCGCCGCCGTCCACACAGTGAACCGGCGCAACGAACCCACGGCGAGATTGAACCCCGTCAGAAACTCGGCCACCGATATGCCACATGCGGCAAAAAGCACCCAGCCGGGAGCTACAATTGAATCCAGATGCCAGACCGACAGATACTCGCCGATCTTCAGAGTGAACCCGTAAGGATCGATCATCTTGGCACATCCGCTCACCACGAAAGCCGCACCTGCGGCCAGCCGCAGCGCCCACGTGACAATCCGTATCAGCACGCGACGTCTTTCCTCAGACAGCATTGTCCCCGGTCTCTGTCAGTTTAATAATTCCGAACACCGAATAATTCACCATGTCCAGATAATTGGCGTCTATACCCTCGCTCACCAGAGTCGCACCATGAAGATCCTCGATCTGGCGGGTACGCAATATCTTCATCAGAATCAGATCAACATACGAACTGACCCGCATCGAACGCCACGCCTCATCATAATCATGATTCTTGGCAAGCATAAGCTCCCGGGCCATGGCGGCCTTGCGGTCATACATCTCCAGAGCCTGTCCGGCTGTGATGTCGGCCGACTCGGTCATCGGCAGCTCCAGCTGGATCAGACCAATAAGGCCATAATTCACTATACCGATGAACTCCGGCAGAATCCCCTCGCCCACCTGCGACTGACCTTTAGTCTGCAACGACCTGATGCGCTGGGCCTTGATGAAAATCTGATCCGTCAGCGACGCAGGGCGCAACACACGCCATGCAGCGCCATAATCATGGAGCTTCTTGGCAAACAACTCACGGCAACAGGCCAATGCATCATCAAACTGACGCTCGGTCATCACATTCTGAGAATTATCAGTAATCATACTCTAATTTAAAGTCATCAATAAACATCACCGAACCGCTGCCGCCTACAAAATAGTCGCCCCATTTGCTGGCTGCGGCCACCACAAGAATATGAGTAGGCACCACAGAGGTAGTGCGATAGTCAATGTCTATGGAAAACGGCACCCATCCGTCCGTATCGCCGGTATATTCCACACGTCCGTAAGCTATCACGCCCGGATCCTGCGGATCAAACAGCTGCCTGTCGCGCGGATTGGTCCGCACCTCAAGCGGATCGGCCCACGATGTCAGCGCCACATACACATTGCCCGTATCGGGCCTGTCGCGCCAGTCGGCAAATTGCGGCTCGGAGCCTATAGATGAGATCGGAGCTCCGCTATAGCGCACATAGCCCGTCAGTCTCGTTGGTCTGGAAGTGAACCGCCGACCGAACTTCAGCACACCGTTGGTGCCGTCGGTACGCAGATACTCTCCCGTGAAAATACTGCCCGAAGCCAGTTTGCCCACAGGTCCGAGTCCCACGAATTTAGACTGTAGCTCAGCGCAGTATCCTGTCCCTGAGACAGTCTGGTCCGACGGAATCGAGTTGCTCTGCCCCATGGTCGCCGCACCCTTGTTGCCGGTGTCCCAGTATGATTCTCCGCCTTCGGCCCAAGGATTCCACACCTTTTTGCTGAGCCACCACAGATCGAAATCCGAATTGGGCATCTGCGGCTCCGAACCGGTGACAAACTCCTTCATTTCCGAAAAATCAGCGTCGGAAAAAGCCCGCGCTTCATACACGGTCTCCGGCGACAGATGCACAAGCCGCGCTTTAAACGTTCCGCCGTCAGCAGTAATCCACTCTGCAGGCACGGCGCTCCACTCCGTGTCGCCTTTTATCCTGTACTCAAAACCGTTAGTCTTGTTGGCTTCGGCCTCGGCATACAGATATGCCACGCGTGTCCAGGCGTCGACCCGCCTGAAAGCAACGGCATCAGCGCTTTTCTCCACATAGATCGTCCACTTCTGCACACGGCCGTGATCGGTCACTTCCACCGTTACCGGATCACGCATATCCACAGTCTCGCCGTTCAGATCCGGAGACATCACCGACGACACGGCACCGAGCTTCACAGAGGTCACCTTCAAGGCCCGCAGATTGGCGTCCTTGGGCACTGTCACCACCACGCGGCTGGCATCCACATCGATGAACGAAGCGCCGATCTGCCCCTCCACGTCAAAATAACGAGCTATGGTCTGTGTGGCCGATATGGTCCACTCATAACTTCGATACACAGACAGGTCCACACGATATGGAGATGTGAGATCAAGCACCGTAGGTATCTCATATCCCGGTGAAAGCACGGCATCTGATGGCGACAGTTCATAACCGAGCACCCTCACCGCCGACATGTCGGCCTGCTCGGCAAGAGGAAGCACAACAGTGCGGCGCAATGTGTCGATCTGAGCCGCTCCGGCCATATCCTCAACCATAAACGAGGTAAAATTAGCCTGTATGGCGGGATAAGGAAGATCATTCGTGATACATCCTGCCACCGCCGCCGACACCATGGTCGCGGCAGCCGCATATCTTATGTGCTTAAATATGTACACCGAGTCCAAAATTTATGTTGAATATATTGAAACGGAAATTAGCGCCGGAAGTCACCCGCGAACCGTCAGGCTCGCCGTTGGTGCTCTGCGACTCTTTGTGAACCTTCAGGCCGAACACGCCGAACGACAAGTTGAAGCTCACGTTCTCCATTATGAATATGCACACGCCGGGGCTGAAATTCAGACTCACTTCAGTGATGTCCGTACGGGTGTCGCGCGGCAGGCCGTTGTAGATACGGGAGAACAGAGAGTTGCCGGAAGCGAAGGACAGGTCCACCTCATTGAACACGCCGAAGCGCTTTGCACGGCTCAGGCCTACATAACTGCGATAATAAAACGCGGCAGCATACGTCTGCGAATGATATTTCACATCCCTGATGCTGAAACTCAGGTCATCGCTGCCAAGATTCAGACCCAGCGAGCCGAGATCGGCTATAGCCCGGTTATAGATTACCTTCAGACCCACCGACTGATTATGGGCAAACGTATAGCCGACCGACGGGCGTATCGAATACATCTTGCCTGAAAAATCGAAATCTTTGAGCACAGACAGAGCCTCGATATCGTCCGTGTGGAGCGAACCGTAACTTGCCGTCAGCCCTACCTCCCACCGTCCCTTCGGGATAAAGAGATAATTGTGCAGACCTCTGTCATAACGTCCGAAATTCCTCTGTTTCAGAATCATGGACACGGTATCGTTGCCGGCAGAGCCGTTGCTCACGATCACCAGATCCTCGTCAAGCAAAGGCGGCTGCTGATCGGCCGACGGAACCTGCGCATACGCGCCGCCCCCCAATGCCAGTGATGCAAAAAACGTCACGGCCATTGCCGCAAGCCGGCTGCGTGTAGTCATCTTTCTCATCATCACAAATAAAAAGCCACCCCGAAGGTGATCGAAAACAAGTTAATCTTAAAATTGGCCGAATTCGAATTCAGGTTGGCCACATATATCTGGTCCGTGACCGAACGAGAATGCACATAATTGAAGCCGAGAACACCGACATTAACCTCCAGCGCCGAATAATTGTTCAGAAACATTATGAACCCGGGGGTCAGACCCAGCGACACATTGAAATTTGTCAGATACGACCCAGACAGAGCGTCGCCCGAGCCATTGGCAAGCTTGCTCTGCCCGCCGCCGATCTGCAGCTGAATTTCATTGAAGATACCGAAACGGTTGCTTCCGCCAAGCGATATATAGTTGCGGAAGGCACCGGTCATACTGTAGTTATGGTTGATCGAGTAAAGATGGTCGGCATCAAAAATCGACAGGTCCGACGACAATTTCAGCGAACCGGAATCCATCTTCACCATCGAACGCGAATATGAAAAACGTCCGCCCGCGGCCATGTTGTCCTTAAACGAAAACATCAGCATCGGACTCACCTTGAACGAATAGCTCTTGCCGTTGATTCCCTCGAAAATAAAGAAATGATAATTATCCTGCGAAGTGGCAGAATAGTTCACCGATATGCCGGTGATCCATTGGCCCTTCTCCACAAACGTGACCGGTTCTTTCAAACCCCTGTCGAAAGGGACCTGCGCACAAACCGCACTACACGCCGCAGCCACGCCCGTGAGCAGCATGACAAGACGTTTTACTAAAAAATGACACTTCATAATTGCGGCAAAGTTAATCTTTTTTGCAAAAATATGCAAATACCGCACCTATTCATCACATTTCCACAAAATTACCGCAAATACAAAAAATTAACCCGGATCACCACTTATGTGACAATCCGGGGCGATTGCATTTCTATATCTGACTATTACAATTACGACACCTTGTTGAGATTGATTCCAAGCTCTATTCTGGAAGTTGTGCCGATCACATCAGGCAGAGCCTGAAGAATGCCGGGAAGCATTCCGGCCATAGCGCCCATGTTGGGATCCTGGCTTGCTATACCAACGATAAGATCAATCATATCCTGATCGGCAAACACCGGTGACACCACTTTGAGAATCGGCAAAAGAGTTTCCGTGCCCAGATAGAAGCTGACGGCATCCGGATTTTCCTCGATGTTGCCGTCGGCATCCGCGATACAAGGTCCGTAATTGACCGGAACGCCATTGGCAAGCATCGGAACCATCTGATCCATCAGACCCTGAAACAGAGCGTTCATATCAACAGAACGCGACTTGGCAGCATTGGCCACGGTCGACTTAATGATCGCGGCAGGATCAACAAACAGACGCAGAGTGTGATCGTCAGCCACAACATAACGGGCAAATCCCTTGTGCGAATCAACTTCTTCGCCTGTGGCGGCATCGACATATTTAGCTGTCACACTGCCGTCCGCACCCAAAGTCACACCCTTCAGCATGCCATGCAGAACAGACACAAGCGACTGGGGTTCGCCCGAACCGTTATCAATCATAGGCATCATGAAGGTAATACCAAGAATGCTTTCAATAGGATATTCCATCGGGACACCCATACCAAAATCAACCGGCACACCTTTTTCCGACACCCATTTCAGACGCACCACATTATACATATCGGGTTCCTCAGTCTCCCATGTTTCATTATATTCAAGCAGATCCGGCATCTCATAAAATCCGGCCATCGAAGCATCCTTCAGCGCAATATTGCTGATATTGAGAACCATCGTATCCGCAGCCACACTTCCGGCATAAGTGAACGTACAGTAATTGGAAGATGCCGTACCGTCAAACGAATAACCGTCCTCGCCACCGGAAAGTACGACAGGAAACGATACAGAAGCAGAGCCGGGGATAACAGACGACGTCGGAATCACAAAAGCCTGCCCGTTATTGTCGCCGGCATCCATCATCATTCCGTCAAAGTCAAAAGGCGCACCGGCAATAGTCACAGTGCCTGTGCCGCCTGCAGCAGGAGTAAATGTCACCGTCTGGCCTATAACCGGTTCATCGTCCACACTAAGCGACAGGCCGTCGGCATCCGTATAAGTTTTAGTCTGCAGCCCATCGCCCGGCGCTACTGGGTGATTTCCACCGGGTTCATTTTCTCCATCGCTGCTACATGCAGTCAGCATGCTCAAAGCTCCGGCCATCAAAAAAACATAAGCAAAAAGATTTGGGAAGTTTTTATGAGATTACCCCAACCGTTTTAAATTTTTAACATTTAGCAATAACCTCTTGTTTAACAATATTTTGTCTGTCTCTATGACCTAAGTTCCACAGAATTTAGGTCTTTTATTTTGTAGTTTAAAAACTCTACGAAGTTAATATAAGAAAGACACGACATCATCCTCTTTTTAATCCCGATTTTCTTTCCAATATCCATAAAGAGAAAGGAGGTGTTAAAAATAGATATGGAAAACAAAGTCAAATTTGAGTGGGTTAAGGTTCGGACTTATCTCACGGTCATTAACGGACAGTACGCCTTTGAAACTCTCTACAAAAAGGTGTACCACTAATTTGAATTGCTCCTAAATGGTGTCGTGTCTTTATTATATTAACTTTGCGATTAGATACGGAAGACTGCCTAATTACAACAAAGGCTTCACTTATACCAAGGCACTCTAAATGCCTAAAAACGACACGACTATGCAAGAAGTATTAGTTTTTACTCGTTTGGAGCGTGATGAACAAGGAAGACTTGTCATTGCGATGTATTACAAAAAAGTCTGATATGTAACGTTCTTCAGTCTTCCGTATCTTTTCTGTTTTCGCAAAGATTTTTCTTGCCAAAGTTTATAAACCCAACCCCAAACAGGTTGGCTTATGAACAATATTAACTTTGGAACATTTAATTCGCTGTATGACTTCTTCACAGCCTTCCCAGATGAGGCGAGTTGCATCGCCTTTCTTGAGAATAAACTTTGGCCCGATGGAGTGGTGTCACCTTATGACCCAACGTCAAAGGTATATCGCCGTGGCGATGGTATGTATCGCTGTAAGAACACGGGCAAGAATTTCAACGTCAGGATAGGTACGATATTTGAAGGCACCAAACTCCCTTTGCGGAAATGGTTTATCGGTTTGTATCTGCACCATAATCATAAGAAGGCTATCTCTGCCACCCAATTAGCCAAGGACATCGGAGTGACGCTAAAGACTGCGTGGTTCATGCTTCATAAGTTCCGCAAGACATCGCACGTTGTTCATTTCCAAAAGTTAGACGGTGAGGTAGAACTGGATGAAACTTTCGTTGGCGGTAAAAATCACAACCGTCATGCCGATAAGAAAGTTCCGAAATGCCAGGGCAGAAGTTTCAAGGATAAAGTTCCCGTCATGGGGATGTTGCAACGTGGCGGAGCAGTGATTTGCAAGGTAGTAAACGACACTTCCGTTAAATCCCTTACGCCTCCTATCCTAAAGTCAGTAGCAAGGACGGCAACACTGTTTACCGATGAATGGTGTGGCTATGACTTAGTCCGTAAACTCTATAAGGCTGAGATTGTTGACCACAGTAGAAAACAATACGTTAATGGCAACGCCTATACCAACAGCATAGAAGGCTTTTGGGGCAATTTCTGCAAGCGTGTATTCCATGCTATCTATAACAAGGTCAGCCGTAAGTATATGCAGAGATATTTTGATGAGTTCTCCTTCCGATTCAATACTCGCAACGTTTCTAACGCCACGCGGTTTGAAATGGCGATAGCCAACTCCCAAATCCGCGTAACGCAAAATCAGATAGTAGGAAGATGAAGCCTAAGAAAAAAGACAAGAATTACATACCCATACTTGACCAGCCTATTGATGAGCTGAAAAAGCCTATGGGCAAACCAGTGGATTTAGGAAAAGCGGTATCGCAGTTATTAGGGAATACCGACAAGCGAAAAGGTCAATAAAATGTCCGTATAAAAACTGAGTAGTGCTTGCCATTTATGAACATGTCATTACAGCGGTGTTGGTCAAAATTGCCACCACCTGGCTTGTAGTTGTTGCAGATATACAGCAGGTTAACTCCAAAGTTATTCCGAGTAAGATAAATTGTTTCGTGTTCCGAGAATACACTAAACTGTTTAGTCTCCATTGTCTTAGAAAAATTTGATGGTTAATAACTTGAACAGTTTGTTGTACGATTGCATATCCTTCCGTTAAAAGGATTGCACTGCAAAAGTACGAAAAATTTATGGAACATGCAAATGCCCGACATCTGTGAAGACATCGGGCATTTATTTCTCTTTGTAGGAGGCGGTTAGGTATTATTCAGATTGACATTTGAATATTACCTGAGCCATTTTGTTTCCCACCTCTTGAACATAGCAGCGTTTCTCGCCCTTAGCGTATGTTTTCTGTGGCACCTTAGCACCATTTCCTAATGTTGCGTTCCCATTTTCTATTAAGTTGTAACCTACTTCTGTTAGGTCGTTATCAATATTATTCCAATACGACCAACCGCATAAGAATGATAATTCCTTCAATTTCTGGTTGGGAAAAGCATCAACTACCCACATAAGAGCTTCGTCACCTTGTCCTTCTACATCCATGCCAACCACATGAGTTTCGGAGTTGCCAGGTGCATCTTCATCAAACATCATTTCATGGATTTCAAACAACTCTTTTACCTCGGCAAAGGTTTCTCTATCCAATGCCCAATTTCCCAACACTACTACTGTTGAGACTCGTGTCATCGTTTGACACCACGCGCTTAGACTGCATAGGAATACAGTCATAAGCAATACCATTACTTTTTTCATATGGTTTTTATTTCTCCATAGGCAATCAATAGGAGAGTTCTCTGTCAATGTTATTAGATGAAAAAGTGGACTGCCATCCTTGCACTCTCGTAGGTATCGCCAAACACCTGAATACACGCACGGATAGGCAGCCCACGTTATATGAGCTGTCACCGTGCCTCGTGTATTCTTAGATGAGAATTGGCGATTTCACAAGAAGTAAGGCACTTTCTCTGTTATTTCAAACGTTGTCTTCTCAAAGACAGCGCAAAGTTACGAAAATTTTTGCTAACTTTGCGCCTAAATAACTGGCTATTATGGAAGATAAGGTAAAATGTGGTCTTTGTGGTGGCGAAGAATGGGTAGTTTCTGATAATTATCCATTCTTACGACGATGCGCCAACCCGAATTGCAATGGATTACATCCTCACGATATTTCCAAACTACAAGGAATAAAGGGTAAGATATTTGATGCAGATAAGAGAGAGATAACTGATATTGAAGAATTAGAAAAACGTATGAAATAGGATTTTCAATAAAACCTCAATACGTTGTGACATATCCTTATCGTTTCGCCAATCAATCAATCTCTTATCAAGCATTTCTATATATTGCTCTTCAACAACTCCCTCTTGTCTTAATTGCATTGCAAGTTTCCGATAAGCCTCTGTACCGCTATTATTCAATAGTTCCATCACCAATCCTCCTTTCCAACCGTTTCTCTAATCAACTTTCCAAAATACTCTCTAAATTCTCTTACATTGCGGAATTTCCGTTCATCAATCTCTATTCCGACTATCTGAGCAAACCTTCGAATAGTGATTAAGTCTGTAAGCGGAAATTTCATATTCCGCTCTTGCTCGGTCACGATACAGCCACTCATCTTATTACTCTTTCGGATAATCCCGATAAGGCTATTAAGGAGTGCTATTGTAGCCGATTTTCCAGCACTCTCGCCACTCGTTTCCCTCTCGGTAATATCGTGTAGTGACGGAAGTCTATCCAACGACAGGAATGCTTCTCGGAATAGCGTCTGCCCTTCTTTTTCTCCACTGACCGATATGTCGGTGCCACCATCAGTGTTCTTCTCCCAACGGATTGTTATACTTGACTCGTTCATAAGTTAAACTTTTGTTAAAAACTCTAATTTCGTAAGGAAACAAATGTTTGCCTGTTATTAGTAAGAAAAAGTGAACGCTATGGCAAGGCAGATAAACTCCAACAATGGATGCAAAATTAAAACGGCTTATAAAAGCCAAGAAAATTCAAGTTAAGTTGGGACAACTCTACTGTACCACCGATGAACACGGAAATATCGTGTGGCGCATAGAGCAAGTCCCAATGGTTAAGAAGTAGTCTGCTTATGCCATAGCGTTTTTACTCTTCTAACTAAAAACTCTGTAGAGAAATATATAAAAGTGGCACATCTTGATTGATGTGCCACTCTATTCGGGGTAATTTCGTATAAACTCACCAAAGATTTTTCATATTCCTTTTCTTGATTTAAAACTGTGTTTTCAGAAATGCGGACGCAAAGATACGCTTTATAACCGGAATGCGAAAAAAAATAACATGGACAATTATATCCACAAACTAACGCGGAGTCACGTGTATCTGCAGCGAATCGTCCTCCAGACCGTCGCGCACGAGCACCGCATGATGCAGCGCCGCCGACGGGTCCACATTGATGCCTATGTGCATCACCGCAGGGTCCTTTCGGGCTTCGGCCGCCAACATGGCGTTACGCAGACGCGACACGGCGTCATCGCTGCTCCACACAGTCCATGTGAGCTTCTCGGCTCCGAGCCGGGAAGGCACCAGCACTCCGCCGTCGTGGATTATCGACTCGGGCAACGGCGCGGTGGCCCGGCATGAGCGGTGCGACGCGTAGGTCTGATGCGACGATATGAACAATAGCGCCGTAGCCGCTAAGAATATAGAGAATATCACTTTATACATAACGTAATTAAAACGTTCTACGGAGACGGAATGTTGGCTGGCGCATCAGCCGAACAGTAGCTGCAGCACTATCACGTCGCGATAGCTCCCCCCACGTCGCAGCCATGAGCGCAGACGGCCGGAAGTCCTGAATCCGCATTGCCGGAACAATGCCAGACTCGCCGCATTGTCAGCCGGCACATGCGCATAAAGCTGATGCAGCTGCAATGTCGACCGACAGTAACCGCACACTGCCGCGAGCGCCGCAGTCCCGTAGCCGCGCCGTTGGTGCCCCGTACCGATCAATATGCCAGCCTGCGCGCGCATGTCGGCCGGCGAGAAATCCGTTATGTCCACCGTGCCCACCGTCTCGCCGGTCGCGGCGTCATCCACCATCAGCCGAAGCTGGCGCTCAGCATATATGTCGTTGGAATACCCCGCTATATAATCATACAGCTGCTTGCGTGAAAACGGCGCTATAGTCGTGCCGACCTCCCATAGCGAGCTGTCGTTCTCATAACGGTAAAGAATATCAAGATCTTCCGGCTCAAGAGCGCGGAGTCTTACCTGCGGCTTTCCGGCGATCATCGTCATCGGCGCAAGGATTGTTCGAAAGGCGTGCGGTTCAGCAACGAACGCCCCAATGTTATCTCGTCCGTATATTCGATCTCATTGCCCACACTCACTCCGCGAGCCAGCTGCGTCACGGCCACATCATACAGGCCGAGCTTCCTGTAGATATAATAATCCGTGGTCTCGCCCTCCATTGTGGCGCTGAGAGCCAGAATCACCTCCTTCACGCCGCCGGCGGCCACACGCTCCACCAGCGACCCGATCTCCAGCTGGTCCGGACCGATGCCGTCCATCGGCGAGATCACTCCGCCGAGCACATGATACAGCCCTGTGAACTGCCCGGTATTTTCGATGCTCATCACATCCTTCACAGTCTCCACCACACACACCGTCGACGGATCGCGCGACACGCTGGAGCATATCGGACACACATCGCTCTCGCTGATGTTGTGACACACAGTGCAATATCGTATGCCGCGTCTCATATTGATTATGGCATTGCCGAGAGCTTCGGCGCTCTCCGGCTCACGGCGCAGCAGATGCAGGGCCAGACGCAACGCGGTCTTACGCCCCACCCCCGGCAGTCTCGAAAGCTCCGTCACGGCGTTCTCAAGCAGAGTTGATGCAAATTCTTGTGACATATCGGTAAAATTCAATCCAAAGGTAGCGCAAAAAACCGAGATAATACATAACTTTGCGCCGAATTTTGAAACTTCTTTATGAAAGTAATTCGCACAACAGAAGAACTCCGCGGTTTCTGCGCCGAAGCGCGACATAGCGGACACTCGCTCGGGCTTGTTCCCACAATGGGCGCGCTCCATGCCGGCCACATGAGCCTGGTCAACGAAGCCCGCACCGCCAACGATGTAGTGGTGGTCAGCGTTTTCGTCAACCCCACACAGTTCAACAACCCCGAAGACCTCCGCACATATCCGCGCACCGAGGAAGCCGACCTTGCCCTGCTAGACGCAGCCGGAGTCGACGCCGCTTTCGCTCCGTCGGTCGCTGAAATGTATCCCGAACCCGACACCCGGATATTCGATCTCGGAGCAGTGGCCGAGGTCATGGAAGGTAAAATGCGCCCAGGCCACTTCAACGGAGTGGCACAGGTGGTGAGCCGCCTTTTCGACATGACCCGTCCGACCAGAGCATATTTCGGAGAAAAGGACTTTCAGCAGATAGCCGTGATCCGCAAGATGACCGAACTCGAGGGTTTCGACCTCGAAATCGTGCCCGTGGCTATAAAGCGCGAGGACGACGGTCTGGCCATGAGCTCCCGCAACGTGCGTCTCACTCCTGAAATGCGAGCCGCCGCCCCGGAAATCCACAAGGCACTCACTGCCGCCGTGGACTACGCCCGCACCCACACTCCCGCCGAAACCATCGCATGGACCGTGGCACGGATCAACGCCGTCGACGGACTCGACACCGAATACTTCCAGATAGTCGACGGACCGACCTGCCTGCCAATAGACAGCTGGCAACAGACATCGGCACCTGTCGGATGCGTCACCGTCTACGCCGGCGACGTGCGCCTGATCGACAACATTAAATTTTCCTGACCAGCAATGCTCCTACAAGTTCTGAAATCAAAAATACACCGCGTCACGGTCACGGAAGCCAACCTTGACTACATCGGAAGCATCACCATCGACAGCTCCCTGATGGAAGCCGCCGGAATCATCCCCGGCGAACGGGTATTCATTGTCGACAACAACAACGGCGAACGATTCGACACCTACGCCATTCCCGGAGAAGCCGGATCAGGCGTGATATGCCTTAACGGAGCGGCCGCACGCAGGGTCCACCGCGGCGACGTAGTCATAATAATGGCCTACGCCCTCGTCACCCCTGAGGAAGGCGCGTTGATGAAACCGCGGCTGGTCTTTCCCGACACCGCCACCAACCTGCTGCCCTGCTGAGCGCCAACCCTCACAGCAAGAAAAAATACAGAACTGGAGCGACCGGCCATACAGCCCGGATCGCTCCAGTTCGTCTAACATTGGCGGATCTCAGACTGCCCGCGGTCAGTCCTCAAGCGAATGGATCACCAGACCCGAACGCAGTTTAGGCTCAAACCACGTGGTCTTCGGCGGCATGATATTGCCCGTATCCGCTATATCCATCAGCTGCTTCATCGAAACGGGATACAGCGCCAGCGCCGCGGCCATCTCGCCGCTGTCCACCCTGCGCTTCAGCTCCTCCAGACCACGTATGCCGCCCACGAAATCAATGCGTTTCGACGTGCGCAGATCCTCAATACCGAGCAGATCACGCAGAATCAGATCCGAACTGATGGTCACGTCAAGCACTCCGATCGGATCATTGTCGTCATAACGGCCCTCGCGCGCGGTAAGCGAATACCACCTTCCGGCAAGATACAGCGAGAAATTGTGCAACGCCGCCGGCTGATAAACCTCAGCGCCCTTGTCCTCCACAATGAAATCCCGCTCCAGCTTCTCCAGAAAACCGTCGGCCGAAAGCCCGTTGAGATCACGCACCACACGGTTATAGTCTATGATGCGCAGATGGCTCGACGGGAAAGCCACCGCAAGAAAATAATTATACTCCTCGCGGCCCGTATGGCCGGCGTTCATGCACGCCTTCTCATGGCCAACAAGCGCCGCTGCCGCCGTGCGGTGATGGCCGTCGGCTATATACATGGACGGAATCTTCGCGAACTCCTCGGTGATCCGGCCCACCAGCTCCCTGTCGCTTATCACCCAGAAATGATGGCCGAAACCGTCCGGCGCCGTAAAATCATACTCTGCCGGACCGGCAGTGACCTTACGGATTATGGCGTCAAGCGCAGGATTGTCCGGAAACGCGAAAAACACCGGCTCCACATTTGCGTTATTGACCCTCACATGCTTCATGCGGTCCTCTTCCTTGTCCTTGCGGGTAAGCTCATGCTTCTTTATGCGCGCGTTCATGTAATCCTCCACAGCGGCGGCGATCACTATGCCGTACTGCGTGCGTCCCTCCATGGTCTGCGCATATATATAGTAGCATTCCTCCTGATCCTGCACCAGCCAGCCTTCACGACGGAAACGGGTGAAATTCTCAACAGCTTTATCATACACACGCGGATCATGCTCATCCGTGCCTTCCGGAAAATCTATCTCCGGCTTGATGATGTGATACAGCGACCGCGGATTTCCCTCGGCCTCGGCACGTGCCTCGTCGGAATTAAGCACGTCATACGGACGCGAAGCCACCTCGGTGACGATTTCGCGCGGAGGGCGTATGCCCCTGAAAGGTTTGATTTTGGCCATGGTATTGATATTTTAAGGTAATATTAAAAAAATCCGGTCCGCAGGACAGCACGTCCGGTCATCAAAAACCGGCCGCCGCGCCCTGCGGACCGACATTATGCTGTCTTCTTATTGTCTGAGGATGGTCTGAGCGCGGTCGGGACCGACTGACAGGATGGTGATGGGCGCGCCGAGTTCCTTCTCCAGAAACGCCACATAGTCCAGAAACGCCCCAGGCATCTCCGACTCGGATGTCATGCCGCTCATCGGCGTTTTCCATCCGGGCATTTCAGTGTACACGGGCTCTATCTCAAGGCCGTCCACATCATACGGGAAGTCAGTCACTGTCTCACCGTTCACCCGGTAGGCCGTGCAGGCCTTCACCGTGTCGAACCCGTCGAGCACATCGCTCTTCATCATGATCAACTGAGTCACCCCGTTGATCATCACGGCATACCTCAGAGCCACCAGGTCGATCCAGCCGCAACGGCGCTCACGGCCTGTCACGGCGCCATACTCGTGACCTATGTCGCGGATCTGCCGGCCTGTCTCGTCAAACAGTTCCGTGGGAAACGGTCCGCTGCCCACACGCGTGCAGTAGGCCTTGAATATGCCGTAGACCTCGCCTATACGGTTCGGAGCCACTCCGAGTCCGGTGCATGCTCCGGCAGTGACAGTATTGCTTGACGTCACAAAAGGATACGATCCGAAATCCACATCTAGCATGGTTCCCTGCGCACCCTCGCACAACACCTTTTTGCCATCGTGCAGATAGCCGTTGATCAGATGCTCGGTGTCGGCAAGATCATACTGGTGGATATACTCCACAGCCTGCATCCACTTCCGCTCCAGAGCTTCCACATCTGGGTCGGTCACGCCCAGCGAGGCCAACGCAGCCAGATGGCGCGACTTTGCGGCGGCATAACGTCCGGCGAAGTCAGGCGACAGGGTGTCGCCCACACGCAGACCGTTACGCGATATCTTGTCGGTATATGTCGGGCCGATGCCTTTGCCGGTGGTGCCGATCTTGCCTGATCCCTTGGCTGCCTCATTGGCTGCGTCGAGCAGACGGTGGGTCGGCAGGATCAGATGAGCCTTCTTGCTGATTTTAAGAAGCTTTTTCATCTCCACGCCACTCTTTTCAAGAGCTTCGGCCTCTTCCATGAACAATATAGGGTCAAGCACCACACCGTTGCCTATCACATTGATGCGGCCTTCCTGGAAGATGCCGCTCGGAATCGAACGGAGCACATACTTGTGGCCCTCGAATTCCAGCGTGTGTCCGGCATTCGGTCCGCCCTGGAAACGCGCCACCACGTCATAGCGCGGGGTGAGCACATCCACGACCTTGCCTTTTCCTTCATCGCCCCACTGGAGGCCTAACAATACATCGACTTTCATAATATCCTGTTTTGATTTTTCTCAATCGGTTAATTCTTCTTACGTCTGGCACGGCGGCATTTCGAACACTCGCCGTGGATTGTGATCTCCACATCGCCCGCATACGGGACAAAATCACGGTAAGTCTGTGCCTCTACCCACGCTTTCAAAGCCGGCGCCTTGCGCCTGTACATCTTCCCGCACACGGCACACACCAGATTCTGACGCGGCTCCACCGAGGACCGGAGCACCTCATAAGCCACCCCGCGCGCCCCGGAAAAACGCCGCAGCACGCCGCACTCGGTCATCAGCGGCAATGTGTTGAACAGTGTGGCACGGCTCACCCTCATATTTCCGCCTTCCATGGCCTGGCGCAGATCGTTGGCTGTAAAATGGGATTTCATCCCCAATGCCGTATCGAGAATGAACACGCGCTCCGGCGTCAGGCGCTTGCCCGACCGCTCGAGATGCAGGGAAAAGGTATTGCGCTGAGTCGCGCGAAACTTATCGTCCATCTTTTCCGCAAAGATAACTCAAAGTCTCCGATTTCCCAACTTTTTCCTATGTAATTTCAGGGGATTATTTAGACCTGGAGATCACGTAATCAAGCAACGCCACAAGCGAAGACTTGATCTCCGAATCAGGAAACACCGACAGCGCCTCTACCGCCTCATCGCGCAGCCCGGCCATCACCGAACGCGCATAGTCGATACCGCCGTGCTCCACAGCATATGCCATCAGCACATCCACTTCCTCGGCCGACAGCTGCTCCTTGCGCGACAATGCCAACATCTCGGCATGGCCCGGCACACTGTCGTCCAGCAGCACGCTCAGAAGCGGCAGAGTCACCTTACCCTCCCGCAGATCATTGCCTGTGGGTTTGCCGAGATCTTTCGAGGGGAAATAATCGAAAATATCATCCGTGATCTGGAAACACAGGCCCAGTTTTTCCGCATACTCACACAGCGACTCAACCCTCGGATCATTCTCGTCCGCTCCGGTGGAATACGCTCCCATGCGCGCACAGGCCACAAACAGCGACGCCGTCTTCCGTCCGATGGTCTCCATATAGGCCCTCTCGCTCAGGCGGTGGAAACGCGCGTTGTAGATCTGGTCAAGCTCGCCCAGCGACAACAGCCGTCCCAGCCCGGCCAGGGCGCCGACAATCCTCATGTCCGACGTCTCATTGGCCAGCTGAAGTGATGTGGAGGTAAAGAAATCGCCCACCAGCACGGCTATGTGATTGTCCCATATCCCGTTGATAGTCGGCTCGCCGCGGCGCAGCTTAGACTCGTCGACCACATCGTCATGGATCAGAGATGCATTGTGGAGCATCTCCACCGACGCCGCGGCGCTTATGGTACGTATGCCTATGGTCCGCGAAAACAACCGCGCGCTCAGCAAAACCATGATGGGCCTTATCTGCTTCCCCTTTCGGCGAAGATATTCCTCCACTATATTGTTCATCATCCTGTTTGGCGAAGACAACGACAGCAGGATACGTTCGTTGAGACTGCGGAGTTCGGATGCTATGGACTGCTGGATGGTTTCGAGAGTATTGGCTGTTTTTGGGATCATGCGGCTGGTCATTAATCGTCAAGAAGGGCGGAAAGGGCCGGAATGGCCTGGTAATCGGTCTGGTCCGGACGGATCGGAGTCACGGTGACATACTGGCGCCGAAGCCAGTAATTGTCGCCTGCGGGATTCTCAGGATCAAAATCAATATAATTGCCGGTGAGCATATAGAACGGGCGGCCATGAGGATCCGCATAATCCTGATACTCTTCTGTCCAGCGGCCGCTGGCGCACGCCGTCACTTTCATCCCGTGGGGCACACAGTTGCGCGGCATGTTGACATTCAGACACACCTGCGGCGGCAGGCCGTTGGCAAGGACATGGCGCACAATCCGCTGGATAAAAGGCGTCGTATTGGAAAAATCGGCATTAGGACTATGGTCAAGCAAAGAAAAGCCTACCGACGGCATACCGATCATACACGCTTCCATGGCGGCGCCCATGGTTCCTGAATAAATATTGGAATTTCCAGAATTGGATCCATGGTTCACACCCGACAGCATCAGATCGGGCACACGCCCCCCCAGAGCGGCATGCATGCCCAGCTTCACGCAGTCGACAGGAGTTCCGGTCACGGCATAGACCCGGGCACCGTTGTAATCCGGATGCTCTATCAGTCTCAGAGGCGAACCGATCGTGATGGCGCTGCTCATGCCGGAGCATGCTCCGGCCGGGGCCACCGCCACTATCTCGGCATCAACGCCATCAAGCGACGCCACACAGTCTATCAGATGACGCAGGCCGCGTGCGCCCACTCCGTCATCGTTGCATATCAGTACCAACGGACGCCTCTTCTCCACTTCCGCCATCACACAAGATGCTTTATAAGTTCCTCGCGGTCACCGGGCAACAGATCTATCACAGGCACCTCGATCATGGTATAGGCTCCGGGACGCTGACGCATCGAAGCCCTGGCTGCGCCAACAAGAATCTGCGCTGTCAGCGCAGGATTGTTGATCGCCATGTTGAATTCAAACCGCTGCGACGGAGTGCGTCCGGAAGTGCCCTTGCGGGTCATGTTGACGCCATGGCCCATGTCGCGCACGGCATCCACCGACGGCACTTCAAACACATGAGTCTCGTCAGAAGCGAAATAAGGATCCGACTTCACGGCAGCGGCCACATCCTCAAGTTTTGCGCCCGGAAGCAGCTCCACATAAACCATACGGCGGTGAATGCCGGTACCCAGAGGAATGGTCATGGATATGGCATCCTTCACTCCTGCCTTTGAACGCACACACACGCTGTGGCCCATGCTCATGCCCGGGCCGAAATTGGTGTATGTCACGCCCTTGGGTGCAGCAGCTTCCATCAGTGCGCGCACCACGGAATCACTGCCCGGATCCCATCCCGCGGAGATCACCGCCACGGAACCGTGATCTTTGGCCACAGTGTCGAGATTGCGACGCAAATCGGCTATGGACGAATGTATGTCATACGAATCGACCGTATTGATCCCTGAAGCGAGGAGCTTTTCGGCATGTTCCTCCACCTGACGGGTAGGAGTCGCCAGAATGGCCACGTCGACCTTGCCGAGTTCGGCGATATCGGTGACCACTTTCACTCCCGCCAGCTCGGCGGGAGGATTGGACGCGGAGCGGCGCACCACCCCGGCCAGCTCCATGTCTGGAGCCTCAAGAACAGAATCAAACACGTACCGGCCTATATTTCCGAAACCTACTATAGCTATCCGTATCATAATTTTATGGACATTTTAGTGTAACTCGCTGACTATTTCTTTAGTATCACGTGCGATCATCATTTCTTCATCCGTTGGCACCACAACGACCTTAATCTTGGAATCCGCAGAGGAAATCACTGTCTCCGTACCGCGTATACGCGCATTCAGCTCCTTGTCAAGTTCCACGCCGAGAAATGCCAGCGGGGCGCACACATTCTCACGCACTCCAGTCTGATTCTCTCCCACACCGCCGGTGAACACGATTATGTCCAGTCCACCCATCTCGGCGGCGTATGCGCCTATATACTTCACTATACGGTTCTCATACATTTCCAGAGCCAGATGGGCACGGGCATCGCCTGCCTTGTCGGCCGACTCAATCTCACGCATATCGCTGCTCAGACCGCTCACGCCGGCCACACCGCTCTCCTTGTTGATGATCCGCTGTATGTCGGACTCCGAAAATCCGTAATGCTCCATCAGATACGTGATGGCTCCGGGATCCACATCACCGACACGAGTACCCATCATCAGACCCTCGGTCGGGGTCAGGCCCATGGAAGTGTCCACACTCTTGCCGCCGTCCACCGCAGTGATGGAGCCGCCGTTGCCTATATGGCATGTCACGATCTTCTGGGTCTTTATATCCACGCCGAGCATCTCGCACACGCGCTGCGACACATACCGGTGGCTCGTGCCGTGGAAACCGTAGCGCCGCACACCGGCCTCCTCATAAAACTTATAAGGCAGCGCATACATATATGCCTTGGCAGGCATGGTCTGATGGAAAGCCGTGTCAAACACTCCCACCTGGGGCACGTCGGGCATAAGCCTGTCGATAGCTTCCACACCTGTCATATTGGCGGGATTGTGCAGCGGCGCCAGCGGATAGCACTCACGCACCATCTCCTTCACTTCGTCGGTGATGAGCACCGAACCGCTGAATTTCGTACCCCCGTGGACCAGACGGTGGCCAACGGCGTCAATCTCGCCGTATGCACCTATACATCCGTATTCGGCATCGGTCAGCACATTGAGAATGGCTGCCACAGCACCTTCATGATCCACCAGACCGAGTTCTTTGATCTGTTTGGAGCCGTCGGAGAGCTTGAATTTCAGAAAACCGTCGTTAAGACCGATCTTTTCCACGCCGCCTTCCGCCATAACATTCTCAGAGACGGTGTCGATCAGTTTATATTTCACAGAACTGCTGCCACAGTTCAGAACCAGAATCTTCATAGTTTCAGTTGAAATAATTATGATTTAACATTTCCGGTCCACACACCATCAGCTGTGCAGGCCTATGGCCTGATTGCAGGTCATGATTATAGTTTTGTAAATATCCTCGGGAAAACATCCGCGCGAAAGATCATTGACCGGAGCGGCCAGACCCTGCAGCACGGGGCCGACGGCTTCCACACCGCCAAGACGCTGCACAAGCTTATAGGCGATATTGCCCACCTCCAGCGACGGGAACACCAACACATTGGCCCTTCCGCTCAAAGTCGATCCGGGAGCCTTCGAGGCTGCCACGGTCGGCACTATGGCCGCATCGGCCTGAAGTTCACCGTCCACAATCAGCGACGGGTCCATCTTTCTGGCGATCTTCACAGCCTCGATCACCTTGTCCACCCGCTCATGCCGGGCGCTGCCCTTGGTCGAGAAACTCAACATGGCCACACGCGGCTCTATTCCGGCTATGTCACGCGCCGTATGAGCGGCGCTCACAGCTATCTGAGCCAGCTGCTTGGCATCCGGATCAGGCACCACCGCACAATCGGCGAATATCATTATGCCGTTACTTCCGAAAGGCAGATTCTCTGGCAGGAGCATAAGAAACGCTCCGCTCACCACATCAATGCCGGGAGCGGTCTTGATCACCTGAAAAGCCGCACGGAGCACGTTGCCGGTAGTGTTCTGTGCGCCGGCCACCATACAGTCAGCATCGCCGCCCTTGATCATCAGACAGCCGAGATAGAGAGGATTGGACGTGGTCAGACGCGCCTCCTCAATGCTCACGCCCTTCGACTTGCGCAGAGCGTAAAATATCGGGGCATAACGGTCTATCACCTTTTCATCGGCACAGTTCACTATCGTTGCCTTGCCGATATTGGGCAGCTTAAGCTCACTGGCAAGCTGCCTGATGTCGTCGGGATTGCCAATCAGTGTCACCTTGGCTATACCGTCGGCAAGAATCCGGTCGGCAGCTGTGAGAGTGCGCGGCTCTGTTCCTTCCGGAAGCACAATGCGCTGCGGGCAACTCTTGGCCCGTTCAGTCATTTTCTCAAAAAGAGTCATCGTGAATTCTTGATTATGTTTTTTTCTTTAACTGACCGCAAATTTACACAGAATTTCGCAATTCGCACTCCTTTTATTATATAAAAAAACACGGACACCGTCCGTCCGGCATGATGAGTCGGGCGAACGGTGTCCGTTTTCAGTTTCAGTCCTGAAGCAGTGACTTCAGTAGAGGAAGAGGAGAAATGAGCGGATCGTTAACGCTCACGGTAGTCAGTGAGCATCTCCTGCAGGCGCTGACGTGCAAAAAATATACGGCTCTTTATAGTGCCGAGAGGCAAATTCATTTTCTCGGCGATCTCACTGTACTTATAGCCCGCTACGTGCATTGAGAACGGCACACGATAATCATCGGTAAAGGAGTTGATGGCTGCGTTGATCTCCTGGGTTGCATAAGAACCCTCCGGAGAATCTATACCGGATTCCTGCGGCAGATTCAGATGATACAGGTCCTCCGTCTGATCTATGATAGTGGCGGAACGCACCACCCGGCGGTAGTTGTTTATGAAAATATTTCTCATGATAGTGAAAACCCAGCCTTTGAAGTTGATGTTCTCACTGTACTTTTCTTCATTATCAAGCACCTTGAGAGTGGTGTCCTGAAGCAGATCGTAAGCATCGTCGCGGTTCGAAGTAAGGATATACGCGAAGTTGAGCAGATTGTTCTGAAGCGCCATTAATTTGGCCTGAACAGAAGATGAGTTATTCATAACGTGTAGTTGTTGAGATTTTTTGAAACTGAATTTTTATATGTCGTATTATGGATTATCGCCGACATGTAATCGACTTGTAACCATTTTGACACTGCAAATATATAAATATTTTTTCAATCCAAATAATTTTTCAAATATTTTTACCTAAACATCGTATTTTATTTATTTTGTAACACACCACCACTAATACACAATAGATTAGACTACATAAATTACATCATGTAACATTACAGACGTATCACAAAATACACATCCCCAGCATCCACACAAAACATACACTCCTATAAATCAGCATATTACGTATAACATAGATTTTGAGTTAAAAAATGTTTAAATTCCATTTTTAACACTCCGTCGAGCAAACTCCCGACAAAAACCGCGCGCAACTCACTCACCGCCGCAAAACACAAAATTTGTCAATAATCTGAAAAATCCTTAACTTTGACATCAGTTACACTATTTCCCTTATTGCTCACCATGATCAAACAACTCTTACGTTTAGCGATGTTAGCCGCCGTAATGTCATCCACGGCACCGGTTCTCCACTCTTCTCCAACAGACGGATATGTGCCGTCACAGCCCATCATGCAGGCTCGGCAGGAATTTGCCGACCACGCATTCGGAGTATTCATCCATTGGGGAATATACTCCATGTTCGGTCAGGGCGAATGGTATCTCAACTACGGCATCTCCGCCGACGAATACGCCAAAGCAGCGGCAGCCTTCTATCCGGCCAACTTCAATGCCGACGAATGGGTCAAAGCCATAAAAGACGCCGGCGCCAAATATATATGCTTCACCACCCGCCACCATGACGGATTCTCGATGTTTGCCACCAAGCAGTCTCCCTACAACATTGTCGACGCCACGCCTTTTAAACGCGACGTCCTCAAAGAGCTCGCCGACGCATGCGCCAGAGAAGGAATCAAACTGCACCTTTATTACTCACACATCGACTGGACCCGTCCCGACTACCCGTCCGGCCGCACCGGCCTGGAAACCGGTCGTGATCCCAAGCTACGCGACTGGCCGGCATACTACCGGTTCATGAACGCGCAGCTCACCGAACTGCTCACAGACTATGGCCCCATCGGAGCCGTATGGTTCGACGGACTCTGGGACCACGACAGCGACTCCGTGCCATTTGACTGGCAGCTCTCCGGACAATACGAAATGATCCACCGCCTGCAGCCGTCATGCCTTATCGGCAACAACCACCACCAGACTCCATTTCCCGGAGAGGATATACAGATATTCGAACGCGACCTCCCGGGCGAAAACACCGCCGGCCTGTCCGGGCAGGCAATCAGCCGCCTTCCGCTTGAGACATGCCAGACTATGAACGGCATGTGGGGATACAAAATCAAGGATCAGGACTACAAAGACACCCGCACCCTTATCCACTACCTCATCGGAGCCGCCGGACGCGGAGCCAACCTGCTGCTCAACGTCGGCCCGCAGCCCGACGGATCAATTCCGGCAGCTGCTCTCGCCAGATTCAAGGAAATGGGCGAATGGCTCCGCGCCAACGGCGAAACGGTCTACGGCACCGTCTCCGCAGGCATAGATCCGCAGCCATGGGGAGCCGTGACACGCAAAGGAGACAAAATATACGTCCACGTCCTCACTCCGCAGAACTCCGAAATCTACCTGCCGCTCGACTGCCGCATAAAATCAGCCACCGCATTTGCCGGCGGCGAAAAAGTGCCGTTCACCCGCACCCCCGGAGGCATAGTCCTCTCCCTGCCGCAACTGCCCGCCGACAACGTGGACTACATCATAACCCTCTCCACCAGATAAACCCGCAACTATCCCCCTCTCTCCGACGCAACAAAACAACAGGACAAGGCCGTAAACCCATACTAACGCCATGACTCCGGCTACAGCTCTCGTCACCAACCCGGTGCTGATCTTTTTCATAGTGCTGGCTATTATACTGATGGCCCCGCTACTGCTGAACAGACTGAAAATCCCCCACATCATCGGCATGATAGTGGCCGGCGTCTGCGTGGGACCGTTCGGCTTCCACGTGCTCGACAACGACGCCAGCTTCAGCATCTTCGGACAAGTCGGACTGCTCTACCTCATGTTTCTGGCCGGCATCGAGATCGACCTGTTTCACCTGCGTCTCAACCTGAAGCGCGGACTGGTGTTCGGACTGCTTACGTTCTTCATACCGCTGCTTCTCGGCATAGCCGCATCCGTATGGCTGCTGCATCTCGACGCGGTCACCTCGGTGCTTCTCGCGTCAATGTATGCCTCGCACACCCTCATAGCCTACCCCGTCACAGCCCGGTTCGGCATCACCAAATCTCCGGCCGTGCTCATATCCGTAGTCGGCACCATAGTGGCTGTGATCGGTGCGCTGCTCTCGCTAGCCATCGCCCTCAACGTCCAGCGCACAGGACAGTTCAGCATCCTCGCCATTGCCCTGCTGCTGGCCAAACTCATAATCTACTGCGGAGCAGTCCTCTCCATATACCCGCTGCTCACGCGCAGCTTCCTGCGCCGCTACAACGACCGCGTGACACAGTTCGTCTACGTACTCGCCCTGGTGTTCCTCGCGGCCTACGTGGCCCAGGCCATCGGACTTGAAGCCGTGCTCGGCGCATTTCTTGCCGGACTGGTGCTCAACCGCTTCGTGCCCAACACATCGCCCCTGATGAGCCGCATCGAGTTCGTGGGCAACGCCCTCTTCATCCCATACTTTCTCATAGGCGTGGGCATGATGATCGACGTTCGCGTCATAGCCCAGAAAGACACCTTGATCATGGCCGCCAACATGCTCGCCGTGGCCCTCTCCGCCAAATGGATCGCCGCGTGGCTCACACAGAAGTTCTACCGCATGACCCCCGACGACCGCGGCGTGATGTTCGGACTCTCCACCGCCCACACCGCCGTGGCGCTCGCCGTGGTAACCATTGGCTACAACTTCGGTCTGATGAACATTGCCATGCTCAACGGCACGGTGCTCATGATCCTGCTCACCTGCGCGCTCGCGCCGATGATCACATCGCGCTCGGCCGCAGGCATCAAGCTCCACATGCTCGAACGCAACGACAGCACCGCCGTGGCCGCCAACCCCACAGTCGAGAACACTCTGGTACCCGTATCCTCTCCTGTCACCGCACTCGAACTTATGGAACTAGCCCTCATGATCCACCCCAGAGGACCGGCCAACAACATCTACACCGTCAACATCCGCAACGACAACACCGCCATAGCCCGCTCCGAAGGCCACGACGCCCTCCAGATGGCCCTCAACGCCGCCGCTACGGTCGACATACCGGTGATACCCATCGAACGCTTCGACCTCAACACTGCCACCGGACTCATCAACACCATCAACGAACGCGACATCACATCGGTCATCATGGGGCTTCACCGCAAAGTCTCGATCATCGACACCTTCTTCGGCGCAAAAATGGAGCAACTGCTCAAAAGCACCAACCGGCAGATACTCATAAGCCGCTGCTTCAACCCCGTCAATACCCTGCGGCGACTAGTCGTCTGGGTGCCCCCGAAAGCCGAATATGAAACCGGATTCCCCCGGTGGGTGGCATCAGTGGGCCGTCTTGCCGGATCCCTCGGCAGCCGCCTGATATTCCTCTGCCACCCCGACGTCAGACGTCTGATAAGCGGAGTGCTCCATCATGAGCGCCTTGAAGTCAGGTCCGAATTCCACGACATGGAACAATGGGACGACTTCCTGCTCGTGGCAAACCGCATACTCGACGACGACCTGCTCATCGTCATCTCCGCCCGCCCCGGCTCCATGAGCTACTCCCCCGACGTACAGGAAATGCCGTCGTTCCTACGCAAATACTTCGCGCTGACCAACCTCATAGTCATATTCCCCGAACAGTTCGGCCGCGACACCGACAAGATGTCGTTCGTCGACCCCATAGGCACCGAAGCCGACATAACACCCTCCATATTCTGGCGCCTGTTCAACTACCTCAACAACACCGGACGCCGCATGCGACACCGCCGCCGGCCCCCACGCATCCCCCCCGACCTCTAACTCCTCACTCCCGACTCCTCACTCCTAATTTCCAACTTCGAACTTCCCATGAACCTCATACTAACCGACATAAAATCCGTCAGAGACGACCTTCTGCCGCTCACGTTCACCCGACCCGTAGCGATGCTCCGCACCGGCATAGGCACCATAGCCGACCACTGGCAACGGCTGCTGCCGCACGCCGCCATCTCATTCCGCACCGAAGACTACCTGCAAGGCAAATACCCCTGCAACGCATCCGACCCCGCCACCGACATAACCATGGCCGGCCACATAATCCCCTCCGTCGCCCTCGCCGAAGCCATAGCCGCTCTCGGTCCCGGACAATGGATCGCCGACGCCGCCGGACAATGTATAGCCGAATGCGGCAACCGCCAAGGCCAGCCGACAGCCACAGCCGAGACCAAAGCCATACTCCAGCCCTACCACATTTTCGAGCTCAGCAAAGAACTCATCACTGCCGACTTCCATGCCGTCACAGCCGGACGCGTCTCACAGCCCGTCTCACCCACATGCACCGTCATCGGCGACCCCTCGCTCATATTCATCGAAGAAGGAGCCGACGTCGAAGGATGCTTCATCAACACCCGCCAGGGGCCCGTCTACATAGGCGCCGGAGCCGAAGTACAGGAAACCGCCGTGCTGCGCGGCCCCGTCTGTGTGGGCCCCGACTGTCTTGTGCGCATCGGAGCGCGACTCCTGCCGGGCACCAACCTCGGCCCCAAATGCAAGGTCGGAGGAGAAATCGACAACGCCATATTCCTGGCCAACGCCAACAAACAGCACGACGGCTACCTCGGCGACGCCGTCATCGGCGAATGGTGCAACCTCGGCGCCGGATGCAACTCATCCAACCTCAAAAACGACTACACCGAGATCCGTCTCTGGAACTACCCCACCCGACGATTCCTCCGCACCGGACTCCAGTTCTGCGGACTCATCATGGGCGACCACTCCAAAGCCGGCATCAACACCATGTTCAACACAGCAACAGTAGTCGGAGTCGGCTGCAACATACACGGCTCCGGATTCCCCCGCAACTTCGTCGCATCATTCTCCGATGGCGGCGCGGCCGGATTCACCGACGTCATCATGCCACGCTTCCTCGAAACCGCCCGCAAGGTCATGAGCCGGCGCGGAGTGGAAATGACCGACGCCGACACAAGCATCCTTGAACACATCCACGAAATCACCGCAGACCTCAAATGATCGAACACATACAAGGCAAAATCGACCGTCTCACGCCCACCGACGTCGTAATCGACATCAACGGACTCGGCTACATACTCGCCATCTCCCTCTCCACCTTCTCCAAAATCGAGAAACTCACCGACACCCGGCTCCTTGTCCACGAAGTCATACGTGAAGACACCCACGACCTCTTCGGATTCGCCGACGAACAGGAACGCACACTCTTCCGCCTGCTCATCGGCGTCAGCGGCGTAGGCCCCAACACAGCCCGCATGATCCTGTCGTCACTGTCGGCCCAGCAACTCGAGCAATGTATCACCGCCGGCGACCACTCACGGCTGAAAGCCGTCAAAGGCATCGGACTGAAAACCGCCCAACGCATCATCGTGGACCTTAAAGACAAAATCACACCTGCCGGCGACTCCGCCGGTACGTCACCCGGCGCCGACCCGGCAGCCGGCGCCCCCTCCGAAGCCTACGAAGAAGCGCTCGCTGCCTTGGTCATGCTCGGATTCACACGGCCGGCATCACAGAAAGTGCTCAAAAAACTCTTCGACGCCGAGCCCTCACTGCGCGTCGAAGCCGCTATCAAACGCGCGCTCACGCTCCTCTGACCCCATACGCCGCCCCAGGCGCCCAGATACAGCGGCATTCCATTCCGCCCATCGCCGCTATCTGAACTTTCCATAGCAAACCGCAGAATATCCTCCGGCTGAATTGTTACTTTGCATATACAATTCAATCGTTATTCTGCAGCTCTATATGCCAACACCTCTGACTATATGGACATGCGTGGCTGCTGCCACATGTCTCATCATCCTTGTCCGCCTTGTCCGCCGAAACCCCGGCCGGGACGGACATTCACGGCGCCGATTTTTCGAAATCGGCCACGAAAGAGAAGAAATATGGATTCCAGGCGACCGCCTTATGTCGGAAATAGACGATTACGATGACTACGACGAATCCGACGACCTCTGAAACGGTTACCGCCCGGGCGGCCGCCCGCTTCATCTCCGACTACGCCTGCCGCCTTCTGGAGTGCGGCGCCACATGCGTACGCATCGAAAAAAACGTGAACCGCATAGCCCGCACATGGCACCTCACAGCCGCCATGACAATCACCCCGGCCCACATAAGCCTGACGGTAAGCGACACCGGCGGCAGCGACACCTTCACACTCATCACGGCCGTCAGCCACACATCCGTCAGCTACGATATGAACACATCACTGAGCCGGCTAAGCTGGCACATAGCCGACAACGCCACCGATCCGGCCAGAGCCACCGCCATGCTTCACGAGATCACAAACCGTCCCCGGCCAGACAAATGGAAAACCCTGCCATTAGTAGCGCTTGCCAACGCTTCATTCTGCCGGCTGTTCGGCGGCGACGCAACGGCGATGGCCACGGTATTCGCAGCCACCACAGCAGGCTATGCGCTCAAACTCATACTGTCTGAAGCCGGCATGGACCTCAGGCCCACACTGATCCTGTGCGCATTCGTCTCTTCGGTCCTCGGGGCCACCGACGGCCTGTTCTCCCTTGGCTCCACCCCCGACATAGCCATAGCCACAAGTATCCTCTATCTGGTCCCGGGCATCCCGTTCCTCAATGCCTTCAGCGACATGATCGCCGGCCACTACACCTGCTCGTTCAGCCGGCTGGCAGGAGCGGCAATCCTCACATGCTGCCTGTCTGCCGGACTCTGCGGCGGCATGCTGCTCATGGGCGCCGGAATGTTCTGATCTTCCCCATACATACACACAACAATGATCACCGAATTTCTACAAGACGCATTGTTTGCAGCTATAGCCGCTATCGGATTCGCCGCCATAAGCGATCCGCCACGCAAAGCCTACCTCTACTGCGCCACCATAGCCGCCGCCGGCCACTCCGTCCGCTTCCTCCTGATGCACGCCGACACCGCCGGCATGCACATAGTCACCGCATCAGCCCTGGCAGCACTGATCACCGGCACCATGGCCGTCCTCCTGTCCACTCGTGCAGGAATGCCTGCCGAGACATTCCTTTTTCCAGCACTGCTCCCCATGATTCCCGGCATCTACGCCTACAAAACCTTCGGAGGACTCATCCTGTGCCTGATGCACGCCGACGAATCCTCGTTTCCTCACTATTTCTACCTCTTTGCCCATAACGGCATGACCTGCCTGTTCATCCTTCTGGGCATGACTGTCGGTGCCACCGTGCCAATATTCCTCCTGAAACGGATCTCATTCCGTGCCACGCGCGATGCCGCACATCACGAATAATTGATAACTTTGCACCCTGTTTCCACCACCCCAACACCACTACGTCATGGAATTGCGCCAACTGAAATATTTCGTCAAAGTAGCCGAAACACTGAATTTCTCGGAAGCTGCCCGAGAACTGTGCATCACCCAGAGCACTCTCTCTCAGCAGATCAAACAGCTCGAACACGAGATGCACACGACGCTGCTCCTGCGCAACAGCCATAGCGTGGCCCTGTCGGAAGCAGGCAACGAACTGCTCCCATACGCCACACGCACACTCAAAGACGCCGACGTATGTATCGAGCGCATCAACGACCTTCAGAACCTGTTGGGCGGAGTGCTCAACATCGGCGTCACCTACTCCTTCAGCCCAATCCTCACAGAAACTATCTTCGAATTCATGAAGCGCTACCCGGGAGTCCGGCTCAACGTCTCCTATCGCCCCATGACCGAACTTATGGAACTGCTGCGTGCCCGAAAAGTGGACTTCGTCCTCGCCTTCAAGCCCTCGGCCCCAATGCCCGACATAGAGTCCCACATACTCTTCCAGAACTGTCTGGCGGCCATCGTCAACTCCTCTCACCCGCTGGCCGCCGAAAAGAAAATCAGTCTCGAGAGCCTGTCGCGCTACACTCTCGCCCTTCCCTCCAAAGGGCTTCAGGCACGCAACGCACTCGACCGGATCACGGCCATCCGTTCATGCCCGCTCAAAATCCACATCGAGCTCAACGACCCCAACATACTGCTTGATCTGGTGCGACAGAGCAACCTCGTGACAGTTCTGGCCGAAGCATCCATCCACAACGAACGCGGAGTCACCGCCGTGCCCATCGACTCCCCCGAAAACGAAATGTCAGGCTGCGTCCACACCCTGCGCGACTCCTACCGCAAACGCTCCATGCAGGAATTCATCAGGATGCTCAGCGGGTCCATTGCCGTGAGCGAACGCATCAGGGCCTGGATCTGATGCCGCCTGCGCGACACCTGCCGCGCCGCCCCCTCAGCGGGCAAGATTCAGATTCACCGTGACGCCGTATGAAGAATTGCTCGTAGGATACGACGACGTGCTCACCAGCGGCGTATTGACCTGATGATCGAAAAACAACCCCAGCGACAACCGTTTGCTCAACGCATACTGGGCCGTAAGGTTCATGGTGATATTACGTGTTCCCGATGTGGCCTGCGTGTAGTTGCTCTCGATCCTGCGGATCAGCGCCTGCGAATGCGCATAACTGAAATCGGCGTTGATATTCAGGTCGTTGCTCACTCCCGCCTGCTTTCCCTTGAGCTTAAGCACCGAACTGAAATTGACTATCTTATAGCCCACGCCCACGGTAAGCCCCTTCTGAGCGGCCTCCACAAGCTGTCCTGCCGATGAATTCAGCGTCAGAGTGCGCGAGTCGCGATACTCGGCCGACAGACGCAGGTCATTCTTCAGCGTCACGGTCACACCGACAAGCGGAGCAAACTTCTCGGTGATCACCACCGACGATATATTATACGGCGACGAAGGTATCGGACGCCCCGACAGCTCGTCGAGCGTAAACCCGAGATCCCCGTCCACACCCAGCCAGTTCAGATAACTCGAATAAGAGCCTACGGAATACGTGCACTGATACGCATGGTTTATCTGAAACGACTTGAACACATTGCGCAAATTGCCCAGATTCAGCAGCCCGTCATACGTGACCCTCCAGTTCGGCAATGCCGCGGCAAACGAAGGGAACGGACTCAGATACTGGCGGGCAGGGTCATTGCCGGAATAAGCGGCGACAAACGCCGGAATCAGCACATCCGACGACGTGGCGCTCACTCCGCCCACCTCCGGGTTGAACGGCTGGCCGGCCTGCGGAAGTCCCTCCATAAAGCCGCCGGTCGGATATCTCTGTCCGTCATACTGGCCCTGCACACGAGCGGCCATAAGGGGGATATAGTCCAGAAAACGCTGGAACGTAGGATCATAATAACCGTTTTCCGCCTTCGACGAACGCAATGCCGTGGCCAGAGCCACATGGGTCTTGGTATACGATCCCGAAAGCGACGTAGGCATGTTGTCATACATGAACTGCACGCGGCTCGTGCGTGAATCCGTCCGGTTCGTGGTCAGCACTATCTTCAGTCCCTTCACAGGCTCCAGAGTCAGCTCCACGTTCAGCTCGGTCGAGCGGGTAAGATTAGCCGGAGAAGTCTGCCCGTCGTCACACAGGAGCCAACCGCGCTCCTTGGAGCGTGTTACAAAATCATCACCGACAAAACCGAAAGCGAAATCAAGCCCCGGCGCCATCGGACCGTATGCACGGCTCTGACCGAAAACGGCTCCGACATCAGGCCGGTAAAGGGGCAACGACATCGAGCGCGCCGTACGGAATCTCACCGAAGCCGAGCGCGGACTCAGCAGCAACCGCGTGGCATACGCCCCGGCTTCACTCCAGAAATTCTTTTTAGGCTCCTCTTTCACCTCCACGATCGTGAACTTTATGTTCTGCTCTCCGCGGTTCAGCACCTCCAGAGAATTGTCGTCGATCTTGCGCGTCTCCACCCTGAACGGCTGGCCGGCCGTGGTGGTGGCCGTCACCTTCACCTTAGGCACTTTCAGATTATGCTTGATCACCAGCGATGTGTCCTCGCGCAGCTTCAGCGTACGCTCGAACCGCTTCGGACGGTTGGCCCTCGACGACGCACTCTTCCTGCGCCCCGATCCGCCAAACCTCTGGTTGATCTTCTTGAAATACGGCACCTTATTGAACAGGCCCTCGAAATTCAGCCTGCCGTCGGCCGAAAGAGTGGCCTGATTGGCGATTGTGTTTCCCACCGACAGTCCGTCCACCGTGGCGCCGCGGTCCCAGCGGTAAGTGGCATTGTACGACGCCGACCCCGTGAGCCAGTCCATCGCAGGAATCTGATTGAACGGAGCCTTGTATGATCCGGTAAAAGTCTGGTTATAGCTCCATGGCGTGCCGAGATTGCGCAGCGAACTCAGCACAGTGTCCTTCCACTCCCTGTATCTGTCGGGAAACAGCTTGCGGTTCACCGCGCCCACCGTCTCCTCTATGCGCGCCGACGTGTTGGACGCGAACGTGAAATTCAGTGTCTTGGTGAAGTTCCAGCTTATGTTGAGCTGACGGTCCCACAGGAAATTCTTGCTCACCGACACCGGCAGCTGGAAATTTTCGTCGATCTCCGACCGCGTCTGCTGCTCGTAATAGTAGCGCGACATGGTGGTCAGGAACGTGATGTTCGACGGCAGATAGTTCAGCTCCCAGTCGGCCAAGAACTTGTTGCCCTTGCCCTTCTTGCCCTTCATCGACTTGGCGAAAGGCTTCACCCCGCGCTTGAACGGCGAATAGGCATACTGGAACGATCCGCGGTAATCGTCAGTGTTCTGATACTCCGTGGTCGGATCATTGAACCGTTGCTTGTTGAACGAGAAATTCAGAGTGAAATTGGCCGGATCCCACGGCATGGGGTTCTTGCTCTTCACATCAAACTTAAAGCCCGATATGCTGAAACTCTGTATGGTCGTCTGCTCCACGGCATACGCCCTGATCGAGTCGCGCTGCGTCTCGGTAACACAGGCATCCAGAGCGTCGCTCAGCTCCACGTCCTGATCCAGAGGATTATATTTAGGAGTGATGCGCTCCTTGCTCGTCGAGAAATATATCGGCGCGCGCAGCTTGGCCTTCTCCGGCAGAAAACGTCCCGCATCCACCTGCATGGCGAAATTTATCTGCTGATAGTCATCCATGCGGCGGTCGTTGAGACTCTGGTCCACGCCGCCGAATCCAGCCGTCTCCACATGCGCCCCGAGATTGAACGTGGCCACGTCGCTCATGTTCAGGATCATGTTGGCCTTGGCCGCCCAACCTCCCGACTCATTAAAATCGGTCACTTTCAGTTCGTTGACCCACACCACGCCGCTCTTCACGGTCGAAGCGTTATTGCGCACGCCTATGAGCATCACCCTTATGTCGCTGAGCGATGGATTGCCCATCACACTGATGGTGTTGGCCTCATTGTCGGGGTCGCGGCCCGTAAACCGGGTGTTGAAACCGATGCCTGACGCCCCTTCGTTCTGCTCGCGGTTGCGCTGGCGCTTCAGCTCCACCAGACGCTGCAGCAGGAAGTCAAACCGGTTCGACTCCGGCCACACCATGGCGCGCTGCGACGTCAGATCATTGTTGTAGCGTCCGGGAGGGGTCAGCGTCAGCGGTATCTCATACTCATAATAATTGTTCTTCACATCGGAGCCGAGGCGCAGAAACACCGACAGCTGACCGCTGCGCAGATCCGTCACGTCATCTATCAGCGACTCGGCGTGAACCCACATCTGCATGCGCTTGTAATTGCGCAGGTCATGCTGGGTATTGCGGTACACACCGCGTGCGTCACCGGCCTGAATTCCGGTCAGTTTCATCGACATGGACTGCTCGTTGAGCTGCACGGCCTGCGACTGTCCCGGATCCTGTATGCGCGTCACCCCGGGCGGCAACACATAGTTCACCGGCTCGCGCCCGGCATTCTCCTCGATATTCACCACCGAAAGGTCCAGTTCGCCCTCGGCGGGAGTGTCGGCACGGCTGTTGAGATTAAACTTATAGCCGCGCCACTCGCCGCGCACCAGTTCCAGCGTGGCAAAACGCAGGTGTGTCACCTTCTTGAACCCGGTCATGAACATACGCGCGAAACGCACCGCCGACAGGTCCGAGATCGAACCGACCTTCCTTTCATAGTCGGCCAGAGGAATCTTGAACTGATACCACTCCACCTCGGCGTCGCGGCCGTTGCGCAGATGCACTATGCTCACCTGCTTGTCCGTGATATAATTCTGGCCCACGACCAGATCCTCCGGGCGTATCGACACTTTATACTGGAAATAACGCTCATACTCGTTGAGCGTATTGTCCTGATTGATATCCTCGACATCGGGAGTGGAGCGCGACGACTGATACAGCGGATCCGGCGCATCCTCGGGCGACAGCGAGTTGCCCTCCACACCGTTGTAACGCTTGTAGCGCTCGAGCACACCCATGCGGCGCTCGTCGTAGTCATATCCGCGATAGAAATGATAATTGTCGCCTGCCGGATCACGCAGCGGCGAGAACTCATCCTGCTCCCAGGCGGCCAAAGTGGCTGGCGACACCTTCATCCGCAGTTTCTGCAGATAATCCTGATATGACGGAAACCCGAACTCGTCTTCATTGATCAGACCGTCCAGACCCACATCCTGCACCTTGCGCGAACCGCTGTTGTTGTCAAACGAATAAGTCAGCGAAGGCTGCGTCGACACCCTGCCCCACACCGTCTCCTGTATAAAGCGGTCGTCGCCATCGTAAGGTATGCCGTTCTCGTAACTCTTCATTCCGTCCTTGAGTATATCTTCGGAAATCTCGCCGAAGTTCAGATACAGATCTCCGCCCTCGTGGTTGGGATTGTCCGGATCCAGAAACGGATTCATCAGCCAGAACTGCACATACTCTATGTTGCTCTGCTCGAAATTGGTATTGTCAAGCTTGCGCATGATGCCGCCCCACCGGCGTTCCGGATTCAGCAGCGCGCCCTCCTGGTCTATATTATCGGCGTCGAGATTATACGGCCCGCGTTCCGTGGGATAAAACGACAAATTCAGAGTCTGCACAGTCGACGACTCACCGTAGGTGAGCTGACGGCCGGGGAAAATCTCCATCGACGTCACCTCACGCACATAAGGATTGCTCAACTGATCCACATCGCTCTTGATATACGACGGACACAGCGAAGAATTGCGCTCTGTGAAAAGCCTGTCGATATAATACCAGTTAAGCAGCGCCCGATTCTTTCCATAATCCACATTATTGCTCAGCGCGGCTTCCGGGAAAAGAGCCGTGGGCGAATTGTCATAAGGAGTCGACGCAAGCTGCCATGCGTAGGGCGAGCGCAGGTCTATGCCCGTCTGTGTCGCCTCGAAATCGTCCACATAGCTCGATCCCTTGCTTGATCCCGACTTGTTGCTGTGGGGCACGATCTGGGCGAATTCTCCGGTGATGCTGAACTTCGACGGAGCGGTGGCATTGACCGTGGGAATCCAGTTCAAGGCATTGGTGAGCCACTGGAACTCCGTGTTGTAGCTGAAATTCATGCCCCACATGGTGTTGTTGATCACCTCATCGCCGATATTCACCTTCTCGGTCAAAGCCTTCTCGGAAAAATGCAGCAAAGTGGCTCCGACATTAAAATTACGGTTGAACTGATAGTTCAGGTCCAGTCCCAGCAGAGTCTTCCGCTGGGTGGAGTAAAGGCTCTGGTTCTCCAGAGTCACGCTTATGCTCTGGCCCGAATCTATGATGCTCTGGTTGGTGATGGTGACTATACCCATGGAATAGTCCACGGTATAATCGGAATTCTCCGTAAGGGTCACGCCGCCGGCGGTCACTATCACCGAGCCGCGCGGCACATTCATGGCATTGAGCCGTATCTGCGACCCGCCCGATGCCTGATATGACCCGACGAGCATAAACTTGTTCTTGTCGGCAAACTGCTGCGCCACAACCAGAGTCGAGTCATACAGCTCCTTGTACACATAGCGCTCGGCCAGAGCCGGATTGCCTATCGCCGTCTCCAGATGGGCGCCGAAAGGCTCAGCCACAGGAAAAATGATCTTGCCGGTGGAAGAAACTATCGTATATCCCTCGATGTAGTCGAACATGCCGTCGGGATTTCCCTCCTGATTAGAGTCGAGACGGTCCAGATTCATAGCCTGCAGCAGCGTCTTGTTGCTCAGTCCCGGCACCGGAAGATAATTGATAGCCGTACCGGTAGTGTCGCTCAGGTACTTGATCTGCATTTTGAAATTGGTCGACTGCACCTGATAGGCCCCGACGGAATAGACGTTTTTCATCATCAGGCGCCACATGGGCAGACGCGGTGCCTGCGTGGTGCTCTTCAGCATCTTCACATACAGGTTGTCGTTGGTGGTGGTGATGTCGTCCGAAAACTCGCCGACCTTATAGACCTGACCGTTGTAAGTGTACTCGTAGGCCACGGCGAGCACCTCGTCGGCACGCAGCTCCGCGCGCAGCGATATATAGCCCAGCGTGGAATTGAGCGTATACTCCGACGGTGTCAGCAGTCTCGCGCTCTCCACCTTCTCATAGTCGCGGCCCCCCTCGAAACCGTAGACAGCCAACGGCTCCAGCGCCTGGGTAACGGTCGAGATCGACCGCGCCCCGGGATACTCGTCCTTGATGGTCGACAGCAGATTGTTCGACGCATTGGCAGGATTCGGCAACGACGGATTCGGCGCCCAGAAATCATTGGCCATATATTTGTTCTCGCCAAGGTCCATGAAAGCCACCAGATTGCGCGACTCATTGTAATTATTGCTCTTGTTGGTGATCCACACCTGCACCCGCGTGATGCTCACACCCGAAGTCACATGCGGCAGACGGGATGCGAACCTGTCATAATTCTCGCGAAAAAAGTGAGCCAGAAAAAAATGTCGGTTCTGATCATAGGCATCGGCGTTCACCGAAAAGTCCGTGGACTGCGACCCGCCCTTGGAATTCACCGTACGCGACTCCGAATTCTGCTGCGACACAAGGGCCGTGGCCGTCAGCTTGCCGAACTGGAGTTTGGTCTTGAAGCCGAAAAGCGACGTGGCGCCGCGTATCAGCGACGATCCGGTGGTCATGGACACGTTGCCGGCTTCCACCAACTTCACTATATCGTCCTCCTTGCCCTCGTACGCAAGCTTCAGATTCTGAGAGTCGAAATCAAACGTGGCGTCGGTGTTATAGCTCATGTTGAATTTAAGCCTGTCGCCCACCGACGCGCTTATAGTAGCCTGTATCTTCTGGTCGAAATCAAAATACGTCTTCCGGCGCGCATTCAGAGCCAGAGCCGGATTGTCGGTCTTGTTGCTCTTCACGCCCATCGACAGCTGCACCGAACCCTGTGTCTTCAACTGCACGCCGCCCGGACCGAAAATCTTCTCCAGCGGTCCGAGCGCAAAATTCATGTCGAAAATATTAAACGGCTCCTTGGTCTTGTCATCGGCAAGCAGATCGGCATTGCGCTTGCGGTAATAAGCTTCCATCGACCGGCGCAGCTGCCAGTCCTCATACTGCGCTCTGGTCAGCATGAACGGAGTCACCAGATCGGTTTCGCCAAGCCGCGTGTGAATGATATAATTGCCCGTGACCGGATCATACTCGGCCACAGTGGTGATGTTCGACGGATTCGACAGGTCTGCCGCAAACTCCTCCTCCATAAGTCCCTGATAATCCACAGGCACCGTTGGCTGCACCGGAAACCGTGTGGCCGACGAGTCGCGCACCGCTGGCATCGGCATCGGCGAGGGGGGCGGCGACAGCTTCGACGACACATTCTGTGCCTGCACACGCGAAAAATCCCCTGAACACATACCCAGAATGCAGAGGAACAGAAGAAATGTGATATATATACGGTGTGTGACCAGGCGTCTCATTTCAGATATCTGAATAACTAACGCTCCCTCATTGCCATTTATTTTATCCGCTCGTACAGGTTGTGGCAAAAAAAATCGGCGGACGAGATACGAAGTCACGCCCGCCGACATTAATTTCACATCATTTCTCGAACATATATCGTATTTTTCCGCAGATACCGCGGGGATTCTCCTTTATGTGGACAAAGGTGGAATAGTCGGTCTTTCTGATAAATATGATCGAATTGGGCAACACCACCGCCACCGTCTCGTCAAAATCCACCACACAGTGTATACGCCCAAGCTCAATCCGCTTGAACGGAGAATAATCCTCCATATTGGTAAACACAAGCATGTCTCCATCCAGCTCCACCGCGTCGGTATCGAGGGCATATTCGATCAAAAGCGACAGGTTACGGTCTTCAAGATTCTTGGGACAACGACGGTACTTCTTGTATAGCTCTGCGATGGTCTGTTTGGTAATCATTGCGTTTTATTTTATATAAATTTGGATCGGTATTGAATTCTTTTCGGTTGGTAAACGCAAAGGCTTGCGAATAGGTTTGAATTGTAACAGGATTGTTTTTTCTTTTTGACATAAATGTTGCAACTTTGCACTCAAAACCGAAATTCAAGCTCCCGGCAACCCAACATTCACGCTACCGGAAGCGTTAAATTAAGAAAAAAGGAACTGCCGTGAAACCGAAAGAAGATTCATCATCCGAAAGCATATTCACCACTCTGCGGGAACTGCCGCTGCTCAAAGGTGTGAGCCAGGCCAGACTGCAGGAAGTGGTAGGCAACACACGCTTCCATTTCCTGAAATATGCCCCCGGAGAAACAATAGCCGAAGCCGACGAACCGTGCACACACATCAAATTCGTGGTGAGCGGCAGCGTCAGGCTGTCAGTGGCCAACGCATCCGGCCGCTTCTCGGTCGACCAGACCCTGACAGCGCCACAGGTGCTCGCGCCCGACTACCTTTTTGGACGCTCACCGCGCTATCCCGGCTCCATCGTGGCCATAGACCGTGTCGGCATAATGCAGATAGCCAAGGAAGACTACCGCCAGATGCTCTCGTCCGATCCTGTTTTCCTGTTCAACTTCCTCAACACCGTCAGCACCAACGCTCAGAAAGGGCTTCACGGCATTCTCGCCGTGGCCACCGGATCACTTGAAGAGCGTATAGCCTTCTGGATCATATCCATGACCCAGCCCGGCAGCACCGACATAGTTCTGCGATGCCAGCACCGCGACCTCTACGCCCTGTTCGGCGTGAGCCGCCACTCCTACTTCACCACGCTGGATTCCATGAAAGCCGGCGGAATCATCGACTACGACTCTTCCCGCGAGATCCGCATACTCTCCCGACCCGAACTGCTGCGGATACTCCTGCGATAAACTTCAGCGGCCCATCCCGCTCCCCACGTTTCTTCTCTTCCTCACCCTTCAACCTATTTATCAGTCACTGCATTGGACACAAATACCCAGCCCGTATCTCCGGCTCCGAAGCCACGGCGCCGCAAAAAACTGCCGCGTCCCCTGAAATGGACTGCCATCGCCCTCGCCGGCGTGATGGCCCTGATAATGTGCGCCGTCACCGCGCTCTACATTCCCGGCGTGCTCAACACCGTGGCATCACGTGTGCTCCCGCAGATCGAAAAAGCTTCCGGACTGCGCATACAGGTTGCCGACATCAGACTGAAATTCCCGCTGCGGCTCAGCCTTCACGACGCCATAGTCATCGACACCGCCACAGCCGACACAATGATCACCGCCGCACAGGCCGACGCATCGGTAGCCGTGCTGCCTCTGATCACCGGAGCCATCGAGATAAACTCGGCCGACGTACGCCACGCCTACTACCGCATGGGCGGACCTGACTCCTTATATATATCGGCCCGGATCGACACTGTCTCAGCCGGACCGGCATCCCTAAGGCTCGGCCAAGGGATCATCGACGTGAACCGCGCCGCAGTGGCCGGCGCAAACGTGCGCCTGATCATGGGCGATTCGGCCACAGCCGAAAAGACCGACACCGTACCCCCCTCGCCCCTCACCGTCAGACTCGGCAAAGTGACCCTCGACCGCATCAACTACTCAATGCGCATGTCACATCCTGCCGATTCTGCCGCAACCGACACCGTGCCGGCCGACACCATAGCCGCAGGAATCAAACATGCCGCACTCTCGCACGGGCAGATCCGTATCCTTCCGTCCACACTCACCATCGACGCACAGTCGGTGACTCTCGATGCCGACCACGGTCTCTACGGCAAATGCGGAGCCGAACCCATGCCCGGACTGGACATGAACTGGCTGGAGATCACAGGCACCCACATCAGGGTCGACTCGTTCAGCATGAACGGCACCGACATGCGAGTCCCTGTCAGCAGGCTCCACACCCGCGAACGGTGCGGACTCACGCTTGACGCCACCGGCACCTTCGCCATGGACTCCACGTCCATCAGGGCACAGGACTTCCGGTTCCTCACCCCTCGGTCATCCATACTTCTCGACGCTGTCATGGGCACCGACACCGTTCCGGCCGCCGCGCCGCTGAGCGCATCGCTCAAAGCCAGCATAGACATGAACGACATCACACTCGCCATGCCGCTGACCATGCCGGTCACATCGGCCCTGCCCGCCGGAGTGCCCTTGCGAATAAAAGCAGACGTAACCGGCACTATGGCCGGAGTAACGGTCGACACTCTCAGAGCATCAATGCAACGTATCTTCGCCATAACCGCATCCGGCTATGCCCGCGATTTCACCACCCCCGACGACATGGTGGCCGAGATCACCCTCGACGGCTCCCTGACCAATCCCGGGCCATTGCAGAAAATGGTCAAAGGCATCACACTGCCGCCCATCTCGCTAAAAGGCAAAGCCAAGGCAAACCGCGGCAAATACACCGCCGACATCAAAGGACGCACCGGCTCCGGACGCCTGGCTCTCGACGGCACATACTCCGGCACCGCACCCGACTATACAGCCAAAGTACGGCTCGACTCTTTTCCTGTGTCCGCATTCATGCCTGATCTCGGCATAGGCACCGTCACCGCCGCCCTCGAAGCCCGCGGCCACGGGTTCAACCCCATGTCACGTGCCACCCGCATCGACGCCCACGCCCGCATACACCGCCTGACCTACCGGCGCTCGCCCGTCACAGGCGTGACCCTCGACGCCAGTCTCGGCAACGGCAACCTAACCGCCGCCCTGCACTCCGACGCACCGGCGGCCGACCTCGACATGAACCTCACCGCCGGACTCGCACCCGCCCTCTCCTCCTGGGATCTCAACGCACAGATACGCCACCTCAACCTGCGCGCGCTCGGACTCACCGACTCCGTGATGAACGGATCGCTCTCCATAGTCTCCACCGGATGGATAGCGCCGCGCGCCGACTCCATCGGAGCCACGGCCGCCCTTACCGGCATAAACTGGAACCAAGGCAGTATAAACCTGCGCACAGACTCTGTCCGAGCATGTCTACGCGGCACTCCGGCCCACACCGCCGCCAGACTGAAAAACCTGTCGCTCGACGCAGCGCTCTCAGCCGACACATCATTCACCGCACTGTTCGAAAGCCTGTCGGCCGTATCGGCCACGGCATCATCCCAGATCGCCGCACGATCCATCCACGCCGACACGCTCCACTCCATCCTGCCCCCTCTGTCACTCACTGTCAGCGCCGGCCCCGACAACCTCGCGGCAGACTTCCTCCGCTCCTCGGGCATCAGCTACCGCTCTTTCAGCATGCATGCGGCCAACGACACCTCCCTGCACACCGGAGCCAGACTGCTCGGCCTGACCAAAGGCGAGACCCTGCGCATAGACACTGTCAACCTCGACCTCCGGCAGCAGTCCGACGCCCTGATCATGGCCGCCGACATAGGCAACCGTCCCGGCACATTCGACAACTTCGCCCGGGTGGGCATGCGAGCCGGCATGAAAGGCAACCGGCTGAAAGCCTACATCCGCCAGCAGAACATCCTCGGCCAGACCGGCTATTCCATCGGTTTCACATCCGAGATCACCGACTCGCTGATCAACGTGAGTCTCGAGCCGCTCGACCCGGTGATAGCATACAAAAACTGGACCATCAACGAAGGCAACTACATCAGCTTCAACCCCGGCACATTCCACATCGACGCCAATCTCGACGCATCGGGCGACGCAAGCCGCGTACAGCTCTTCACCTCCCACAACCACCACATTGACTCCGACGGCCACCCGGCCACGGCCAACAACGACCTGACCATGCGCATCACCGATGTGAAACTACAGGACTGGCTATCGATCAATCCGTTCGCACCTCCGGTAGCAGGCACCGTGAGCGCCGATCTGAACCTCGTCTACGACAGCTCATCGCTCAACGGCACCGGCAACGTCAACCTCAGCCGTCTCACCTACGGCAAAGAACCCGTGGGCGACTTCGATCTCGCTCTCGACGTCAGCACCAACCGCTCCGGAGTCATCAACGCCGAAGTGGCCCTGATGGTCGACTCCATAAAGACCATCACTGCCGTCGGAGCACTCAACGACAGCACCAAGGCATCGCCCTTCCTGCTCGACTTCACCATGATAAAAATGCCTTTGAAAATAGCCAACCCGTTCCTTCCTAAGGACATGGCCCGTCTCTCCGGCACTCTCAACGGCGCCATGGAAATCACCGGCAACCTCGCCAATCCGGTGTTCAACGGCTATCTTGACTTCGACGAAGCGTCCGTACGCGTCGACATGATCGGATCATCGTTCCGCTTCAGCGAAGAAAAAATACCCGTCGACAGCAACGTGGTCAGATTCGACGCATTCACCATCGCCGGATCCAATGACCATCCGCTGAACATCGACGGCACAGTCGACATGCGCAGCATCTCCTCCCCGGCCATCAATCTGGCCATGTCGGCCCGCGACATGCAGGTCATCGACTCCAAAAAACGTAAAAATGTCGACGTCTACGGCAAAGCCTACATAGACCTCGACGCCACCGTGAAAGGCAACCTCAACTTCCTGGCGGTCGACGCCGACGTGGCCCTGCTGCCCCGCACCGACGTCACCTACATCGTTTCGTCGGCCGAATCACGCATCGGACTGCAGAACACCTCCGACATGGTGCGCTTCGTCAACTTCGCCGACTCGGCCGCCGTGGCCATGGCCGACTCCGTCAAAGAAAAACCGTCAATGGCGCTGATGATCGATGCAAGTCTCGACGTACGCCAAGGCTCCACCATCACCGCCGACCTGTCCACTGACGGACAGAACCGGGTGCAGATCCAAGGCGACGGAATCCTCTCCTACACCCAGACCCCGGTGAGCGCCGACGGACGCCTGACCGGACGGTTCACCATCAACAACGGCTTCGTACGCTACTCGCTCCCCGTCATCTCCGAAAAGCACTTTGACTTCGTGCCGGGAAGCTATGTGTCCTTCAACGGGCCCATGCTCAATCCCGTGCTCTCGGTCAAAGCCGTCGACCAGGTCAGGGCAAACGTCACCCGCCAGGGCGAAAACTCCCGCCTTGTCAACTTCGACATCACTCTGAGCGTCTCCGGCACACTCGAACAGATGAACGTGGCCTTCGACCTCTCGACAAACGACGACATAACCGTGCAGAACGAACTCCGGTCCATGAGCGCCGAACAGCGGGCCAACCAGGCCATGAACCTCATGCTCTACAACGTATATTCCGGCCCCGGCACATCGGCCAGCGCCAACCTCTCGGGCAATCCCCTCTACTCCTTCCTCACCTCCCAACTCAACACCTGGGCTGCAAACACCATCAAAGGCGTCGACGTGAGCTTCGGACTCGACCAGTACGACAGCACCCGCAACGGCACCACCACCCAGACCACGAGCTATAGCTACAAGGTCAGCAAATCCCTGTTCAACAACCGGTTCAAGATCGTAGTGGGCGGCAACTACTCCACCGACGCCAATCCCGACGAAAACCTGAGTCAGAACCTCATATCCGACGTATCCTTCGAATACCTCCTCAACGAATCCGGTTCGATGTACGTCAGACTGTTCCGCCACACCGGATTCGAAAGCATCCTCGAAGGCGAAGTCACACAGACCGGCGTGGGCTTCGTGCTCAAACGCAAGCTCCGCCGTCTCTCCGACATATTCCGGTTCCGCCAGCCGCAACCCTTTGTCAAACCCAAAACCCCGTCAGCCGACAACAAATGACACGGTCAACAAACAATACCCCTCCCCTGCTTCTTCTGTGGTGTATGCTCGCCGCAGCAGCCCTGACGCTCATGCCCGCATGCTCCACCACAGCCCGCATAGCCGACGACGAACAGCTCTACAACGGCATCAAGAAACTCGAGCTTAACCCGCAACCCGGACAAAAACTGCCCGAAGGACTCAAATCTGAAATCTCGGAAGCGGTGACCGTGAAGCCAAACAACCCGTACCCGTTCACCAACATACGCTCCTTCTGGCCATTCGGACTATGGGTCTACAATCACTTCCCCAACCCGCCCAAAGGCTTTAAACACTGGTTCTACGAAAAATTCGCGGCCGAACCGGTGCTCATATCCGACGTCCGCCCCGACCTTCGCACACGCATGATCGACGAGATCATGGACAACAACGGCTACTTCCGCTCCACCGTCGACTACGAGCTTGTGCCCAAGAAATCCAACCCCAAGATCGCCGCTGTGAAATATCGCGTCAACGCCGGACCGACCTACCGCATCAACTCCGTAGAACTTCTCCCCGACACCTGCCACCTCAACCACATCATCGACTCCGTGGCATCGCGCACACGCTACCTGCACCCCGGCGTCAGATTCAGCATCGACTCCCTCTCGTCCGTCCGTCGGCAGATATCCGACGCCGTGCGCAACCGCGGATACTACTTCTTCAAACCTGACTACATCGAATATCTCGCCGACAGCATAGCCACGCCCGGATCCATAGCCCTGCGCCTGAACATCGTGGCCGGAACGCCGGAATTCCTGCTGCGCCGCTACTACGTCGGCTCGGTCACAACCCGCATATTCCGCAACGACGGCGGCGGCACACCCGACACCACCGCCACTCGCCGCGGCACCCTCATCCAGATGATGCCGAGCCGGTTCCGCAAGGCCCTTGTGGACGAATGCGTGCTCCTGCGCTCCGGACGCCCCATATCGCAGCGCGCCATCAACAACACCCAGACACGATTTGCCCGGCTCGGCATATTCAACGACATCGGCATCAACGTAGTCCCCGACACCGCAGGCCGGACTCCCGACCGGCTCAACGTAGAGATAGGATGCACCTTCGACACTCCTCTGGAAGCCCGCATCGAAGCCAACGTGTCATCCAAATCAAACAGCTACCTCGGACCGGGTGTGACCCTCGGACTCACAAACCGCAACATATTCGGCGGCGGCGAACAGCTATCCGTCACCCTCACAGGCAGCTACGAATGGCAGACCGGACGCGGCAGTTCCTCCGTGTTCAATTCCTACGAAGTCGGGCTACAGGGATCACTCGCCATACCCCGCCTGATCGCCCCACGGTTCATCCCCCGTTCCCGCCGCGAGCTAAACTGGACTCGAGTAAGCCTTAGCGCAGACCTGCTCAACCGTCCCCACTACTTCCGCATGGCCCAGTTCAACGCCTCCTACGGCTACGACTGGCAGTCGTCGCGCTACTCCACCAACACCCTCACCCTCTTCAAGCTCACCTACACCAAACTCCTCAACACCACCAACGCATTCGACTCGATAATGGCCGAGAACAACGCCATTGCCCTCAGCTTCCAGAGCCAGTTCATGCCGCAGATGATGTACACCTACACCTACGACCGGCTTCTCAACAGCCGCAACTCGCTCAACTGGACCGTATCCGTACAGGAATCCGGCAACATATTCTGCGGCATCTGGCGCGCCTGCGGCGTCAAAGGGCAGAAAGAACTCTTCGGCATACCCATCTCACAATTCATAAAAGGATCAGCACAGATCGTCTACGGCCATCGCATAGGCCACGGAGCCAACTGGCTCATGAGCCGCGTGGCCATCGGAGCCGCCCACGCCTACGGCAACTCCGCCCAGGTCCCCTACAGCGAACAGTTCTGGGTAGGAGGAGCCAACTCCGTCAGAGCCTTCACCGTACGTTCCATAGGCCCCGGCAGCTACCGCGCGCCCAAAACCGCCCGCGGCGACTACTTCGACCAGACCGGCACATTCAAATTCGAAGCCAACGTGGAATTCCGCTTCCCAATCGCCGGACCGCTCCACGGTGCCGTATTCGTCGATGCGGGCAACGTGTGGCTGCTCAAGGACGATGCCGACCGCCCCGGCGGCAAGCTCCGCGCCTCCACCTTCCTGCGCGACCTCGCCCTCGGCACCGGCGTCGGGCTCCGTTTCGACCTCGGCATGATGGTCATACGCGGCGACCTCGGCATAGGCATCCACGCCCCCTACGACACCGGCCGACGCGGCTACTACAACATGACCTCCTTCGGCCGCTCCCTCGCCTTCCACCTCGCCATCGGCTACCCCTTCTGACCCCTCTTTCCTCTTCCATCCGGGAGATCGTTTTTATCCTGTCGTAAAAAAATCGTATCTTTGCAATCTGTGCATAAAAATACGAACAGACAGACTTTCTTAGGATAAAAACAAATGGCCAAGATCATATCCCCGACCCTTCCGCTGGACAACGGCAGACTTTTGGCAGCGGCGCTATATCAAGCTGACTGCCTGGAAGCCATGCGTAAGATTCCCTCCGGTAGTGTCGACCTGATATTAACCGATCCGCCTTATAATTTAGGTATTTTCATGCGACAAAGAGGCACCAACCTCAATAAGATGCGTGAAAATCATTTTGCCTATTCCGGCTGGGACAATCTTGAATTCGACAGGTGGAAAGAAGTCATGGACGAATTTCTTTCAGAATGCCACCGCGTGCTTAAACGACGTGGCGCACTGCTCATATTCATGTCTGTAATCAAAGTAGAGACCATTATCAATCTGGCCGTTTCCCATAAATTTTATTATAAGACCGTCGGCACATGGCATAAACAAAATCCTATGCCGCGCAACATGAACCTGCACTTCCTGAACTCCACGGAAAGCTGGCTGTATTTTATCAACAACGGCACTACAGGCACCTTCAACAATGAAGGCAAGCCGATCCATGATTTTATAGAGACAGCAACCATATCCCAGTCTGAACGCCGCCATGGAAAGCATCCCACACAGAAGCCTCTTAAAGTTATGCAGCATTTCATAAATTTGCTTAGCAACAAAGGGGATGTCGTGTTAGATCCGTTCATGGGCAGCGGCACCACCGGAGTTGCAGCAATAGAAGCTGACCGTAAATTCATCGGTATCGAGATTTCACCGAGCTATTTTTCCATCGCCTTAAAAAGGATAAGCTCATGAAAGTCGCCGATTTATTCTGCGGAGTCGGAGGTCTGTCACAAGGATTTGTATGGGCCGGATGTAAAATAGCGCTGGGCATCGAGCATGATCCGGAAATAGCGCTGTCATATAAAAAGAATCATCCTGACACCGACGTCTATGTCAACGACATACGCAACCTTGATTTCAAAGAAATCCATCAGAAGCATCCGATCATCGACATTGTCATCGGCGGACCTCCATGTCAGGGCTTTTCACAGAAAGGCAAACGCCTTAATCTGGAAGATCCACGCAATTTTCTCTTCCAATCATTCGTTGACTTCGTCGCGGAGTTCTCGCCAAAATATTTTGTATTGGAGAACGTTCCGGAAATCATCACCACATCAGGTGGTTTTTTCTGTAACGAAATAATATCCGCGTTTAAACAGATCGGCTATTCTGTCAGATACGGTGTATTGAATGCCGCCGATTTCGGAGTTCCACAGGACAGACGCCGCGCCGTCTTCATAGGCAAGCGTGGAGATCAGTATATAGAATTGCCGCGTCCTTGCGGCCAACGCAGCACCATCAAAGACGCGATATACGACCTGCCGTTCATCGAATCCGGCTGCGGATCAGAAATCAGCGGTTATGAAACACCTGCCACATCTCCATTGCAACAGTTCCTCCGGGCTGACTCAACCATACTTTACAACCACGTCGCTACCCGTCACTCCAAAATAGCGCTTGAACGTCTGGCTTTGATACCCATAGGTGGCGGCCGTGAAGCATTGCCGCCGGAACACCGAACAAAATCCATCTACAGCGGCACTTGGTGTCGGCTTCTGGAAAACGGCCTGGCATCTACGATCACCACCCGTTTTGACACCCCGTCATCCGGACGGTTTACACATCCCGTCCTCAACCGGTGCCTTACGGTCCGCGAAGCCGCCCGCATCCAGACATTTCCCGATTCATTCCGATTCTACGGATCCAAGACATGCCAGATGAAACAGGTAGGCAACGCCGTGCCTCCGCTACTGTCTCTTGCAATCGCAACCCAGATCACTAACAACGAAAATCTATGACTCTCCCTGTACAATTCAAAAACCGAAAAGCCCTTAATCCGCGTCTCGGAATCAAGTCTTCCTTCTCCGGAATCAGAAATGCCGTTGCATTACTGTATCTCATCTTCAATGCCGAACGGCATCAAGGCCGTCGCACATCAACCATATACAGCGAGGACAACGGTTCTGGCGGCATTATGCTCAAAAAAGAGCTACTTGACAGCATCCAGACCTATTTAGAAGACAGCCGTGTCTCATCACTCATAGAATCATCCTCGCTGCTCACAAGCCAACTCGAGCACATCCAAGTATTTGCAGAACTGCTTTTGGCATTGGGACGCGTATCTTTCGTGTCAGACACAGGCAGTTCCGCCGAACGCACCGGAGGCAAACGTCTCCCCAAACAAATACAGTTTGCCACAAACATTATCATACTTGACAATCTGCTGTCATCCTTCCCTGAACAGGAAGTAAAATCATTTTTAATCACATGGCTTCAAAACCAAGTATCAGCAAACACCGTTCTTGAATCCAAAGTCTGCGAACTGCTGACCATATTTACAGAAAGATGTATATTAAAATATAGGTTCAAGGCACAAAACGACCTGTTGTTTCAGCCGGAAGGAATATATCTTGCTCTTGCAGACAGCCCATACGGCTCTGTTTCCGAATCAGATGCCGAACGAGTAGGCACGTATCGTATCTTCAAAAATTTCATATCCGAAGGTCTGCACAGTATCTTGTCATTCTCGTCCGGCACAATCCGGATAAAAAGCCAGGCAACAGACCGATTCAATGAATACTATCCGATGGTGTCCACGACTCTTGACCTGACCGAATCACGCAATCTGATCGATGACACAATTGAGAATTCATTGTTTGATCATGAAATTGACACCAACGAAGACGTTGAAGACATCAGCAACCCAAAAACGACTCCAGAACCACAGATTTCATCATACCTTCCCGGAATGCAACTTATTCTCTTCGGAGCACCGGGAACAGGCAAATCAAATAAACTCAGACATGGGCTGAACATAAACGACGGAGATTTTCTGCGCACGACTTTCCATCCCGACACCGACTACGCATCTTTCGTCGGGTGCTACAAACCCCGCAAAGACGAGACCACAGGGTCGCTCACATACGATTTTACCGGACAAGTCTTTATAAAAGCATACGTAGCGGCATGGAAACTGATGGATGCCGCCATCTCAGACAACCTTGAGCCAAAACAGTTCACACTGGTGATCGAAGAAATAAACCGTGGCAACTGTTCGCAGATTTTCGGAGACCTGTTTCAACTGCTCGACCGCAATGAAAACGGATATTCCGACTATGGAATATCGCCGGATGCGGATCTGCAGTCATACCTGAACAAAGAATTGTCCGGTTGCCGGAATATCCCCGAAAAAATACAGACCGGCCATGAAATGATATTGCCCCCCAATCTCACTATGGTGGTGACCATGAACACATCCGACCAATCCCTGTTTCCCATAGATTCTGCCTTCAAACGTCGCTGGGAATGGGAATATCTGCCCATCAAAGACGAAGGAAAAGACCACACCGTAAGAGTCGGTGACTACACATTCAAATGGTGGCCGTTCATAGAAACCGTCAACCACGACATTCAGGACCGCACAAACAGCGAAGACAAGAAACTGGGCTATTGGTTTACGGTGCCGCGCCGTGGGACTGAAATAGATGAAAAACTCTTTGTGTCAAAAGTCATTTTCTATCTCTGGAACGACATATACAAAGACTTTTTAGAAGAAGATACCATATTCTCTCTACCCGACCCCGGCTCCTCAGACAACGGCAAGCCATCATTCACCCAATTCTTCAAAAACGATGCCATTGACTCGGCAAAAGTGATTGCCTTTGTCAGAAAAGTATTCGGATCAAAAGCGGATGCCCTGATCACCGGGCCCAAACCGGCCGCAGAATAAAGCCGCCTGCATTATCCTGCAAACGCCGATGAAGATACTTATTGAAGAATTTCCCTACCCCGCTGACACAATCCGGCCATATATTGCCGGATTGGACCCGTTGACGCGCGATAAAAAGACTATCAGAATCAACTACGTTGGCTACTGCTACAATCATACGGTCAAAGACTGTGTTTTCTTCCTTCCGAAAGTCGTCCTAAACGGCGGGAGCGAAGGCTATAGCTACAATTCGGTCTTCAATAACATAAACCCGTTAGACATCATAGACCTCGAGCATGCGCTCAAAAACCGGATACTGACAGCCGAGCAATACAATTTCATCTACGGATTATCTGTATGGATATACCGGGCGATCAATGTATATCGCAAAAATAACGCAGACGACAATATCACGCGAAGCTGTGAATATTCGCTCATGAACGGGACCACAGCAAATACAAGCTGCACTTTTCTTGACATTATTCTTTCCATCATAGATTTTAATGCGCAGAATCAAAACTTTTTCATGTTCACAATGAAAAACATGCACTGCGGCAATTCTAAAATCAACTGGCGGAAAACCGTCAGCTCACAGGTTCCCATTTTGACCGGCTATCAGAAATCCGTTATCTATATGGATACTGTAAGCAGAAAGAAAATCAGGAATTTCGACGAGGAGCTACTGATAATATTTTTCTCTATCCTAAATCATCTGAATAAAACATATGGCTTTCATGCTCCGATCAACTTCAATTATGACCTGATCACCGGGACTGAGTACGACAGATATGAAAAAGGATATGGCAAAATCCGGCTGCAACAGATCAAGCACAGATACTTCAACGATAAAGCTCTAAAAATATGGAATCTATGCCATAGCTACTTCACCCGTACCAACTCGATAAATTCATCCAGAAGAATCAGCGACTATCTCCTTGTCAAGGACTTCAACATAGTTTTTGAAAACATCATAGACCACCTGATAGGCGATCACAATCTTGACAAAGGATTGCAAAGGCAATATGACGGGAAAATTGTCGATCATATCTATTCCTACCCTTCGCTCGTATCGCCCGACAATATTTATTACATCGGAGACAGCAAATACTATAAAGCCGGCAACTCTCTCGGCAAAAAATCAGTATTCAAACAGTTCACCTATGCCCGCAACGTCATTCAATACAATCTGGATATCCTCTATAAAAACAGCGATTCGCTAACCTCCGGAGAATCCGCCATCCCGTTCCTGCCCTATCGCGACAGTATCACCGAAGGATACAACATCACGCCTAACTTCTTCATCAGCGCTGATTTGCCACGTGACTACAGCTATAAATCAGACCGACTGACCAAGCGGTCATCGACACACCGCACATTCCAATTCCCCAACCGGCTGTTTGACCGCGACACAATGTGGCTCACACATTACAACGTAAATTTCCTGTACATTCTGTCGCTGTATGCCGTCAACAGCAGATCCGAGATACTGAAATTCCGGGAACAGGCACGAAAGACACTCCGGGACGGGATAATCGACCTGTACAATGACAAATATGACTTCTATCAGCCTGACATCCACTCGCATGAGGAATTCAAAAATTTTGCCGACAAGCACTTTAGGCTACTTATCGGCAAAATGTTCTCTTTCAACAATATTTTTCTGATAGCACTCGAAAAAGGACTGCTGGAATCCGACGTAATAAAAACGATAATAGAATCCGAGATACGGTTATCCAGATATACCCTTCAGTGAGCCGGGAGACGGCGGGAGATGAGGTAGTCGGCGGAATATTTGCCGGGGCCGGCAATCCACATGATGATGAAGACGCAGAGGAAGGTAAAAGCGAGTTCTTTCACGGCAAAGGTATCGCCGGCGTGAATCACGAACAGGGCAGTAGCCATGGTAAACATCATGGGTATGAGTGCCAGACGGTAGAGCAGACCGAGAATAAAGCCGACCGAGCATACCACTTCGCCGAATATGGCAAGCGACAGCGACATTTCCCGTCCCACGCCAAGGGGATCTGGGAAAACGGCCGACAGGTTGTCGAAATCCATTATCTTGCCTATGCCGTGCGACATAAGCAGCACTCCAAAGAGCACTCTGAATGACAGAAGCAGCCACGACAAACGGGCGGCGTTTCCTCCGGAATAAGCCGGAAAAAGCAATCGAATAGCAGTGTTCATTGTATTTAAGCAGTTAAATTATGCTGTAATTATGTTAATACATCATAAGAACGGCAGAACACTGCATAAAGTTTAGCCGCGCGGCGGGCGCGCTCCGGTCAGCGAATGCCGTCGCGCTCCAGCAGGGCGTCGATCGTTGCGTCGCGGCCTCGGAAGCGGCGGTAGAGACGGGCCGGGTGTTCGGTGCCACCGCGTGCAAGGATACACTCCCTGAAGGCTCGGGCTGCGTCGCTGTCGAATATGCCGCGCTCGCGGAAGAGGGCGAAGGCGTCGGCATCGAGCACTTCGGCCCATTTATAGCTGTAGTATCCCGCGGCATATCCGCCGGAGAATATGTGGCCGAACTGCGGCGACACGAGCGATCCGTCCATCTGACCGAATGGGCTTACTTCAGCCACAGCCCTGCGCTCCAGTTCAACGGGATCGTCAACCGGAGCAGTGACCGTGTGCCAGGCCATGTCGAGATAGCCGAACGACAGCTGACGGATGCATGCATAAGCGGCTCCGAAGCGGGCCGACGCTATAAGGCGCTCCACCATGGACTCGGGAATAGGCTCTCCTGTCTGATAGTGGCGGGCGAAGCTGTCGAGAAAACCACGGCAGGTGAGGAAATTTTCGTTGAACTGCGACGGTAGCTCCACAAAATCGCGGAAAACGTTGGTGCCGGCCAGCGAGGAATATGACGCCCGTGTGAGAAGTGCGTGCAGCGCATGTCCGAACTCATGCAGGAAGGTCTCAACTTCCGATGGAGTGAGCAGCGACGGCTTTCCGCCTACAGGCTTGGTGAAATTCATCACTATGCTCACAAGCGGACGTGTGGTGGCGTCGGCTTCGCGAAATTCAGTCATCCAGGCGCCGGGACTTTTGCTGCCCGTCCTCGGGAAAAAGTCGGCATACAGCACTCCGAGCACGCTGCCATCGGCGTCGCTCACGCGAAATGCCCTCACATCCGGATGATATACGTCAATATCCGTGGCCGGGGCAAAACCGATGCCGTAGAGCCGTGAAGCCAGTCCAAACACTCCGTCGATCACACCCGAGAGCTCGAAATACGGGCGCAGTTCCTCTTCGTTGAAGTCATATAGCTGCCGGCGCAGTCGGTCGGCATAAAAACTGTAGTCCCACGGCATGAGCTGATGCCCTGCCAGCTCGGACAGTTCTTTCAGCTCCTTCCGCATGGCCGGCATATAGGCCTCGCGCAGACGATCGAGAAGGTCATACACCCGTGAGGGCTTCTCGGCCATGGAGCGCTCCAGCCTGTAGTCGGCAAACGTATCATAGCCCAGCAGGTTGGCAAGGCGCAGACGCAGTCCGGCAATCTCGGTCATGATAGACATGTTGGAATGCGGACCAGAGATGTTGCGACCGGTGTACATCCTATACATACGTTCGCGCAGGTCGCGTCTTTCGGAATATTTCATGAACGCCACGTATGTGGGCTGCTCGAGGGTGAAGAGATATTCCCCGTCCCGGCCCTCGGAAGCGGCAGCCTGCGCAGCCTGCACACACATATATTCCGGCAGTCCGGCCAGATCCGCAGCCGACAGCCACAGGCGGCATCCGGCCAACTCTTTCTTGATATTGTGACCGAACCGTGTGGTCAGCTCCGACAGCCGGGCCTTGACGGTCCGGTACTCCTGACGGTCGGCGCCGTGGAGATTGGCCCCCGAGCGAGTGAATCCGAGCCACACGTTGGTGAGCAATGTACGTTGTTCCACTGTCAGTTCCAGCGACTCACGCTGTTCATACACGGCCCGTATCCTGTCAAACAAAGCCGCATTGAGCGACACGTCGGCATCATATTCGCTCATTCTAGCCGACACGCGCAGCGATATTTCCATCATCTCGTCGTCGGCATGGGCCGACAGCAGCGGATAAAACACCCCGAGCACCCTGTCGAGCCGTGACCCTGTCCGCTCGAACGCTTCGATCGTGTTGGCAAACGTCGGGGCGGCGTCACAGCCGGTTATGGCGTCGATCTCAGCCCTGGCTTCAGCCAGAGCGGCATCGATCGCCGGCTCATAGTCGGCCACGGAAATCTGCCTGAACGGCGGGAAATAAAATGGTTCGTATAGCGGGTTCATTGCTGTTGCTCGTAAAGTATCGAATCAATTATCAAAGGGATCAGGCCGGTGTCTATGCCGGCGGCTTCAAGCTGCGGCCTGTCCTTGGCCAGCGCATCGGCAAGCACCGAGATGGGGCGTCCGGCCACAAAAAGTTTATAGTTGGCCAAGGCTTCGGCGGAATTGCCTGTGACCAGACAGAGATGGCCCATGTTCAGATAGTCCTGTGGCTCGGGTCCGGCACTCGCAAGCAGACGTGTGTAGTATGCCCGCGACGTGTCGAAATCCCGCATCAGAAACGCGCACCATGCGATGGGTCTGAGCGGTTTGGGCGACTTCTCATCCATGAATTCCGCCTTGTAGTAGCTGTGGAGCGCTTCGTGATACTCCTTCATGTCCAGATAGCAGTGGCCTATGCTCAGCGCCACCGCCGGATCGTCGGGACATGCCGTCTCTATCCTCCTGTAATAGTCCAGCGCACGGCGAGTCTCGCCCGTCTGACGCAGCAGCGAGGCTATGCGCCGCAGGGTCCACAGGCTGTCGGGAGCAAGCAGCTCGGCCTTTTCGTATGCGGCTATGGCGCGCTCATAGAATCCGAGTTTCTGCAGAGCGAAGCCGATTTTCTGATATAGTGTGGCATCGCCCGGAGCGTCAATGCGCTCAAAGATCGACAGAGCGTTGCGGTAATGCCGGTGACGGAAATACAACTCTCCGACTGCCCGCAGCATGGCGTCGTCCTTCATGTCGGGAGCCAGCGCCGCCACTTCGGGCAGATTGAAGTCGGAGACAAACGGATTGACAAACTCCGACTTGCGTCTGAACAGCGAGAAGAACCTGTAGAGATCCTGCACAAACTTGTTGACCATATTCTCGCGACGCTTGTCGGCAGGAAGCAGCTCGGCGTTGCGTATCTCGGCCATGTGAACGCTGTGCCCCTCGAGCTGCTGCCGCATCATGCGTTTCTGGGAGTCTGGCACCTGCGACAGTGAGAACACGAGCGAATACTTGTCGCTGTCGCACATAAAAGGAGCCACACCGAGCATCTCGCCTATCGCGGTGTCATGGCCGAGAGCCGCGGCCACCTCCGTACGCTCTGTGTCGAACGGGATAAACCAATGGGCAATGTCGTTGAAAAAAGCGAAAGACTTCAGAGCCGAAAACGTGCCGTGAAACAGATCGGCCCCGTCGCTCTGCATCTCGGTCAGTTCCTTCAGCCGGTCGGTCAGCCCGCTGCTCGCCAGCAGCTCCTCCCATTCCGGATTCTCCTCGATGGAGATCAGCGCTTCGGGGTCGTCGGCAAGATTTTTCGGGAACTTATCGCGCAGTTTCATCATTTCGGGAATGAACTCGTCGCGCATCTTGCGCGATATTGCTTCGGTGTCGAGCGACCTTATATATTGCAGCCACACGGTGCGCACGGTCGCCGACCAGTCGCCCGCATCGCGCAGGGACTCCAGACGTGAGGTGACTCTGGCCGACAGATGCCTGCGGCTATGCACGCCCATGAGCATCAAAGCGGCCACGGTGGCCCGCAGACGCAGTACATCGCCGTCGGCCCCACCGCCGGCCGACGATGCCGCATCGAGCAGCAGCGTCAGCGCCTGTTCGTCGAAATATTCCAGCGATCCGAGCATCAGGGCGCCTGTAAGAGCCGACTTCATGGAAAGCGGCAACGTCTGGTCCGACATCACACCGGATATAGCCGCGGCATCGTCGGACGAAAGCGGAAACGTGACCCACACACGGTTGAAAATGCGCCGCTCCATGCGCTCCATATCCACGCGCGCCGTATCCGCACCGGCAGCCTGCGAGTGACCTGCCGAAGTGGCCATATTAAACAGCGACGAGCGGCCTGCAAGCTGCCTGTAGCGCCCGATCAGCGCCTGCACCGTATCGGCCGGCTGCATAAGCTCATATCGAAGAGTGCTGAAATATAATTCCGGAGAATCTCCGGCAAGCGATTTGCGCACGATCATGTCGAGCAGCGTGCGCAACCGCGCCGTCAGTTCGCCGTAAAGCCTGTCGCGCTCAGGATCGGCCACAGCGGAAAACGCATACCGCAGCATGAGCCGGTAGTCCTGCTCCGCACGGTCTATGCCCGAGACTATATTCCAGTCGCCCGCGGGAGCCAGCGTGCGCAGGCGGCCGATTGCGTCGTGCAATTCTCCTCGTTCGATGGCCGCGATCACCGCGGCCCTGTTCTGAACATGATTCTTCATAACGTTTGTCAGTCTTCGGGGTGCATGCGCTCCGTGGCATCGGGATTAACCACAGGGTTGGCCTTGAGATATTCGATCAGGTCGTCGTAGGCAACTCTCCGGCTTTCGGCCACCTGAGTGCCGCGGGTAAACGGTGTCATATAGTCGCCGCCCTTGGCCAGATAATCTATCGTGGCAAGACGGTAGGTCGCGTCAGGGTCTATGGCCCGTCCATCAAGACGTGCATCTATAAGAGCGCCGCTGAGGAGATCGAACGTCACGTCCAGCTCACGGCTCACGGCATCGCCGCCGCGGGCAGCCATCACCTTCAGTGCATCCATCAGGTCAGCCCCTTTCAGGTCGATCACCACCACCTTGTTGGCAAACGGCATCATGTCTATGGCGGCGCCTTCGGTCAGCGCCCCGGGTTTCCAGGTGGTGCGCAGGCCGCCCTTGTTTGTTATGGCAAACTGCACTCCGCCTGCCAGCCGGCGTCCGCGGTCGGCAACGAAATCGGCGGCAAAATTCATCAGCCGCACACTTTTTGAGTTGAGCGCGCCGGCTCTGGCCGACACCCTTGCCACCTCATGGCTGTAGAGCGAGTCCACCCCGGCCCTGTAAGGCTCGATGACAGACATAAGCTCCGGATCGCGTCGAGCGTCCAGACGCGAGTCCACAGGAATCAGGCGCGACGTCGCGGTGAGCCTGTCAAGGTCCAGTGTGACCTCGCCGAGATACTGTCCGTATTTACCGGTCTGCACCACCAGTACCGAATCGCCGGCGGCATTGACCAGACGCAGGTTCTCAGGCAGTTTGGTGTGGCTGTGACCGCCTATTATCACGTCTATACCGGAGGTCTGACGGGCCAGATCCTCGTCGCCGAACAGCCCCTCGCTCTCGCCTGACGACTCATAGCCGATATGGGTCACGGCTATCACGGCGTCAGCTCCTTCCTGTTCTCTCAGATGCTTCACGGTAGCGTCGGTCACGGATCGCCAGTCCAGATATTTCACACCGTCATAATTGCCCTCGGCCACCATGCCGGCAGGATTGAGATTGACAGAAAAAACGCCCACTTTACGGCCGTCGTATTCCTTGACTATATACGGCTGGTAATAACGTCCTATCGACGATCCGGAAAGATCGTAGTTGGTGGCTATCAGAGCCGGCGACGCCATGGAATCCATGACGGCCAGCGCCGACATGCCGTTGTCAAACTCATGATTTCCGAGAATCTGCACGTCATATCCCAGCTCATTGAGCATTCTCTGCTCCACCTCGCCTTTGTAGAGATGGAAATAAAGGGTTCCCTGGACAATATCGCCGGCATCGACAAGCAGCACGTTAGGTTCGGCGGCACGCACACTGTCGATCAGCACCTTCCGGCGCGCCACACCGCCCATATCATTGTCGGGCAGCGGGTCTATATGAGAGTGAGTGTCGTTTGTGTGCAGGATCACAAGCCTGTGGCCGCCGGCCAACGCGCTATCCGACGAACATGATGAAGCCGCGGCCACCGCTCCTGCGGCGGCCATGACAAAGAGTATGGAGCTATAGAGTTTCATATATCGCGAATATACAGCAAAAACCGTGCCCGGCAATTGCCTTTACATAAAATTAACAACGAAGCATGCCGTTATGGCCGACAGTCAGCCTACATAATCCATCAGACTCATCGCCGCGCCGACGATCGAGAACACGATGAGCAGGCTGCCTATGACCCTGTTGACCAGATATAGCGAGCGCACATTGAAATGGGCGCGCACCTTATTGACCGAGAAAGTGATTATAAACCACCAGAATATCGCGCCGGCCAGTATGCTCAGGTAGCCCGACATATAATGATAGTATCTGAACTCTGGAAGCAGAAAATTAAACCGTGCGAAAAGACCTATGATGAAAAACAGGATCAGCGGATTGGAAAACGTGAACAGGAAGCCGGTGACCATATCTTTCCACCATGTGTTGACCTGAAGCGACGGAGTCTTGAGCGCTCTGGCGGGATTCTTGCGAAACAGATACGCGCCGAAAGCAGCCAGAACCACACTTCCGAGCAGTTGAAGCAACGTCTGGTTGCGCTCGATGAAACCGGTGATGAACGACATGCCGAAACCCGTGAGCAGACAATAGACCAGATCGCTCACGCTGGCTCCGGCACCTGTGAAAAAAGCCGCCCAGCGCCCCTTGTTGAGAGTACGCTGGATCACGAGCATCCCAATTGGCCCCATGGGAGCCGAGATCAGCACGCCAATGGCAAAACCACGCAACAACACATAAAGAAGGTTTTCCATCAACTCGCAAAATTAAATGATTTCCGCAAGCTGTGCAAGCGATAATACGGAATTTTGCGTTTTTGAGTTTTTTGCTTAACTTTGCACTCATTAATAATCACATCATCAAGATTTTTAAAACAATTTTATGGCAACAACTGCTGATTTTAAGAACGGTATGTGCCTCGACATCGACGGCCAATACTACTTCATCGTTGAATTCCTGCACGTGAAGCCCGGCAAAGGCCCGGCTTTCGTACGCACCAAACTCAAAAACGTGCGCACCGGCCGTGTTATCGACAAAACATGGAACTCCGGCGTGAAGGTCGAGGAAGTCCGCATCGAACGCCGTCCATACCAGTTCCTCTATAAGGATGACATGGGCTATAACTTCATGCACACCGAGACTTTCGAACAGGTGGCTATCCCCGGCGAAAGCATCGAAGGCGTAGAGTTCCTCAAAGAAGGCGACATCTGCGAAGCCATGGTCCACGCCGCTTCAGAAACCATCCTCACCTGTGAGATGCCCACCTCCGTGGTTCTTGAAATCACATATACCGAACCCGGAATCAAGGGCGACACCGCCACCAACACTCTCAAGCCCGCCACAGTAGAGACCGGAGCCACCGTACGTGTGCCCCTGTTCTGTAACACAGGCGACAAAGTGCGTATCGACACCCGCGACGGTTCATACGTGGAGCGTGTGAAAGAATAAGCCGCCCCTCTTTCCATTCATCATCACAGACAGATTTATCCTCAGGGAGATGCCCGCCGTATGGTGCCGAGGTATCTCCCTGAGCCGTTTTTTTTCACAACCTTCCTATATATCCTCACAGGCCGATCACGAAAAAAACGGCCATGCAGACAGATTCTCCTGTTTCGGCTCCGGAACGGCGCTAACTTTGCGGTGCAGTTTTAAATTCACACACCACAAACAAAAATCTGTCATGCAAATCAATCCTTTATTTTTCGAGACACCTGAAGTGGCCGCTATCGGCAGTGAATTCGGAGCGGAAGGCGAACTGACCGTGATCCGGCTCCTGTGCGCCATAGGCAAAGACGACTACTACATGCGATGGGACCACATGCACAAAATGGCCTTTATCGGGCGATCCGTCGCCACCATGACCTCCGACCTGCTCGACAGAATCGTGGACCGGATGGCCGAATACGGCCTGATCGACGCTGAAATGCTGGAAAGCGCCGGCGTTATCACCTCTGCCGAAATCCAGAGACAATATGTCAGGACAATGGGACGCGCACGCTGCCGTCGCCGCGCCGAATGGCCATATCTGCTGATCTGTCTCCCTACAGCAGCATCCGGGGCCTATGCCCCGGATGCCGTATCCGATACGCCGGAAAAACACGAAGAGTCAAATGCAGAGTCCTCGACCGAGCCGCAGACCGGAGAATCAGCCGGCGGAAGAGGAGGACTCCGACGCCAGTTCGATAGACCGGGCCAAACGGCCGTAAGCCGCAACCACCGCAAAGCACACAAGCGGAAGGACAAACGACACGTTTACAGCCGGCATTCCGGCAATCTCTCCGCAGTCTATAATGCTGGCCTGAAGCGGCGGCATCAGTGCGCCGCCCACTATCGCCATCACCAGAAAGGCGGCACCAAGCGACGTGTCACGTTCATTGACCTTCTCAAGCGCAACGCCATAAATGCTCGGAAACATGATAGACATGAACAGGCTGATGCCTACAAGAGAATACAGGCCGGCCTTTCCGACTATGAAAATGGAGCCGAGAGTACATGCCGCGGCTCCGATGCCGAAAATGACCAGCATGCTTGACGGCCGCACGAATTTCATCATATACGTGCCCACGAAACGTCCGCCGAGGAAAAGACACATGGCCACAATGTTGAACGTCTGCGCCACAGCCTTGTTGATGCCGAGATTGTCGGCATACTGGATTATAAACGTCCACACCATTATCTGTGCGGCCACATAAAATACCTGGGCCACCACTCCCCAGCGGTATTCGCGGTTATGCCACAGCCTACCGAGCGTCTCGCGGCTTTTGATCCGGGTGCCGGAGTGATCGGTGCGCGGCATTTTCACCAACGCGATCACCACAAACATCACCACCACAACCAGACCGATGGCCACATACGGATCGCGGATCACGGCCAGATCGTGGGCGCGTATCCGGGCCTTCTCGGCCACGTCGAGCGCAGGGAAAATAATGTCGCCCATGGCGTCACGCCTGTCGGAAATCAGATTTGGAAGAATCACAAACGACGCTATGGCCATGCCCGAAAGCGACCCCATGGGATTGAACGACTGGGCGAAATTCAGACGCCTTGTTGCGGAATCCTTGTCGCCGAGCGACAAGATAAACGGATTTGCCGTGGTTTCCAGAAAAGCCAGACCGAAAGTCAGCACATAGAGCGAAATGCAGAAAAATGAAAACTGCTCATGGTCGGCAGCCGGAATAAACATGAAAGCGCCCGTGGCATAAAGAGCCAGACCGAGCAAGATGCCGCTCTTGTAGCTGAACTTGCGTATGAACAGCGCGGCTGGTATGGCCATTGTGGCATATCCGCCGTAGAAGGCAAACTGAACCATCGACGCCTTTGTGGCCGACAGCTCCATAACCGTCTGAAAGGCGGCGACCATTGGGTTGGTAATGTCGTTGGCAAAGCCCCAGAGGGCAAACAGGCATGTGACGAGAACAAACGGCACCAGATAGCGCCGTTCCACCACAGGTGGTCTGTGTCCGTGCGACAGCCTGGAAGAGATATTGTTTTTCATGGTACACTACAGATTTGAATTATCTGAATTCTACGGATTTTATGTCATCGGGCGCCGCCACACGCTTCACGGCTATGGCCTGCAGCAGGATGTTGCCTATGGCGGTAGCTTCGGCCGGGCCAGCCGTCACCTCCACTCCGGCAGCTTCGGCAGTCATGCGGTTGAGCAGTCCGTTGCGTGATCCGCCGCCTATGATGTTAAGGCGCTTTACGGGCGAAGGCAACAGTTTGTTAAGTGCTTCGATTCCGCGACGATAGCGGTCGGCAAGCGAGCGGATCACCACCCTGACCGTCTCACCGCGACCCGACGGCACCTGCTGTCCGTTCAGGCGACACCATTCGCACACGGCCGACTCCATATCGGCCGGATTGGCAAACATGCGGTCGTCAACATCGATCACCGAATCTATACAGGCCTTCGACGCCTCGTCTATCACAGTGTCATAGTCCACGCCATAGCCACGTTCGCTCCACTGCGCCATCAGACGCTGAAGAATCCACAGCCCGGTGATGTTCTGGAGAAAACGTATCTTGCCGCCAACCCCTCCTTCATTGGTGAATCCTGCCACACGGGCCTGCTCCGACAGCAGCGGAGCATCCAGAAGCACACCCAGAAGCGACCATGTGCCGGAACTGAGATATGCGGTCGAGGGGTCCTTGGTCGCCGCCGACGCAAACACGGCCGATGCCGTATCGTGTGACCCGACGGCCACCACCGGCACATCATAGTCCACACCGATCTGGCGGGCCACATCCGCAGTGAGCATGCCGCGCACAGTGCCGGGCATCACTATCGGGCCGAAAAGCCGCTCAGGCAGCCCCAGACGGCGTATCAGCGGAAAATTCCATATGCGACCGCGGGCATCGAGCAACTCGCTGGTGGACGCTATTGTGTACTCCACATTCGCGTTGCCGGTAAGGAAATAACTGAACAGGTCGGGCATGAACAGCAGACGGTCGGCGGCATCGACAAACTGCGGCTGCTCGTCGGTCATGGCCATGAGCCTGTACACGGTGTTGATCTCCATCACCTGTATGCCGGCCGTAGCGTAATGCTCCGTCGGCGCCACCGCCGCCGCCAGCCGGTCAGGATAACCGGCTGTGGCGGGATCACGGTAGCAGACGGGATTGCCGAGCAGATTGCCTGCACGGTCGATCAGTCCGAAGTCCACCCCCCACGTATCTATGCCCACCGAACGAATGCGGTAGCCTTTGGCCACGGCCTTACGCAGCCCCTCGGCCATCTCGGCGTAAAGCGCGGGAAAATCCCAGTAGAGATGACGGCCGAGCCACACCTGACGATTGCCGAAACGGTGCACCTCATCTATGTGCAACACTCCGCCGGAATCTATGGTTCCGGCCATCACGCGGCCGCTGCCGCCGCCAAAATCCACCGCTATGTGGGCATCCGCGGGAGTATTCATTTCTTTCCGTTTATATATGGCTCGAGATCGGCTATCTCCTCATCGGTGAGCACAGCGGTGTTGTCGCCGTTGAGCACAGCTATGCGGCATGCCATCTCAAAAAACATGGCACGCTCGAACGCATGGTTGAAATCCTCGCCGCACACCACCTGGCCATGCTTGCGCAGAAGCACGGAATTGCCGGTGGTCATGGCTTCGACCACATGCTCGGCCAGTTCAGGCGAACCGGGGCGGAAATAAGGGATCACCGATATGGGATCGCCAACATGAATGGGCACCTCGGCCGTGAAATTGAAATTCTTCGGCAGCACTTCGCGACAGGCCACAGCCGTGGCGTAGGGCGACTGGAAATGCAGCACCACCGACATCTCCGGACGCCGGCGCAACACTCCGAGATGAAACACGCTTTCCATCGACGGCCTGACACCGTTGAGCACGGCGCCGTCGCTAAGGCGACACACCGCCACCTTATCGGCCGTCAGATCCGGCACCCATGATCCGGTGCCGGAAACCAGCACCGTGTCATCGTCTATGCGCCACGACAGATTGCCGCTGGAGCATACCGTAAGCCCGGCCGCGCCCACACGGTGGGCGTAGCCGAGAAATTCGGAAATCTTATCCTGATAGTCTGTCATAATGTGATGCAGATTATTTATAGATAGGACCATAGTTCTTACATGCGCGATAGTCGGCGCCCTCCTTGTCCATGCCGAACGCATTCCACGCGGACGGACGCATCAGCTCGTCCTCGGGCACATTGTGCATGCACACGGGGATTCGCAGGATCGACGCCAGAGTGATCAGATCGCGGCCTATGTGGCCGAACGACACGGCGCCATGGTTGGCACCCCAGTTGTTCATCACGGAGTAGACGTCGCGGAAAGCGGGCTTGTCGGCCAGACGGGGCACGAACCATGTGGTAGGCCATGTGCGGTCGGTGCGGCGGTCAAGCACCTTATTGATTTCAGGATCAATGTCGACGGTCCAGCCTTCGGCCAGCTGAAGCACGGGGCCGAGACCCTTGACCAGATTCACGCGGCTCATGGTCACCGGCATGCCGCCACGGCTGAGGAAATTGGACGAATAGCCGCCGCCACGGAAATAGTCGCGGTTTGCGGGATACCATGTAGTAGCGTCGAGCATCTTCTGCACCTCCTCGTCGGTGATCTCCCAGAAAGGCTTCATGACGGGATTACCCTCGGCATCGCTCTGGCGTCCGGTGGCATCGAGAGTCGTGGCTCCGGAATTGATCAGATGGATTATGCCGCCGGCGGCACGTCCGGTCAGCTCACGTCCGGTCACACGCCTGACGGCTTCAGGACTCCAGTAGGTGCGCACGTCGGAGAAGATCTGCGCGGTGTTGGTGAGCAGATGGCCGAACAGCATGGCCACACCGTTGAGCGAATCGTTTTCCGTGGCCACGACATAGGCCTGACGTATGCCGTTCCAGTCGAACGAAGTGTTGAGCAAAGCTTCGGAGAAGTCGCCGTTGGGATAGAAGTCGGTCCACTGACGCTGGCCCTGGAATCCGGCCAACAGAGCGTTGTGGCCGAGAGCTTCTTCCTTGAATCCGGCTTCGAGCAGACGTGGGTTGCCCTTCATCAGGTCGCGCATGATCATGGTCATCTTCACCACAAACTCCCAGTCGCTGTCCTTGGCGGCGCGGGATTTCTGCTTTTCAGGGACGTTGATGTCCTCGCCTTCGTGCACCTTGCAGTGCTTTTCGGTCCATGCCATGGCGCGGGAGAATTCCTCTTTATCGTATATGCCTTCAGACATACGGCGCATGATCTCGGTCATGTCCACCGACTCATTGCGCATGCCCAGATATTCCTGGAAGAAGTCGGGATCGACCATGGATCCGGCTATGCCCATGGACACGCTGCCGAACGACAGATAGGACTTGCCCCTCATCTGAGCCACGGCGAGAGCCGCACGGGCGAAACGGAGCAGCTTCTCTGCCACATCGGCCGGAATAGTGTTGTCGGCGAGGTCCTGTACGTCGTGTCCGTAGATGCCGAAAGCAGGCAGGCCTTTCTGGGCATGTGCGGCAAGAACGGCGGCAAGATAGACGGCTCCGGGCCGCTCAGTGCCGTTGAATCCCCACACGGCCTTGGGCCAATAGGGGTTCATGTCCATGGTTTCACCGCCATAGCACCAGCAAGAGGTCACAGTGATGGTGGCGCCGACGCCTTCGCGCTCGAATTTTTCGGCACATGCGGCGGTTTCCGCCACACGGCCTATGGTTCCGTCGGCGATCACGCACTGCACGGGCGATCCGTCGGGATAGCGGAGATTGGATGATATGAGGTCGGCCACGGCTCTGGCCAGCGACATTGTTTTCTCTTCAAGGCTTTCGCGCACGCCGCCCTGACGTGCGTCGATAGTAGGACGTATGCCTATTTTAGGATACTTGTTCATGGTCTACAGATATGGTATTTTGATTTAAATTTCAGTAAGAACAATCGCGGGAAGCGTTTTGTTGTTTGTCAGACGCCCTTGTTTTTGTAGCGTCTGTATGCCTGGGCCATGCGCGTGTCGTAGCGATGCTTCTTATACCCAGGCCCATTATAGCGCAGAGCGAATCCGGCCCAGTCTCGCTTACGCAGGTAAACATCGAGCTTGCGGGCCCTGACAAACGCGGCAAACAGCTCGAGCTGCTCGCGCTCCGAAAGGGCCATGCGGGCAACAAAATCCTCGACCGATCCGCAGCCGCAGAGTTTCCAGTTGAAACCGCCGATCTGAAACATTCCCCAGAAAGTGCCTTCAAGTGCCGCCACGGTGTCAATGGCCATGGCCGAGTTCAGCCGCGCATACTGCGCCCTCTGGAGCGAGCCATGGCGTCTGACATCCGGTTTGGCAAACACTTCCGGATATTTCGACCGATATGGCGCGAGATCTATCCTGCGTGCACGGGCATATTTCCGAAACATGTTTATATCGAAATTGATCACCGGCAGGCTGTCGGCTCCAAATCCCTTGCATTTGCTTCCGGTCTCGATGTCGACCACCGCACGTATGCACGCCACGGATATGCCTAACCCGGCGGCCACTTCCTCATAATCGCGGTCGGAAAGGGTCAGGCATCGTGAAGAATCAGCTGCCGCGCCGCAAACCGTGGCGACCGAGTCGGGACACTCCCTCACCTGCCGTGTCGACGATCCGTAGACCGGTCCGACGACACAGGCGGTGAGAGACAGTCCGGCAATCAGTACGATCGGGAGTTGATGCACCCGCGCAATAAGTCTCAAGACTTTTTAATCTCCGCCACTTTGGCGAGAATGAGCACCAGCTGGTTCCAGAAACGCTCCACGGCGGGGATATGCATTTTCTCGGAGGGAGAGTGCACTCCGCGCAGTGTCGGGCCGAAAGAAGCCATGTCGAGGTTCGGATACTTCTCGAGTATGAGTCCGCATTCCAGACCGGCATGTATGGCCTTGATGGCCGGAGCGGTGCCATAGAGTTCCTTGTAAGCGTCGGAAGCGATGGCCATGATCCTGGAGTTCATGTTCGGCTTCCATCCGGGATAGCCTTCGCCATGCTCTACGGTGGCTCCGGCAAGCTGGAAGTGGGCTTCTACCTGATTGGCTATGTCCCATTTGCGCGACTCCACGGAGCTGCGCTGCGAAGTGGTCACCACAATGCGGTCATCGCCGTGCATCTTCACCGACGCAAGGTTGGTGGAAGTCTCCACAAGTCCCTCAAGTTCGCGGCTCATGGACACGACTCCGTGCGGCGCGGAATAGACGGCACGGATCAACGACATAGAGGTGGCGGCATCGACTACATATTCAGGAGCGTCGACTGACTCCACATCCAGTTTGAGAGTGTTTTCCAGACCTTCATATTCAGCGGCTATCACAGCGGCATATTCGTTGAAAGCAGTGATGACCTGATGTTTGTGTGCGGCAGGCACGCCAACTACGGCATGAGCGGCGCGGGGGATCGCATTGCGCAGGTTGCCGCCGTCGATCTCGGCCAGGCTCAACTCATGTTTCTGAAATATCTCCCAGAGGAAACGAGCCAGCACCTTGTTGGCATTGGCATGACCCAGATGAATGTCGCCGCCGGAGTGGCCGCCGAGTCCGCCGCTGACGCTGATCTTGAAATAGAAGAAATCGGACGGAGCCGACGAACGGCTGTATGTGAACGTGCACACCGTGTCGACACCGCCGGCACAGCCTATGAATATCTCTCCGTCGTCCTCGGAGTCGAGATTGAGCAGGATGTCGCCCTGAAGCATCCCTTCGCCAAGGTTGTTGGCGCCGGTCATTCCGGTCTCCTCATCGACGGTAAAGAGAGCTTCGACCGGTCCTGTCACCAGATCCTTGTCGATCATCACAGCCAGAGACGCAGCCATGCCTATGCCGTTGTCGGCGCCGAGGGTGGTACCGTCGGCATGCACCCATTCGCCATCGATCACGGTGGTGATGGGGTTATTATCAAAATCAAAAGGCTTGTTGCTCTCGCAGACCATGTCCATATGGCCCTGCAGCACCACCACGGGCGCATCTTCATGGCCGGGAGTGGCCGGACGCGACATAACCACATTGCCCACAGCGTCGGTTTTCACGGCCACGCCATGCTCAGCGGCGAAATCGAGCAGATATTTACGGATTTTTTCTTCCTTCTTTGAAGGACGGGGCACCCGGGTGATGTCATCGAAAATCGACCATATCAAAGCGGGTTTCAAATCGCGGATAGTCATAACAGAATTTAAAATATAAGTGGATTTGTTAAATTTAATTTAATTCAGTTCACTAAGGTACAAATATTTTTCGGAAATACGCAAAATTCGCATTAACTTTCCTATATTTGCAGCGCAAAAATCAATCGGCGCACCATGAAACTCGTACTTCTTTCAGTCGGCTTGCTGCTCATCGCAGTCCTGTTGCTCGGAGTGAAAGTCTTTTTTGTGAAAGGCGGGAAGTTTCCGTCGGGGCATATCTCCGGCAACCCCCACATGAAAAAACGAGGCATAGGGTGTGCGAAAGACCTGTAAACTAAACACCAACCCACAATATCACCTCTTAATAAAAGAAGATGAAAAAAAATTTACTTGTAGCTTCAATGTTTGCCCTGTCGGCATGCGCCCTGCTTTCCTCCTCATGCTCCAATGACAGCAAACCGGCCGCCGGGACCGCCACTGCGGCAGACAAAAGCGAACTTGCCGCCGAAGGCAGTTCGCGCGAGACGGTGCTCGCACAGTATGTCCGCTACGTGGACATGGCCAGAGTACAGTCGGGCTACACTCTTTTTCAGGAATATGCCGCCGCAGACTCTGCCGCGCAGATAAAACTGGCAAGCTATCACAACCAGTTGATGGCCCCCATCAACAAACTTGCCGAAGAGGTGCAGGCCAAGGTTCAGGAACAGCGTTATCTTTCCCAGGCCAGCTTCGATTCAGATCAGGCACGCCTGAACAAGATGCAGCAGGATGCTGCAAGCCGCTTCGAGAACCGTCAGATAGAATTCGCCACCCAGCTCTCCAACATGCAGAAGCAGATACAGGATTCTCTCGACTCTGTGGTGAAAGACATTTGCGCGGCCAACGGCTATGACGCCATCCTCAATAATGCCGCAGGACTGTATTTCAACCCCGCTCTGGACATAACCGAAGAAGTGCTGACAGAGCTCAACAGCCGCTACAAGCCCGCAAGTGCATCCAAATGATTCTCTGACATCAGCGAAGGCCGCCGCAGCAGACAGTCTGGTCATAATCCCGACATATAACGAGCGGGAAAACGCGTCGGCCATCATCGACGCCGTGATGGCGCTGCCACAGGGGTTCGACCTGCTGATCATAGACGATAACTCGCCCGACGGAACTGCCGCCATCGTGAAGGAAAAGATGGAACAGTACGCCGGGCGCGTGCATTTGACAGAGCGTAGCGGCAAACTCGGACTCGGCACTGCCTATATCACAGGGTTCAGATGGGCCTTGGAGCGTGGCTATGAATACATATTCGAGATGGACGCGGATTTTTCACACAATCCGGCCGACCTGCCGCGCCTGTATGAAGCCTGCGCTTCAGACGGGGCCGATGTGGCCGTGGGGTCGCGCTACAAAACCGGCGTGAACGTGGTGAACTGGCCCATGGGCCGGGTGCTCATGAGCTATTTCGCATCGCGGTACGTGAGGATGGTGACGCGGCTCAACGTCTACGACACCACCGCAGGATTCGTATGCTACCGCCGCCGGGTGCTCCAGACCATCAATCTGGACAAGATCAGATTCAAGGGCTACGCTTTCCAGATAGAGATGAAATTCACCGCCAGCAAGCACGGGTTCACAATAGCCGAAGTGCCTATCATCTTCGTGAACCGCCGTCTGGGCAGCAGCAAGATGAACAGCGGCATTTTCGGCGAAGGGCTCTATGGGGTGGTGAGCATGAAAGTGCGCAGTTTCTTTAAGAAATATCCACGCTATGCCGAAAACGACACTGATCCACAACGCCAGAATAGTAAATGAAGGAAAACCATACGCCGGATGGGTGCTGATCGACGGCGAGTTCATAGCAGCCACCGGCAAGGGACGCCCCTCAGGCATCGACGCCGACGAGTCGGTGGACGCCTGCGGAGCATTGCTGATGCCGGGAGCGATTGACGATCATGTTCATTTCCGCGATCCAGGACTGACCCATAAGGGAGATATGGCCACCGAATCGGCCGTGGCTGTGGCCGGCGGCGTGACTTCGTTTATGGATATGCCCAACACCGTTCCTCCGACCGTGAGCGTCGGAGCCTGGGAGGAGAAGATGGCCCGGGCCGCCGAGGTAAGCCGCGCAAACTACGCATTTTATATCGGCGCGACAAACAGCAATATGGATGAGCTGTTGGCAGCGGATTATTCAAAGGTGCCTGGCGTGAAGCTGTTTTTAGGGTCCTCGACCGGCAATATGCTTGTGGACTCCGAGAAGACTCTCGATGATATTTTTGCTAAAGTGCGAGCGCTCATAGCGGTGCACGCCGAGGACAACGGGCGCATAGCCGCAGGCATGGCCATGGCACGCGACATTTTCGGCGAGGAGGAAGTGCCTGTGGATCTGCATCCGGTGATCCGCGACGCCAAAGCATGCTATTCGGCGGCCTGCAGGGCCGTGGAACTTGCCCGCCGCCACAACGCCCGGCTGCATCTGCTGCATGTGTCGACGGCCGCCGAGGTGAGAATGCTGCGCGATGACCGTCCGGCAGGTGTCACTGCAGAAACGTGCATACAGTATCTGCAGTGGTGCGACAAGGATTATGAGACCATGGGCACGCGCCTGAAGTGCAATCCGGCAGTGAAGGGACAGAGCGACCGCACGGCATTGAGAAAGGCGGTGACAGACGGCACAATAGATGTGATCGGCACCGATCACGCCCCGCATCTGGCCGAGGAGAAGAAAGGCGATGCGCTGACGGCGCCGTCGGGCTGTCCGAACCTACAGTTCTCGCTGCCGATGCTGCTCGATATTTTCAAACCCGAAGTGGTGGCCGAGCGTACGGCGCATGCTCCGGCACGGATATTCGGCATAGACCGCCGCGGTTTTATCCGCCCGGGCTATTATGCCGATCTGGTGCTGGTGAGCGCGACTCCGCATACTATAGACGACAAGGACTCCGCAGGCCCTTGCGGATGGATTCCCGCAGCGGGAATGACAACCGGACACACTGTAGCCGTCACATACGTGAACGGCACCGTGGCCTATCGCGACGGCAAGGTTGCCGGCGAACGCGGACCGGTGCACGCTCTGAGGTTTACAAAAGCGGAGTGATTATATTATAACCAACCACTCCGCAGACTGCACAGGGCTGACGGCGCGCGATGCGGCGGCGATTGACAACTACCGGATCATTTTATCCGCGCGAGGCGCGACGGTAGAGATAGGCCGCGATAAAGAAGTAAACAATATTGGGTATCCACATGGCCACGACGGGCGACGTGAGTCCGCCGACGGCAAATGACTGGGTTATGGTCATGAACATTATGTAGCCGAAGCTCAGCACCAGGCCGATGCCTATGTTCACGCCCATGCCGCCCTTGATCTTACGTGACGACAGGCTGACGCCTATGATGGTGAGTATGAACGCCGCGGCACACATGGAGTAGCGTTTGTGGTATTCGATCTCGAATTGTTTGACGTTGGCCACGCCGCGGGCGCGCTGCTTGTCGATATAGGTGGATAGCTGAGGTGTGGTCAGGGTCTCCTGATCGTTTTTGGATATTATGAAATCGGATGGCTCGATGGGTATGACCGTGTCGAGCGACTGTCCTGAGCGTATGATCTCACGGTCTTCGCCGAAGTCACGGATCACGTAGTTTTTGACACGCCATGTGTAGCCTCCTTTCCATTCAAGGGTCAGGGCTGTGAGACGCGACGATAGTTTCTTGCCGTCGAAGGAGTCGAGCGAGAAGCGTGAGCCGCGGTTGTTGCGGACGTTGAAGTCGCCGATATAGGCCACCTGACCGGGTGCTACCTGAAGCTGGACGTTGGATGTGGCGCTGACGCGTTTGTCGCGCACGTAGGTGTTGGTGAATTCTATCCTTTTCTCGTTGGCCGGAGGAATGACGTATGCGCTGAGCAGAAAGGATGACACGGCAATGACGGCCGCGGAAAACATGTATGGAAGCATGAGACGGCGGTAGCTCATGCCGGCCGACAGCATCGCTATGATTTCGGAGTTGTCGGCAAGTTTGGATGTGAAGAATATTACCGCTATGAAGGTGAAGAGAGGGCTGAACTGGTTGGCGAAGTACGGCAGGAAGTTCATGAAATAGTCGAACACCGTGGCGTGAAGCGGCGCTTTCAGGAACGCGTCAATCTTCTCGTTGATGTCGAACATCACCGTGATGGCAAGTATCAGGATTATGGCAAAGACGTATGTACCTAAGAACTTGCGGATTATATACCAGTCGAGAATCTTGAACAAGGAGGAGTCAGGAGCTAGGAGTTAGAGACGGCGGGTGATGGCTTCGAGTTTGGCGCGTTTCCAGGTGGCGAAATCGCCGGCGAGGATGTGCTGGCGGGCCTGACGGACCAGACTGAGGTAGAAGGCAAGGTTGTGGATGGACGCGATCTGCATGGCCAGTATCTCCTGGGCAATGAATAGGTGGCGGAGGTAGGCCTTGGAATACAGGCGGTCCACATCGGCTGCGCCGTCTTCCTGTATGGGGGAGAAGTCCTTGGCCCATTTGGCGTTGCGCATGTTCATGATGCCGTGGTCGGTGAAAAGCATGCCGTTGCGGCCGTTGCGGGTGGGCATCACGCAGTCCATCATGTCTACTCCGCGTTCGATGGCTTCAAGGATGTTGGCCGGCGTGCCCACGCCCATGAGGTAGCGGGGTCTGTCGGCAGGAAGGATTTCGTTGACGACTTCAATCATGTCGTACATCACTTCGGCGGGTTCGCCCACGGCCAGTCCGCCGATGGCGTTGCCTTCGGCTCCGAGTTCGGCCACCTCGCTGGCCGCCCTGCGGCGCAGATCGGGGAATGTGCATCCCTGGACTATGGGAAAGAACGCCTGACTGTGTCCGTAGAGCGGCCGGGTTTCGTTGAAATGCTTCCAGCCGCGGCGCAGCCATCTCATTGTCAGGTCAAGCGAGCGTGAGGCATAGGAGCGCTCGGAGGTGCCCGGAGGACACTCGTCAAGGGCCATCATTATGTCGGATCCTATCACACGCTGTATGTCGACGACCTTTTCAGGGGTGAACATGTGGAGGGATCCGTCGATGTGAGATCTGAAACGTGCGCCTTCTTCCGTGAGCTTGCGGTTGTCAGCGAGCGAGAATACCTGAAACCCGCCGCTGTCGGTGAGGATCGGACGGTCCCATCCGTTGAAGCGGTGCAGGCCGCCGGCGGCCTGAATCACGTCGAGTCCCGGACGGAGGTAAAGATGATATGTGTTGCCCAGTATGATCTGGGCCTTCACTTGCTCACGCATTTCGGTCATGTGGACCGCCTTTATGGCGCCCACAGTGCCTACGGGCATGAATATAGGGGTCTCTATCACTCCGTGGTCGGTGGTGATGAGTCCCGCTCTGGCCGCAGAGGCCGTATCGGTTGCCTGAAGCTTGAATTCCATTTTTAATATTTAGGCGGCAGTCTGAACAGATCCAGACATATTCTAAAAACGCCGGGAACCACAAATCAGGGCTTCCGGCGCGTTTATCTGTTGCTTGATGGGGTGAACAGTGGGGGTCGAACCCACGACCTTCGGAACCACAATCCGACGCTCTAACCAACTGAGCTATGCTCACCATCTGTGTTAGCGAGTGCAAAGGTATGAAGTTTTTTTTTTTTGCGCAAGTCTTTAGCAAAAAAAAAATGCGAAATTTTCGTTTCTGCGGTCATCAATGAAGGGATGAGACGGTGTTTATGCAGCGCGTCTGGCGGCAAAAACGGCAGTGACAGCGCCAACAAGAGCCACAAGCGTCATGACAGGGATAAGGTCGGCGGAATGGAATTCGACCGGATAGGCCGTGAGCGAGAGTTGCGATGAGTCGCCTGCGAGTCTGATCCATCCCCATTTTTCCTGACCGAGCGAGAGAAGCTCTCCAAGAACCATGCCGGCCACACCACCGGCGATAGAGACGAGCCATCCCTGAACAGCATATATGCGTCTGATCAGTCCGGGCGATGCGCCAAGGGCCTTGAGCGTGCGGGCGTTGTCTTCCTTTTCAATGATCAGGAGCGACATGGAGGAGATGATATTGAACGATGCGATGATCAGAATAAAGGCAAGGAGCATGAATCCGGTCCATTTCTCCATATTGACAATCTGGAACGCTCCGGACTGCTGTCCGGCCCTGTCGAGTACATCATAGCGCGGACCGACGGCGGATGCTATGGCTCGGGCCGCATCGACATCGCTGACTCCGGGAGCGGGCATGACTTCCACGGCCGAGCCTTGGACGGTATACTGCAGAAGACGGCGGGCCAACGGCAGCGGCACATAGACATAGTCGGCATCGTATTCCGGCTGATTCACGCTGAACACCGCCGACACAGCCACTGAATCGGCTCTGAAAGCGGCCATGGGGACGGCTGGATTGATGCGGCCCTTGCGGCGCGGCACATAGAGTCCTACAAGCCGCTCCGAGCCGACCGGGGCCAGAAGGGCATTGGCGGCGCCCACGCCGAGCACGGCGGGGCTTATGCCGGGGTAGTAGTCGCTCCATGCTTCGCCGGCTATGACAGCCGAGGAGAGTCCGGTGACGGAATCGTAGGTTTCGACCGGAACTCCCTTGATGCGCACCGGAGCCTGACGTCCGTCCATGACGGCAAGCGCGCGTTCCTCGAGAGTGACAGCCACCGAGCGTATGCCCGGCAGGCCGCTTACCGCAGCGGCCAGAGAGTCGGCGTTTTCTATCACTTTGCCATCGGCGGCGACGATTTTGACCGGAGGATCAAGGACGCCGAGACGTGTGGCTATCAGTCCGTGAAAACCGTTGAACACCGACAGGACCACTATAATAGCGGCCGTGGCCACAGCCACGCCCGCCACCGATACCGCCGAGATGACGTTGACAGCCGAATGGCTTTTTGGCGAGAAGAGATAGCGTATGGCGATCCTCAGGGCCGGCGACATCTGTGCGGAAGATAAGGGACAGATCCGTGACCCTCAGTCACGGTCTTTTTCAAGAAGTTGGTCAATGCGCTCAAGATAGTCGATGGAGTCATCGAGATAGAACGCCAGTTCGGGACAACGGCGCAGCTGGAAGCGGACTTTTCCTGCCAGTTCATAGCGCACGGTACGGGCCGACTCCTTGATGTTTTCAAGAATTTCCTGAGAGCGAGACGAAGGGAATACGGAAAGGTAGACCTTGGCCACACTCAGGTCCGGAGAGACCTTGACGGAGCTGACGGTGACAATGACGCCGCCGAGTCTGGCGGTCTGCACACGGAAGATTTCGCTCAGCTCCTTCTGGAGCAGGCGGGATATTTTGGCTTGACGGGTAGATTCCATAGAGTTGTTTCGTTTTTGAGTTTAACGGAGAGGGTTGTATATATGCTTTTATATAGTATTCAACAACGTCGCGAGTCTCTATGTTTAGTCGCCCATGGTGCGGAGCAGCTCTTCGTTGCTCTGTGTGCGCTCCATGCGGTCCTTGATGAACTCCATGGCTTCGAGCGAGGTGCGGTCGGAGAGGAAACGGCGCAGGATCCACATGCGGTTCACAGTCTCCTTGGACAGGAGCAGGTCGTCGCGGCGTGTGCTTGACGCCATGATGTCAACGGCGGGGAATATGCGCTTGTTCGACAGCTTGCGGTCGAGCTGCAGCTCCATGTTGCCGGTGCCTTTGAACTCTTCGAAGATGACTTCGTCCATTTTCGATGACGTTTCAGTAAGGGCAGTGGCTATGATGGTGAGAGATCCGCCGCCTTCGATGTTGCGCGCGGCGCCGAAGAAGCGTTTGGGTTTCTGCAGTGCGTTGGCATCGACACCACCGGAGAGAATCTTGCCGGATGCGGGGCTTACGGTGTTGTAGGCACGGGCCAGACGGGTAATGGAGTCGAGAAGGATAACGACGTCGTGGCCGCACTCGACCATACGTTTGGCTTTTTCGAGCACGATTCCGGCGATCTTGACATGGCGGTCGGCGGGTTCGTCGAACGTCGACGCTATCACTTCGGCGTTGACCGTGCGCATCATGTCGGTCACTTCTTCGGGACGTTCGTCGATGAGCAGGATCATTATGTAGGTTTCGGGGTGGTTTTTCGCTATGGCATTGGCGATATCCTTAAGAAGAAGCGTTTTGCCGGTTTTGGGAGGAGCCACAATGAGGGCGCGCTGGCCTTTGCCGATAGGGGCGAACATGTCGACCACACGGGTGGAGATATTAGTGGTGAGCGGATCGCCGGTGAGGTTGAATTTTTCTTCAGGGAAAAGTGGCGTGAGATGCTCGAAGCTCTGACGGTCGCGCAGGAAGCGCGGATCGCGTCCGTTGACGCTTTTGACCGAGGTGAGCGGGTAGTGCTTCTCGCCTTCGTGTGGCGGGCGCACTCCGGCTTCCACCACGTCGCCGGGCCGGAGTCCGTAGGCTTTGATCTGCTGCTGGGTGACCAGAACGTCGTCGGGCGAAGCTATATAGTTGTAGTCGCTCGAACGCAGGAATCCATGACCCTGTGGTTCGACCTCAAGCACACCGATAGCCTGAATTAGACCGTCGAATTTAGCGGCGAAATTCTCGCGCTGGCGGAACGGTGAGTTCTGCTGGAAGTTCTTGTTTTTGTTCTTTTTGCCCTGTTGCTGGAACTGCTGCTGTCCGGGTTCGGCAAGCAGAATGGGAGCAGCCCCGGGGGTGCCGGGCATGGGCATGGTTTCTTCGCGCTGGAACTGCTGCTGTTGGTTCTGGGGGCCGCGCTGATTGAACCGGCGGTTGCCGGGGAAGAATTCACCAAGTGGAGAGTTGGGATTGGGACGGAAGTCGCGGCGCGGCTTGAACTGCTGCTGGCGGGCAGCGTCGGCTTCGGGACGGGCGTTATTGGCTTCGGATACGGGGGAGACGGCTGCCGCATGATCCTGTTCCTGTTCACGAGATTCGGCTGCATCAGTTATTTTAGCCGCGGGCACGCTCTGAGCGACAGCAGGCTCATCGGCCACAGCCGGTGTCGGAAGTTCGGCAGCAGGCTGGCCGGAATTGTCGTCGGCAGCAGCATCGGCAGCAGGCTGGCGTTTTTTGCGGGTACGCGTTTTTGCCGGCTTTACAGCATCGGCCGTGTCGGCGGATTCGTTATTGACATCGGCGGATTCGTCCGACGGGGTGTCGGTGGTCTGTGCGGCATTTTTTTCCGCTTTGGCTTTGCGGCCGCGTTTTTTAGGCTCTGTCTTGGCAGGCTTCTGAGCGGCGCTGGCAGCTGTCTGATCCGCATCGCCGTTATCGCCATTGGCCTGGGTGACCGGTTCGGCCGCTTTTTCGGCCTTGGATTTTCTACCGCGTTTTTTAGGCTCTTTTTGTGTGACGCCGGCGGAATTCACTTCTGCCTGACGGTCGAGAATGGCATACGCCAGATTTTCGTGGTCGAGAGTGTCGGTCTGCTTGATCTGCAATTCGACCGCCACGTTTTTGAGCTCATCAAGGCTCATCTCGCTAAGTTGTGTAAACTTGTAGTTCATCAATATCTTGTAAAAGCGGAAATATTCCTGTCTATGTTGAAAGTGTGGAGAGAATGACTCTGATTATGAGTACGGGAGAATTCAGAAACCGTCCAGACACCTGCATCCTGCGCAGCAATGCCACCAGAAAACAGCCAACAAAAAATCCGAGATGGAAAGGGATCTGAATGAAATGCGGGAAGAGTGCTGGCCCGTGGAGAGACGGTGAACCGCAGCCGAGACAGCTTGAGCAATGGTATTTCAGAGACAATCCCACAAAGGGAACCGTTTGCTTTTCGGCGAACTTCGGCGCAAAGTTACGTCATTTTTTTAATAACAACAATAATTTTCGGGAAATTGTTGTCGTATAGATAATGATTCTTTGAGGAAATTTGAGTATTTTTGCGGCGATGTTAGCGCTATACAGAATCTATCAGTTACTGGTCATGCTGCCGCTGATGGCGGCGGTCACCATAGTCGCGGCCGTGATAACAGCCACAGGAAGCATTGCGTTCGGAGGTCGCTGGTGGGGCTACTATCCTGCCAAGATATGGGCCCGGATTATGTGCAGGCTCACTCTGGTGAGTGTGGAGGTGCGCGGGCGCGAGCTGATCGACCCCAACACAAGCTATGTGTTTGTGGCCAATCATCAGGGAGCATACGACATTTTTTCCGTTTACGGTTTTCTGGGCCACAATTTCAAGTGGATGATGAAACGCAGCCTTGAGAAGATCCCTCTGGTGGGATGGGCCTGCAAACGCGCCGGACATATATATGTGGACCACACGGCCCACGGAATCGCCGCCACTATGAAGGCAGCCCAGCGGCAGCTCGCAGGAGGAATGAGCCTGGTGGTGTTTCCCGAGGGGGCACGCACTCTGACCGGGAAAATGGGGCGGTTCAAGCGAGGAGCGTTCGCTCTGGCACAGGAGTTCAGCCTGCCGGTGGTGCCGCTGACAATAGACGGAGCATTCGCAGTGATGCCGCGCACGTCGAAAATACCGCGTCCGGGACGCATAATACTCACAATACATCCGGCCATAGATTCGGCCGATCCTGACGTGATGGAACTTAGCCGCAAGGCTATCGCATCGGCACTTGATGCCGAGAAGGCCATCGGATAATCCCCTTATTCACACCATATACTTTTTATTACACGTACAGACATGAGAAAGTGGCGCATTGAGGACAGTGCGGAATTATACAACATTACAGGCTGGGGACTGAAATATTTCTCCATCAACGACAAAGGCCACGTGGCCGTGACTCCGCGCGAGGGATATGCCCAGGTGGACCTGAAAGAAGTGATGGACGAACTGCAGGTGCGCGACATCGCCGCCCCTGTGCTGTTGCGTTTCCCTGACATTCTGGACAACCGCGTGGAAAAGATCTCGCGGTGTTTCAAACAGGCCGCACAGGATTATGACTATCAGGCCAAAAACTATATCATCTACCCGATCAAGGTGAACCAGATACGCGAAGTGGTGGAGGAGATAGTGAGCCACGGCAAGAAGTTCAACATAGGACTGGAGGCCGGCTCCAAACCCGAGTTGCATGCAGTGCTGGCCACCAATATCGCGGAGAACGCGCTGATAATATGCAACGGCTACAAGGACGAGAATTATGTGGAACTGGCCCTGCTGGCACAGAAGATGGGCCGCAACATATTTCTGGTAGTGGAGAAGCTGAACGAGCTGAAGATCATTGCCCGCATAGCCAAACGTCTGCAGATCACGCCAAACGTGGGAATACGCATAAAAATATCCAGTTCAGGCTCCGGCAAATGGGAGGAAAGCGGCGGCGACCAGAGCAAGTTCGGCCTTAATTCAAGCGAACTGCTTGAAGCCGTGGATTTTCTGGAAAAGAACAAGATGACGGAATCACTGCGTCTTATCCATTTCCATATAGGGAGCCAGATCACCAAGATACGCCGCATCAAGAACGCGCTGCGCGAAGCGGTGCAGTTTTACGTGCAGCTCACGAAGATGGGATTCAATATAGACTTCGTGGATATAGGCGGCGGACTGGGCGTGGACTACGACGGCACACGCAGCTCGTCGTCGGAAAGTTCAATGAATTATTCCATACAGGAGTATGCCAACGACGCAGTGAGCGCGCTGGTGGACGTGTGCGTGAAGAACGAGCTGAAACAGCCCAACATCATCACCGAGAGCGGCCGTTCGCTGAGCGCCCACCATTCGGTGCTTGTGTTTGAAGCGCTGGAGTCGACCTCGCTGCCGTCGTGGAACGACCGAGAGGAGGTGCCCGACGGCGATCATGAGCTTTCACGCGAGTTGTACGGGATATGGGACAAGCTGGACGAGCAGAACCTTTTCGAGAGCTGGCATGACGCTTTGCAGATACGCGAGGAAGCTCTGGATCTATTCAGTCTCGGGATGCTCGACCTGCGCACACGCGCCCAGATAGAGAAGCTGTTCTGGAGTGTGGCCAGGGAGGTGTCGGAGATAGCATCGACCATGAAGCATCCGCCTGAGGAGTTGCGCAAGGTGTCGAAGATGATTCCCGACAAGTATTTCTGCAATTTCTCTCTCTTCCAGTCGCTGCCCGACACATGGGCAATAGATCAGGTGTTTCCGATTATGCCTATAAGCAGGCTGGACGAAAAGCCCTCACGCAGCGCCACGATCCAGGACATGACCTGCGACAGCGACGGCAAGATAGCTCATTTCATCACAGACAGCGGCATGAGTTCGGCGCTGCCGGTGCATCCGTTGAAACCGGGCGAACCTTATTATATAGGAGTGTTCCTGGTGGGTGCGTATCAGGAAATCTTAGGCGACATGCACAACCTCTTCGGCGACACCAATGCGGTGCATATCGACGTGTATAAGGACCGCTACGAGATAGACCAGATAATCGACGGCGAAACAGTGGCCGAGGTGCTGGACTATGTGCAGTTCAACCCCAAGAAGCTGGTGAGAAACGTGGAGACCTGGGTGACCGCATCGATGAAGGCCGGCAAGATTACCCCGGAGGAGGGCCGCGAGTTTCTAAGCAACTACCGTTCGGGCCTGTACGGCTACACATATCTGGAGAAGGACTGATGCCACGCTATTTCATGCATCTGGCTTATCGCGGCGCCCCATTTCACGGCTGGCAGGTGCAGCCGGGCGAGGTGACGGTGCAGTCAGTGCTGGAAAACGCCCTGTCGACGATACTGCGCCAGCCGACGCCGGTGACCGGCGCCGGACGCACTGACGCCGGAGTGAACGCGGCAATGATGGTGGCCCATTTCGATGCACCCCGCCGGGTGGACACACGGGGGGTGAATTCGCTGGTGGGGCGCGACATAGCCGTGTATGCCATAAACGAGGTGCATGACGGGGCGCACGCAAGGTTCGATGCCACATCGCGCACGTATTTTTACAAAGCCGTGACGGTGAAGTCGCCGTTTCTGCACGGACTGACATGGCAGACGGGGAAACCGCTTGACTATGAAGCCATGAATCGGGCCGCAGAGCAATTGCTGAACACACGGGATTTCACCTCGTTTGCCAAGCTACATTCCGACACGCGGACCAATATATGCAATGTGACCCGGGCCGAATGGGTGGCCGACCCGCTGACGGGAGGGATGACTTTCGTGATCACAGCCGACAGATTCCTGCGCAACATGGTGAGAGCCGTGGTGGGCACACTGGTGGACGTGGGGCGAGGAAAGCTCTCAGCCGAAGGCTTCCGGGAGGTGATAGAGAGCCGTGACAGGTGTGCCGCCGGGACATCAATGCCACCGGAAGCGCTGTATCTGCAGGAGGTCACATATCCCTATTGGAAGCCGGAAAGACATGCGTGAAAAGGAGGTTACCCCGCTCTTGGGATAACCTCCTCCTCACGTTTCAACTATTTATTTATGAGAGCCTCTGAGCCCAATTTCACAACTCGGCCACAGAGGACGAGGGATGTCAGAAGTCAATCACATTGTGTTGTTGTTTCGACTATTAAACAATTCCGAAATGGTTTATGTTACGAATAATCGCATAAAAGTCCTTAAATTCTGTTTATACGGTAAAAAAAGACGTTTTCCATGTCATGAACAGCGGAAATTTCGTAATTCTGCGACATATAAACCAGCAAAAGGCGGAATAAAATTAAAGGTATGGGAATAAGCGGTTTGGCAAAATATTGATTTTCGGTGATTTGCCTCCAAATGGGGCTATTTTCTCAAAAAGTACACCTTTTGTACCCCGAAGACCCGAAACACAATTTCGTACTGTTTAGTATCATTTTCGTATAATTTGTACAATTTGTTCGATTTTATTTGCATAATCCAGTTTTTTTTAACTATATTCGCGGAAAACGTCTTATGGGAAAAGCGAACACACAAAAATTCATCACTTTGTCAAAATATCGGTATATGTTTCGACACGGTGGACGTTGCTTCCTATACGCTCCGCTATCCAACGGATTCGCCGAACTTGACGAAGAAACGTATCTGCAGCTTGAAGCCATCGGACACGGCAGTTCTGCCGCGCTGAGTGATGATGTGATTGATATGCTGCGACGCCTGAAAGTAGCCGATGTTGACGAAGACTCTGAGGTAAACCGCCATAAGTTCAACGTCTTGTCGCGCCGCTTCAATCCCGCGAATCTTAATCTTACGATAAATCCGACTTTGGCATGTAATTTCGCATGCCCATATTGTTTTGAAGGCACACACCCGTCGACATTTATGTCTGATGAAGTTGAAGACGCCATAGTGCGGTTCGTCGAGAAGTATGAGCAAGCGCGGAATCTGAACATAACCCTTTAAATAATTTCATTATGGACAAAATCAGAATCATTGACGAACCGCTCAGCGAAGAGATGCTTCGCGCTGAACTTGAAGCCGTGCTCGGCGGCTGGACCTGCCAAAGCTACGATGCAAATTATAACTCATGTGCAGTGCATAATCCCGATGACGACGCAACATGTAACGGTAGCAAAAATTATTGCAAAGGATATGTATATGCTAACGGGTCTTGCAACTCATGGACCTCGGCGAATCCCTAAACCGATTCAAGTAAATTACTCTAATGGCAGACAACAGACTGTTCGGCTCGCGTATATGCTTACATGCTTTGTGGCTCACATTGTGTTGTCTGCCATTGTTAGCACACGGAGCAGACAATATATTCGTCTCAGGGTATGTGTACGATAATCAAATGCATATGCCTATCCCGAGCGCAACTATTGCTGCAATTGATGCTGCCGATTCTACTGCGGTAGTCTCAACCACTGCTAATGGGATTTATCAATATAATGATTACATAGAAAATACAGGCGGATTCGCTTTAGACTTGCCTCGCAAGCATTATATACTCAAGGTGTGGAATGACGGTTACGAACCGCAGACTCTTGACCTTGACCTCACAAAACTGGGTAAACGTCAGTTTCAGTTGAATCTGGATCCGATATATCTTAAGCGTGAACGCAGCCATAATCTCAATGAGGTGTCGGTTACGGCAACGAAAGTTAAGTTCTATAACCGCGGAGACACCATAGTGTATAACGCCGACGCATTTCAGCTGGCCGAAGGCTCGATGCTTGACGCGCTGATTGAGCAGCTGCCCGGCGTGACGCTAGACGACAACGGCTTAATCAAAGTGAACGGGCGCACGGTTGAATCGCTGATTCTGAACGGCAAGGACTTTTTTAACGGCAACAAAGAGCTGATGCTCAAAAACATCGGTTCGTACATGGTTAAGAACGTGGAAGTCTATGACAAGGCCGGCTTCCGCAGCGAGATTGCCGGCACAGACATCGGCGACGGCCGCTATGTGATGGACGTGAAGCTGAAACGCGAGTACATGATGGGCATCAACATGAACACCGAGGCCGGTTATGGCTCTGACAACCGATATCTTGGGCGCATATTCGCGATGGGCTTCACTCCGACAGCTCAGATTTCGGCTTTTTTCAACGCCAACAACCTGAACGAGAGTCAAAAGCCGCAGATATATTCCAGTTGGGTGCCAGAGGAAATGCCTACGGGGGTTACCCGCACCCTGTCCGGCGGTGTGGACTATAACGTAACGCCTAACGACCGGTGGACATTCCGCGGCAGCGTCTCGGCCAATCACACCCATGAGACCGACGGCACTGACATTGTGCAGGAAAATTACCTTTCGGGCGGCAACACCTATTCCTACCGTTTCAACAGGCTGGACCACCGGCGTCTCGCGCTTGAGACCGACCACTCTGTTGAATATAAGCGGCCCGGTCACTACGGCATGCAGCTGAAACCTTATTTCCGCTACTCCCGCCGCGACAACCGTTCCGACGATGTCAGCGCCGAACTCAACTCCTCGTTCAACGACATGACAATGGAGTTTATCCGGAACATCTACGCCGGCAATAGTTCCGCAGCCATAGTCAACCTCATAAACCGCCGCATCGAGACCGACCGCATCAAAGGGCACTCGCTCCACACCGGCGGCACCCTGATGCAGACGTTCAACATTCCTCGCACGGGCGATCTGCTTTCGATCGAGGTCTACGGCGGCTACGATAACCGCCACGACGAGCGCTTCAATCACTTTGCCATCAACTTCGGCGCCGACCCCGTTCCGGCCGATGTGACCAACCGCTATTACAGGAACTATCCTCAGTTTCACTCAAACATCGGTGGGCAGGCAAAGTACACTCTTATTATAAACCGGGGGCTGTCCTTTGATTTCGGCTATGCTTTCGAACACCTTTACGGCCGCGAGACATCGTCGCTGTTCAACCTCGCGGAAGAAGGCGGCGGGTCCGGATTCATCGACGGTAAGCAGCCTTCGGCAATTCAATATCTCACCGGCTTTGACCGCGACAACAGCTACATCAGCCGCGAAACCACCGACCGCCATAAGCTATATGCCGGCATACGACTCAATAAAAAGATTAACGGGAAGGACAACTTATTGATGCAGTATCGTTTTCCGCTGAACATTGACCGACAGCGGCTGCACTATACCAGAGGGAACATTGACGCCAACCTTACGCGTACATCGGCGGTGTTGAACTTCGGCAATATGTATTTTCATGTCAGCAATGACAAGCGGGCGTTTGGGCTGAACTGGGATCTGAAAAGTATGAAGCCCGACATGGTCTCGATGGTTGGCTTCACCGACGCCACCAACCCGCTCTTTATCCGCAAGGGAAATCCGGACTTAAAGAACGCCCTGAAATTCGACGCCAACGCGTACTACGGATTCTCATTCGGGCATAAGCGCAACTACTTGTCGTTCAGAGTTCAGTTCGACCTCACAGACAATGCCCTGTCATACGGCTACACCTACGATTCCGCCACGGGTATCCGCTCCGGCAGCTACCACAATGTCAAAGGTAATCTCGGCGGCAACGGTGAAATCAGATATACATTCGACGCCAACGGATTCCGGATTTTCAACAGACTTCAGGGTGGACGTCGCACCAGCGTTGACCTAGTAGGCTACGACTCGCCCGCGTTGACACGCAGCAAGGTCTACGACCTCAACTTCTCGGACGAGATGCACTTCTCATACTCCTTCGGCACCAACAAGGTGTCGGCCAGCTTCAGCGGCACCAACAACCGCTACTCGTCCACTCTGGCCGATTTTACCAACCAGAACACATGGTCGTTCCGCAGCGGAGTTTCCCTACTCTACAATCTGCCGGCCAACTTCCAGATTTCTACGGATTTCACTGTGTTCAACCGACGCGGCTACACCGATGTGGCCCTGAATTCCGACAACTTCATCTGGAACGCACGACTTACATACAAGGCGCTTAAAGGTCAGTTGCTGCTGATGCTTGACGGCTATGACATGCTCCACGACCTCAGCAACGTCAGCTACACAATGAACGCGCAGGCACGCACCGAAACCATACGCACCGTGCTGCCGCGCTACTTCATGTTCCACCTGCAGTGGCGGTTCAACCACATTCCCCAAAAGAAAAAACGATAATGCCTTGGCCTTTCCGACGGTTCCCTTTGGTGCGCCAGCATGACATCATGCAATGCGGTGCGGCATGCCTGGCTATGATATGCCGATAAATAACGCTCCGATGTCCGCTTAAAATAACAACATTTTCCGAGGAGCAAAACAATCTAAAATGCACTGTGTAAGTTCTTTCGCAATTTGCTTGATTTTATTTGCATAATCCAGTTTTTTTAACTATATTCGCGGAAAACGTCTTATGGGAAAAGCGAACACACAAAAATTCATCACTTTGTCAAAATATCGGTATATGTTTCGACGCGGAGGTCGTTTCTTCCTATACGCTCCACTATCCAACGGATTCGCCGAACTTGACGAAGAAACGTATATGCAGCTTGAAGCCATCGGACACGGCAGTTCTGCCGCGCTGAGTGATGATGTGATTGATATGCTGCGATGTTTGAAAGTAGCCGACGTTGACGAAGACTCTGAGGTAAACCGCCATAAGTTCAACGTCTTGTCGCATCGCTTTAATCCCGCGAATCTTACTCTTACCATAAATCCGACTTTGGCGTGTAATTTCGCATGTCCATATTGTTTTGAAGGCACACATCCGTCGACATTCATGTCCGATGAGGTTGAAGACGCCATAGTGCGGTTCGTCGAAAAGCATGAACAAGCGCGGAATCTGAACATAACATGGTTTGGCGGCGAGCCGCTGCTGGCATTTGACCGTATCGTGTCACTCACTCGGAAGTTGCAGGCCATCGGTCTCAACTATTGGGCCGGAATGATTACCAACGGCTATCTGCTGACCCGCGACAAACTCGAGCAGTTTGACAACTTGAAGATTCGGTCGGTGCAGGTTACCATAGACGGCAACGAATCCATGCACAATTCCCGCCGGTTTCTCAGAAGCGGAGGCGATACCTACGCCCGAATAGTGGCTAACGTAGAGAGTGCGGTTGAGTTTGCGCCGCAAACGCGCATACTTGTCCGAGTAAACGTAGACGGGACTAACAGCAATCAGTTTTTTGAAGTTTTTGATGCCTTCGAGCGAAAGAAACTACCCAACGTAACGGTTTATCCGGCGTTTGTTTCCAACCCCACCGGCAAAGGCGGCAGCGACTGTATGTACGACTGCGATGCCATGGCCGCATTCCTCAGGGACGCATATCTCACCAGGGGATATTACAGCCAGATGCTATTCCCCGAAAACATCACCAGAGGTTGCATGGCGCGAAATCCCAACTCCGTGGTGATAGGGCCTGAGGGTGAACTATATAAGTGTTGGAACGATGTTGGCGATGCGAACCGCAGCTACGGCAATATTCACGGTGACATAACCAACGAATCTGTTCTGCTGGATTATATGGTCAATGCCGACTATCTTAACAATGCCGAATGCAACCGTTGTATATTCTTCACACGATGTGACGGCGGTTGCCCTTACGAGCGGATAAAAAAAGAAAAAGAAGGCTGCAATCCAAACGATTGCCCTATGTATACCAGACATCTGGAAGACTTTCTGACAATTCGCCATGATTATCGCTCAAAACAGAAATGATCTATTATTTATAACCCTTTAAACAATTTTATTATGGACAAAATCAGAATTATTGACGAACCGGTTAGCGAAGAGATGCTTCGCGCTGAACTTGAAGCCGTGCTCGGTGGCTGGACCTGCGGAACGTATGACACTACAAATACCCCAAGCTACTGTCACTCTTGGGACAAAGCTGGAACATGCCCAACAGGCTCAGGCGGAGACTATTGCATCGATTATTTCTTTCGACCTTCAAATTCGTAAATTTTAAGCCACACCATTCCTACCTATGGCATCAGACTTCATATTGATACTATAGGTATATTTCAAACATTTTGCATGGTCAACTTCCCAACCGTAATCGCTAAAATTATTACACATTCATGCCGACTCAGATTTTATGCGATTTGTTGCATTATCTTAAGTTTTATTCCGTTGATGGCGGAAAATGTGGGCGACGTTTCCGTTAGAGGCAAGGTGCTGGACGGCGTAATGCATATGCCGATAACAACCGCTAAGGTCTGCGTAATTGATTCTGCGGATTCCACAATAGTGGCATCCGGAACCTCATCCGGTGTATATCAGAGCGGTAGCAATATAGAATATACAGGCGCATTCTATCTGAACAACTTACCTCGCAAGCGATTTAAGCTCAAAGTGTGGGATGACGGATTCGAGCCGCAGACTCTTGACCTTGACCTGACGAAACTGGGTAAAAGGCAGTTAGATTATGCAATTGCGCCTATATACCTGACAAGTGAACGCAAGCATCAACTCAACGAGGTGGTGGTTACGGCAACGAAAGTTAAGTTCTATAACCGCGGAGACACCATAGTGTATAACGCCGACGCATTTCAGCTGGCCGAAGGCTCGATGCTTGACGCGCTGATTGAGCAGCTGCCCGGCGTGACGCTCGACGACAACGGCGTGATCAAAGTGAACGGGCGCACGGTTGAATCGCTGATTCTGAACGGCAAGGACTTTTTTAACGGCAACAAAGAGCTGATGCTCAAAAACATCGGTTCGTACATGGTTAAGAACGTGGAAGTCTATGACAAGGCCGGCTTCCGCAGCGAGATTGCCGGCACAGACATCGGCGACGGCCGCTATGTGATGGACGTGAAGCTGAAACGCGAGTACATGATGGGCATCAACATGAACACCGAGGCCGGTTATGGCTCCGACAACCGCTATCTCGGGCGCATATTCGCCATGGGCTTCACACCTACGGCTCAGATTTCGGCCTATTTCAACGCCAACAACCTGAACGAAAGCCAAAAACCGCAGATGTATTCCAGCTGGACGCCCGAGCAGATGCCTACGGGGGTTACGCGCACCCTTGCCGGCGGCGTGGACTATAACGTCACGCCTAACGACCGATGGACATTCCGCGGCAGCGCCTCGGCCACGCATACCCATGAAACCGACGGCACGGACGTGGTGCAGGAAAATTACCTTTCGGGCGGCAACACGTATGCTTATCGTTTCAATCGGCTGAACAACAAGCGCCTCGCGCTCGAAACCGACCACGCCGTTGAGTATAAGCGTCCCGGGAGCTACGGCATGCAGCTGAAGCCTTATTTCCGCTACGCGCGATATGACAACCATGCCAACGATGTCAGCGCCGAACTCAACGCCGCGTTCAACGACATGACAATGGAGTTTATCCGCAACATCTACGCCGGCAACAGTGCCGCAGCCTTAGCCAACCTCATAAACCGCCGCATCGAAACTGACCGCATCAAAGGGCACTCGCTCAACACCGGCGGCAAACTGATGCAGACGTTCAACATTCCGCGCACAAACGACCTGCTCACCGTGGAGGTCTACGGCGGCTACGACAACCGCCACGATGAGCGCTTCAATCACTTCGACATCAACTTCGGCGCCGACCCCGTGCCGGCCGATGTGGCCAACCGCTACTACAAGAACTTTCCGCAGTTTCACTCAAACATCGGGGCACAAGCAAAGTACTCTCTTATTATAAACAGGGGGCTGTCTTTTGATTTTGGCTACGCTTTCGAACACCTTTACGGCCGAGAAACGTCGTCGCTGTTCAATATCGCACAAGAGGCCGCCGGCGCCGGATTCACCGAAGGAAAGCTGCCTTCGGCTATTGAACATCTCTCCGGCTTTGACCGCGAAAACAGCTACATAAGCCGCTTAACCACCGACCGCCATAAGTTATATGCTGGTATACGCGTCTGGAAGAACTATAATGAATCGGAGCGGTTTTGGATGCAATACCGCTTCCCGATTGACATTGACCGACAGCGGCTGCACTACACCCGCGGAGACATAGACGCCAACTTTACGCGCACTTCGGCAGTGTTGAACTTTGGCAACATGTTCATTCAGACGGGCAATGACAAGAAAGGATTTTGGTTGAACTGGGATCTGAAAAGCCTGAAGCCAGACATGGTCTCGATGGTGGACTTCACCGACGTCACCAACCCGCTCTTTATACGCAAAGGAAATCCGAACTTAAAGAACGCCCTGAAATTCGCAGCCGATATGAGCTATCAGTTCTCGTTTGGGCATAAGTCGCGCAATCAGCTGCGCTTCTGCGCTGATTTCGACCTCACGGACAACGCCCTGTCATACGGCTACACTTACGATTCTGCAACGGGTACCCGCACCGGCAGTTATCACAATGTCAAAGGCAATCTAGGCGGCAACGGTGAAATTATATATACATTCGACGCCAACGGATTCCGCATTTACAACAGACTTCAAGGCGGACGGCGCACCAACGTTGACCTCGTAGGCTACGACTCGTCCGTGTTGACTCGCAGCAAGGTCTACGACCTCAACTTCTCGGACGAGATGCACTTCTCATACTCCTTCGGCGGCAACAGAGTGTCTGCCAACTTCAACGGCACCAACAACCGCTACTCGTCAAATCTGGCCGATTTCACCAACCAGAACACATGGACGTTCCGCACTGGCGTTTCCCTGCTCTATAATCTGCCCGCAAACTTCCAGATTTCTACCGATTTCACCGTGTTCAACCGACGCGGCTACACCGATGCGGCTCTGAACACCGACAACTTCATCTGGAACGCACGACTTACATACAAGGCGCTTAAAGGTCAGTTGCTGCTGATGCTTGACGGCTATGACATGCTCCACGACCTCAGCAACGTCAGCTACACAATGAACGCGCAGGCACGCACCGAAACCATACGCACTGTGCTGCCGCGCTACTTCATGTTCCACCTGCAGTGGCGCTTCAACCACATTCCCAAAAAGAAAAAACAATAATGCACTGGCCTTTCCGACGGTTCCCTTTGGTGCGCCAGCATGACATCATGCAATGCGGTGCGGCATGCCTGGCTATGATATGCCGATATTACGGCCGAAATCTGACACTTGATGAGGCTGAGACACTCTGCCCGATGTCAAAGCAGGGGGTCTCAATGGCCGCCATTGCCGACAGCGCCGTCACATTAGGGCTCAATCATCATGCGCTCAGACTCACACCTGAACGGCTGCAAAAAATGAAGTTGCCGTGCATACTCTATTGGGAACAGCGCCACTTTGTAGTTCTATATAAGATTTCAAACAATAGATTTCACATAGCCGACCCCGGACGAGGCTATATGGTTTATTCACGAAAGGAGTTTTTATCAAACTGGGCGACTCCCACCAATGGCAATATGCGCGGCATCGCTTTGTTGCTCGAACCGGGAAAGGATTTCATCAAAACCGACTCAAGGGGAAAAAACAGACCAGTCAATCCGCTCAGAGTCATTGCCGACTATTTGTTGCAACACAAACGACGTTTGTGGCTGGTTACCAGTTGCTTGTTTCTCGGCTGCCTGATGCAACTGGTCATGCCGTTCCTAACGCAGAGCATTGTCGACATTGGCATTCGCGACAAAGACATCAACTTCATTTGGTTGGTTCTGCTTGGCGAACTGGCCATTGTAATAGGTCGCACGGCAACTGATTTCATTCGCCGATGGCTCCTTGCTCATCTCTCTATCAAGGTTAACATTTCAATGTTAAGTGCCTTTTTTGCAAAGCTATTCCGTCTGCCGATGTCGTTTTTTGAGTCGCGTCAGATGGGAGACCTTATGCAGCGTATCTCAGACCATGCAAGAGTGCAGACATTTCTTACAGAACAAGTCCTATCGATGATTTTCACGACTTTGAGCTGTATCGTGTTCGGCATTGTCCTAATGATATATAACACTCTTATTTTCGGCGTGTTCGTTATTGGAGCGATTTGTTATTTATGCTGGACTCTTCTTTTTGTCAGAAGGCGTCGTCAGCTTGACATCGCCATGTTCGAAAAACAAGGGGCCAATCACTCTCTCACATACGAACTCGTAACCACCATGCAAGAAACAAAACTTCAAGACTGCTGTCTGAGAAGACGTATGGCATGGGAAGATATGCAGGTCGACTTATTCGGGATTAAACTCAAATCCCTGAAACTACAACAGGCTCATGAAGCCGGGAGCATATTCATCAATGAGATTCAGAACATCGTGATTACCGTATTGTCGGCAAGTGCGGTAATTGACAGGACTCTGAGTTTGGGCGCCATGCTGGCCATTCAATATATAATCGGGCAACTTAATTCGCCAATGGCGCAAATCATAGCTTTTATCCAGAGTTTTCAAGATGTAGGACTTTCTCTTGAGCGAATTAACGAAGTTCATGACAGAAAAGATGAGGATTTGGAAGACGGACAATGCATTGATTCCAAAAATAATAAAGGCATTAAGGTAGCAAACCTGAATTTCAAATACGACAGATTTGCTACCGCAAATATACTTGAGAACATAAATATTGATTTTCAACCTCGCAAGGTTACGGCCATAGTGGGAGAATCAGGCAGCGGGAAAACAACGTTAATCAAGCTTATGCTAGGATATTATAGCAACTATACCGGCGACATCATGATTAACGGCACTGATTTGAGAAACATATGTTTGAAGGATTGGCGGCGCAAATGTGGAGTAGTGATGCAAAACGGCGTGATTTTTACCGAATCCATAGCCAGAAACATAGCCATCGATGATTCCGAAATCGATTCCGAGCGTCTGATAAAAGCGGCCAAGACTGCCAATATATATGATTTCGTGATGTCATTGCCGCTTAAGTTTGAAACAATCATCGGTCCAAACGGTATCGGCGTAAGTCAAGGACAACGGCAACGCATACTCATTGCCCGCGCCCTTTATCGCAATCCTGAATATATCATATTTGACGAAGCCACCAATTCGCTTGACACCATAAACGAACGCTATATTGTTGACAATCTTGACTCGTTTTTTCAGAACAAAACCGTTATAATTATCGCACACAGGCTAAGTACCGTTAAAAACGCCGACAATATAATCGTCATGAACCACGGACACATCGCGGAAAGCGGAACTCATGAACAACTCGTAAGTGCCAAAGGGACATATTATGAACTCGTAAAAAATCAACTTGAACTGGAATCGTGAGCAAATATGAAAGCGAACGTATATGTTGTTGAGGCTTTCAGCAGCTCAATAAACGGCTATCACACTTTCAGAGAAGAACTGATTGACATCCTTCGCGAAATTGATGGTATTAAGCTTCATATTATAACAGAGGAATATCCGGGTAGGGCTATATCAGCATATAACAGAGATGGAATTGAATATCTAAATCTTCCTCAAATAGTAGAAAATAAATTCGCTAAACTGGAAGATTGTCTTAGACAAGCAATAACACCATCTCAACATATGATTTTCATAACCAACTTTTTCCCTGCTATTTTCAATCTTTCGGCCATTAAGAAATTGTTTCCGAAAGCAAAACTGATTCATATAATCCACGATTTACCGTGGCTGACTATTTTCAATGGAAATCAATCAGAATATAGGCAAACCTTACTGGAAAAACCCGCCAAAAACAAATTCATCAACTATGTAACGTACGACATAGTGCGTTCATTGGCCATTGTAGACAAAGTTATCTGTCTTTGTCAGTCCACTTCCGATTTTATTTTTGACGCCTATGATACCCCCGTCGAAAAGCAGGAACTTATTTATAACGGCCTGCCAGACATCAGAGAAGAGCTTTCTAATATAGAGAAAGGAACAATCTGCGACAAATATAATGTGCCACAAGACAAAAAGATTATAATTTACGCGGGAAGACTTACAAAATCAAAAGGCGCCGACCGTATCCAGCCGACAATAACAACTCTGACGCAAAAATTTCCATGCCATTTTATATATGCAGGGGCAGATTCAATTGCAGAGTGGATTGAAGAGACAGTCCCATTTTCTGTATCCTCCGTCGGATTTTTATCTCGCGCTGAGTTATTCAAACTATACGCACTTTCCGACATTGGTCTTTTCCCGTCAAGACACGAACAATGCAGTTTTAGCGGCATTGAAATGCTTATGCACGGGCTGCCCGTTATCTCATGGCCTGCATTTGGTGTAAAAGATATGTTTACGCCTGATAACTCCATAACTGTGCCGGAAGGGATTAAAAACCTTACTGAAAGCCATTTGACAGTTATAGGACACAACGCCCGCAAAACTTTTTTGCAAAAATACAACGTAGCAAAAATGCGACAGCGATACACCGCACTTATTTATTCTCTTTTACAATGATTAACATCCGCTCTTCAATTGAATTTATTATATCCGCGCTGAAATGCCATGACATTACCTCCCTAAATACGGGCATAAACGGCGGCAAAATCGGATATGCCGTACTCATAATGGCAACTTTTCAGAAATACGGAGTCCCAACCGTTGATACATCTCACATTGATATCGTCAGAAATATTATCAATGAGTCTCTATCCAAAATTCATCCCACTGTCAAAGGTTTTATGACAGGCAACAGCGGCATTATCTGGGGATTGAGGAAGTTATATAATATGGGAGTAATTGAACAGTCTGAAAGATTTGACCGATTCACAGATATTATCATTCAGCATGGACTGTCTAATTTTTATTCCCAATCCAAATCAATTACTACAGAAAATGAAATATATCCTTGGGGCATAACGCTCCTGCAGTTTTGGAACGGAACTGACACCTTGACCCGATACCTTTACGAAGAGAAAATTCTGTTATGTCTGATAGAATGTGAGCGTATTCTCAATGGCGATGAGCCCTATTCGTTTCTATCCGCCGATAAAAACTGCGCTTTGTTACACTCCATTTTATACACTGCCTCAAAGGCGTATGCCTTGGGTATCGGTTCGGTGCGAGCGAAACGCCTGGTGGACAATGTTACGACTCGTGACCATATAGTCATACACTACCAAAACAGTGCAGACGCAGCTATATTAAATGCTCTTATTCGCAAAGAATCCGTATGTATTCCATATCATGCTGACTCGTTAGCCTATCTTGGCACAATTGCAATGGTGTATGATATGCCGGAATTATTTCTCCCAACATACAAAGCGTGCAACATCGGTACAGACGCATTTGCACAAATGGCACCTGAAGAACTTATAGGAATAGGCCTCGGGCTTATATGCAACGATGGAGACAAATAACCTGACCATAATCATACCGATACGCATTGATTCAGATGTCCGTCTTCGTAATCTGACTGCTGTTGTCATGTATTACAACCGGCTGAAATTGCCCTTGTTATTGATAGAGGCTGACGAATGTTCCAGGATTGATTTTGACAAATCATATACACAAGTGCGTCATATATTCATATCTGATTCTAATCCGATTTTTCATAGGACAAAATATATCAATTTAGGACTGCGGAGCATAACTACCCCTCATGCCGCCATAATAGACGCAGATGTAATAGTACCTTCGTACCAATTGAAACAAGCAAACCAACTTCTGAACCATACGCCCATGATTTTGCCATATGATGGGCGCTTCATACATATGCCCCATTCGCTGGGAGACATCTTCCGCAATACAGCATCATTCAAAGACATACAAACACACTATGAGAGTAATAAAACGGACTATATGTTCGGCTACCATTCAGTCGGTGGAGCATATCTTGTAAATGTAGACTTATACAGGCAGTGTGGATGGGAAAATGAATATTTTACCGGATGGGGACCTGAAGATTTTGAAAGAGTCCAACGAATGGACATCTTAGGATTTCCTGTAACGCGTATCCGGGGGGTCATATATCATTTAGATCACCCGCGCGGCATCAACAGCGGCAACTCGCCTTATGATCTTGCATTTTCCACTCGAAAAGAGTATTGCAAGGTATGCAACATGACTGCAAATGAGTTAAGGACTTATATCCACACGTGGCCCTGGACTTATGGGTAACTGGTAACACATAAAGTATTTGTGCAAGATGGGAAGCAATAATAACGCAATCCCGGAACAGGATAATGTCCGGCATCTATTCAAGACGCAGAGCAGCGGAGGCGAAGGATATATGACGGTCTTTATCCCCGTGGATTGAAACACCGGGCAACATGGAATGTCAAAGTCCAGTCGTAAGACAGGTTCAACCGTCCCCGGTTGTCCGTCTTTCGGCGACACCGACATTCGATGTTGACCGTCCCGATGAAAAAGAAAAATTCAGCAGTGGGACGATGAAAGAGTAGACAGCATCATTCATGGCTAAAAATAACTGAAAAATAGGTACCGAGAATATCACGCCGGATTTTCGCGTCCCGGAAATTATAGCATACTTTTGTATGCGAAATTACGATTTTGAAATAGGACAATGGCTGAAACCACTCTGGAAAAATCCGCTTTCAGGTGTACTTTTCAATGACCGGAACGGGTAAAAACAGGCAACTGACGGCAGTTAAAAATACTTAACAGGAGCCAAAAATCACAAAATTGATTTCCTCGGCTTTCCGTCAACTTCCACAAAAGTACACGATTAGTACCCAGCCCATCCCAAACCCCTCTGACAATCAGCCAATTTGCCCAAATAAGAAAAAATTTGTAATTTTGCGAATCAATATCATAATAAACACCAGCCTTGCAGTCATGCTTAAATCCGCCTTGGCGCTGATAGCGCTCTCCTTGACCCCGTCTCTTGTTTCGGCACAGAATCAGTATGCCTTGAATTTTCCTGAAGATTCCAGAATACAGAATTCAGGCCGCTCGCTCACTGCAGTGAAACTCAATTCCCCGACACACGGGGAGCAGTCGGCCGAAAGTTCCCAAAGCACTGACAGGCTGCTGTATCATGACTGCACGTCGACCACATTCAAGGCCGTGGCCGGCGAAACCGTGACCGCGTCATTCGACTGGACCGGCGACTGGATGCACGGATATATCTATATCGACATCGACAATGACGGCCAATTCGACACATCGTCAGGCGGCAACCAGGCAATAGCCGACGGAAAGGACGTAATGACGTTCAGCAACTACAACGGAGTGAACAGCATCGGCACGGTGACCGACAACGGCAACGTGGGCGTGAATCCTCCGGCATTCGTTATTCCGTCGGACATGGCGCCGGGCACATACCGCATGCGTTATAAAATAGACTGGAACTCGATCGATCCCGGCGGCAATAACGCCGACAGCCAGTCCATACTGAAAAACGGCGGCGCCATAACGGACGTGACCCTTGTGGTGGAAGCCGCACAGCAACCGGAGTCGCCGTATATGATCAATTTCAGCAAAGACGCCAAAATAACCCATGCCGAGAGAAAACTGCACAACATTACATTCTCGTCGCCATCGGACGGGGTGCAGACGCTCGCGTCGACACAGGCTTCGGACAAGTTGCTCTATCATGACAATACCGACAAGTGCTTCAGCGCCACAGCGGGAGAGACGGTAAAGGTGTCGTATGAGTGGACAGGAACGTGGATGCACGGTTATGTGTATCTGGACCGCGGCAACGACGGTGTGTTCTCTCACGGTCTCGGCAACAACTCGTCCATTCCTGCGGGCAGCGACGTGATGGCGTTCACCTACGTCGGCGGATACAACAGCGAGGGCAAGGCTATAAGCAACAGCAACACCGGGGTAAATCCCCCGGCATTCACAGTGCCTGCGTCGCTGAATCCGGGACTGTACCGCCTGCGTCTGAAAATCGACTGGGACTCCGTCGATCCGGCCGGAAACCCGGGCAGCAACGGCGGTGCCAACAGCATTCTGTCGAACGGCGGTGCGATAACCGATGTGATGCTTTATGTGCACAAGCAGATGTCGTCAATCACCGTAAGCTCAGCCAACGGAACCGTCACGACCGTCGACGGCGATGAAATCTCGATGGGAACTGTGATACCCGGCGAAAACCTCGTTGTGAAGATCATGCCCGACGAGGGTTACCGGTTTGATGCCATCACTATATCATCAGGCTATGACACCGGCTCGGACAAAGTAGCGTTTGTGGATCCGTCGCTCAACAACGGCGAACACACCGTGCCCGGATTTCTGGCAACAGACGGCACTGTGACCGTACCGGCGTCAATGCTGCGCGGAAACGTGAAATTTACCGCACACTTCATTGCCGACGATGGCAGCGGCGAGAAAGACGGTAATTACGAGTGCTCTCTCTCGGGAACAAAACAGCCCGACAGTGGAATAACCGCAGTGACAGTGGACGGAAAGTCGGCTGCCATTGACACTCCTCAGAACTATTTCTATCTGAAAGACACAGCATTCGGCGTGATGCCCGGAGAGACAGTGGCCGTGAGCGCCGCATACAACGGTCAGGCGACCCGTTTCAGCATTTATGTGGACTATGACAGCAACGGCATTTTCTCGGCCGTGGACGGCGCCCTGACAACCGAACTCGCGACAACCGCTGCATCGGCTGACGCCCTTCCCGCATTTCAGATTCCCGCACTGCTGCCGGCAGGAGTGTATCGCGCCCGGCTTGAAGCGGAAGGGCACTGCGCGGTGGATTTCCTGCTGAACGTGCACAATGCCGAAGGCGCGCTGGATGTGAAGGCGATGAACGGAAACGTGCTCGCCAACGACGGAAACTCACTGCCGCTGACCGTGGCCTACGGCACGGCGCTGCGGGTCAAGCCGCAGGCCACGCTGCCGGGATATTCCGCACGCGAGGTGATCGTGCGCCACGGACATAATCTCAACGGACCGTCGCACATCAAAGGCAACCCGCAGTGGACCGACACCACCCTGCCCTATTCGTCGACAGTGACAATCCCTGCCGGAATAGTGGACGGCGATGTGGACATCTACGTGCTCTACACAGAAAACAGCGACAGCGAGTGGACCAAGGTGTGGGGCGACGAGTTCAACGGCAACAGTCTGGATCCGAACCGCTGGCGCTACCAGTCGCGTGAAGGCGCCACATGGAACCGTCTGGTGGCCCAAGGCGACGAGATACCCTACGTGAACATAGTGGCTGACGGCCGCTACAATTCCTACTGTATCGGCACTCCCGACGAATTCAAGGACACGGAAAACCAAAACATGATTTCCGGCGCCATAAACTCACAGGGACTTTTCCACCTGACATACGGCAAAGTCGAGGCCCGTATCAAGACCCGGCGCCACACGGGCAACTTCCCCGCATTCTGGATGATGCCCATGGACAACTCCAAAGGCTGGCCCAAGGACGGCGAAATCGACATCTGGGAACAGATCGACGACACCCATATGGCCCACCACACCATTCACTCCGGATGGTCGGGCTGGAACAATTACTGCCACTATCCCGTGGCTCCGAAGCAGTATTCGCCCGCAAATTCCGGCAACGAGTACATGGATCAGGATCTGTGGCACGTCTATGCCATAGAATGGGATGCAGAAGAGATCCGCTGGTATGTGGACGGGGTGAAACGATTCTCGTATGCCAACATGCACTACAGTGAAAGCGACGATCCCGAGTCGCCCTACACGGAAGAGATCACATGGCCTTTCTACAAGGATTTCTACATTATCCTGAACCAGTCGGTGGGCAACGGCGCATGGGCTGCATGGTGTGATCCGGAATTCACGTATCTGACAGAGTTCGACTATGTGCGCGTGTACAAGAAGAAAGGCGACGACGTGTACACTACCAAACTCGACGACAATGGCGACGACCCGAATTTCTATGTGCCGGCCAAAGATCAGGGCACATCCATCACCGACATAACCATGGACTCCATGGAGGGTCTGAACGACAACACTCCGGCCACATATTACGACCTGCACGGACGCCGCACCCAGGCAGGAGCAATGACACCGGGCGTATATATCGAGAAGTGCGGCGAACATGCAAGAAAAGTACTAATAAAGTAAATCTGACAACGATTTGGATCCGAACATTTCCTCATCAACAGAAACAAACAAACCGGTAAAAAAGACCCGCGCGCGCCGCATCATTGTGGCGCTGTGGGTTTTCTTTGCCATAGCAGTGGCGGGCATAGCCATATTTTTCACACTGGTCTATAACGGAGCGGTGGGATACATGCCCGATATCGAGTCTTTAAAGAATCCGACCGACAAGTATGCATCGGTGATATATTCCGCCGACGGAGAAGAGCTGGGACGGTATTTCCGTCCGACAGGCAACAGGGTCTATGCGGACTACAGCGACATATCGCAAAACGTGATAGACGCCCTGATCGCCACCGAAGATGCCCGTTTCATGGAGCATTCCGGAATAGACCTGAAGGCTATTTTCCGCGCTGTGACCAAAACAATCATCCTGCGGCAGAAGAATGCCGGCGGCGGTTCGACCATCACACAGCAGCTGGCCAAGCAGTTGTATTCGCCAAGAAGCTCCGGGCTGATGGAAAGAGCCATGCAGAAGCCGATCGAGTGGATGATAGCTGTGAAGCTGGAACGATTCTATTCGAAGGAAGAGATCATAAAGATGTATCTCAACCAGTTTGACTTTCTGTACAATGCAGTGGGAATACGTTCGGCCGCATGGGTTTACTTCGGAAAGGACGCGTCGGACCTGTCGGTGAACGAGGCGGCCACGCTGATAGGCATGGTCAAGAACCCGTCGTATTTCAATCCGGTGCGCAAGAACGAGCGCACGCGTGACCGCCGCAACGTGGTGCTGCAGCAAATGGAGAAGGCAGGATTCATCACCAAAGCCGAATGCGACTCGCTGTCGTCCCTGCCGCTGGTGCTGGACTATCATAAGGTCGACCACAAGGAAGGGCTTGCGCCATATTTCCGGGAGGAACTCCGCAGGATGCTCACTGCCAAAAAGCCGCAACGCAGCAATTATATGGCATGGGAGAACCAGAAGTTCACGGACGACTCCATAGCATGGGCAACGAATCCGCTGTACGGATGGATCGAGAAGAATCCCAAGGCGGACGGATCGCATTACGACATATATACCGACGGACTGAAGATATACACCACGATCGACTCCCGCATGCAGCAGTATGCCGAGGATGCCGTGACGGAGCATCTGTCGAAGACTCTCCAGCCGGCATTTTTCAGGGAGAAGAAAGGGGTGAAATGCGCCCCCTACACCACCAACCGCGTTGAGCTGCCATCGTCGCAGCTCAACGGGCTGATAAACCGCGCCATCAAGCAAAGCGAGCGTTTCCGGCTGATGAAGCACGGCGGGCACTCCGAGGAGGAGATAATGAAAGCTTTCGACATGCCGACGGAGATGAAAATCTTCTCCTATTCCGGTCCGGTGGACACGGTGATGACCCCGCGCGACAGCATACTGCACGTGAAGCACTATCTGCGTGCCGGATTCATGGCCATGGATCCGCGCACGGGCTATGTGAAAGCATATGTGGGCGGACCGAATTTCGGCGCGTTCCAGTATGACATGGTTTCGACCGGACGCCGTCAGGTAGGCTCAACGATGAAACCGCTGCTCTACACATACGCGATGGAGGAGGGATTTACCCCCTGCGACGAGTTTCTGAACGAACAGCCCACCATCTATGACGAGCTCGGGCGGCCGTGGACTCCGCGCAACGCGGGCACATCGCGTGTGGGTGAAATGGTGGATCTGCGGTGGGCGCTGAAAAATTCCAACAACTGGATCTCGGCCCGGCTGATGGAGCAGCTGAATCCGGCCACACTGGTGCGCAATCTCCATAATTTCGGCATCAACAACCATCTGGATCCGGTGATATCGCTGTGTCTGGGTCCGTGCGACGTGTCGGTCAAGGAGATGGTGACGGCATATTCAGCCTTCGCCAACAAGGGCATGAGAGTGGACCCTCTGTTTGTCACTTCGATCACCGACGCCAACGGCAATGTGATCTCGGAGTTCGCTCCGCACACGTCGGATGTGATATCAGAGCGTGCATATTACCGCATACTCTCCATACTGCTCGATGTGGTGGACTCAGGTACAGGCAACAGGCTTCGCCGGGCGCCTTTCAACCTCACGGCACAGATGGGAGCCAAGACGGGCACCACCAACTCCAATTCCGACGCATGGTTCATGGCGTTCTCTCCCGAGATCGTGGCCGGCACATGGGTGGGCGGCGAAGAGCGTTATATACATTTCAATTCAATGCAGCACGGACAGGGAGCTTCGGCGGCCCTTCCGATATTCGGCAAATTCATGAAACGGGTCTATGCCGACAAGTCGCTGCCATATTCCCAGGATGCGAAGTTTGAATTCCCGGCGGGGATAGACATGTGTGAACGCGGAGCGGACTACAGCCCGCTTATAGACACCGAGCCGACCGATTCATCAATCGAAGGAATTTTTGAATGATGACTGAAGAAGGCCTTGTGACTGGCAACACCGGCAGCCGCTATCAGGTGGAGCTGGCCGACGGCAGGACCGTGACATGCGCAGCCAAAGGGAACCTGCGGCTGAAGGGTGTGCGCACCACCAATCCGGTGGCCGTGGGCGACCGTGTGGCCGTGGCGACCGATGGCAGCAGACAACCAGCCACACAGGATGTGGCCTACATCACTGAAATCCTGCCGAGAAAGAACTATATAATACGCCGTGCAAGCAATCTCAGCAAGGAGAGCCATATACTCGCGGCCAACATAGACTGCGTGATGCTGGTGGCTTCGCTGTCGCAGCCGGTCACATCGACCACGTTCATAGACCGATTTTTAGCCACGGCCGAAGCCTACGGCGTGCCTGCCGTGCTGGTGATAAACAAGACGGATCTGCTGACAGACGCACAGGACCGCGATCTGCTTGAAGCCGTGGAATATCTTTATTCGTCGATAGGCTACAGCGTGGTGGCGACATCGGCCAAGACCGGCGAGGGACTCGACCGACTGCGGGAAACGGCATCGGGCAGGATCACACTGCTGTCGGGCAACTCCGGAGTGGGAAAATCGTCGCTGATCAATGCTCTGGTCCCCGATGCGCGGCTGCGCACGGCGGTGATTTCAGATGTACACCAGACTGGTATGCACACTACCACATTCTCGCGCATGTATGATCTGCCGGGAGGTGGCCGCCTGATAGACACTCCCGGGGTGAAAGGGTTCGGCACCATAGACTTCGACCGCCATGAGGTGGCACATTTCTTTCCAGAGATATTCAGCGAAAGCGCGTGTTGCCGCTTCGGCGACTGCACCCACACAGGCGAACCGGGATGTGCCGTGACCAAGGCTGTGGAGGAAAACCGGATAGCGTCCTCGCGTTACGCATCGTACATGTCGATCCTTGAGGATGACGCTTCGGACACACGCGGAAAATACAGGTAAAAACCGCGAAACTTTTTCTGCTCTATTTTAAATTTCACGCAGAAAGCGGTTAGCACAACTGTCGATGGTGATGTCATCATTGTCATCGCCGAATCCAAGGGCGAAAAAGCCCTGACGGTCCGCACGGAAGCGTATGTCTCCGGAGGTGATGTTGGCGTCAATGGACATGTCGGCGTTGTTGTCCATAACAGTGAACGGGCGCATGGCATAGCGATCGGGAAGCGTGACGGTGTAATTGCCGGGGGCCGATGCGCAGACTATCAACGCGAGTTCGGGATAAGGGACGCCATGAAACAGTTGAATCGGCAGCTTGAAAAAGTTGCCGATTCTTTTGGTAGCATCATTGATATTTAGTAATTTAGAGGTACCAAACAATAAATACTATATCATGATTACCGAAAGTAAAGTTACAGAAATTTTTTGTATTGCCGATGATTTCTGCAAGGAATTTGAGGTTGAGATGGCAAAAAACGCCCTTCCGTCCACAACTGACGCTCCAAAACGGAAAAGAAAGCGCATGATGTCGGATGCCGAAGTCATCACGATTCTGATCTGTTTCCACTTCAATTCGTACCGAAACTTCAA
>Ga0209064_1000252_pt1 | contig 124828 bp, 114 predicted proteins | sample Inofromicrocosms_FD_187498 | JGI IMG/M metagenome (GOLD analysis project Ga0209064, IMG submission 187498) | Mouse cecum microbial communities from Vienna, Austria - Inoculum for glucosamine and mucus D2O microcosms (SPAdes) (version 2) | ecosystem: Host-associated > Mammals > Digestive system...
AATGGATGAACCAGCATGATTGAAGAAGAATCTTCGGAAAGGATGTTTAGAATTATCCTTCTGTCTAATCAAAAAAGAATAAGTCTGTAAGCTGTTTTTCTTGCTTACAAACTTATTATACGAGGAGCAGATAAAATGAAAAAAGCCATGAATCAATCATTACTAACCTTGATTATTAATGGAATTTCCTGTATTTCCTTAATATTTATGGTTTTATCCCTACTTAGTTACAGCAAGGCCGATACGGAACTGCGCAAGGCCAACGATGACCGGTTTGCACTGACTTATAATGCTAACCGGTTTATGAACGGCTCTTCCTATCTGACCAATGAAGTGCGCGCATTTGCGGCAACAGGGGATGAAACGCATTATGACAATTATTGGAATGAAATCAATAATCTGAAAAACAGGGATCAGGGCGTAGCTGCCATGCAGGAAATCGGCATCACTTCAAAAGAGCAGGAAATGATAGATAAAATGTCGGCGCTTTCCAACGAGTTAGTGCCTTTAGAAGAGGCGGCCATGGAAAATGTAATGAATGGAAAACGGGAAGAAGCCATTGATTACGTATATGGAACTGATTATAATACAGCAATTACGCAGATTAATTCCTTAAAAGAGCAATTTTTAAGCCAGTTGGACGAAAGGGCTAAGAATGAGGTAGATGCTCTGGTTAAAAAGACAGAATTTATCCGCATTACTATATTTATTGCGATGGCGGTTGTGGCTATCATGCAGTTTTCTTGTATGATAGTGGTCAGAAAAGGGGTTTTAAGTCCGGTATTAAAAGTGAAAGAACAGATGGGCGAGATTTCCCGCGGCAATTTGTCAGCGGAATTTGCCCTTGAAGCGAATACGTCTGAAATCGGAATGTTGGTGGCATCCATCCATGAGACGAAACAGGAACTGAAGAAATACATTAATGATATTGATAACAAATTAAGCCAGATGGCGGAAGGCAAAATGGATCTGACCATTGATAACGATTACCGGGGAGAATTTTTGCCCATTCAAAATGCTATGGGCCAGATATTGGACTCTTTGAACCGCACGCTTTCTCAAATCAATTATACGGCTGCACAGGTATCGGAGAAGTCAAGGAGTATGGCGGCGGATGCGGAAACCCTTTCCAGCGGCGCTATTGAGCAGGCATCGGCGGTGCAGCAGCTGACGGCCAGCATTCAGGATATCTCCACCCAGGTGGACAGCACCTCTGCAGATGCAGAGGATGCAAGAAAATGTTCAGCGGATACAGCGATCCAGCTGGAAAACTGCAACCAGAAGATGGAGGATCTCACATCCGCTATGGAAGATATTTCCAAGGCATCCCAGCAGATTGGTGGGATTATTAAGACGATTGAAGATATTTCCTTCCAGACTAATCTTCTTGCGCTCAATGCAGCTGTGGAAGCGGCCCGTGCCGGTGAGGCAGGAAAAGGCTTTGCCGTTGTGGCTGAGGAAGTAAAGAACCTGGCGAATAAAAGTTCCGATTCGGCTCAGCATATTACAGAGTTGATTGAGAATTCTATTCAGCTGATTCAGCATGGAACGGAATTATCTGCCGAGACAACAGAGGCGCTTTCCCTGGGCGTTTCCAGCGCACAGACATCCACAGATTTGGTGGAGCGGATAGCGGAATCGGCCTTGCAGCAGGCACAGTCGCTGCGGCAGCTGACCCAAGGCATGGACCAGATATCGGATGTAGTGCAGACCAATGCAGCAACGGCAGAGAAATCGGCCATGTCTGCAAAAGATCTTTACAGCCATGCGGAAGAAATGAAAGTTTCTGTTCAGCAGTTCCGGCTTAGATAATTTTCGGAAGAAACCCCTGCCTATGGACTCATGCAAATCCAAAAGCAGGGGTTTTTAAATATATTTTAGTTTTCTATATCTAGTTTCTTCGAAAAAAACTATCTAAATGTTGTAGTTTTTTTTATTTTGTGATAGCATAGAATCTATACGTTGACTTTAGTATAGTAAAGTCAAAACAAGATGCGCTTGTGAAAGGACATAAACGGAATATGACAAAGGAGGAATTTCAAAAATTCGTGGAATCTGGGCATCCTGTTTATCTGGACGGGGCTACCGGATCCAATTTATTAAAAAGGGGAATGCCGGCAGGGGTGTGTCCGGAAGAATGGATTCTGGGGCACAAGGAAGTGCTTTTGGCGCTGCAAAAAGAGTTTGCAGAAGCAGGAAGCCATGTGATATATGCCCCTACTTTTTCCGCCAATGCCGTGAAGCTGCGGGAATATGGGCTGGAAGATCGGATAGGGCAGATGAATCAGGAACTGGTGGCAATCTCCAAAGAAGCGGCAGGTGGAAAGTGCCTGGTGGCCGGCGACCTGACCATGACAGGAGAACAGCTTGCCCCTATGGGCACCATGGATTTTGAAGAACTGGTTAACATATATAAAGAACAGATAGGATATCTGGTGAATGCAGGGGCAGACCTCCTGGTGGTAGAAACGATGATGAGCCTGCAGGAGAGCAGGGCGGCGCTGATTGCGGCCAAGGAATGCTGTGATTTGCCTGTAATGGTGACGATGACTTTTGAAAGTGACGGGCAGACGCTGTACGGAACGGATGCAAAGACAGCGGCCGTAGTGTTGGAAAGCCTGGGGGCGTCTGCCATAGGGGCGAATTGCTCTACCGGCCCGGATAAAATGGCAGAAATTATTACGGCTATGGCGGAAGTGTCTTCGGTTCCTATTATTGCCAAGCCTAATGCGGGACTGCCATTCTTGGATAAGAATGGAAATACCTCTTATGATATGGACAGTGATACCTTTGCAGACGGAATGGTAAAACTGGTGGAAGCGGGAGCATCTATCCTGGGCGGCTGCTGTGGTACATCGCCGGAATATATTGGAAAATTAAAGGAACGGACACATCGCATGAAAACCGTCCGGCGCAAGAAGCCGGACAAGAGATATCTCACATCGGAAAGGAAAACTGTCGAGTTCGGTTTAGAAGATAATTTTATCATTGTAGGGGAACGCATTAACCCCACCGGAAAAAAGAAACTACAGGAGCAGCTGCGGACGGGAAGCCTGGATATGGTGCTGCAGTTTGCGGAAGAACAGGAAGCCTGCGGAGCGGGTATTCTGGATGTCAATATGGGGATGAGCGGCATTGATGAAAAGGCGATGATGCTGAATGTCCTGGAGGAAGTAGCAGGGGTGACTTCCCTGCCCTTGGCCATTGATTCCAGCCATGTAGAAGTATTGGAAGCTGCGCTTAGAAGATATCCGGGGAGGGCGTTGATTAATTCCATATCCTATGAAAAAATAAAATTTGAAAATTTATTGCCAATTGCAAAAAAATATGGGGCAATGTTTATCCTGCTTCCTTTATCGGATAAGGGCCTTCCAGAGAGCCTGGAAGAAAAAAAAGAGATTATTCATAAAATTGCCGATAGAGCCAAAGAGTTGGGAATGGACAAGACAGATATTGTGGTAGACGGCCTGGTGACCACCGTAGGGGCTAATAAGAAAGCGGCTTTAGAAACACTGGAGGCCATCCGCTACTGTAAGGAAATGGGATATGCTACCATATGTGGCTTATCTAATATATCTTTCGGGCTGCCGGGAAGGGGTTATGTGAATGCGGCATTCCTGACTATGGCTATCCAAGAAGGGCTCACCATGGCAATTGCCAACCCTTCCCAGGAGTTGCTGACATGCAGCGCTTTTGCGGCGGATTTGCTAATGGATAAGAAAGAAGCCGATATCCGCTATATCCAACAGATGAGCGGGCGGGAGGAAATCAAAAGTACTGTTTCCAAAAACACGACGGCAAATAAAGAGGTCCTGGCAAAGGAAAGCGCTGTGGGGGGAGGCAAATCGGCTTCGCCCTCAGAGAAAGTAAGGGAAGATGTATTAAAAGGCAATAAAAAAAGAATCACGGAAGATACAAAGCAGGCGTTGGATTCGGATCTTGCCCCAGGGAAAATATTAAATGAGATTCTGTTGCCTGCAATCAATGAAGTGGGGGATCTTTTTGACAAAGGGAAATACTTTCTGCCCCAACTCATTGCCAGTGCGGAGGCGATGAAGATAGCCATTGAATATTTAGAACCCCTTTTGCAGGAATTAAGCGACAGGAAGGAAATGCCCACAGTAGTTATCGCTACGGTGGAAGGGGATATCCACGATATCGGGAAGAACTTGGTCGCCCTTATGTTGAAAAATCATGGTTTTCAGGTAATTGATTTGGGGAAGGATGTTCCGAAAGAGAAAATAATAGAGGCAGCAAAGGAATCCCATGCCAGTATTATTGCCCTTTCCGCCCTTATGACTACCACTATGCAGGAAATGCGAAAGGTCATCGCATATGCCAAGGAACAGGGTGTGGATGCCAAAGTTATAATAGGCGGCGCGGTAATCACCCAGGATTATGCGGATGAAATCGGGGCGGACGGTTATTCGAAGGATGCTGCGGACGCTGTGAAACTGGCAAAGCGTATCTTGGATATCGAAAAATAAGCAGTGATGAAGACACATTCTAACATAATAGAAAATTGTGATTTTCAATCCCAAGTTTGTGTCTGTACGGCATCCACAAACTTGGCATGTACAGCAAAGCCGTGCGGAAATGGAGTAAAATATGAATGGTGCAGATGCAATAATAAAATGTTTGGAAAAGGAAGGGGTAGATATTGTGTTCGGGTATCCGGGCGTGGCAATCTGTCCTTTCTATAACAGTATATTGAATTCGGATATCAGGACAATCCTTATAAGGACGGAGCAGAATGCGGCCCATGCAGCCAGCGGTTTTACCCGTGTTTCGGGGAAACCAGGGGTATGTGCAGTGACTTCCGGACCAGGGGCTACCAATGTGATTACCGGAATAGCTACTGCTTTTGCCGACAGCATTCCCTTAATCTGCATCACCGGGCAGGTGAACAGTGAACTGATCGGCAGCGACGTTTTCCAGGAAGCGGATATCACAGGGGCAGTGGAGTCTTTTGTAAAATACAGCTACTTGGTAAAAGACGTAAATGACATTCCACGGGTATTTAAAGAAGCCTTCCATATTGCCAATACAGGGAGGAAAGGCCCCGTTTTAATAGACGTTCCTATTGATATCCAGAACGCTTCAATAGCAAGATTCCAGTACCCGGAAGAAATCAGTATGCGGACTTATAAACCGACGGTGAAAGGGAATATGGTACAGATAAAAAAAGTCATCAAAGAGTTGGAAAAGGCAAAACGCCCGATTATCTGTGCCGGGGGCGGTGTGCTTTTGAGCGGTGCGGAAGGCATTTTAAGGGAATTTTCCGAAAAATACAGAATACCGGTAATATCCACTATGATGGGGATCGGGGCTATGCCCACCAGGCATCCCTTCTACTACGGAATGGTGGGGAATAACGGGAAGCCTTGTGCTAACCGGGCTATGAACGAGTCGGATTTGCTGCTTATGGTAGGGGCAAGGGTTGCTGACAGGGCGGTGAACCAGCCCGATTTGATTACAAATAATAAAGTCCTGGTACATATTGACGTGGACCCTGCGGAAATCGGCAAAAATGTAGGCCCTCATATTCCTCTCGTAGGAGATGTGAAACATATTTTTGAAGATTTGATGGAACAGGAAATAACCTGCAGCCAGACAAGCTGCAATTATGAAGAGTGGATTCGGCTTTTGGACGGCTATAAGGAATCTATGGCAGTAAAAAGGAATCCCAATAAGGACTATGTGGACCCCGCCCGTTTCATCACCATGCTTTCGGACAAAATGGAAGAAGATGGCATTTACGTGGCGGATGTAGGGCAGAACCAAATCTGGTCCTGCGGATATCATGTGGTAAAGGAAGGCCGCTTTTTAACCTCCGGCGGCATGGGAACCATGGGGTATTCCATTCCGGCTGCAATGGGGGCAAAGCTGGCACAGCCGGAAAAACAGGTGGTTGCTGTTTGCGGGGATGGTTCCTTCCAGATGTCAATGATGGAACTGGCAACCATGTGTCAGCATAATGTTCCCGTGAAAATCATCGTGCTGAAAAACAATTATTTAGGCATGGTAAGAGAATTCCAACATTATACATACAAAGACAGTTATTCTGTGGTGGATTTGTCCGGCAGCCCGGATTTGGAAAAACTGTCATCGGCATATGGGATGGATTTTCTGCGGCTGGAAAATATGGATAAGGCGGAAGAAACGATAGATGCTTTCTTAAAGGCGGACAGTTCCATATTGTTAGAGTGTATCATTGACCCTATGGATTTGGTAAAATAGATTTTTTACCTTAATTTATATATAAACGGAAGTTGGCGGGTTGAGAGAAAGGAATGGTTATTAATATGAAGAGAATATATTCCGTACTGGTGGAAAACCGCTCTGGCGTCCTTTGTAAAGTTGCCGGGCTTTTTTCCAGAAGATGTTTTAATATTGATTCCCTTGCGGTGGGAGAAACGGACGACAAAGCTGTTTCCTGTATGACCATTGTCAGCAGCGGGGATGAACGGACCATTGAACAGATCGAAAAGCAGCTGAACAAAAAACTGGATGTCATCAAGGTAAAAACTTTTGACGAAAGCATGAGCATCAGCCGGGAACTGATGCTGATTAAAGTGAAATATAACCGCAATAACCGTAAGGATATCATGGAAAACTGCAGCATTATGAAGGCAGAAATCGTAGATATGTCCAAAAACATGATGATTATACAAATATGTGATGTGCCGGAACGGATTCAGCTTTTTATTAAGATGCTCCAGTCCATCAGCATTGTGGAAGTAGCGCGGACCGGAACCCTTGCACTGCCGAAGTGTATTGACTTTTAAAGGTGCAGTTGATAAAATAAATGTCGGACAAATGAACTCTTTATGGGGGATGGATTCGCTTTATAATATGTACTTGTGTAAAATCTGCAAATTATAGAAAGGGCATGGTTATTGTATGCATAAGAAAGTAAAAGTATTTCAGCTTCTGGTGGATAATACATCGGGGGTGTTGAGCCGGATATCGGGGCTTTTTTCCAGAAGGGGATATAATATCGAAAGCATATCGGCAGGCGGAACGGCAGACCCCAGATATACAAGGATTACTATTGTGGCTTCGGGGGATGATGAAATTCTTGACCAGATTGAAAAACAGGTAGCAAAGCTGATAGATGTAAGGGATATCAAAGTGCTGGCGCCGGATGACAGCGTATTCCGTGAACTGGTGCTGATTAAAGTAAAAGCAACGGCGAAAGAGCGGCAGGCGGTGATTTCCGTAGCGGATATTTTTCGCGCAAAAATCGTTGATATTGCCCCGGAAAGCCTGATTGTGGAGTTGACGGGAACCCAGTCGAAGATAGAGGCATTTATCAGCCTGCTGGAAGGTTATGAAATACTGGAATTGGCCCGGACAGGCATCACAGGCCTTGGCAGAGGCATTGATAACGTAACCTATCTGGAAGATGAATAAGGTTTTGGTAAGCGAAGGTTTTGATTATACTTTTACCATGAAGCATTTACATATTGTAAATAAGTTAGCTCTTAGGGTATTACCCTTTCAGTTATAAAATGAGAACAAAACAGAGAAAAGTCGGAGGGAAAAGAAATGGCGAATATTTATTATCAGGAAGACTGTAACCTTTCCATGCTGGATGGAAAAACGATTGCCGTTATCGGCTATGGCAGCCAGGGGCATGCCCATGCGCTGAATGCCAAGGAGTCAGGGTGCAATGTAATTATCGGGCTTTATGAAGGCTCTAAATCCTGGGCAAAGGCGCAGGCGCAGGGATTTCAGGTATATACTGCGGCAGAAGCGGCTAAGAAGGCAGATATCATTATGATTCTGATTAATGACGAACTGCAGGCAAAGATGTATAAGGAGTCCATTGAACCCAACTTGGAAGCGGGAAATATGCTTATGTTTGCCCATGGATTTAATATTCACTTTGGACAGATCGTTCCTCCTAAGGATGTAGATGTGACCATGATTGCACCCAAAGGGCCGGGCCATACTGTAAGGAGCGAATATCAGGCAGGAAAAGGGGTTCCCTGTCTCGTGGCGGTTCATCAGGATGCTACAGGCAAAGCCCTTGATATGGCTCTTGCCTATGCGCTGGCTATCGGCGGTGCCAGGGCAGGGGTGCTGGAAACTACATTCCGTACGGAAACAGAAACGGATTTGTTCGGTGAGCAGGCAGTTCTTTGCGGCGGTGTATGCGCATTGATGCAGGCAGGATTCGAAACATTGGTAGAAGCGGGATATGATGCAAGAAATGCATATTTTGAATGTATTCATGAAATGAAGCTGATCGTTGACTTGATTTATCAGTCCGGCTTCGAAGGTATGAGATATTCCATTTCCAACACGGCAGAATATGGCGATTATATTACCGGGCCTAAGATTATTACAGATGAAACCAAGAAAACGATGAAGAAAATCCTTTCTGATATTCAGGACGGTACGTTTGCAAAAGACTTCTTATTGGATATGTCTCCGGCAGGCGGACAGGCTCATTTCAAGGCCATGAGGAAATTAGCGGCAGAGCATCCGTCAGAAACAATCGGTAAAGATATTCGCAAACTGTACAGCTGGAATAATGAAAATGATAAGCTGATTAACAACTAATTATTCTTATCATTTGTATTGCAAGTATATAACGAGGAAAGGCATTGCAGCTTTATAGCTATATGGAAGGCCGCAATGTTTTTCCTTTATATGTAACAGTTCAGCCTTCGGCTTCCCTGTTACGGAATCTGCCCATTCCAAATCGCCTTCGGCGAGGGGCAGATTCTTTCTTGGCTAAATTAACGTGCTTGTACGGACTTTGCGGCAAGTGCAAAGTCCTGGGCTGAACTGTTACCTTTATATACCATTTGCATAATTTTTCCCCATTGACTTTTTGCAGGATGCAGGATAATATATAAATAATAGTCATTTTAGTTATGTATAAGGAGCCGGTCCTTTGCAAGAGGGATCGGTTCTATTCAAGAAAGGGAAACAAGGGATATTCTGGGATATAAGAAGGGAGAAATATGCGCAATAAAGTACTTGTTGTGGATGATATGGAGCTGAACCGTGAACTATTGGCAGAAATATTGCAGGATGAGTATGATATTATCACGGCGGAGAATGGAAAATTGGCTTTGGAGTGCCTGGATAATCAGAATAATGAAATTGCAGTTGTTCTCTTGGATTTGATTATGCCTGAAATGGACGGCTTTGGGGTTTTGAAGGTGATGAACCAAAGGATGTGGATGGAAAAGATACCCGTCCTTGTTATCAGTGGAGAAACTGCGATTACTGTGGAAAAGGAATGCTTTGAATATGGTGTGTCCGATTTTATCCATAAACCATTTGACAATGCCCTAGTGAAAAAGCGGGTAGAAAATATTGTCAGCCTCTTCCAGTATCAACATGAACTGGAAGATAAGGTGGCTATGCAGACAAAGACTCTGCGGGAGCAGAATAAGACATTGGAGCACCAGGCTAAAAAGTTGAAACAAAGCAATGAAAATATTATAGATATTTTGGGTACAGTAGTAGAATCCAGGAATCTGGAAAGCGGCGAGCATGTAAAGAGGGTCAAAGGCTATACCGAGATTATGGCAAAGGCACTTAGCAGGAAATATCCGGAATATGAACTGACGAAGGAGAAGATAGAAGTAATCGTTTCTGCCAGCGCACTTCATGACTTAGGGAAAATTGCCATACCGGACAGCATATTATTAAAACCTGCGAAATTGACCCAGGATGAATTTGAATATATGAAGACCCATACTATCAGGGGCTGCGAAATATTGACCAGCATCCAGGGGGTATGGAATGATGAATATGCAAAGATCGGATATGAGATATGCCGGCATCATCATGAAAGGTATAATGGAAGGGGATACCCGGATGCCTTGGAAGGGGAGGATATCCCTATTTCCGCCCAGATTGTTTCTATAGCGGATGTTTATGATGCATTGGTAAATGTTAGAGTATACAAAAGTGCTTTTGCAAAGGATGAAGCATTTCGAATGATTATGGACGGGGAATGTGGAGTTTTTTCTCCAAAACTTCTGGAATGCCTAAAGGAGGCAAAGCAGGAATTCGAAGAATTGGCAGGGAATATAGCGCAGGACAGTGAGAATGCATAATTGATAGATGGAACGGCTTGGAAAGGAGAATGACAAAAATGGGAATGACAATGACCCAGAAAATTCTGGCAGCGCATGCCGGGCTGGAAAAAGTGGAGACGGGGCAGCTGATAGAAGCGGATTTGGATTTGGTATTGGGAAATGACATTACCAGCCCTGTAGCCATTAAGGAAATGGAAAAAATGAATGTGAAGGGCGTTTTTGATAAGGATAAAATTGCTCTGGTGCCCGACCATTTTGTACCTAATAAAGATATTAAATCGGCGGAACATTGCAAATGCGTCAGGGAATTTGCATACCGCAATGAAATTACTAACTATTTTGAAGTAGGGGAAATGGGAATCGAACACGCCTTGCTGCCGGAAAAAGGCCTTACCGTAGCTGGCGATGTAATTATCGGGGCTGACTCCCACACCTGTACTTATGGTGCATTGGGTGCATTTTCCACAGGGGTAGGCAGCACGGATATGGCTGCTGGCATGGCAACAGGCAAGGCCTGGTTCAAAGTGCCGGGGGCGATTAAATTTAACCTGATCGGCAAGCCAGCAGCATGGGTGAGCGGAAAAGATATAATTTTACATATTATAGGAATGATTGGCGTAGACGGAGCTTTATATAAATCTATGGAATTTGCAGGGGAAGGAATTGGAAACCTTACTATGGATGACCGTTTTACCATAGCGAATATGGCCATTGAGGCCGGCGGCAAGAACGGGATTTTCCCGGTGGATGAACTGGCTGTCGCTTATATGGAGGAACATTCCAAGAAGAACTATACCATCTATGAAGCGGACGAAGATGCGGTTTATGACGAAGAATATACCATAGACTTAAGCGCTTTGCGCCCTACGGTAGCTTTTCCCCATCTGCCTGAAAACACAAAAACAATAGATGAAATAAAAGAGGATATCGAAATCCAGCAGGTGGTCATCGGCTCCTGTACCAACGGCCGGCTGGATGATTTGCGCATTGCGGCAAAAGTACTGTCCGGAAGGCATGTGGCAAAAGGCTTACGCTGCATCGTAATCCCTGCCACACAGGCCATTTATCTGCAGGCGATGGAAGAAGGCTTGCTGAAAACCTTTATCGAAGCCGGTGCCGTGGTCAGCACTCCGACCTGCGGCCCCTGCCTTGGCGGATATATGGGGATTTTAGCCGAAGGGGAACGGTGCGTTTCCACCACTAACCGTAACTTTGTAGGACGCATGGGCCATGTGGAATCGGAAATCTATCTGGCGAGCCCTGCCGTGGCTGCTGCCAGCGCTGTGGCCGGGAAGATTACCTGTCCGTGTAAATTGTAGGAATTAACTTGGTATGTGCAAAGCCCGAAATGCCGGGCTATAGATGCAGCACAGAAACGGGGTCAAGATAAAAAATTTTAATTTTCAATCCCCGGTTTGTGTCTGTACAGCATCCAAGAACTTGAGATGCACAATAAAGCCGTACAGAAATGGAGTAAAATATGAAATCAGCAAAAGGAATTGTATTTAAATATGGAGACAATGTGGACACCGATGTGATTATTCCTGCCAGATATCTGAATTCCTCTGACCCAGCGGAACTGGCAACCCATTGCATGGAAGATATTGATAAAGAATTTGTCAATAAGGTAAAAAAAGGCGATATTATCGTGGCGGATAAGAATTTTGGCTGCGGTTCTTCCAGGGAACATGCGCCAATCGCCATCAAGGCGGCCGGGGTGAGCTGCGTGATTGCGGAGACTTTCGCCAGGATTTTCTACCGCAATGCCATTAACATCGGGCTTCCCATCATAGAATGCCCGGAAGCATCCAAAGGAATCGAAGCCGGGGATGAAGTGGAAGTGGACTTTGACAGCGGGGTCATCACGAACCTGACGAAAGGCATCAGCTTCCAGGGCCAGGCGTTCCCAGAATTTATGCAAAAGATTATTGCAGCAGAAGGTTTGGTAAATTATATCAACGCAAAATAAAAAAGAATTGGCCCAGCGGCCAATTCCAAAGAATGCTTCGCATTCTTTCCTGGTGACTTACAACGCTGTGGCATAATTTCCTATAATGTAAAAAAGAATTGGCCCGGTGGCCAATTCCTAGTGACTTACAACGCTGTGGCGTAATTTCCTATAATATAAAAAATTAAGGGTGGTTGATCAGATAAGCTGATTTCCACTCTTTTTTATGTACACGGCGTCCAAATGAAGTGTGTCAGGAAGCTGACGGATGCCCGGCGCGCGAGTAGGGGAAGATGGTTCTTCCCTACTTGATTGCGTTTTCTCATTGTTCAGATTTTTCTTCATTACATTCGTATATTCAATTTTTAATCCATTTTTGTTTTGATGAAATTTATAGAAAAATAGCTTGACATATGATATACTAAGTAATGTTATTATTTTAAACAGAGGGATAAAGTATGCATATAAGAACAATGAAAATAGGGAAGGTATTGTTCTGGCTTAGTCTCCTTGCCTGGTTTTTGCTGGCAATACATGCAAACGTGAAGATGACACAGTCAAAAAATGCCCAAAATACAGAACCGCCATTTTCGTTGATATATAGGTTAGGCGATAGCACACAACGGTTAACCGGGTTTTATGAAAATGGAAGGCTGATATTTTGTTTGCCTGGCTGCATAGAGATGGAAGATGTCAGTTGTTCATTGAATTCTGAATATAATATAAAGATGGATGGTATCACATTCTGTGATGGCAGTAAGTTGGATAGTATAAAAGAGGATATGGAATATGAAGCACTTCTTTTCGGCACAAACGGGAGTGAGGAGAACATACAGCAAAGGATTTCCGTTATTTTCATGAGAGGTTCCCAGATTCCATGCATTCGATTGGATACAACATCGGGAAATCTGGAATATATTCATGAAGAAAAGGGGAATTTTGAAAACGGTATCCTTCAAATCTGGAAGGCGGATGGACAGCCGGATAAAATTATGAAGGTAAAGAAAATATCTGGCAGGGGAAATACCGCATGGGATGCCATAAAAAAATCTTATACGATAAAGCTGGAGGATGCGGCGGATATCCTGGGGATGGGGATGGCAAAAACATGGATTTTGAATGCGAACTATTATGATGGAGCCTATATCAGAAACCAGATTGGCTTTGAGATAGCAAGGAAGGGCGGCATTGCATATGTGCCTGAAGAACAATTTGTAGATTTATATATAAACGGGGAATATATGGGATTGTATCAACTCATGGAGAAAATAGAAGCCGGAAAGAATCGACTGGATATCGGAAACGATTATCTGCTGGAAGTAGATTATATGGAACGCGCTGTGCCGGAAGAGTATATTTTGTTAGAAAATCAACAGCCTTTGGTTATCCATGCGCCAGAAAAGGAAAGGGATATCAATAAAGTACAAGCTTTTTTTGATCGTTTTCAAAATAGTATAGAAGCAGGAAATGTGCCATCGCAAAATATCAACATGGAATCTTTTGCCAAAATGTTCGTAATGGAAGAGATTTTGCAGGATATGGATTTTGGATATTCCAGCCATTTTATGTATTTGGATATGGACGCGGAAATTTTATACGATGGGCCGGTATGGGATTTGGATAATACGATGGGGCGGGGAATCACAAAAGAAGCGGTAAGCTTATATGTAACAGATTATGACCTTCCCTACAATAATATAAGCCGCTGGTATGCTGTGATGTATGAGCAGGAAGACTTTAGGAATATGGTGAGGGAGGAATACAAAAATAATTTCAGGGAAAGCATAGTTGTGCTTTTGGAAACCGGTATAAAGGAAAAGACAGAGATGCTTGCGGCATCAGTAAAAATGGACGAGAATAGATTTTGCGTTCCGAGGAGTGTTTTTATGCCGAAGGCATCTTGGGAAGAAAATATTGAGTATTTGGAATCCTATCTTGAAGATAAACTTTGTATTATGGATGAATGTTTTTTGGAAAAAGATGTACAGGAAGAAAATGCGGAAGAGTTTATCCTTCCGGAACTTCAAGTCCAGGAACGGCCTATGGAAATAGATGAATCTGCAAAAGATGAATCTGCAAAACAGGAAGCGGGAAACCCAGCCACTGTGACCGGTTTTATAGCAAAAAACAGCCTGCTGTTTCTTCTTTTAGGTTTATCTGGCACAGGAATAGCATTATCCTGCAGGAATAAAAAAATCGGATTGTAACCTGAATAAAAATGGAGGAATGAGAGATGAATTTTAGTGATGTTTTTAATAGAGCTTTTGTGGAAGGATTTTCCAATACGGATTTAGGGCTTATGGAAATAGTGACGGTATTCGGGATGGCAGTATTGTTAGGCGGGTATATTTTTTTGGTATATCGTTCTGTCACAAAGACTACTTTTTATTCACGGCATTTTAATATTTCCCTGGCTGTACAGCCGGTGATTGTCGCCGCCATTATATTAGCTGTACAGTCCAGCATTGTCATTTCCCTGGGTATGGTGGGCGCATTGTCCATCGTGAGGTTTCGGACAGCCGTAAAAGACCCCATAGACCTGACTTTCTTATTCTGGTCTATCAGTGCAGGGATTATTTGCGGTGCAGGCCTGGGGGAAATTGCGGTTGCCGCTTCTTTGACAGTGACTGTAATGATATTATTTTTGGATAATGTAAAAATGGTTCGGATGCCTATGCTGCTTATATTAAATTTATCCCATTTAGATGCAGAGGAGGAAATACTTGGAATTGTATCAGAATATTGCAAATATCATAAGGTAAAGTCCAGAAACCTGACGAAGGATATGGTACATATGATTGTGGAACTGCGGACAGACAAGGGCTGCGAACTTTTGAAGGCATTGGAAGGAAAAGAAAGCATCGATTCTATCACCCTTATGGAACATGATGGGGAAGCGACATTTTAATCTCCGTAACAGCTTATCAAACTGTTACGGATTGCTTGTGTCTGCGCAGCATCCACAAACTTGAAAGGCGCAAAAATGCAGCGCAGAAACGGAGTTAAACATGGCAAAAAAATTTACCCCTAAACCATTTCTTTTTCTTACATTGACCATATTTTCCGCAATGATATTTTCCCTCTGTTTCCAGGATACCATAAATTATGATGAATTTTTCAGTATGCAGTGGAGCCGTTTGGGATGGAAGGAAATGATGGAAACATTGATAGCGGATGTACACCCGCCGTTATATTATATTTTGTTGAAAGCAGTGCTTGATTTGACAGGCCAGAGCCTGTTTTTTGCAAGATTATTTTCAGCGGTATTCGGAATGGCACTGCTGTGGATTGGCAGCTTGTTTCTGGAACGCAATTTTGGAGCGAAAACGGCTTTTTTCTATTCCTTTTTTCTTTATTTAAATGCCTTTGGCATCCAGAAAACAACGGAAGTGAGAATGTATATGCTGGCAAGCACGTTTGTAGTGTTTAGCGGCATAATGTCATATTATATTTTGAAGGAGGATGAGAATAAAAGGCGTTGGATTGGCTTTACCCTTTCCAGCCTCTTAGCAGCTTACACCCATTATTATGCCCTTTTGACTATGGTATTTTTATATGCCGGGCTGATCCTCTATTTTCTTTTTACCAAAAATAAGAAGAATATGCTCCGATGGCTTGTTTGCTGTGCAGCCACGGTTATCGGTTATCTTCCCTGGCTTCCGGTAGCGTGGAAGCAGATTGTTACGGTGAACGGAAACTATTGGATTACTTTGCCCTCTTCCAGGCTGGCTCCTATCCGGGAGTTATTCAGCGGGGAGATTCCTTATACAGAACATATATTTCCAGCCATCATCCTTCTTCTTATGGCATTTGCGTTTTTCCGTTTTTTGAAAACCAGAAGCAAGGACAGCTATTGGGCATTGATGTGCGGCAGCGCTCTGTGGGGTATTTTAGTATTTTCTATTTGGTATGCCTCCAAATTCCGGCCTGTTTTGGTCAGCCGATATTTGATAATGTCCATGTGCCTTGCCATTCTCGGCATCAGCGGTACGGTACATTTTCAAAGTAAATATTTGGTCACCCTTGTATGCCTTCTTTGTGTCCTTTCCGGCGGAATCTGCTATCGGAATGCATTTTTGACACAACAAAACAGGAATACATCCCGGACTGTTGAATTTATCAGCGACAGGGCTACCCCGGATGATGTTATTCTGTATATACGGGATGACTATGGATACTTTGCAAATTGTGTGGAATATTATTTCCCGGAACAGAAGAAACTGGCTGTGGATGAACAGCAGCTACAAATGTTAAGCCAGGAAGAATTCGGTGAGGCGGGAACCGTTTGGATTTTTGACAATGAACATTATTTGCAGGGAAGCGTTCAAACAGATGGGGTGCCAATAGAAAAGTGCGGTACTTTTGGTTTCAGCACCCTTGAATTCGATATTTATTTTATATTACAAGACTAAGGCGTCAGAAGCCCCGGAGGCGGCTGTCATATTTCCTGCCGGAGGATATCGTCACAGCTGAAACGGCTCGGCAAAATACCCCATATGGGAAACCGGTTCATTTCCGTCATGGAGATGGGTGGTATCCCCCATGGCCTGGACACGGAAGTAGGCAGTGCCCGGCATACGCTCTTCCGAAGCGAGTATAGTCACCGATGTAGGTGCCAGGAAAAAATTCTGCCATAATAAAGTAGGCGCAATCCCCAGTAAATGGGAGAGCATGACACAAGCCACACCGAGATGGCAAAAGATAACGATGGTGTCATCGCAGTGGGAATAGGGCTTTCCTTCCGGTATCCCTTCTGCCGGAGGAACTTCGGTGCGATAGATATTCTTCTCCCGGATATATCCATAGGCAGACAGGATACCGTCAATGCCGCGGCATACCTCATCATATTTTACCCTGATATCCCCGTTTTGCTGATAGACAGAAGTCTCATGCCAATGTTCTTTGTCATAGAACAACGGCTCGTTTGTCCAATAGGAGGGCATGAAATCCCAGGGAACACCGTATCTTCCGGTGGTTGGATCTGTGATAGGATATTTAAATTCCTGCAGCCATTCATAAATGGTCGCCTTCCGGTTCATTTTTTCCAAAGAGCAGGATGCGGTATCCTTTGCCCGCCCAAGCGGGGAGCAATAAAATTCTTTCACCGGCCATTTGCATACCCTTTCGGCTAAAAGCTTTGCTTCCCTCCAGCCTTTTTCCGTTAATGTATCGTTTTTATAGTCTGGGTCTCCATGTCTGATAAATATTATTCTCATAAGTATGTCTCCATTTCCTTTTCATATTTTTCATTATATGTTAAAATACTCAAAGAGTAAAGAGAATCATAGAAAGGAAGCGTAAGGGAATGAATATAGATGAATTTTTCAGCCGGTTAGACGGATATTTTCAAAAAAATGAATTGGACAAGGTAGCCCCTTTTTTGACGGATTCTTTGGAAAAGGCAAAAGAAGCGGAGGATTATGCCTCCTATATCACGATAGGGAATGAAATGATAGGCTTTTACCGAAGCGTGTCCATGTTTAGGGAAGCTTTCGACATCGCAGAGGATGTCCTTTTGCTGATGGAAGAACTGCAGCTGGGGGAGAGCGAACATTTTGCCACCACCCTGGTAAATACGGCCACTGCTTACCGGGCGGCAGGAAAGCCCCAACAGGCTTTGCAGTATTACAGACAGGCATTGCAAATTTACGGCCGGCTTTTGCCGGAAGGGGATTACCGTTTTGCCGGGCTTTATAATAATATGAGCATCCTTTTAGAGCAAATGGGTGAAAATGAGGAAGCGGTGGCACTTTTACAAAAAGCGTTGAAAATTGTGAGAAATCTTACGGAAAGCGAAGTGGAACAGGCAACCACTTTGACGAATCTGGCACTGCTTTATTTTAAACTGAACAGGGAAAAGGACGCCGGAGAAGCATTGAAAGAAGCGCTGGATTTGTTCGAAAAGAGCGGGAACGGCGAGGGCACAGATGCCCATTATAGCGCTGCATTGGCGGGTGTGGGGGAAGCTTATTACCGGATAGGGGATTATGAGAATTCCCTCGCCTCCTATGAAAAAGCTTTGGAGGAAGTGAAGAAGCATTTTGGGGAAAATCAAAGCTATGCCGTGCTGTGCGAGAATTGTGCGGCTGTATGCGACTGCCTGCAGGATAAAAGGAAAGCGGATGAGTTCAGGGCGCAGGCGCAGGGCATCTATGATAAAATTTTTCAGAAGGTATAATATAAACATATTCAGCCAAGATAATTGGCAGTATGGCCAATTATCGGGGTGATGGAGATAGGAATGGAGGGAAACTCGTAGGGATGAAAGGGCTGGAATTGGCGGAGAGGTATTATCATGTATATGGGAAGCGGATGATTAAGGAGAAATTCCCCAGGCTGGAAGGCCGGGTGGCGGCCGGGTTGGTGGGACAAGGGTCGGAATGCCTTGGGTTTGATGACGGCATCTCAGCGGATCATGATTATGGGCCTTCTTTTTGTTTGTGGCTGACCCGTGGGGATTATGAAGCTTATGGAGGCACTATGATGGAGGAATACCGGAAGCTTCCGAAAGACTTCGAAGGTGCCAGGGGGCGGCAGGAAAGCCTTCATGGAGGCGGCAGGGTAGGTGTCCTTTGCATCCAGGATTTTTATTATGGGCTTTTGGGGACAGAGGATGTGCCAAAAGATAACAGGGCATGGATGCATATCCCGGAAGCTTCGCTTTGCACGGCAACCAATGGAAAAGTATTCGAAGATCCGCTGGGGGAATTCAGCCGGATAAGGAACGGACTGCTAAACTTTTATCCGGAGGATGTGAGGATAAAGAAAATAGTGGCCAGGGCGGCGGCGATGGCCCAGTCCGGGCAGTATAATTATGCCCGCGCAATGAAAAGAGGAGAAAACGTGGCGGCAAAACTGGCATTGGCGGAATTTACCAAAAATGCTATTTCCATGGTCTATCTTTTGAATAGGCAGTATACTCCTTTTTATAAGTGGATGCACAGAGGGATGAAGGCTCTTCCCGTATTGTCCGAAGTTGGGGATATTTTGAATCTGCTCGCCTTGATGGAGGAGCAGTCGGCAGCCTGGGAAGGTGCTGGGGAAACCGACTACCTATATACCCTGAATGGCAACGATAAATGTGTATTGATTATAGAAGCGGTTTGCAATCTGGTGCTTCAGGAACTGACGGCACAAGGGCTGACCCAGGGAGAAGATAATTTTCTGGAAAGCCATACCATAACGATGATGGGCAAAATCAAAGACCCTTATATCCGCACTTTGCAAATTATGGAAGGATAGTTTTAATATTGAAAATAAAAAGAAACGATATTTACCTAATACTGGCTGTGCTTGCCATAGCTCTCCTCTTTTTTTGCTGGCAGCGCTATAATGGTAAAAAGACAACAGAAAATGCCAGGGTAATCGTGGAACGGGAAGGAAAGGCCATAGGGGATTATCCCCTGGGCACAAAGGAACAGCTTATTTTTACAGACGACTATGGAAAGAAAAATGTATTGACTATCCAGGACGGCCAAGCCTTCATAGAAGAGGCGGACTGCCCTGACAAACTTTGCGTCAAACATAAACCTATAAGCAGAAACGGCGAAAGCATTATCTGCCTTCCCCACAAGCTGGCCATCCGGATTGTGGGCGGGGAAGAAGAGGAAGTGGATGTGATATTGCGATGATGAAAAAAACTGCACATATGGGCCTCTTTCTTGCATCGGCCCTCATCCTGTCCTATATAGAATCCCTGATTCCTTTTTATTTCGGAATCCCCGGAGTAAAACTGGGCCTGGCAAACCTGGCCGTCCTGTTTGCCCTATACCGCTACGGATGGAGGGAAGCCCTGCTTTTAAACCTTATGCGTATCCTGCTGGCCGGCTTCCTTTTCGGAAACCTGTTTACCATCATCTACAGCCTGGCCGGCGCCATTACCAGCTTCTCCGTAATGTGCCTGCTAAAGCAGCCAGACAGCTTCAGCATCCTAGGGGTCAGCATAGCAGGGGGCGTATCCCACAATATAGGGCAGATACTGGCAGCATACTTCGTAACAAAAACCGCGGGAGTAGCCTTTTATCTCCCCGTCCTCTTAATAGCCGGGATCATCACCGGCCTGCTCATAGGGCTGGCTGCCAGGGAAGTACTGAAATACTGGAATGTCAGGCATGACTGGCTTTGAACAAAATATATTGCCGGAATATTCCCACAACTTAGAGTTTGGCAATTATTTACAGCTGAAACTATTTTGAAAGGAGCATCCATTGCTATGTTCGCATACATAAAAGGAGAGATTATCGACATCTCAGAAGACAACCTCACACTGGAAGCAAATCAAATCGGATACAACATCCGAATATCCACCGGAACAGCAGGCCTTCTCCCCTCCATAGGAGAAGAAGTCAAGATATATACATACACCTATGTGCGTGAAGATGCTTTTTTACTTTATGGCTTCCTTACAAAAGACGATTTGGATATTTTCCGCCGTCTTATTACGGTAAACGGCATCGGACCAAAGGGCGGGCTGGCCATACTGTCGGTGATGACCGCGGACGATTTACGCTTCGCCATATTGTCCGGGGATGCCAAAGCCATAGCCAAGGCGCCTGGAATAGGGGTGAAGACGGCAGAACGGGTGATCCTAGACCTAAGGGATAAAATATCTTTGGCAGAATCCTTGGAAAAAAGCTTTGGAACCAATGAGAATTACAGCGGCCAGGCTGTCGGAAGCCAAAAAGCGGCAAAAACCCGCAATGAGGCGGTGGAGGCGTTGTCCGCGCTCGGCTATTCTCCGTCGGAGGCATTAAAAGCCGTGAAAAAAGTAGAGATAACACAAGACATGGATACGGAAGAAGTACTTAAACAGGCTTTGAGAAAAATGAATGTATAATATGTTCGGATGTCAAAAATTCTGTCTTCGGAGCACAGCCGGCAGACAGGGCATTTAACAGACGGATTATAATATATGAATAGACAGGAAAGGCATGGTCATATTATGGCAAAGAGAATGATAGAAACCGGATTTACGGAAGAGGATGTGAAAATCGAAGGATCCCTTCGCCCCAAATGCCTAAAGGACTACATCGGACAGACAAAAGTAAAGGAGAACCTAAAAATATATATTGATGCGGCAAAGCTTCGCAAGGATGCTTTGGACCATGTGCTTTTTTACGGCCCTCCGGGCCTTGGAAAAACTACCCTGGCCGGCATTATCGCCGCAGAAATGGGTGTCAATATGAAAGTGACCAGTGGGCCTGCCATTGAAAAACCGGGGGAAATTGCAGCCATATTGAATAATCTGCAAGAAGGCGATTTACTGTTTGTGGACGAAATCCACCGCCTGAACCGCCAAGTAGAGGAAGTTCTCTATCCGGCAATGGAAGATTACTGTATTGATATTATGATTGGAAAAGGTGCTTCTGCCCGTTCCATCAGGCTGGACTTGCCCAAGTTTACTTTGGTGGGGGCAACCACCAGGGCAGGCCTTTTAACAGCCCCTTTAAGAGACCGGTTTGGGGTGATTCACAGGCTGGAATTTTATTCGGCAGAGGAGTTAAAGCTGATAATCCTTCATTCCGCCAAAGTGCTTGATGTGGAAATTGAGGAAAAGGGCGCCATGGAACTGGCCCGCAGGAGCAGGGGAACACCCCGGCTTGCCAACAGGATGTTAAAACGGGTACGGGATTTCGCCCAAATTAAATACGACGGCGTAATTACCAAACAGGTGGCCCAGACCGCATTAGATTTGATGGAAGTGGATCCCATGGGGTTAGACAATATTGACAGGAATATATTGATTACAATTATCGATAAATTTAAAGGGGGGCCGGTAGGGCTGGATACATTGGCGGCCTCTATCGGGGAGGACGCCGGAACGCTGGAGGATGTTTATGAGCCGTTTTTGCTGAAAAACGGGTTTTTAAACCGTACCCCTAAAGGAAGGGTTGCCACAGATTTGGCATATCATCATTTAGGGCTTGAAATTCCTTCTTAATGCCTATATAATAAATATTGTATCAGCATTCGGAAAAAAGTAGCATATTTAGTGGAAGGAAGTGAAGGGGCATGTCGGCAAAGACGGATACGGAAGTAGTTATCGGCGGGAAGATGTTTACTTTGAGCGGATATGAAAGCGAAGAGTACTTGCAGAAGGTAGCATCTTACATTAACAACAAGATAACGGAATACAGTAAAGTTGACAGTTTCCGAAGGCAGGCTCCTGACACGCAGGGAATATTGCTGCAATTGAATATTGCGGATGATTATTTTAAGGCGAAGAAGCAAATCAGCCTTCTGGAAGAGGAAATTCAGGGCAAAGAAAAAGAATTGTATGATTTGAAGCATGAATTGATTGCTTCGCAGATTAAATTGGAGAGTACGGAAAAAGCGGTAAAGAGCCTACAGTCAAAAGTGAATGAAGGAGTAAAAAAGATAGCCCGTATGGAGACAGAACGGAAGGATAACAGAAACAAAGCAAAGCAAGTGGAAAAAGTGGAAGGATGAGGTATCTGCCTTATTTCCTTCCTATAAAAGTGGGGCTGCCTTGTGGGAAGGCAGCTTTTCCTATGAATATCCGTCAGTCAGTATAGGGGAAAGGAATGTACTTTTGGCCGATAATACGGATGCCTACAGACACAAATTTGCCATACGCAGGAAAGCGTAGAAATGAGGTTCAGATTGGGTAAGAAAAAAGTGGAATTGCTTGCGCCGGCAGGAAATTACGAGAGTTTTTTGGGGGCAGTGCATGCCGGGGCCGATGCCGTTTATCTCGGGGGGGAAAAATTCGGTGCAAGGGCATATGCGGATAATTTTACGAAACAGGAAATCTGCAGTGCCATACGTTATGCCCATGTATATGGCAGGAAAGTATATCTGACCGTGAATACTCTGGTGAAAGAACGGGAATTCCAGGATGTATATACCTATCTTCTTCCTTTTTATGATGCCGGGCTGGATGGGGTGATTATCCAGGATTTAGGCGTATTCAGGGCCGTGGAAAGATGGTTTCCGGATTTAAAAAGGCATGCCAGCACACAGATGACTGCCACAGGTGTCTTGGGAGCCGCTTATTTAAAAGAAATAGGCGCGGCAAGGCTCGTGCCCGCAAGGGAACTCTCTTTGCAGGAGATAAAAGACATAAAGAAAAATGTAGATATAGAAGTGGAAACCTTTATTCATGGGGCAATCTGCTATTGCTATTCCGGTCAGTGCCTGTTTAGCAGTATACTTGGGGGAAGGAGCGGGAACAGAGGAAGGTGCGCCCAGCCTTGCCGCCTGCCCTACCGGACAATGAAAACAGGAAAAAAGCAATATCCTTTGAGCCTGAAGGATATGTGTACGATTGAACTTTTAGGTGATCTGATAGAGGCAGGGATAGATTCCTTTAAAATAGAAGGAAGAATGAAGAGTCCGGAATACGCTGCAGGGGTCACCCGAATTTACCGGAAATATATTGATAACTATTTGGAAAATCCAGGGGATTACCATGTGGATAGGGCGGATATGGAAAAGCTAAAGGCTCTGTATATTCGCAGTGGGATTAGCCAAGGATATTATAATAAACATAATGGGAAAGAAATGGTAACTCTGGATAACCCCGGATATTCGGGAAGGGATGAACGGCTGGAGCAAGAGATAAGGGAGGCCTGTTTTCAAAAAGATTTCCGATTGCCGGTGACAGGGGAGGCCAGGCTTTTGACAGGAGAACCTGCTGCATTATGTCTGAACTATGAGGACATATCTGTGGAAGTCTCCGGCGAAACGGTTTTGGAAGCAATAAACCAGCCTTTGAGCAAGGACGCTGTGAAAAAGCAGCTGGAGAAGACCGGAAACACTCCTTTTTATCTGGAAAAACTTACATTTCGGCTATCGAAGGAGGCTTTTCTCCCGGTAAAGGCGCTGAATGATTTGCGCCGGAAGGCATTGGATAGGCTGGAAGAAGAAATCATCCTGAAAAACGGATGGAGCACATCCAGGAATCCTGGATGTGAAAACAAAGAGGGTACAGAAAAAGAATGGCCGGCGGGGGAATACGGACAGGAACAAAAGCTGCATGTATTGGCGTTTACAAAGGAACAATGCGACGCAGCCTTAAACTGCGGGGTGGATCGTATTTATATAAATGCCGATATATGTATGGATGAGGAATGGCTGCAAAGGTTTTCAGAACGTACAGGACAAACCGAATGTTACCTGGCCATGCCATATGTCATCCGGAAAAGGGATGCTGCATTTTTGGATAAAATCGCTAAGTTATTATCGCATCCGGCTTTTTACGGCAGTTTGGTGCGCAATCTGGAAGAACTGCAGTTTATGAAGGAATGGGAGAAACAAAAGCTTTCCGATACTTCTTTAGGGCTTTTGGAAGCAATTAATGCCAACATTGGAAAGCATATAGTTTCCGATGCCGGACTTTATATATGGAATAAAGAGGCGAGGAATAGCCTAAAAGGGATATGCAGGGAATCTTATTTGCCCTATGAACTGAACGGGCATGAAATTGCTGAACTCTCCCAAGGGGAACTGGGACTGTCCATAGTGGTATACGGCAGAATCCCCATGATGGTTTCGGCCAACTGCGTGGCTAAGACCGCAGGGCAATGTTATATGGAAATGAATCAGGGAAAAAGCATAAGGGCGAAGGACAATAAAGGGGAGCAGTCACAAGGAAAGAACATGAGGGAGAGATTCTGGAATTTGACAGACCGTTATGAGAAGGACTTCCCCGTATTGCTTAATTGCAGACATTGCTATAATGTGATATATAACTCTTTGCCCCTATCCCTGCACCAGCATGTGGATGGGGTGAAACAAATGAGCATATCCGCGCTGCGGCTGGACTTTACGTCGGAAAGCGGAAAAGAAACCGAAAAAATAATTACGTATTGGCAGGGGCTGCTTGCAGGGCCCAACAAGGCATCTACGAGCCCTCCGTACAAAGAATATACCAACGGACATTGGAAACGAGGGGTAGCGCCCGTAGGATAGAGGAGGAAGATGGAACTTTATATTACGGAGATATCGAAATATGTCATTACATTGATGATGGCATTATATGCATATGAGTCCTTTGCGGTGTTCCGGTTTCGGGAGGAAGAGCGCAGGGGTGGGATTTATACGCGGCAAAATCTGCTGATGCTCGCGGTTCATTTTTCCTGCTTTATGGCCATATGTTTTGAAACAGGGGATATCAGCTATTTGTTCTTTTATATATTCCAGCAAATTGTATTGTTTGCCACAGCCGTGCTCTTCCATATGATTTATCCAGAGGCAAACCGGCTCATTATTAATAACATGTGCATGCTCCTAAGCATAGGATTCGTGATTTTGACCAGACTTTCTTATGAGAAGGCAGTAAAGCAGTTCGTGATAGTGGCTGTCTCCATTGCAGTGGCCATGGTCATCCCATTTTTTATCCACAAGTTAAAATTCCTTAAAAGGCTGAAATGGATCTATGCCCTGGCCGGCATCGGAGCATTGGCGGTGGTTCTTATCCTAGGGGCCTATACCTATGGCTCCAAGATATCCTATTCCATAGGAGGGGTTACCTTCCAGCCATCGGAGTTTGTAAAAATTATTTTTGTTTTTTTTGTGGCCAGCGCTTTGTATGAATCCACAAGTTTCCTAGAGGTATTCACTACTGCGGTGATTGCGGGAATCCATGTAATCATTCTTGTGGTTTCCAAAGATTTGGGGAGCGCGCTTATTTTTTTCGTAGTATATGTTCTGATGGTATTTGTGGCAACGAAGAATCCCCTTTATCTATTGGCCGGCGTGGCAGGGGGAACCGGCGCAGCGGTAATCGCCTATAAAGTATTTAGCCATGTCCAGGTACGGGTACAGGCCTGGAAAGACCCATGGAGCGAAATCGATTCGGCAGGGTATCAGATCACCCAATCGCTGTTTGCCATCGGCAGCGGCGGATGGTTTGGCATGGGCCTGTTTGAGGGAACGCCGGAATCTATCCCTTTTGTGGAGGCGGATTTTATTTTTTCAGCGGTGGCAGAGGAACTGGGTATTTTGTTCGCTATGTGCATGATATTGGTATGTATCAGCTGTTTCGTTATGTTTATGGATATTTCCATGCGATTGCATGACAGTTTCTATCGGCTGATAGCTTTTGGCCTGGGCGTCACTTACATTTTCCAAGTATTTTTGACCATTGGGGGCGGAAGCAAGTTTATCCCCTTAACCGGCGTGACCTTGCCTTTAATCAGCTATGGCGGCAGTTCTGTGCTGACTACTCTAATTATGTTCGCCATTATTGAAGGCTTGTGCATGGTAATGGATGAAGAGGTGCTGGAGGAACGAAAGCAGGCAAGGAATAAGAAGAGCAGCAAGGGAATGGATGAAATCGCCAAAGGGGAAAAGCCCAAGAAAAGAAGAAATAAAAACCGGGTAAGCCGTAAAAATAAAGAAATAGACGAGGTTATAGATTAGACAGTGAAGAAAAAGCAAACAAAAAAGAAACAAATGAATATGGCTATTTTATCGGTGACTTATCTGTTTGTGGCTGTTTTTCTCGGGATGATGTTTTATATATGCCATTATTCGGTAACCCATCAGCAGGAATTGATTAATAACAGCTATAACGGGAGGCAGCAGATTCTTATCGCGAAAAATGTACGCGGGGAAATCTATGCAAACAACGGGGAGATTCTAGCCCAGACCGTGACAGATGAAAACGGGGAAGAGCGGAGGAACTACCCTTATGAGAACCTATTTGCCCACGCGGTAGGATACGCCACCCACGGCAGGGCCGGGGTAGAGGCGCTGGGAAATTATTATTTAATCCATTCCAACGCGCCCTTGTCGGAAAAAGTGGAAAATGATGTGGAAGGGATAAAGTATCCGGGAGACAGCGTGCATACTACCCTAGATGTAAACCTTCAGGAAGTAGCCAACCATGCCATGGGCATCTATCAGGGTGCGATTATCGTTTCCGAGCCATCCACGGGCAAAATCCTGGCCATGGTATCCAAACCCGATTTCGACCCCAATCAAATAGAAGAGTTATGGGATAGCCTTGTAACGGACACGGAAAGCGGCGTATTGCTAAACCGGGCCACACAAGGGCTTTATCCCCCCGGTTCCACGTTTAAAATACTCACCGCATTGGAATATATGCGTGAAAACCCGGATACTTACCAGAACTATCAATTCCAGTGCGGAGGAAGCTTTACATCAGGAACGGACAAAATCAACTGTTACCATGGGCAAAGCCATGGGAGCGTAAGTTTTGCCAGATCATTTGCCAAATCCTGCAATGCCTCCTTTGCCAATATGGGAGTCCATCTGGATAAAACACAGTTTGCCAACACTCTGGAAGAATTGCTTTTCAACCAGGATCTTCCGTTGGAAATCATCCATAACAACAGCCATGTAGAAGTGAACCAGAATTCTTCCGACGGAGATATGATGCAGGTAGCCATAGGCCAGGGAACCACAGGGATGACCCCTATGCACTTAAACATGATTACCAATGCCGTTGCCAACCAGGGAACAGTGATGCAGCCTTACATCGTAGAGTATGTAGAAAACAGTACAGGCAGCATCATAAAGCAATTTTCCCCCACCTCTTACAAAAAACTGATTTCCGAACAGGAAGCCGAATCATTAAAAGAATTGATGCGGGGAGTAGTGGAGGAGGGAACGGCCAGCAAACTAAAGGGCCTATCCTACACGGCCGCAGGAAAAACCGGCTCTGCAGAATACAACAGCGTCAAAGAAGACTCCCATGCCTGGTTCACCGGTTTTGCCCCGGCGGATAACCCACAAATCAGCGTTACAATCATCATAGAAGGCGCCGGCTCCGGCGGGGACTTCGCCGTTCCCATAGCCAGAAGAATCTTTGACACCTATTTTGAAAACAAATAAAAACACAACATACCATTAATAAAATGAAACCCATACACATATACCTCACCCAACAGGAGTGTTCCAGACAGTGAAAATAAAATTCTACCCCAACCTCTATGTAGGCCCAGGAATTAAAAACCCAAATAAAGTAAAATGGAAACTGCGCCGCAATGCAGGACAGCTGCAAGTATACATCATAGCCCTGGCACAAGGCAGCGACCAGCTGGAGATATACCACTGTGCATTCCTGCAGCAAAAATACTACAAAAAACATCCGCCATACATCATCGGCATAGCGAAAGGGCATGAAGAAGCGATAAACATTGTAATAGACATCACCCAGGCGGCGTTAGCCAAAAATGGTTATCCCGACTTAAAAAAATTTTTGTTTCCGGAAAATGATTAAGAGGTAAATATGCTGCACATATTAATAATACTACTGAAAATAATAGGGAGCCTTCTAGTAACAATCATAGGTATCCTTCTGCTTGCCATTATTTTCGTGCTCCTTGTTCCTGTCAGGTACTGCATTGAGGCTGACGGCAAGCTGGGAGAAGAAGAGCCCCTTTGGATAGAAATCAAAATCACATGGCTTATGCACTTTATAAGCGCTATTTTTTCTTACCCGGAAAACACCGGCTTAAGGATAAAAATATTCGGCATCCCCGTTTTTGATTCCGCCCGAAAAAAAGAAAAGAAGTCATTAAAAGGGAAAAAGTCCTCAGAAGAAAAAAAATTATTAAAAGAAAAAAAGCCATTAAAAGAAAAAAGGCCATTAAAAGAAAAAAAATCTTCAAAAGGCCAAAAAAACGACCAAACGCGCTCCGAATGGAAAGATGCCGATATCATAGAGGAAAATGACCAAACCAAAGGTTCCGACAATGATAAAGAAGATAACGAAGCCGGCTGCCCGACACAAGAACCTCATCCTGGCCAAACCATAGATCCGGAAGACAACCGGGCGGCAAACCCTCAAACAGCCAAGCGTCCAAACCCAATCCAAAAGTTTTTTGCCGCCCTTTTTTGCTTTTTCCGAAAACTTTTGGATGCGATAAGAAATATTGAGTACACAATACAGGAATTATGTGGTAAAATAAAAGGCGCTATGGAGAATATCCGGTATTACATCGAAATATTGCAAGGGGAAGCTTTTCAAAATGCATTTCAAAATGCCAAAAGCCAGCTTTTTCGGATCTTGAAAATGCTTAAGCCGCGCAAATGCAGGGCTAACCTGACTATAGGATTGGATGACCCGGCCGGAACAGGCCAGATTACGGCAATTTATGGGATGTTATATCCATGGATTGGACATCACATATTTTTGCGGGCCGATTTTGAAGAAAAAATAGTGGAAGGCGACTTATACATCAAAGGAAAAGTTACAGTTATCGTCTTTTTGATTGCCGCCTTAAAATTATATATGGACAAAAATATAAGAAACTTGTTAAAAATTCTGAAAAGGGAGGATGCTTAAATGGCAGAAAATAACTTTGCGGGAGTAATTGAATCACTAATGAATGGTATGAACAGCGTATTATCCACAAAAACAGTAGTAGGGGAAGCTACCCAGGTAGGGGATACCATTATTCTCCCCCTTGTGGATGTAAGCTTCGGTGTAGGGGCAGGAGCCAGCACAGCGGACAAGAAAAGCGGCGGCGCCGGCGGTTTTTCAGGTAAAATGACCCCCAGCGCAGTGCTCGTAATCAAAAATGGCGTTACAAAGCTGGTAAATGTAAAGAACCAGGATACTATGACAAAGATACTGGATATGATTCCGGATATTGTGGACAAATTTACGAAACCGGACGAAAAGGAAGAACTACCGGATGATAAAACGGCCGTAGACATCGCTTTTCCGGAAGAGGATTAACTGTAAGAACCGTTTCACTGCTTTTATAAATCACTAAATTTATTCATCATTTGGTAGGATAGGGCATAGGATAGAGTAAGGAGCATAAGCGGAGATGTAGCATGAAAAAAATGATTGGTTTTATAGCCTTTTGGATTGCAGTAGGGATGCTGCTTATGCTTCTGTTTTTCACCAGCAGGCTTGTAGGATTGATTATTTGTGCATTGCTGTTGCTGATTGGTTACAATTTCTATTATTGCGACTAAATGCAATCGGCCAATCTGTGCTGATGCCCAAATTTACAGGCCATTGGTTGGCCGCATGGGAATCAGGTATAGTATACGAAGGTGTGGGGAAATGAAAAGTATGGAAAATATTTTAAAGGACGGAACGGAAAAAGCTTTGAGGGAAACAAAAGCGTGGTTGACAAGGGAAGACCTGCGTCTGAAAGCAATGCAGCGGGAACTGGAAGACAAACAGAAAAAGCATGAGGAAGAAAAGAATACCTTCGAAAAGGAAATGAAGCATCATCAGCATAAAATGAAGGTGGAAAAAGAGCGGCTGGAACAGGAGAACAGGCTGCTGGAGCAAAAGCTGAAAATTCTTCAGCAGGGCTATATCCAGTTGGAGGAGGATAAGCACAGGCTTCAACGGGAGAAGGACAAGTTTAATTCAAAGAGAAATGCATATGCCTATGAAAGCCAAAGTTTTTCCCATCACTCCCAGGTAGCGGAAATGATGTTCAGCGGGGTAAACAGTTATTTAACATTAAAGAAAAGATATAAAGATTTAATGAAAATGTTCCATCCCGATAATGTGACCGGAGACCATGAAATGGTGCAGATTATTACAAGGGAATATGAGGAACTGAAAAGGGCTTATGAAATGGGAAGCCAGGCCAGGTAATAAACCGGGTTCTTTCAACATTATGGCGGCATATTTTTCTGTAACAATTGAGTAGGGGAGAGGCTTTTCCCCTATTCGCTGTGGCGTAATTTCCTATAATATAAAAAAACAGCCTGTCCAGCTGTTTTTTTATACGTTCCACATAAATTTGTTTCTCATCATTAAGCTCTTTCCACTTTGCCAGATCTTAAACAACGTGTACAAACATGCATTTTCTTAGCACCGCCGTTCACTTTGCATTTTACGTTTTTAATATTGGCATGCCAGATTCTGTTCGTTTTTCTATGAGAATGGCTTACGTTGTTACCAAACTGAACGCCTTTACCACAAATATCACATTTAGCCATTTTTGCACCTCCTCAGAATTATACTCGCAACATTAGTATAATAGCAGATAAAATCATATATTGCAAGCAGAAATTTCATGTTATGGAATTATTTTGAGAAAAATTTTTTTTGTAATTCAATATTTTCTTGTTTCTTTACCAAATAACGGTTATAATACATCATATATGTATATCTGGAAGCAGGATATTTTCAGGAATAATGTTAAGGAGGGATATTATGAAGGCTTTTTCTATGGATACCCATATGGGAAATATATCTATTGACAATGAAGTGATTGCGCAGTATGCGGGATCAGTTGCCATGGAATGCTTTGGTATTGTTGGTATGGCCGGTGTAAATGTGAAGGACGGTCTGGTGAAGCTTTTAAAGATGGACAGTATGACCAGGGGAATCAGGGTTTCCCTTCATAACAATAAGCTAATTCTCAACTTCCATGTAATCGTTTCATACGGTGTCAGCATATTGGCAGTATCCGATAATTTAATCAGTAATGTAAAATATAAAGTGGAAGAATTTACCGGTATTGGAATTGAGAAAATCAACATCTTTGTAGAAGGTGTAAGAGTGATTGATTAAGGAGGAATTTTGTTGTGATCAAAACAATCGACGCTGAGATGCTTTCTAAGATGTTCTTAGCTGGCGCAAAAAATTTGGAAGAGAAAAAAGAATGGATTAATGAGTTAAATGTATTTCCCGTTCCTGACGGCGACACCGGAACCAATATGACCTTAACTATAATGTCCGCTGCCAAAGAGGTTTCCGCTATGGAAAAACCGGATATGACTGTATTGTGCAAAGCAATTTCTTCCGGCTCTTTGAGGGGTGCAAGGGGGAATTCCGGCGTTATCCTCTCCCAGCTGTTTCGAGGATTTACGAAAGGTGTGCGGGAACATCAAAAACTGAATACGAGGATTCTTGCGGATGCCCTGGAGAAAGCTGTGGAAACTGCTTATAAGGCGGTCATGAAACCAAAAGAAGGCACGATCCTTACCGTAGCCAAGGGCGGGGCACAAAAAGCAAGGGAACTGGCCAATAATGGGGAAGAAGATTTGGAGATTTTCTTTAAGGAAATCATCCAGTATGCAGATGAGGTGCTGGAAAAAACACCGGATCTCCTTCCGGTACTGAAACAGGCTGGCGTAGTGGATTCCGGCGGACAGGGGCTTATGCAGGTGTTAAAAGGCGCCTATGAAGCTTTCCTGGGCAAGGAAGTGGATTTTAAAATTTCCGATATTTCCGCAGCGCATAAGCCATCGGGCATGGCATCGAATATAGATGTACAAGCACAGATGGATATTAAATTCGGCTATTGTACAGAATTTATTATCATGCTTAGCCGTAATTTCAATATCAAACAGGAAATGGATTTTAAAGCTTATCTGGAATCCATTGGCGATTCCATCGTAGTAGTTGCGGATGATGATGTGGTCAAGGTACATGTACATACCAATGACCCTGGCCTGGCAATACAGAAGGCCTTAAAGTACGGCGCTCTTTCTAATATGAAAATTGACAATATGAGATTGGAGCATCAGGAAAAACTGTTTAAAATGTCAGAGAAACAAAAAGAAGAACCTGCAGAGGAAGGACCCGGGCCTAAAAAGGATGTGGGCTTTATTGCGGTATCCGCCGGAGACGGGATACAGGAAATTTTCAAAGGGCTGGGCGTGGATTATGTCATCGAAGGCGGACAGACGATGAACCCCAGCACTGCCGATGTGTTGGATGCGGTAGAGAACGTAAATGCGGACACGGTATATATCCTGCCTAATAATAAAAATATCATACTGGCAGCGGAGCAGGCAGCCCATATGTCAGAGGATAAGAAAATCGTAGTAATCCCCACCAAAACCGTACCCCAGGGGATTACGGCAGTCATCAACTTTGTGCCGGAACTTTCCGTTGAGGAGAATACCGATACCATGATAGAAGAAATCAAATCAGTGAGTACCGGCCAGGTGACCTATGCAGTAAGGGATACTGTAATCGACAATAAAGAAATCAAGCAGGGGGACTATATGGGAATCGGTGACAGCGGCATCCTTTCCAATGGTACCGACCTCCTGGATGTCACCTTCCGTATGATCGAAGATATGATGGAAGATGACAAAGAACTGATAAGCATTTATTACGGCTCGGAAGTCACGGAAGAAACCGCAGAAGAACTGAGGGAAAAAGTAGAAGCCCGGTATCCGAAATGCGATATAGAACTGCAGTATGGCGGCCAACCGATTTACTACTATATTATTTCGGCGGAATAGAAAAGCCTTTACGTATAAAACAGAAAAGATAAAAACCCTGCTCATGCGTGTCCCGGTATGCGGCCTGTATAAGCAGGGTTTCTTTTTCACATATGCTATGACTATAATCATACCACGCATGGAAGGAGTATCCCATGGACACCAGGGAAAACATCACCAGCTTAAAAGGGGTAGGCGAAAAAACTGCCAAACTGTTTGCCAAACTAAATATCCAAAATATAGAAGAACTGCTCCATAATTATCCCCGGGATTACGAAACATTTTCCCAGCCAACGCTTATTCAGGATGCAGTTTCCGGGGAATTTTGTTCTATCCGGGCATGTCTTGTTGGAAACATAACGGCCAAAAAGGTGCGAAATCTTACCATCCTTAACTTTACGGTCAAAGATACTTCAGGGGAAGTGTTTATGACTTATTTCAATACCCCTTATATAAAGAATGTTTTGAAAAAGGGATATTTCTACATTTTCAGGGGCATCCCCCAAAATAAAAACGGAAAGCTTATTATGGAGCAGGCAAAGATATACAAGCCTGAGGAATATTTTAAATTAATGGGTGTCCTGCAGCCCAAATATTCTTTGACTGCGGGCCTTACCAACCATATGGTCGCAAAATCAGTGAAACAGGCGCTTACTGTTTGTGATGTTGAAAATGACTATCTGCCGGAATGGATCAGGCAGGAACTGCAGCTGGCACCTTACCGCCAGGCCATAGAGGAAATTCACTTCCCGCCGGATTATGAGAGGATGCTGGAGTCCAGGAAGCGCCTTGTTTTTGATGAGTTTTTTATTTTTTTGCTGGCGCTGCGCAAATGCAAAGAACACCGCGCGGATTTAGAGAGCGGGTATCCTATGATGGAGGTGGCTTCGACCAGGCGGCTGATAGAAGCCTTGCCCTATTCCCTGACAGGGGCCCAGAACAAAGTATGGCAGGAAATTCAAAAAGATCTTATGGGAAAGAAAGCTATGAATCGGCTGATACAAGGGGATGTGGGATCCGGGAAGACGATTCTTGCTTTTTTGGCACTGTTAATGTGCGTGGCCAACGGCTACCAGGGGGCTATGATGGCACCTACAGAAGTTTTGGCCGGACAGCATTATGAAACTATGCGCAGGCTGACGGAAAAGTACCGCCTTCCTTTCAGCCCTGCCCTTTTGACAGGTTCTATGACGGCCAAAGAAAAAAGGCAGACCTATGAGGAAATAAAAAGCGGAAAAGCCAATGTAATTATCGGCACCCATGCGCTCATACAAGAAAAGGTAGAATATAAACAGTTGGCATTGGTGGTGACGGATGAGCAGCACCGGTTCGGCGTACGTCAAAGGGAACGGCTGGCCGGCAAAGGGGAAGGGGTACATGTGATGGTTATGAGCGCCACGCCTATCCCCAGGACGTTGGCATTGATTCTTTATGGCGATTTGGATATTTCCCTCGTTGATGAACTGCCTGCGGACAGGCTTCCCATTAAAAACTGTGTGGTGGGAACGCAGTACCGGGAGAAAGCATACCGTTTCATAGAAAAGGAAGTAGGGATGGGACATCAGGTATATGTGATCTGCCCCATGGTGGAAGAAGGTGAGACGGACGGAGTGGAAAATGTGATATCCTACACGGAAAAACTCAAAAGCATACTGCCTGAGCGGATACAGGTTTCCTACCTCCATGGGAAAATGCGTCCGGCGGATAAAAACAAGATTATGGAAGAATATGCAGCCCATAATATTGATGTGCTGGTTTCCACTACGGTTATTGAGGTGGGTATTAATGTACCCAATGCTACGGTAATGATGGTAGAAAATGCCGAAAGGTTCGGCCTGGCACAGCTGCATCAGCTAAGAGGGCGGGTTGGACGGGGCGAACACCAGTCTTACTGCATTTTTATCAATGGTTCCGGCAAAAAGCAAAATTTTGACAGGCTGGAGATTTTAAACCATTCCAATGACGGATTCTATATTGCCGGGGAAGATTTGAGGCTGCGCGGACCGGGAGATTTGTTTGGAATACGGCAAAGCGGATTGATGGATTTTAAGTTAGGGGATATTTATCAGGATACCGATGTATTGAAAACGGCGGCTGGGTATGCAGACAAAGTATTGGAAGAAGATGCAGGGCTGGAGAAGCCGGAGAATGAAGTGCTTGGAAAGTATATGGAGAATGTTCTGAACTCGGTTGACTTTTGGACAATCTGACAGTAAGATAAAGAATAGGCAATTGCGAAACTCTAAGCTGTGAGAATATTCAGCAAGTTTATTGGTTTCGCAATTATCTAAGATAACGAATAGGGAAAGGAGAGTACTGTATTTGCAGTACATGAGGAAAAGTGGCTAAAATTGGAATTATAACAGACAGTAACAGCGGGATTACGCAAAAACAGGCGGATGAATTGGGGATTTTTGTACTTCCCATGCCTTTTATGGTAAATGAAGAAACGTTTTTTGAAGACATCAGCTTAAGCCAGGAGGAATTCTATGAACGGCTGGCCAACGGAGATGATGTGGTGACAAGCCAGCCTTCCCCGGAATCGGTAATGAACTTGTGGGATAAGGTTTTAAAAGAATATGATGAAATAGTGCATATACCTATGAGCAGCGGATTGTCGGGCTCCTGCCAAAGCGCTATGATGCTGGCGCAGGATTATGACGGGAAAGTCCAGGTGGTGAATAACCAAAGAATCTCCGTGACCCAAAGGCAGTCTGTTATGGATGCTTTAAAGCTGGCGGGGCAGGGGAAGAATGCGGCGGAAATTAAAGATTTTTTAGAGAAGGACAAATTTAATTCAAGCATTTACATTATGTTGGATACCTTATATTATTTGAAAAAGGGCGGCAGGATTACCCCTGCGGCAGCGGCCTTGGGAACGTTATTAAAGTTGAAACCGGTACTGCAGATACAGGGGGATAAATTAGATGCCTTTGCAAAAGCAAGAACCACCAGCCAGGGCAAAACAATAATGATGAATGCCATTAAAAACGATATGATAAACCGTTTCGGCGGGGTGGACAAAGATAAAATATGGCTGCAGATTGCCCATTCCCACAATGAGGCGGCTGCAGCGGTTTTCAAGGAGGAACTGCTGGAAGTATTTCCTGGTTTCGATGTTTATACGGATCCCCTCTCCTTAAGCATTGCCTGCCATATTGGACCGGGCTCCCTGGCGGTGGCCTGCTCCGTAAAAATATAGGGCGATATCCATATAGGAAAGCGTAGAAAGGCTGTACGGCAACGTATAGCCTTTTTATGCACACGGGCGTCCAAATGAAATGTGTCAGCAAGCTGACGGACGCCCGGCGCACGAGTAGGAGAAGATGGCTCTTCCCTGATCGATTTTTACACGATACTATATGCGGTATTTTCCCCTTTTATTTCCACAAAATATATGCTATACTACAAAATGGATTTTTGAAACACAGATGTGGAAAGGATGTAAACAATGGCAAAAACAGATACCTATGATGCCTCAAAAATAACAGTTTTAGAAGGGCTGGAAGCGGTCAGGAAACGGCCGGGAATGTATATCGGGAGTGTTTCCTATAAAGGGCTGAACCATCTAATCTATGAAATTGTGGATAATGCCGTGGACGAGCATCTGGCAGGCTATTGCGATAAGATAAAGGTTACACTGGAAGCGGATGGTTCGGCTACCGTGGAAGATAATGGCCGCGGCATTCCTGTGGGGATGCACGAAAAAGGGGTGAGTGCGGAACGTCTTGTATTTACCACCCTGCATGCCGGGGGAAAGTTCGACAATTCCGCTTATAAAACAAGCGGCGGGTTACATGGCGTAGGTTCTTCCGTAGTGAATGCCTTGTCCACCTATTTGACCGTCCAAGTAAAAAACGGTGGTTTTATTTACGAAGATAAATATGAGAGGGGAAATCCGGTGATTGAATTAGAAGACGGGCTGCTTCCCATCATTGGAAAAACCCGGGAGACCGGAACCAAGGTGAACTTTCTTCCTGACGATACAATTTTTGACAGAACCCGTTTTAAAGAGGATGAAGTGAAAAGCCGCCTGCATGAGACGGCCTATTTAAATCCCACGTTAACCATCATTTACGAAGATAAGCGAAAAACTCCGGCAGAGCGTATGGAGTACAGGGAACCGGAAGGCATAGTTGGCTTTATCAAGGATATGAACAAGTCCAAGGAAGCGGTTCACGATGTGATTTATTATAAAGGGGAAAACGAAAATATCTCCGTGGAAGTAGCATTTCAGTATGTAAATGAGTTCCACGAAAATGTACTGGGCTTCTGCAATAACATCTACAATGCGGAAGGCGGTACTCATCTGACCGGGTATAAAACGATGTTCACCAACGTAATCAATACTTATGCCCGGGAACTAAATATTTTAAAAGAAAAAGATGTGAATTTTACCGGAGCGGACGTGCGCAACGGCATGACGGCAGTCGTTTCTATCAAGCACCCTGATCCCAGGTTTGAAGGGCAGACAAAGACAAAGCTGGACAACCAAGATGCGGCAAAGGTAGTCAGCAAGGTAACGGGAGAAGAGATTGTCCGTTATTTTGACCGCAATTTAGAAACCTTAAAGAGTGTGATTTCCTGTGCGGAAAAGGCTGCAAAGATACGTAAAACGGAAGAAAAAGCGAAGACGAATATGCTCACCAAGCAGAAATTTTCCTTCGATTCCAACGGAAAGCTGGCCAACTGCGAATCCAGGGATGCCTCCAAATGCGAAATATTCATCGTAGAGGGCGATTCTGCTGGGGGAAGCGCAAAGACTGCAAGAAACCGCGCCTTCCAGGCCATCCTGCCCATTCGGGGAAAGATTTTGAATGTGGAAAAGGCCAGCATCGACAAAGTACTGGCAAATGCAGAAATAAAGACTATGATTAACGCCTTTGGCTGCGGTTTTTCGGAAGGCTACGGCAATGATTTCGATATTTCCAAGCTGCGTTATGACAAAATTATCATCATGGCGGATGCGGATGTGGACGGCGCCCATATTTCTACCTTACTGTTAACCTTATTTTACCGCTTCATGCCGGAACTCATCTACGAAGGCCATGTATACATAGCCATGCCTCCCCTATATAAGGCCATGCCCGCCAAAGGTGCGGAAGAATATTTATATGATGATAAGGCGTTGGAAAAATACCGCAAACGCCACAAGGGGCCTTTTACCTTGCAGCGTTACAAAGGCCTTGGGGAAATGGACGCCGAACAGCTATGGGAAACCACGCTGAACCCGGAGACGAGACTATTAAAACTAGTAGAAATCGAAGATGCCCGCATGGCTTCCGAAGTAACCGAAATGCTCATGGGCACCGAAGTGCCACCGCGCAAAGCATTCATTTACGAACATGCCACCGATGCGGAACTGGATATTTAAAAGGATACTGAATGGGAACCTGCGGTACTGGAATAGGAGGACTCTGCCATGGAAGACAGCAGAATTATAAAAACGGAATATTCGGAAGTGATGCAGAAATCATATATTGATTATGCAATGAGCGTCATTATTGCAAGGGCACTGCCGGATGTAAGGGATGGGTTAAAACCAGTGCAGAGAAGGACTCTGTATGATATGCATGAATTGGGCATCCGCTATGACAGGCCTTACCGGAAAAGCGCCCGTATTGTAGGTGACACCATGGGTAAATATCATCCCCACGGGGACAGTTCCATCTATGAAGCCCTGGTGGTGATGACCCAGGAATTTAAAAAAGGGATGCCGCTGATCGACGGCCATGGAAACTTCGGCAATATCGAGGGGGACGGGGCCGCAGCCATGCGTTATACGGAAGCCAGGCTGGAGAAAGTTACCCAGGAGGCTTTTCTTTCCGATTTGGATAAGGATGTGGTGGATTTTATCCCTAACTTTGACGAGACGGAAAAAGAGCCTGCGGTGCTCCCGGTAAAAGTGCCCAATCTCCTTGTAAACGGCTCCGAAGGCATTGCCGTAGGTATGGCTACCAGCATTCCTCCCCATAATCTGGCAGAGGTTATTGATGCGGCCAAAGCTTATATGAAAGACCCGGAAATTACGACAAAAGAACTTATGAAGTATGTGAAAGGCCCCGATTTCCCTACCGGGGGAATTGTGATTAATAAAGATGATCTTCTTTCCATATATGAAACCGGAATGGGTAAAATAAAAATCAGGGGTAAGGTGGAAATAGAAAAGGCCAAAGGCGGAAAGACCAACCTTGTCATTACCGAAATCCCTTATCCTATGATTGGCGCCAATATCGGGAAATTCCTTTCCGATGTGGCAGGGCTGGCTGAAACAAAGAAGACCCAGGATATTGTGGATATTTCCAATCAGTCCTCCAAGGAAGGAATCCGCATTGTCATTGAACTGAAAAAAGATGCGGATGTAAAGAACTTTATCAACATGCTTTATAAAAAAACCCGCCTGGAGGACACCTTCGGGGTAAATATGCTGGCCATCTCCGGAGGCAGGCCGGAAACTATGGGGTTAAAACAGGTTATCAAGGCTAACGTTGATTTTCAGTTTGAAGTAGCCGGAAGGAAATATAAGACCCTTCTGGAAAAAGAACTGGAACGGAAAGAAATACAGGAAGGGCTGATAAAAGCCTGCAATGTCATCGATTTAATCATTGAAATCCTCCGGGGCAGCAAAGACCGGGCAATGGTAAAAAGCTGCCTTACGGAAGGGAAGATAGATGGCATAAAATTCAGATCAAAAGAATCCAAAGTTATGGCGGCGCAGCTGCGATTTACGGAGAAACAGGCAAATGCCATACTGGATATGCGTTTATATAAATTAATCGGCCTGGAGTTAGAAGCTTTAATCAAGGAACATGAGGAAACCATGGCTAATATTTACCGGTATGAAGATATATTGGAGCGCAGGGATTCCATGGCCCAGGTAATTATGAATGAATTGGATGCCATAAAAAAAGAATATGGCCAGCCCCGGCGTACTGTAGTGGAAAACGGGGAAGAAGCCGTTTATGAGGAAAAGAAAATAGAAGAAATGGAAGTGATGTGCCTCATTGACCGTTTCGGTTATGTAAAAACCATCGATATGTCCGCTTATGAAAGAAACAAAGAAGCGGCTGACGGGGAAAACAAATATGTCTTCCCCTGCAAAAATACAGGGCGTATCTGCGTCTTTACCAATACAGGCCAGCTGCATACGATTAAAGTATTGGACATTCCCTTTGGCAAGTTCCGTGACAAGGGAGTGCCGCTGGACAATATCAGCAATTACAGCGCGGAAAAGGAAACCATTATCCTGGTAACCGGACAGTCACAGCTAAACCTTTACCGGATGATTTTTGCCACTAAGCAATCTATGCTAAAGGTGGTGGACGGCGGGGAATTCGATGTGGCAAAGCGTACTGTGGCGGCCACAAAGCTGCAGGAGGGGGATGAAGTAGTTTCTGTAGCCATTCTGAAAGACCAGGCCAATATCGTACTGCAGACAGCCGGGGGATATTTCCTGCGTTTCCCCGTGGAAGAAATTCCGGAAAAGAAAAAGGGGGCCGTGGGCGTCCGGGGCATGAAACTGGGAAATAAAGATTTTGTGGAAGAGGTATATTATACCCAAAACGGAGTGGAACACCCCATAGAATATAAAGGCAAAAATCTGGAACTGAATAAGATAAAGGCAGGGAAAAGGGACACGAAAGGAGTAAAGCCGCGGACTTAAGGAAATTGTGACGGATTCGCCTGTGCCTGTCCGAAAAAAAAGATTGACCAGAATCACAGAAACGATTATTATGATAGAAAGATAAAAATTAAATTTGAAAAATTACATGAATATTTTTACATCATGAAAAAGCAAAGGGTTTGTTATGAGAGTAATTGCAGGAACGGCCAGGCGGCTTCCGCTAAAAACACCGGAAGGAATCAACACGCGGCCTACAACGGATAGGGTAAAGGAAACCTTATTCAATATTTTACAGCCATATTTGGAAAACTGTATATTTATTGATTTGTTCAGCGGCAGCGGAGGAATCGGTATTGAAGCGCTCAGCCGCGGGGCTAAGCATGCCTATTTTGTAGATAACAACAAAGATGCATTTTCCTGTATCCAGCAAAATGTACGGTTTACAAAGATGGAAGAGAGGGCAACCTTATTCAGACAGGATGTTTGCGGCGCACTGGCCCTTATTCATGAAAAGGAAGCGGACATCATCTTTATGGACCCTCCTTACGGGGAAGGATATGAGAAAAAAGCGCTGGCTGTGCTGGCCGATAAAGCCTATGTGACCGATGACACTTGGATTATTGTAGAAGCGGAACTTTTAGAGGATTTTTCCTTTTCTGCTTCTTTTGGATTTGAGGTTATAAGGGAAAAAACATATAAAACAAATAAGCATGTGTTTTTAAAAAGGAGACAGCATAGCTGATGACAGCCATGCGGAAATGGGGAAAAAATGAAAGCTGCTATTTATCCGGGGAGTTTTGACCCGGTTACATATGGACATCTTGATGTAATTCGTCGTGCTGCGGATATTTTTGACGAATTAACAGTAAGTGTGTTGAACAATCAATTAAAGACTCCATTGTTTTCTGTGGAAGAACGTGTTAAGATATTAGAAGAAGCGACAAAAGATATCCCAAATGTTAAGGTGGATTTTTTCAGCGGCCTATTGATTGACTATGCGAAGGAAAAAAATGTGCATGTAGCCATCCGGGGATTGCGGGCCATTACCGATTTTGAGTATGAACTGCAGATTGCCCAGACGAATAAGCTGCTTTCTAAAGGAAATCTTGATACTGTGTTTTTAACCACCAGTCTGGAATATGCCTATTTAAGTTCCAGCAGCGTAAAGGAAATAGCCAGCTTCAACGGGGATATATCCATGTGTGTACCGGAATTTGTGGCACAGCTTATTTATGAAAAATACGGACATAGATAATACTGCCAAAGGAGAAATGCGGCAGTAATGGGAGAGGTTACTATATGAGCAGCAGGATCGAACAGTTAATCGATGAAATCGAAGAGTACATTGATAGTTGTAAATATCAGGCGTTATCCAATACGAAGATTATCGTGAATAAAGAGGAGATTGATGAACTGCTCCGGGAACTTCGGATGAAAACTCCTGATGAAATCAAACGCTATCAAAAGATTATCAGCAACAAGGAAGCCATTCTCAATGATGCCAGGACGAAAGCGGAAGCATTGATCAATGAGGCTACTGTACATACCAACGAACTGATTAATGAGCATGAAATCATGCAGCAGGCTTATGCCCAGGCCAACGAAGTGGTAAGCCTGGCCAGCCATCAGGCACAGGAGATATTGGATAATGCCACGATTGAGGCCAACAATATGCGGGCGGCGGCCATTCAATATACGGATGAGATGTTGGCGAACCTGGAAAATATGATGGTTCAGACGATGAATATGACAACCTCCCATTATGAGAGTTTTATTAATAATCTGAATGGATATGCGGAAGTTATCAGATCCAACCGGGGGGATTTGCGTCCACAGGAAACGGACTCGCTGCTAGGCGGCACGGCGAATGGGGCTGACGGCGAATCCCTGAATTTAGATTTGCTAAAGTAGGGAAGTTTAATAAAAAAGAAATAGAAAGCCGGTTTCGCCCTGATTGACGGAGCCGGTTTCTTTATTCCTTTATAGGAATGTCCGTCATCAGGCGAACATAAATCGATGCAGTATCGGAGACACTTTTTTCTTTCGATCCGTTTCGCCCTAAAGTCTTCGGACTTTGAAAGGAGCATAGTTAAAAAAATGAATAAATTTATAAAGACGGCGGTATATAGCATGGCCTGTTTTTTTCTTTTTGGTCTATGGAATATCCGTGGATATGCCGCCAAACCCATAGTGGTAGTTCTGGATCCCGGACATGGCGGGGAAAATCTGGGGGCACAATATGATGGATATACGGAAAAGGATTTGACAATGGCGGCAGCCTCAGCCATGGAGGAAGAACTTAAAAAGTACGATGGGATTGAAGTATATGTGACCCGCCAGGGGGATGAGGATATGAGCCTGAAAGAACGGGCGGACTTTGCGGCTTCTAAAAATGCTGATTTTTTGTTTTGCCTGCATTTTAACACCTCACTGGAAAGGAACCTTTTCGGTTCAGAAGTATGGATATCCGCATTCGGGGAAGAATATCAGAAAGGATACGGGTTTGCCGGCGCGGAAATGGAACTGCTGGAAGATTTTGGCCTATACCCCAGAGGCATTAAGACAAGAATGAATGATGATGGTGAGGACTACTATGGTATTATCCGCCATTCTACGGAAAACGGAATCCCCTCTGCTTTGATAGAGCATTGCCATCTGGATCATGAAAAAGATAAATCTTTTTATACTTCGGAGGAAAACTTAAAGCAGCTTGGAATCCTGGACGCCACAGCCGTTGCGAAATACTATGGTTTAAAATCGGAAGTATTGGGTGTGGATTACGGCAGCTATAAAAAAGAAGAAGTTCCTCTTCCCAATGGCCCGGTAAGGCCGGATCTCACAGAACCGGATGTGTGTATGATAGACACGGAGGATGTAAATGAAAGCACAGGGGATGTAACGGTTTCCATATATGCTGCGGATTATGACAGCTATATACTATATTACAGCTATAGCTGGGATGGAGGGGAAACTTATTCCCAGTTACAGGAGTGGGAACCCCGCAGCAAAGATATTCTTACCTTTACGGCAAATATTCCTTCCGGAACCGTTCCGGATTTAGTGGTAAAGGTATATAATAAATATGATATTTCTGCGGAAAGCAACCATATTTATCTGCCTTCCATGGATTATGGGGAAAGTTCCGTTACGGAAAATTCCTTGACAGAAAAGAAGGATGCTGCCGCAGAAAATACTGCGGCAACTCCGAAGCCCCAGGAAAATGCAGTGGAAGCCGGTGTGATGACGGCGCAAAATAGCCCGGAAGCATTGGCTGATATAAGCGATTCGGAAAAAGACAGCTTTGCACCCAAGCCAACCGTTTTATATTTTCTCCAGGTGGCCGTGGTTTGCTCATCTATCCTCCTGGTATTGATTTTGCTGGCCGGAATCCTTTTAAGGGAACGGCGCTCAAAGAAGAAACGAAGAGGAAAAAAATAGCTGCCAAAGAAAATAGTAAAGCAAGGTAATACCGGAAAGCGCCAGTTTATGAAACAGATATTTTTTTAAGGAAAGGTCAGTATTTTTTATCATACTATATGTCTGGGCAATACAGGAAAAGCCGCCGAAAGGCAGCAAAAGCAGCACGATAAGGGGAGCACGGCTGCCGATGCGGCTAATGCCGCTGGTAATTTCCAAAAGGCAGTTCGCAACAGCCCCTGTGTCTATACCTGCGCATGTAACCACAGGCAGAAACGCCCTTGGAAGCAGATTCAACAGATTAAAAAGTACCATATATCCTCCAAGCTTGGCAATGCTGTACAACCCTGATAAAATGGAATCGTCCAGAGTATCCAGCAATGAAATCGGGGCGGTTCCTTCGGCGGCGGATAGGATATTTCTCAATTTACGGGCAGGGCTCGGACGGGGTGTGGCGGGAATGACATTCCGGTATATCGTATACCGTAAAAATAAGCCGTAACATAAAGGCAGGCCATACATGCCAAATACATATGGGAATACCAGGCTAAGTTCCAAAGTAGGGAGCACAAAACTGATAAAATATACGGGGCCGATATTATTGCAGAAGGCCAGCAGAAAGGAAGCCTCTTTTTTTGAAATTTTATGCCCTTCATATAAATCTGCGATGACCTTCGCCCCCATCGGGAATCCGCAGAGGAAGCCAATCACAATAGCATAGAGGCCGTTTAAGCTTATTTTGAAAAAAGGCATGAGAAAAGGGCTGACCGCTTTGACCACATGCTCCGTTAGATTCAGGCGAATCATAATACCCGATAAAATCATAAAGGGAAGCAGTGTAGGAACCATCCGGTTAAACCAAAGCTGCAGGCCAGTCAGGGAAAAAGCAAGGCTTTCTTTTGGAAAAGCCAGCAAAAGGCCCGTCAGAAGAATAAACGTGAGCGTAAGGAAAAAAGTTTTTATATTTTTTCTCAAAGAATCACCATTTTTATAAAGAAAAATCTAATACAAGTATATGACATATACGGAAAAATAGAAGGAGAAAGGGAATGCTTCGCTTAGATAAATTTCTATGCGATGCCGGGATAGGCAGCCGCAGCCAGGTAAAAGTTTTTTTAAAGCAGGGGCTAATAAAGGTGAATGGGGAAATCATCAAAAGGCCGGAGTTTAAGGTGGAGGAAGAACAGGATAGTGTTACTTTTCAAGGGAAGGAAATAAAATATCGGAAATATGTTTATTACATGTTGAACAAACCCAAAGGGGTGGTATCCGCTACCAGGGACAATCTCGACCGGACAGTAACGGATTTGATAAAGGACAGCGGACACCAGAACCTTTTTCCGGTAGGAAGATTGGATAAGGATACGGAAGGACTGCTCATCATGACCAATGACGGAGACTTGGCACACCGCCTTCTATCACCGAAAAAACATGTGGATAAGGTTTACTATGTCGAACTGGATAAAATGCTGACGGAAGAAGGGCGGCGGATGCTGGAAACGGGCATAGACATCGGAGAGGAAAAGCCTACTCTGCCTGCGAATGCCCAACGGATTACGGATACCAGCCTTTACCTGACCATCAGGGAAGGAAAGTACCATCAGGTGAAACGGATGCTTAAAGCTGTGGGATGTGAAGTTACCTATTTAAAGCGCATTGCTATGGGGGCAATTTCTTTAGATAAAAACCTTCCCTGCGGATGCTACAGGGAATTGACGGAAGAAGAAAGGAAAAAAATTCTTCTTTGACATTCAGACAAACGGTAAGCACACAAAAAAAGTACAGAAATGAGGATTGCTATGAAATTTATAAAGGGTTTGCTGTATAGTATTTTAGTCCTGTTATCTTTAATTAGTTTGTTTATTATCATCTGTGCATTTCAGCCTGCTTTATCGGCCAAAGTTGCCTCATTTTTTCAAAACAAGCTGGGAAACAGTTCCCCTTACGGAGAAGAAACCGCACAGGAAGATATGCTTCCTATGCCGGAGGAAGGGGACATGGAAGACGGTATCGAAACCGGTAATGATAATAATAGCGGGATAAATGGCGCAGTTCCAACGGCCAGTACCGACAGCGGGGAAAATGAGACATTGGATGAACTGCTGGGGGGGAATCATACTTCCGGCTACGTAGCCCCGGAAAGGGAAGAGGTCAATGTTCCCGAATCTGTGACCGGTCTGGGGGGATTTACACCGGTTCAGGAAGTAGCCGAAGAGATTGATGAAAAAGAGGCGGAAGAACTACAGAAGAAATATACTTATGGGGAAACCGGGGAAGATTTAAGCTTTGATACCGAATATTATCCCTATTACGGCATGCTTCCGGAAAAACTGCAATCCCTCTACCGTCAGATTTATGCCAATGCTATGGCCGTAAACGGGATTTTCAATCCTATTGTTCCGGTGAATCAGACGGAACTGCGCCATACGTTTATGGCCGTATTCAACGATCATCCCGAACTGTTTTGGCTGGATTCCGCTTATAAGGCAAAGTTTTCCAGAAACGGGGAATGTGCGGAAATTGCCTTGGAATTCAATTATCTGGTAGATAATCTGGAGCAGGCCAAGGCGGAATTTCAGGCCGGGGCCGAAAGCATTCTGTCAGGGGCACGGAATTTGGGCAGCGACTATGAGAAAGAGGTTTATGTTCACAATGCCCTTTTAGAGAAAATCACTTATGACGCAGGTGCCCCTCTGAACCAGAGCGCCTACAGTGCCTTGGTAGGAGGACGTACCGTCTGCGCCGGCTATGCCAGAAGCTTACAGTATCTAATGACCCAGCTTGGCGTTCCTTGCTATTATTGTACCGGATATGCAGGAGAAAGCCATGCCTGGAACATCATCCGCCTGGACGGGGAATATTATAATGTGGATGCTACCTGGGATGACACCAACCCGGATTCCTATGGCTATTTCAATAAAACGGACAGCGAGTTCGCATCCACCCATAGAAGGGAAGATTTATCCGTCTATCTTCCGGCCTGCAACGGAACAAAATACAGCAACCTGGAGACATCCCCTGAAGAAACATCCCCCCAGTCTGCCGATTCCCAATATGTGGATAATAGAAGGCGTCTGGATGAAATAGGCTTCGCGGAAAAAGATGTGCTCCGCAACCTGCAGGAATATTATGATAATTGCTACAATCAGCTGATAGCGGCAGGGGGAAGCGTGGAATTTACAAATATTGTGGATAGTGAAGACCTTTGGATGCAGTGTTACCAGGCCTACGAAAGCGACAGTTATTCTGTGGGATATATGGACAGGGTTTTGGAGGAACTGCGCGCAGGCGGATGCGAGGTGGATGTGGAAGCGGAGAGCCTGCAGGATGGGAGAGTGGCTTTATACCATACAATTACTTTTTTCTAATATTTGAAAGTTTTACCGATAGAATACAGAAAGCGAGAGAGGAATAAAAAAATATGGAAAGTATTTTAAAAAACAAATATTACTTATATTTTACCGAGTTCTTTGCCGGGATGTCAGTCATGGCGGTGGAACTGGGAGCCAGCCGACTGCTTGCCCCCTATTTCAGTTCCTCGCAGATTGTCTGGACGATTATCATCGGAACAATCATGATTGCCATGGCTCTGGGAAATATCTGGGGAGGACGCAGCGCTGACAAAAACCCGAACCCGGACAAGCTGTACACGCGGCTGATGATTGCTGCCATATGGATAGCAGCCATCCCCGTTGTAGGAAAATATATCATACTGGCTATTTCTGCAGTGCTGATTATGACCGTCAATAATAATTTTCTCATATTGGCAGGATTTGTGGCCTGTATGGTGATTTTCGTATATCCTCTGTTTTTGCTGGGCACGGTGACCCCCTCTTTGGTAAAATATACGGTGGACAGCCTGGATGACAGCGGAAAAACCGTAGGCACTTTGGGGGCATTTAACACTATCGGGAGTATTATCGGCACTTTTATGCCCACCTTTGTGACCATACCCGCGGTGGGAACCTCCATCACTTTTTTGATTTTTTCAGGGATACTTTTAGTATTATCCCTGGTTTATTTTATCAGCAAAAAGGCAAAAAAAGTATCTTGTGCCATAGCCGCAGTGCTGTTCCTCCTTTGCAGCATTTTAGGGCATTCCGGCCGCTTTGCTTTTTGGGAAAACAGCCTTTTATATGAAGGGGAATCCATTTATAATTACTTACAGGTAAAGGAAACAAAAGACAGCATCATACTTTCCACCAACGTTTTATTCGGTGTTCAATCCATTATGAAAAAAGACGACTCCCTTACGGGTATGTATTATGATTATGCCCTGGCCGCCCCGCTGATGGCGGGGATAGACGGGAAAGAGGCCGGGGAAATTCTGATTCTTGGAATGGGAACAGGTACTTATGCGAAACAGTGCATGAATTATTTTGAAAATGTTTCCATCGAAGGCGTGGAAATTGATCAGAAGATTACCGATTTAGCAGGCAAATATTTTGCCCTTCCTGATACCGTGGAGGTGACCACTTACGATGGGCGTGCTTATCTCCAAGCCATAGACAAAAAATATGATGTAATCATGGTGGATGCTTATCAGGATATAACCATTCCCTTCCAGATGTCTTCCCTGGAATTCTTTTCCATGGTTAAAGAGCACCTGAAAGAAGACGGCGTAATGGTGGTCAATATGAATATGCATTCCGAAGAAGAGGGGAATATTAACGAATATCTTTCCGACACCATCGCAAATGTTTTCGATGAAATATATATAGCAGACGTAAGGGGCTCCACCAACCGGGAACTTTTTGCCGCCGAAAGCGCGGAAATATTGCAAAAGCTGACAGAAGGCATCAACCGTTTGGAGAACGGGGAACTGGCAGATATGATGCATCGGGTTTCCGGGGAATTGGTAAAATATGAAAAAGGGAATCTTTTGCTTACTGACGATAAAGCACCGGTGGAACTTCTTGGGATGAGCGTTATAGATGGGCTAATCCAGAGGGAAATCGGGTATTACAAGGAAGTCTTTGAGCAAGACGGAATCCAGGGCATCCTGAACGCTATGTAAGGCGGGGATGCTCTTCCTTCTTCGCATGTTTTAACGCGAAATATATTTTTCGACGGCTTCAAAACTTTCTTTACTGATGACATGTTTTATGCGGCGTGTTTTGTGCGGTGAAAAGTTTAATCAGGGATAAAAAGAACGGAAAATCCATTCAATGCGGCGGTGACTGCACGCTTTGTGCACGGCATACTGCCCAATCATTAACGATGTTTCCACACCTTACTCGGCTGGGCGCTGGCCGTAGGATAGCGGAGCAGCAAAGTGCAAAGCGCTTTCCATTGAAATGGGTACAGGGGCCAGAAGTAGCTCATGCCTCCAAAGGTAGGAGTGGTTATGACGGAGAGCAGTACAAGGGCGAGCCCTCCTAAGAATCCCCACAGCCCGAAAAGAGCTGTCGTTATCACTAAAAACAACCGATAAACCCGAAGGGCATCGCTAAATTCTATGCTGGCCAGGGACAAGCTGGTCAGCAGGGTAACAGCGGCATAAAATAATATTTCAACGGAAGCCCAATTTAACTCCACAGCGATGTCGCCAATAATCAATCCCCCTATGATGGATAGGGAACCGGAAAATCTGCTGGAACTTACGGAGGCAGAATATTTAAACAAATCCAGCAGAAATTCCACCGCAAAAATATAAAAAATTATGGTAGGCCCAGGGAGGGATTCTGTGGACAATATTTCCCACTTTTCCGAAAATTCCGGGAAATATACGGTAAGCAGGAGAAACAGTGGCATGAGGATAAGGCTCACCGGAATGCACAGGAAACGTATGAGCCGGAAATAGGTGCCTACCACAGGGCTCTTATAATAGTCTTCCGGGCTCTGCATAAATTGAAAAACCGTACAAGGCAAGATGAGGACGGAAGGGGAATTGTCCACAATCACCACAATATGGCCTTCCATAAGAAAGCTGCACGCCACGTCAGGCCGTTCCGTATAATGCATACATGGAAGGGGATGAAACCAACGTTTTTTCACAAGCAGTTCTTCCAGGCTTTTGGCTCCCATAGTTAAAGAAGTAACGGACAAACCGGTAAGGGACTGTTTTAACCGGGCTAGAAATTCATGGTTCACATTATTATCCAAATAAGCAATGGCTACATCCGTTTTGCTTTCTGCCCCTATGGACTGCATTTCAAAAGTCAGCCTCGGAGAACGGATACGGCGGCGGATGAGATTCGTATTAAAAAGCATGGTTTCCACGAATCCATCCCTGGCACCCAAGGTCACCCGTTCCGTATCCGGTTCGCTCACGCTTCTGGCCGGATAAGTACGTACATCTATCATAATTGCCTGGGCAAATCCATCAATAAATAACGCGGAGGGGCCGCTCAAAATATTACTGATTATGTCCTCCCAGCTGCCGCTTAGTGAAGCCTGTGCATAGCCTATTTTGGCGTTCATATATCTTTCAATATCTTCTATTCTATTATCCTTCATATAAATGGGGTTCTGCAAATCCGAAAAAATCTGCTGCAGCAGTTCTACCCGGCAAAAACCGTTGATTCCAATCCAATATGCTTTTGTTTCGCCCAAAAATAAACGACGGGTAACGATATCAAAACTCTGTGGGATGGGGAAAACGGACTGTATCTGTTCTATATTTTTTTCAAGGCTGGAAGATAACTCCATGGCATGAACCCCTTTTCAAGACTTATTTTAAAATTATGTTTCCTGAACTTTTCCATATTGTGTACAATTTCCAGTGATTTTATGCGCAGCAACATATAAAATACAAATCCAATTCCGCACAGCATGGCACTTGACTCGTTGCCCGCGGGAATAAACAGGGTTGACGGAACAAAGGGAAAAGCATATGATTAGAGGTGCAGCATTGCATTCCTGTAATGTTGCATGTAATCTGTCTGGGGAAACAGGTGGAAGTCCTGTACGAGCCCGTCGCCGTAAGGCAAACATATTACCATCGGCCTGACCAAATGCCACAGTTTGGGAAATGTCATTGGGGAAAAACCCTGAGAAGGCTGGCCTTTGGAGATGCCGAGTCGGAATATCCAGGCACATATCCTTACCTTTAACCGCGAGCGCCGGCCTGGGGGGAAATACTAACCAAAGGAGATTATTACTATGCAGAGAAAACATGGAAAGAAATCATTGTCCTTCATCTTTTGTATGGTGCTGATTGTGGCTATGGCACTACTTACAACTGGCTGTAATGGAAAAGCGGAAAATACGGATGGAATTTCGGCATCTGTTTCTTCCGGAGAAGAAGTGAATGCCCAGGCGGACGGAAATGTGCTGGGCGAGGGGAAGGTTGTGTTCCCGTTTACCGTAGTGGATAAAGACGGCAGAGAAACTAAGTTTGAAATTCACACCGATAAGTCCACTGTAGGAGATGCGTTAGCAGAATTGGGGCTGATTGCCGGAGATGAAAGCGAATATGGGCTTTATGTAAAAACAGTGAACGGACTCACTGTAGATTACGATACGGACGGGCACTACTGGGCTTTTTATGTAAATGGCGAATATGCACAGTCGGGAGTGGATTCCACAGAGATTAAGGAAGGGGAGAGTTACTCCTTCAAGGTGGAATAGCCGTGAAGATTTCAACGAAAGAAATGGCAGTTTTTGCCATGCTGGGAGCCGTGATGTATGCTTCCAAGATTATTATGGAATTTGCACCCAATATCCACTTGCTGGGCGTCTTCACCATCGCAATTACCATTGTATATAGGAAAAAGGCATTATACCCTATCTATATTTTTGTACTTTTAAATGGTATGTTCAGTGGCTTTGCCACATGGTGGCTTCCCTATCTTTATATGTGGACTATACTTTGGGGAGGCGTTATGCTGTTACCGAGGAAAATGCCAAAAAAGGTGCAGCCCCTGGTATATATGACGCTATGTGCCATGCACGGCTTTTTATTTGGCACGTTATACGCACCGGTACAGGCCATAATATATGGCTTTAGCCTGAAAGCGACTTTCGGATGGATTGTGGCCGGGCTGCCCTGGGATTTCGTCCACGGGGTCAGCAATTTTTTCTGCGGCATACTGATTATGCCCATCGCTTCGGCGCTGAAATTCGCGGAAAACCAGCCGAAAAATATTTCATAGTATATATGATTCCGAAAGGCATATATAAAAATATGGAGATTCGTAACAGTTGGGTTTACCTGGCTGTTACGAAAATTCATTTTAGGATTTTTTTAAGGTTTTATTAAGTATATTGAGTTAACTCCTGAAATGTGATACCTTTTAAAGGAGGAAAGCGTGTCCGCGGCAAAACAGTATGCAGGAAGAGGGGAACAAGCTGCGGCACGGGATAGGAGGACCAATGAAAAGCAGATTATATTATATACTATTTCTTGTTTATGTCATTGCCGTAGCCTTTGTTTTATATGTGAACGGCGTATTTACCGGGGGGGAAGGCTCTTTGGTAAATTTAACGATTAATATTGTCTTTTTAATTATTATAGGTATTTTGTTTGTCATATCTGCCATCAGCTTCAGCAGGCTGAGTTATATTACGGACGAGATGGTGGCTTTCACCAGCAAGCTTCAGAAAGAATATAAGGATGCAAATGGCAAAAATCTTTGGGGCAATTACCAGGAGCGGAATGACGCCTTCGAAAATGAGGAATTAAGGACTGCATTCAATAAATACCGCCTCCGGATTAAAAGCCTCCGGACAAAGCGGGGAATTTCTGCCCCATGTGATTTGGAAGAGTATATTAATGAGGATCTTTTAGACAGGCTTAGCCTGAATTTCTTTAATTCCGGCATGCCCGGAACTCTTACGGGGCTGGGAATCCTGGGAACTTTCCTGGGGCTGTCCCTGGGGCTTGGCTCTTTTAGCGGCAACGATATTTTTACCGTTTCCGATAACGTAGGCGCTTTGCTTTCGGGCATGAAGGTGGCATTTCATACTTCCGTGTATGGTATCTTTTTCTCCCTGGTATTTAGTTTTATATACCGCAGCATTATGTCGGATGCCTATGAAAAACTGGAAGAGTTTCTATGTATGTTCCGTCAGACGGCCCAGCCCCATGCGGCAAGGGAGGATGAAGCTTCGGCCACCATGCTTGTTTATCAGGCGAACATGTCCAATGTTTTAAAACAGATGCTGGAAATGATGAAAGGTACATCCAAGGAGCAGACCGCAGGAGTGGGGCGGATTGTGGAGCAGTTTACCGGACAGATGCAGACAGCCCTGGATACCGATTTCAAAAAACTGGGCAATGCGCTCAAAGCGGCAGGGGAAGCACAGATGGTAAACACAGCCAATGCCAAAGAACTTATGGATGCTGTAACTTCTTTGGTAGAGGTAAATCGTAACGTGCAGTCTGCTCTGGCAAAGGTGATGGACAGGCAGGAGACATTTGCCGGAGAGTTAAGGGAACAAAAGGCAACTCTGGAAAAAACATGCAATGAAATTAATGAAGATATTTCCAGCCAGCTATATGCCTTTGACCAGATGAGGAGCCTATATGAAAAATAAACGAAAGAACAGGGAGGCTTTCGCAGAACATAGCTATTGGCAGTCCTATTCGGATATGATGGCGGCGCTTTTGCTGATGTTTGTCCTGTTGATAGCCATAACCCTATCCATTTATAAACAAAAAACGGAAGATTTGGATAAAACCCGCCTGGAACTGGATACGGCCAGATCCCAGCTGGATTCCGTCATTACGGATTTGGAGAATTCCAAAGCAGAGGTGGAAAAATCCAATGAAGAGCTGGCGGCCTCCCTGGCGCAGCTGCAGGACGCATATGCCCAGGCAGCCCTGACCCAGGAAGAGCTGAACAATGCCTATCTGGAAATCGAAAATGCAAAACAGGAATTGGCAACCACCAAAAATGAACTGCAAAATATCGTAGGAATCCGAACGGATATCATCGGCGCTTTGCAGTCCACCTTTCATAATTCCAGCATGAAGGTTGATGCCCAGACAGGTTCCATTACTTTTTCCTCCGATGTTCTGTTCCGCTATAACAGCGCAACCCTCACTGCTGATAGTAAGGAAACGCTGAAGGAGATTATCCCCATGTATTTGGATGTACTTTTGCAGGATCAGTTTCGGGGTTATATTGCCGAGATTATTATCGAAGGGCATACGGATACCGATGGCGGTTATCAGAGCAATATGGAACTGTCCTATGAACGGGCCAATGCGGTGGCAGATTTCTGTCTGAATAAGAAAAATGGCTTAAGCGAAGAGAAGATCGAACAGCTGCAGCAGCTTCTCACAGTCAACGGCAAATCCTGGAGCAGCCCCATTTATAAAAAGGATGCTTTGGGCAATGCCACAACAGAGGTGGATATGCCTTCTTCCCGGCGTGTGGAGATTAAATTCCGGCTGAAAGAAGACGAAATGATCGAAAAGATTTCAGGGATTTTAGTTCCTTAATTTTCCCCCAACGTTATCTTCATCAAGCAGGAGGCTAGTCAATTAATGACTAGCCTCCTGCTCGATTAGCGGTATTCACCGGGCTGGTAGAGGAAGGTGCGCATCTTGCAATCCCGTCCATAAGTAGTGATATGGCAGTTCATGGATGTATTCCGGGTTTCTTTTTTTGCTTCTTCCAAAACCTGGGCAAAATTATCATTAGATTCCCTCTCCTTCGTTCCGGGATAAGAAATATCCCGGCGGTCACGCCTTACTTTACTCACACCGGATACAGCCGCTACCGACTGCACCATAAAAATACTTGAAAGTCCTTTTGCTGCGTTAATCCCTCCTTGGAAATGTATTTTAACAGTTGCATAGTTCTTATTATATATTTCGTATCGGCAGCCAAAAAACTTTACATCTATTATTTTGTTTTTAGTTGTGGTAATATATACAGGATAGATTTTCAGTTTTTAGAATAGTTCTTTGATTTAAATTCCATGCCCCGCTGCCTGATGCGGGGGATTGGATGGAGGTGGGCAATGTTAGAAAATATAGAAGCGGTGATTTTTGATTTGGACGGCTCCTTGGTGGATTCCATGTGGATGTGGGAGCAGATAGATATCGAATACCTGGGAAAATTCGGCATAGATCTGCCAAGAGGCCTTCAGGCGGATATCGAAGGGATGAGCTTTAGTGAAACGGCGGAATATTTCAAGGAACGTTTTGACCTTCCCGATGCCATCCCCCAGATTAAAGCGGACTGGAATGCCATGGCATGGGATAAATACAGCTGTGAGGTGCCCTTAAAGGAAGGCGTGGAAGGATTTTTAAACCTCTGCAAAGAGCGCGGCATTGCCCTTGGAATCGCCACCAGCAATTCCAGGGAATTGGTGGAAAATGTCATTTCAGTGCATGGTCTAAAAGGCTATTTTTCCTGCATCATGACAGGATGTGATGTGGCAAAAGGAAAACCATCCCCTGACATTTATCTGGCCGTAGCCAAAAAGCTGGATGTGCCGCCAAGCCGCTGCCTCGTGTTTGAGGATATTATCCCGGGCATTATGGCCGGCAAGGCTGCCGGAATGAAGGTATGTGCCGTGGAAGATGCCTATTCCATTGCCCAGAAGGAAGCAAAGCAAGCGGCAGCCGATTATTACATAAAGGATTTTACCGGCCTGTCCGCAGAATATAAAAGGAAACAGATTTCATGAATGGATTTTTACCAATATCGAAAGAAGAACTGATACAATGCGGCATTGAGCAGCTGGATTTTGTTTATGTCATCGGCGATGCTTATGTAGATCATCCCTCCTTTGGGCATGCCATAATAAGCCGTGTGCTGCAGGCCCATGGATATACGGTAGGGATTATTTCCCAGCCGGACTGGAAAGATGAAAAAAGCATAACCATATTAGGGAAACCGCGGCTGGCTTTTTTGATATCCGCCGGGAATATGGATTCCATGGTCAATCACTATTTTGTATCAAAGAAAAGACGGCCAAACGATGCCTATACGCCAGGCGGTGAAATGGGGAAAAGGCCGGATAGGGCCACCGTTGTATACGGCAACCTGATTCGCCGTTCCTATAAGGATGTGCCCATTATCATCGGCGGGGTGGAAGCCAGCCTGCGCAGGCTGGCCCACTATGACTATTGGTCCGACAGCTTTAAACGTTCCATATTGCTGGATGCCCAGGCGGATTTGATTTCTTACGGAATGGGCGAAACATCCATTGTCGAAATCGCCGATGCCTTAAAGAGCGGCATTGAGGTAAAGGATATTACTTTTATTGCCGGAACGGTTTATAAGACAAAAGATATTTCCGGCATTTACGATGGGCTATTGCTTCCTTCTTATGATGAAATGAAGAACCGGCCGGCCTCTTATGCGGACAGTTTTTATCAGCAATACCAGAATACGGACTCTTACAATGGCAAATATTTAATAGAGCCCTATCCCAATGGCGTTTATGTAGTGCAAAACCCTCCCTCCAAGCCTTTGTCCATGGAGGAAATGGATGATATCTATGATTTGCCCTATCAGAGGACTTACCACCCTTCCTACGAGGAGCGGGGCGGAGTTCCTGCTATTGCCGAAATAAAATTTTCTTTAATCAGCAGCAGAGGATGCTTCGGCGGCTGTAATTTCTGTGCGCTGACCTTTCACCAGGGAAGAATCATACAGGCCAGAAGCCATGATTCCCTGATAAAAGAGGCCGGTCAGATGGTAAAGGAAAAGGATTTTAAAGGCTATATCCACGATGTGGGAGGCCCTACAGCCAATTTCCGCCATACCTCCTGCGAAAAACAGTTGTCTGCAGGGGTATGTAAAAATAGACAATGCTTATTCCCTAAGCCATGTCCCAACCTGGTGGCAGACCATAGCGATTACTTGAAACTTTTACGAAAATTACGCGCTATCCCTGGAATTAAAAAAGTTTTTATCCGTTCCGGAATACGTTTTGATTATTTGCTGGCGGATAAGGATGACAGCTTTTTTAGGGAATTGGTAGAACATCATGTGAGCGGACAGCTGAAAGTGGCGCCGGAGCATATTTCCGATGCTGTACTGCAAAAAATGGGAAAACCGGCCAGGGAGGTTTATGATGCTTTTGTCCGGAAATATAATAAATTAAACGAGCAGCTTGGGAAAAAACAGTTTTTAGTTCCCTATCTAATGTCTTCCCATCCCGGTTCTACGCTGAAAGAAGCGGTGGAATTGGCAGAATACTTAAGGGATTTGGGCTATATGCCGGAACAGGTACAGGATTTTTATCCAACCCCTTCCACCATATCCACAGTAATGTATTACACCGGCATCGACCCGGTTAGTAAAAAGAAGGTCTATGTCTGCCATACCCCCCACGAAAAAGCGATGCAAAGGGCATTGATACAATATAGGAATCCGAAAAATTACGATTTGGTATACGAAGCTTTAGTAAAAGCAGGACGGGAGGATTTAATTGGTTTTGATAAAAAATGCCTGATTCGGCCAAAATCTACAGCAAAGCGCAGTGGGAAACCGGATAAAACGTCATACCGCTCAGTTTCTTTGAAAGAAAAGGCTGCAGGAAATAAAACAATTACAAAAAAGAAAACAATCAGGAATGTGCACAAAAAGAAAAGCAGTAAATAGAAAGAACTCGGCGGACCAGCATATAGAGACAAGAAAAAAATATGTGCAGAAATGGGGCAAGTTATGGCAGAAAAAGTGCGGAAAAAGAAAATTGTAATTATCACAGGGGCATCATCCGGTTTCGGGCTGGAGTTTGCCCTTCAGTTGGATACCATGTTTCATGAACTGGATGAAATGTGGCTCATCGCCAGGAGAAGGGAGAGGCTGGAAAAGCTTAAGGGCAATCTATCCGTTCCGGCCAGAATAATCGCTATGGATGTAACGAGGGAAGAAGATATTCTCTCCTTCCGGAGCCTGCTGGAACGTGAAAATATATCCGTCCGGATGCTGGTGAATTCCGCAGGCTTTGGTCTGATGGGCCGGTTTGATAAAATCGGCATTGAAGAACAGCTTCAAATGTTGGAAGTAAACTGTAAAGCCCTCACCCGAATTACCTATGAATGCATTCCTTATATATGCAGGAACGGGCGCATCCTCCAGCTGGCTTCCAGTGCAGCTTTTGTTCCCCAGAAAGATTTTGCTATCTATGCGGCCACAAAATCCTACGTATTAAGTTTTTCCAGAGCCTTGAGAGAGGAACTGAAAGAAAAGTCCATTTGGGTAACTGCAGTATGCCCAGGGCCGGCGGATACGGAATTTTTTGAACGTGCGGAAAAGTATGGCTCCACATTGGCCATAAAAAAATTAACCATGGTCTCGCCCAAAAAGGTGGTAAAAGAGGCTTTGATGGATTCTTATGATAAAAAGGCGCTTTCCGTATGCAGCATCCCGATGAAGGCATTTTTCCTCCTGACTAAAGCAGTACCTCACGGGTGTATACTATGGGCAGCGGGGCTATTGAAGTCCAAAGGGTAAATGATACCTGACGTCCGCAAAATGAGAGATTCGGTTTGTATATATTGCATGGAAAACCGGTCTGAAAGCCTGGGGGAAAATTCCCGGAAATTCTCGTAAAACCTTAGAAACTATCAGAAACGAAAGCAGGAAAAGACATATGTGGAGAAAGAAAATTGCCAAAGGGCAATACGGATATATCGCACAGCAAAAAAAATGGAGTACGGCCAGAACCCTTATTTTATTCGCATTATCCCTTTCCATTTTTATCATAGGTATCATAAGCACGGGATCGAAGGAAAACCTTCTCACGGTAGTGGCCGTATTAGGCTGTCTTCCGGCCGGCAGAAGTGCGGTCAATACGATTATGTTTCTGCGGGCCAGGGGCTGTTCCAAGGAGACAAAAGAAAAAATCAGCCTATCTTGTGGCGACATGACCCAGCTGTATGATATGTTTTTTACTTCCTATGAAAAAAATTATCAGGTCAGCCATATGGTAGTTCAAGACAACATCGTATGCGGCTATTCGGAAAGCCCGAAAACAGACGGCAGCCGCTGTGAAAAGCATTTGGACACTTATTTAAAGCAGGGAGGCTGCAAAGGTGTTGCCATTAAAATTTTTGACGATATTGAAAAGTATTGTGAAGGGCTTGCCAACCTGCAAAAGCAGAAACCATCACAGGTCAAAGGAGGCCTGACAGGGCAGGAGCAGGAGATATTGGACAACCTGCTGTCCATTTCCCTCTAAAAGGACAGGTTAAAAGAGATAGGAAGGAACGGTTATTACTATGATAAAGATACGAATAAGCGAAAAAGATGCAGGACAGAGGATGGATAAATATTTGCACAAATACCTGGCAAAATCCACCTCCAGTTTTCTATATAAAATGCTGCGGAAAAAGAATATTACTTTAAACGGGAAAAAAGCTGCCGGAAATGAAATGCTTCAGAAAGAAGATGAAATCACATTATTTCTTTCCGATGAAACCATATTGAAATTCGGCGGAATTGTTCCGGATGGGGGAATTTACGATGGGAACGGAATAAATTCTTCCCTGCAAAAAAGCCCAAGGGAAGAACAAAGGATGGAAAGCAAATCCGAACAATATAAAAAAGCTTATGAGACCTATGGCAGGCTGGAGATTATTTTTGAAAACGAACATATCCTTGTGGTAAACAAGCCCTCTGGAATGTTGACCCAGAAAGCTTCTTCCAAGGATTTATCCTTAAATGAGTGGCTCATCGGTTATCTTTTGGAAAAAGGAGAAGTGACTCAGATAACGCTGCACACTTTCAAGCCTTCCGTATGCAACCGGCTGGACAGGAATACCAGCGGGCTGGTGCTGTGCGGAAAAACCTTGGCCGGAAGCCAGAAAATCAGTGCTTTGCTCAAAGACAGGACCTTGCGCAAATATTATTGCCTTTATGTGAAGGGCGTGATAACAAAGGGGGCACAAATCGAGGGCTACTTAAAGAAAGACGGGCAGTCTAACCGGGTAATGTTGTGCAAGGATGCAGAGGATGAAGATGCCTCTTATATTAAGACCGTATATAAACCATTAAAAAATTACCGCAATATGACCATGTTGGAAGTAGAATTGGTCACCGGAAAAACCCATCAGATCCGAATCCATCTGGCCAGCATCGGCCACCCAGTCTTGGGGGACTATAAATATGGCTACTTGGAATTTAATGATCGTTATAAGAAAAAATATGGGATAACCACCCAGCTGCTGCATGCCTCCCGCCTGGAATTCCCTCAAATGGAAGGGGAGTGGGCGGATTTATCCGGGCTGGTATTGACAGCCCCTAATCCGGAGATATTTCAGGTTTTAGATGAAAATGCAGAAATGGGGTAAAGATTCAAATTTTCAATGGGGGTGAAAAATGGCAACATGGAATTCCAGAGGCCTGCGCGGCTCTACTTTAGAAGATTTAATCAATAGGACAAATGAAAAATATCTGGAAAACGGCCTGGCCCTTATCCAAAAGGTTCCTACGCCAATTACTCCGATTACGATTGATAAGGAAAACGGACATATTACTTTGGCCTATTTTGACCAGAAGAGTACCGTTGACTATATCGGTGCCGTGCAAGGGATTCCGGTCTGTTTCGATGCCAAGGAATGTACAAAGGATACCTTCGCCCTTCAGAATATCCACGAACATCAGGTGGAGTTCATGCGCCAGTTCGAAAAGCAGGGCGGGGTTGCTTTCTTCATTATATATTATACACATAAAGAAGTGATGTATTATCTGCCTTATGAAATGCTGCGTTTTTTCTGGGACAGGGCGAAGCAGGGCGGGCGGAAAAGTTTTCGGTTTGAGGAATTGAACCCTGCCTATATTATGCACAAAAAAAGCAGCGTGTTTGTTCCTTACCTAGATATGATACAGCAGGATTTGGATGATAGGGATTAAAATAGCCTGTAAATTAAAAGTTAAGGTTAACCTTAACTTTGCAGAAAGGAGTTTTATTTTAATATGGGAAAAAAGTTGGTTCATACGCCGGAAGGCGTTCGGGATATTTATGGGGAGGAGTATGCGAGGAAACTGCAGTTAGAAAATTTTATTATGGGAAAGGTGAGGAGTTTCGGGTATGAAGATATTCAGACGCCTACCTTTGAGTTTTTTGATGTTTTTTCCAAGGAGGTAGGCACTACGCCTTCCCGGGAATTGTACAAATTTTTTGATAAGGACGGAAACACGTTGGTACTTCGTCCGGACTTTACTCCGTCTATGGCCAGATGCGCCGCTAAATATTTCATGGATGAGGATGTGCCCATCCGCTTTTGTTATAGCGGAAATACTTTTGCCAATAATTCCAATTTGCAGGGCAGGCTGAAAGAAGCGACGCAGATGGGGGCAGAGCTGATTGGGGAAGATTCCGTGGAGGCGGACGGCGAGATGGCCGCTATGGTCATTGAGGCTTTGCTTTCTACGGGTTTAAAGGATTTCCAGCTGGGCATCGGCAATGTGGAATATTTTAAAGGGATTTGTATGGAGGCCGGGCTGGATGAAGAAACGGAACTGGAACTTCGGGAATTTATTTCAGGGAAAAATTATTTCGGCGCCGAGGATTTGCTTCGGGAGAAAAGGGTGCCCGGGGAATATAGGGAAGCCTTGCTGCAGGTGACAGATTTGTTCGGCACCTATGAGGCGTTGGAACAGGCAAAATTGCTGGTGCATAATGAGCGCTCCTTAAACGCGGTAAAGCGGCTGGAGGCCCTTTATCAGGTGCTTTGCTGCTACGGCGCAGAAAAATATGTTTCCTTTGATTTGGGGATGTTAAGCAAATATAATTATTACACGGGGGTTATCTTTAAGGCTTATACCTATGGGGTAGGGGATGCCATTGTAAAGGGCGGAAGATATGATACGCTGCTTGGGCGTTTTGGGAAAGAAGCCCCAGCCATTGGATTTATGGTGGTAATTGATGATTTGATGGCTGCCCTGGAACGTCAGGGCATCGAAGTGGCGCTGCCTCCAAAGGCAGAGGTTATGGAGTATTGCGCGGATACATATAAGGAGGTCCTGGCCAGGGCACAGCAGCTTAGGCGGGAAGGGAAAAAGGCCGTGATGATGCCGTATCCATATAAGAAAGCAGAAGAAAGGATGGATGGGAAGTGATGGAAGAGACACGTTATCTGACATTTGCACTAGGGAAAGGGCGTCTGGCCAAGAAAACATTGGAACTGTTTGAGGAAATAGGAATTACCTGTGAAGAAATGAAAGACAAGGACTCCAGGAAACTGGTTTTTGTCAACGAAGAAAGGAAACTCCGCTTTTTCCTGGCAAAAGGACCCGATGTTCCTACCTATGTGGAATATGGCGCTGCCGATATCGGGGTGGTTGGCAAAGATACGGTGATGGAAGAGAACCGCAGGGTATATGAAGTACTGGATCTGGGCTTCGGAAAATGCAGGATGTGTGTATGCGGCCCGGAAAGAGCCAGGGAACTGCTGCAGCATCACGAACGGATTCGGGTAGCCAGCAAATACCCTAACATCGCCAAAGACTACTTTTATAACAAGAAGCATCAGACCGTGGATATTATCCGGTTGAACGGTTCCGTGGAGTTAGGGCCTATGGTGGGGCTTTCGGATGTGATTGTTGACATTGTGGAAACAGGCTCTACATTAAAGGAAAACGGACTTGCCATTTTGGAGGAAATCTGCCCATTATCGGCCCGGATGATTGTGAACCAGGTGAGCATGCAGATGCAGACGGATAGGATTCGGGCATTAATTAATGAAATAAGAGGGCATTTGATTCCATAGCAGGAATAGACAATTGCGAAACTCTAAGCTGTGAGAATATTCAGGGATTTTATTGATTTCGCAATCACCTACATAGCGGGAAAACGGAAAGGAGTTAGACATAGATGAGGATAGTAAGATTGACGAAGGATACCAAGAAGGATTTGCTGAATAATCTGCTAAAAAGAAGCCCGAACAATTATGGGCAGTACGAAGCAGCGGTGGCTGAGATTATTGGGGCTGTACGGGAAAAGGGGGATGCTGCATTATTTTCTTATACTGAGAAATTCGATAAATGCAAAATGGATGCTTCCAATATAAAAGTAACGGCAGAAGAGATTGAGGAAGCTTATGGAAAGGTGGATGCCGGGCTTGTGGAAGTGATGCAGAAGTCGGCGGAGAATATACGGGCTTTTCATAGGAAGCAGCTGCATAATTCCTGGATAGATACGAGAATGGATGGTTCTTTCCTGGGGCAGAAGATTACGCCCATTCAAGTATCGGGGGTGTATGTGCCAGGAGGAAAGGCGGCTTACCCTTCCAGCGTGCTGATGAATGTGATTCCGGCAAAGGTGGCCGGGGTGGAACGGATTATTATGACTACGCCTCCTGACACGGAAGGAAAGGTGTATGCCGGAACCCTTGTAGCGGCAGATATTGCCGGGGTGGACGAGATTTATAAAGCAGGAGGCGCTCAGGCTATCGCGGCCATGGCATTTGGAACGGAAAGCATACCGAAGGTGGATAAGATTACGGGCCCAGGGAATATTTTTGTAGCATTGGCAAAGAAAGCCTGCTTTGGATATGTGAGTATCGATTCCATCGCAGGCCCCAGCGAAATCCTGGTCATTGCGGATGAAACCGCAAAGCCCCGCTATGTGGCAGCAGACTTGCTTTCCCAGGCAGAGCATGATGAACTGGCCAGCGCTATTTTGATTACTACCAGCGAAAAACTGGCCCAGGAAGTGAATCGGGAAGTGGAGAAGTTTACACAGGAACTTTCCCGTAAGGAAATTATCCAAAAATCTCTGGACAATTATGGATATCTTCTCGTTGCGGATACAATGGAAGAGGCCATAGCGGCCGCCAATGAAATTGCCTCCGAACATGTGGAAATATTGACACAAAACCCTTATGAAATCATGCCCAAAATAAGAAATGCGGGGGCGCTGTTTTTAGGGGAGTATTCTTCCGAGCCGCTGGGGGATTACTTTGCGGGGCCTAACCATATCCTACCTACCAATGGAACGGCCAAATTCTTTTCCCCGCTGAACGTGGATGATTTTATGAAAAAAACAAGCATTATCGCCTATTCGGAAGAGGCTTTGCGGGCTGTACATAAAGATATTGAACTATTTGCCGAAAGCGAGGGGTTGACGGCTCATGCAAATTCTATTAAAGTAAGATTTGAAGAGTAATACGGTATTGTCCGGCTTAGTCAGTCAAAAGAATGGGGCGGTCAGTCATAACCCTGCTGCAGGCATTGGGGAAGCAGCAAATTAATGGAGGATTCATATGGAAAGAAAATCAATCGTAGAACGTAAAACAAAGGAAACGGATATTTCCATCAGCCTTAGCCTGGATGGAACGGGGAAATCGGATATCCATACGGGAATCGGTTTTTTCGACCATATGTTAGAAGGATTTGCCCGCCACGGTTTTTTTGATTTGAAGGTGAACGTAATGGGAGACCTGGAAGTGGACGGACACCATACGGTAGAAGATACCGGCATTGTGCTCGGCCAGGCAATCAAAGAGGCCTTGGGAAGCAAAACAGGTATCCGGCGTTACGGTTCTTTTATCCTTCCCATGGACGATGCTTTGGCATTATGCGCCGTGGATTTGTGCGGCAGGCCCTATTTTAACTATGAATGCGAATATCCGTCCGGGCGGATAGGGGAATTGGACACGGAATTGATTCGGGAATTCTTTTACGCCATCTCCTATTCTGCAGGAATGAATCTGCATATAAAAATGTTGTCCGGACTAAATAGCCACCATATGGCAGAGGCTACGTTTAAAGCATTTGCCAAGGCACTGGATGAGGCGGTGTCCAGGGACGGACGGATAGAAAATGTACTCAGCACAAAGGGGAGTCTGGCTTAGAACAGCAAATGGCAAAGGAGAAGGGTGTATGGATAATCAATATAAAAAATTAGTGCCCTGTATTTATCTATACAAAGGGAATGCAGTAAAAAGCTTATCCGATATCACTATCATTGATACGAACCCGGTTATGCTGGCAAAATACTACAGCGACAACCATGGGGATGAACTTCTTATCTTTGATATGTCAAAGGGGGATGCGGAACACGAAGAGGCGCTGGATATCATAAAGGAAATCTGCAATGTGGCAGAAATCCCCGTTATCGGCGCCGGCAATGTTCATCGTATGGAGGATGTGAAGAAACTGCTTTATGCAGGATGCAAAAAAGCGGCTTTAAACTATTCCAAGCAGGAAAACATTTTAATCACAGAGGAAGTATCCAAGAAATTCGGGAAGGAAAAAATAGCTGCATGCTACGCAGGAACGGATACGATTTTGGATAATCAGGAACTTTTGGACGAATATGTGGATGAGTTGATTCTGGTCAATGCTGCCGCTTTAAGGGAAAGCATTCATTTTTGGAATGGGAATCCCCCCATACTGGCCATGCTGCCGGAAGTTTCTTTGGACAAACTCATAGAAATCCTCTCCGATTCCACAATATGCGGCATTGCCGGCCATGCGATCAATGAAAATGCAAAAGAACTTTCGGCGATTAAATCCTTATGTCAGGAGAATGGGATAAAGGTGAATACACTTGAGGCCACTTTCCGTTGGACCGATTTTAAGTTAAATTCCGATGGCCATGTTCCGGTAGTCGTGCAGGATTATAAAACCGATGAAGTGCTGATGGTGGCTTATATGAACGAAGAGGCTTACCAGATGACCATCCAGACAGGGAAAATGACTTATTTCAGCAGGAGCCGCAATGAACTTTGGGTAAAAGGGGATACAAGCGGACATTATCAGTACGTGAAATCTTTGATGGCAGACTGCGATATGGATACGATTCTCGCCAAGGTTTCCCAGGTAGGGAATGCCTGTCACACAGGCAGCTATTCTTGTTTTTTCAATGAAATCGTTAAGAGGGAATATGAGGAGACAAACCCCTTAAAGGTATTCGAATCCGTCATGGGTGTTATTAAAGACCGGAAGGTGCATCCTAAGGAAGGTTCGTATACTAACTATTTGTTCGATAAGGGGATAGATAAGATATTGAAAAAGCTGGGGGAAGAGGCTACAGAAATCGTTATTGCTTCGAAAAACCCTAATCCCAATGAGATTAAGTATGAGATTGCTGATTTTCTTTATCATATGATGGTTCTTATGGCGGAAAAAGGGGTCAGCTGGGAAGAAATTGTAGAGGAATTGGCGAAAAGGTAGAAAATTTCTGCAAAGTAATGAAATGAATGAAATATAAAAATCCATTTTCAGGGGCGGTACAGTTATATAATCTGCCTGTACAGTGTTTATCCGCAAAGCCGGACGCTGTATGGCAGGGCATATAACTGTACCGCCTCTAAAAATGCCCCGTAACAGTTCGGCCCAGGACTTTACACTTGCCGAAAAGTAGGACTTTAAAAAAAGTCCAGGCGAGTGCGTCAATGTGACAAGGAATCCGAAAGGCTGAACTGTTACGCGGAATCCGCAAAAATCCACTCCTCAAAAAGTATCGAAATAATATTGAAAAATTTAGGAAAGAATGATATGCTATTGGCAATTGACCAAAAATTGCAGGACAAATATTAGGATTTTGCTTGCAGAATACGAACTATAATTTCTACAAGGAGAACACAAATGAAACGGTTGACAGCATATTTATTGGCATTTTGCTTGTTTGCAATGAGCGTGCTTCCTGCTCATGGGGCAGAAAGTCCTTCCTCCATTACGGGTGCAGGTGCAGATGGAACAGTACAAACATCATCCAATGACCCGGCCAGCGGTGCACTGCCATCGCCTGCCGGTGATATAAACGGCGGTGTGGATCAGAATCCTTCTGACGGCATAAATGGAGGGGCGGTTCAGAATCCTTCCGATAGCACGAATGGAGGAACAGTTCAGAACCCTTCCGGAAGCACGAATGGAGGGGCGGATCAGAGCCCTTCCGATGGCGTAAATGGAGGAGCAAACCAGAACCCTTCCAACAACACAAACACAGGATCGGTTCAGACTCCCCCTGGCGGAACAAATGAGGGGGGAACGCCAGTTTCTCCTGATGGAACCGGACAAAATTCCGGGCAGGATGCCCTGAATCCAAATCCGGACGGCGTCTTGCCGGGCGATGCCAATTTATCGGATGAGAATCCTGTAGGAACAACGGTTCCACAGGGAACATCATGGAATGACAGAGCAGCGGCTTCCAGCACTATGGGAGGTATTGAGGTTATTTTGAGAAATACGCTTCCCATAGACAAAATGGCCATAACGGTCACTATCGAAAAGAATAATGCTGTCGTAAGCAGCCAAGCGGTTTCCCTGGAGAACGATCCCAAAAAGCATTCTGTCTATTTCCCTGTGGAACCGGGTATTTATTGCCTGAAAACGGCAGCTCCTGGATTCCTTACTTTTTCGCAGGATATTTCTGTGCAGGGGGATGTTAAAACCGCAGAGGTACATACCGGATTTATAAACTTGGATAATATATCTTATTCCGGCGGCGCAGTTCATCCCGGGGTTATGATGATCGGAGATGCCAACAGCGATGGAGTCATCGATGAAAAGGATAAGAATGCTATTATAGATGCCATAAGCGGGGAATGGAATGGCAGCGATGTGACGGATTTGAATGGGGATGGGAAAACAGATCTTGTGGATTTGCAGCACTATGCGGACAGCCGTGCAAAACTAAATGCCGGTATGGACACCAGTGCCTCTGTAGCCAGCAGTATTTCCCCCAATGCGATTCAGATTAATGTCAATGAGGCCACCACGAAAGCAGAAGGCAACATATCGGATTTGCTGGCAGGAACAGGGGGCAGTGTCATATTGTCCAGAAGCCAGGGCGAGACGATTTCCGAATCCAATCCGGTGGAAATCGGATTTAATCTCCAAAGCCAGGGGGACAACGGCACAATGGTAGAACAGATTGAAATTTCTACCGGCCAGGAGTCCGTACAAAGCGGATGGCTTATTGTAGAAACAGATTCTGGTGTAAAATCCGCACAGATTATCGGCGGAACGGTGGGCGAAATTCAAAGCGGGCAGCCGGAAGAAATCCTAAGCGGCCTGTCTATGGCGGTTCCGTTGGCAGCCAGACCGGAAAACGGGGGCAGCCTGCTTGTTGTTAATCTGGGCAAGCAAGTGGCTGTCAAGAAAGTGTCTTTGCGCATTACCGGCTCCGGCAAAGGAACTTTGGCAGAGATTACAAAAGTAGAATTTTTAAACGATATGGAAAAGCGTATTCCGGAACCGGAACCTTACATTCCGGAAAATCTGTCGGCAACCGGCGGGGATAAATCTTTTTATTTATCCTGGGATCCACAGGTCAATATCACCGGATATGAAGTCGAAATCAGCTACCTTGGACAGACGGAAACGGTGCGTGCAGCTTCCAACAGCCTGGAAGTAAAATCATTCCAAAAAGAAAAACTGGTCAATGAAGAGTCCTATGAGGCACGCGTACGTTCGGTCAATGGCACTTGGACAAGCGAATATAGCGGAAAGATAGTGGCTGTACCAAAGGTTACCAGCAGGCCGGACCCTCCGGACAACTTAAAAGCAGTGGGAGGACGCTGCTGTATCCGCATGAACTGGAAGGCAATGAAAGACACGGACACTTATAATGTATACTATAAAGAGGCCGGTGAAGCCGCTTTCCAGAAAATCACAGGCATAGAGAAAAACCAGTATGAAATTACGGGGCTGAAAGACCAAACCACCTATGAGGTGTATGTAACGGGTGTGAATGTTTTGGGCGAAAGTAATCCTTCCCTGCATTCAGAGGCCACTACGATTTCCTTAAAACCGGCTCAGATGCCTAACTATAAGCTGTTAAATGAATCCAATGGTACAGGGGTTGTCAGCGCTCATATTGTCAGCGTAACCCATGGCAGGGGCCAAATGGAATCCAGCCTTCTGGATAAGGATAGCCAGAGCGCCCTTGGTACGGTAGACAAAGACTTTAGTTCTTACTATCAAGTCCTGGACTGGGATGACGGAGCGGAGTATGTGAGTGCAAATAAGGGGCTTTTGTTCACCCTGGATGATTATTATAAAATGAGTTATATCGCTTTTGCGGAGCCGGAAGACATCGCTTCCTTTGGCAAGGTATCCGTGTATTATTATGATAAAGAGCACCCGGATGGCACTTATGCCCAGAATGTATCCGTTTCCCAAAGGACGGATAGCAATGGCAGAAAATATTATTTTGTAAAATTGCCGCAGGCTATTACCGCAAACAAAATCCGGTTAGGCTTTGCCCGTGGGTATACTTTGCGCAATATTACCATAGCAGAAGTGAATTTCTATCATTATGACAGTCTGGAAGATGACATATTAGCTTTATACGGCGATGATTTGCACACTACCCTAAAGGATGGCGTTACCGAAGAAACCATTGACGATTTGCAGGAACGGCTGGATACGCCAGATGCGAAAAGCGGGGAATTCCATCCGGAGAGGGTTACTCTGCAGAGGGAACTGGACAATGCCAGAGGCTTACTTTCTTCCGGCCTGCGGGATATTATCCAAATTCATACCGGGATTTCCGCAGCCAAGGACAGCCATTTGGGCTTTAGCGGTTTAAACGGATGGCAGCCTTTAGGAGTTACTGCCTATGAAGGGGAACAGATTGTTGTCTATGTAGGGCATGAGCAGCTGAAAACAGGCTCCAACTCGGCATTAAAGCTGATTGCCACCCAGTACCATGCGGAAGCCGGCAGTTTCGCATCACAAGTGGCTACCTTAAAGGTGGGGAGAAATGAAATTACCATACCGTCTATCCAGTCATTATCCTGTGAAGGCGGCGGTGCCCTGTATATCCAATATACCGGGAATAATGAAAACGAAAAGTATGCGGTAAGGGTAAGCGGCGGCGCAAAAGAGCCGATGCTTGACCTCTATGGCATTTCCGACCCCCAGGAACGGAAAAACCGGATTACCGCTTATGTCAAAGAACTGGAAGAGCATGTGGCGAACCAGGAAAACCTTCATGCCCAGATACACGAAACGGCCGGGGAAGGAAATAAAGTAAACAGGGCCTATGACAGCCAAAATTGTATTTTAGGCGCAACCGATATTGTGTTGGATAAAATGATGTTGTCCGTTTCGGCAGAAAAGATACTGGCCGGGCTGGGCAGCGGCAGCGCAGAGGCGCGGTCTGACCAATTGGAGAAGTCCTTGTCCGCCATGGAAGAAATGATGGATTTCTTCTATCACCATAAAGGATTGAGCGAAGACCCTGCCGCACCGGCAACGGACCGTATGCCTGCCCAGCATCTGAATATCCGATATATGCGGATGTTCGCCGGGGCATTTATGTATGCTTCCGGAAACCATATCGGGATAGAATGGGATTCCGTTTCCGGCCTCTCTTCCTGCGGCTCCTTAACAGCGGATGACCAAGGGCGCTATATCAGCGGAAATTATTTTGGCTGGGGAATTGCCCACGAAATCGGGCATAACATCAATCAGGGAAGCTATGCTATTGCAGAAGTGACCAACAATTACTTTGCTCAGCTTGCCCAGGCCAAAGACAGTGATGATTCCGTCCGTTTTACTTATGAGAATGTATATCAGAAAGTGACTTCCAATACGGTGGGTAAGCCATCCAATGTGTTCACCCATCTGGCCATGTACTGGCAGCTTCATCTGGCCTATGACAGGGGCTATAATTATAAAGTTTATGACAGCTATCAGGAACAACATGACAACCTGTTTTTTGCCCGTGTGGACACTTACAGCAGGAATCCTTCCCTTGCACCCGGCGAATTAAGCCTGAATGGGGGAAGCGAACAGAACTTCATGCGTCTCGCCTGTGCGGCGGCCGAAAAAGATTTGACGGAATTCTTCATACGCTGGGGGTTAGTGCCCGATGACGCTACAGCCGGCTATGCCGGACAGTTCACTAAGGAAGAGCGGGCGTTATATTACATAACGGATAATGCCAGGGCATATGAAATAGAGCATGGCGCTGCCGGATCTGTGAAAGACAGCAATGTCATCGGCCAGGGAAGCAGTGTATCCGTAAGCGACAAAGTATTGAATGAAGTGACCATTTCCATTCAAAATACCGCCAACCCGGATGTGATTCTCGGTTATGAAATTGCCCGGTCTTTCTATCAGGACGGGCAGCCGGTAAGGCAAGTAGTGGGCTTTTCCACAGAGCCTGTTTATAAGGATTATGTGTCCACAGTCAATAACAGAGTACTGACTTATGAAGTAATTGCAGTGGATAAGTTCGGATACCGTTCCAATGCCGCACGGATTGGGGATGTCCGGATTTCCCATAGCGGAAGCTATGATAAGTCCGCCTGGACGGTAACAACAAATATGACCTCGGCGGAAGACGAAGCAAATAAAGATTTACCGGCAGCGGAAGACGATCCTTGTTCCCCGGGCGCGGAGCCGGCAGCCATGAAAATCATTGATAATGATTATAATAATGTGTATTCCGGCCATACGGCCAGCAGCGATGGAGTTATTACCTTACAGCTTGGCCAGGTGCTGGCTGTATGCGGACTTACCTATACATGCAAATCCTCACCGATTGGGGATTATGAAATTTTAGTCAGCGTGGATGGCAGCAATTGGACTACCGTTAAAACAGGAACCTTTGACAATAAGGACAGCCAGACCGTTTACTTTGAAAATGCGGCCAAAGACCCTTGGATTTGTACCTATGATGCCGCGTATGTCAGATTGAAGGCCACAGGGCAAAATAGCGTGAATATAGCGGAAATTGATTTATTAGGCCCCTCCGGAGACAGCATTTCTTTCGGGGTGGAGGGAAGCAATGAACAGGAACCTGTCGGCATCCTTCAGGAAGATTATGCCTATACATCAGATAAGGAAGACGGCATCATTCCTGCCGGCTCCCTGATTTTCTTAGGAAGCTATAAAGGAAACCCTGCGTATAATGTGGTGATGATTTATGATGAAGAAGGCAATCCCGTCGGAGGTGTGGATTCGGACGATGTCTTAAAGGCAGAACAAATTATTCTGGCCAATGTACCCGAGAACGGATTGCTTGGCGAAGTCAGTGACGGTATCTGGATTTATTGGATAGAGCCGGAAAACGGACAGCTGCCCGACCTTGCAGGAAAGACAGTCCGGGCGCAGCTATACCGTGTGGACAATGCGCTGACCAACGAAGGGCAGCGGCTTGTCAGCGATACAATGCCACTGCGGATACCGGATAAACTGAACAATATCACTTTTATACAAAATACCACAAAAGAGGGAGATAAAAAGTGAAACGCATCAGGATTATACTATATGTGGCAGCGGCCATGCTTGGAATGCTTATTCCATTCCAGGTATCGGCTGCCGGCCAGGATACAGTGACTCTTAGCCAGGAAGGGGAAAATGTAGCTGTACTTTTGGAAATGAGCGATGCCGAGAAAGAGAACATCACTGCCGTTTCCGTATCATTGCAAATAGATACTCAAAGCAGTGACCAAATAGCAGTAGACTTTGAATTTTCCCCTGAACTTGGCAATCATGCAGAATATGGATTTAAATACAAGGAAAGCGGCGACAATGCCGGAAGGCTGGATATCTATGCGGTCACTGGAACGGCCGATAGCCTTTTTGGCGAAAACGGGTTAGCTTTGGGGAGTCTTAAGGTAAGCCCTAAAAACGCTTCTGCCATAATCCCTGTCACAATCAGCTATTGTGACGGCTCTTTCCAGACTGCAAATACCGCCTTTGGCAGTAAAACCCCCATGGTAGAACAGGGAACCGCATCTGTAAGTATGCAGATTGGCGGGGGAGCAATTACCCCTCCGCCGGAAGAGAATCCAGGATCAGGAAACGAGGAACAAAACCCTGGAACTGATATCCCTGGAACCGACACCCCTGGAACCGACACCCCTGAAACCGACAATCCGGGCGGCGGCAGTTCCGGTTCTGGCGGCAGCAATATGGACGAGGGATTATATGATGATACAACACAATTTACCAACGATCCTTCCAATGCCCAAAACATTCCTTCCGCCATTATCGGAAAGGATAATACGGCAACAGGGTTCGTTGACTTAAGCGCCGTACCCGGACAGAATTCCGGCAATAAACAAAAGACAAAAGGCAAAGGTGCGGCTCAATCGGCTGGAAAAGTATCCATTGTCGCGCCAAAAGACGGCATGTCCAGCATCCTCGTTTCAAATGCAGATAGCAATACCTCTAAAGAGGAAGGAAACGAACCCCCGGAAGATACATCAGCGCTGCCGGAGGATTCTATGGAAATCAAGCTGGATAAGGAAAACGGCGGCACTGTTAAACAGCATGGAATCGGCATAGGAAAAATCCTGCCCATAATAGGCCTGGCCATCGCCGGCATATTGATGATTGTACTTCTCATTTTTGCAGTTATTAAAATGAGGGATACGGACAGGCAGAAAAGAAAGCATAAAAAGAAGAAGGCCGCAAAACGGAATAAGAGAAAACATTCTGGCAACAGAAAAAGAAGACACCACCCCAAATCCCATATGGAATAGCCATATTTCCATAAACTCTTTCCGGAAGCAAAGGCATAGCCCGACAGTTTTTTTAATATAATTTAATAAAGACTATTTTAGGAACTATTGGTGTGAGTGTAATTAAAAAGTATAAAAAAACTGTTTTTGTTGTATTTCTTTTATGTGCTATGTTTTTTGCCGGCCGGGGGGTAGGGTATCTGGTGGAAAGTTTTATCCCCACACAAAAAAGCGATGTAAATTCGGTAGGTTCTTCCCATATTTCCGCTTCAGAAAACTGGGGGCTTGGAGGATATGGCGATGGGGTGAAGCCTACAGGAATCGCTACGGCTGAAGAATTAAAAAAATATGATGCCTATTTCGTGGGGGAAGGCGAGGAAAAGGTGATTTACCTTACCTTTGATGCAGGATATGAAAACGGAAATACGCAAGCAATTCTGGATGCTTTGAAAAAACACAATGCCCCAGCGACTTTCTTTGTTGTGGGGCATTATTTAGAATCTGCCCCGGAACTGGTAAAGCGTATGGTGGAGGACGGACATTGCGTGGGTAATCATACCTATCACCATCTCGATATGTCGCAGATATCCGATATGCCATCTTTCCGTAAAGAAATGGAAGATGTGGAAAAATTGTTTTATCAGATAACAGGAAAGGAACTTACAAAATACTACCGCCCCCCTCAGGGCAAGTATAGCACGGAGAACTTGAAAATGGCTAAGGAGATGGGGTATCAGACTTTTTTCTGGAGTCTGGCCTATGTGGACTGGTATCAGGATAAACAGCCTTCCAGGGAGGAAGCCATGGAAAAACTGACGGGCCGTATCCATCCTGGGGCAATCGTACTGCTTCACAGCACTTCTAAGACAAACGGGGAAGTATTGGATGAACTGTTGGGGAAGTGGGAAGAGATGGGGTATCGGTTTGAGGCGTTATCGGATTTGGCGGATTAAGGATTGCTTTTGTTCTAAAGCAGGATTATATGGCATAATTTGGAATAAGAGAATAAAGGACAATGGATGGGATGGGGAAGATTACTGCGAATCAGAAGTTACAGTTGATACGTTCTATACGGGAGGAAAGCCTGGACAATCGGATGAAAATGCGGCATAGGGAGCGGCTGCTGTATGGAACGGAGAGCAAAACGGGCGATGAAATGCCTTTGTATAGCAAGGGATATTATGGGGGCGGGGAGAAGGAATTATATGCTTTGGAAGAGGGGGGGATTCCGGTAACGGGGAATTCTCTTTCCTCTTTTAAGATTCGGCTGGTATTGGCAGCCGCCCTTTTTTGCGTGTATCTGGTGGCCGATGCAGGAGAGGGAAGGATCGGGGGCATTTCTACGGAGGAGATGCGGGAAGAGATGAATAAGGATTTTGATGCCGGACTGGAAGAAGTAGTATTTGATTTTGAGGACAGTTTCCCGTATACTCTATTTAAGTAGGTATGTCCGGAGATTTTATTCTTTTATAATCGAAAGACAGATGTAAACAGCAAATTACTGAAAGCGAACATGGGAGGCCTGAACAAGGCTGAGTCTCCTATGTGCGCAAAATGTATGCGCAAAACGTTACGCATGGAGGAATTATGAGTAAACTTGCATTAAGAGATGAGATACTGCTTCAGGTGGAGAAACCGGCGCGTTATATCGGAAATGAGGTCAATGCAGTCATTAAGGATAAATCGCAGGTGGATGTGCGTGTGGCGATGTGCTTTCCCGATGTATATGAAATCGGTATGTCCCATTTGGGGATTCAGATTCTGTATGATATGTTTAACAAATTTGATGATGTATGGTGTGAGCGGGTGTATTCGCCCTGGGTGGATTTGGATAAAAAAATGAGGGAGGAAAGTATCCCTCTTTTTGCGTTGGAATCCCAGGAACCTGTGAAGGATATGGATTTTCTGGCCATTACCATTCAATACGAAATGTGCTACACTAATATTTTGCAGATTCTTGACTTAGCCCACATTCCCCTGCGGGCAACGGACAGGGATTGGAGTCACCCTATCGTGATTGGGGGCGGGCCATGTGTTTATAATCCGGAGCCCATAGCACCCTTTTTCGATATATTTTATATCGGCGAGGGCGAAACCCGTTACCGGGATTTGCTGGATCTGTATAAGGAATGCAGGAAACAGGAAATGTCCAGGGAGGAGTTCCTTCGGGCAGCGGCAAAAGTTCCCGGCATGTATGTGCCCTTATTTTATCAGGTGGAATATCATGAGGATGGAACCATCCGCTCTATGAAACCTACGCAGGAAGGGATTCCGGAACGGATTGTGAAGGAAGTGGAGATGGACGTTTCCCATACCTATTATCCTGAAAAACCGGTGGTTCCTTTTATTAAAGTGACCCAGGACAGGGTAGTGCTGGAAATACAAAGGGGCTGTATCCGCGGCTGCCGTTTCTGCCAGGCCGGGCAGATATACCGCCCGGTGAGGGAAAGGGATTTGGACATGTTAAAGAACTATGCCCTTGCCATGCTGCAAAATACAGGGCATGAGGAAATTTCGTTAAGTTCCTTAAGTTCCAGCGATTATTCCAAGCTGCCGGAATTAATTGATTTTTTGATAGAAAAGTGCGGGGAGAAAAAAATTAACATTTCCCTCCCTTCCCTTCGGATCGATGCCTTTTCGCTGGATGTGATGAGCAAAGTACAGGATGTGAAAAAAAGCAGCCTCACTTTTGCACCTGAGGCAGGAAGCCAGCGGCTGCGGAATGTGATTAATAAAGGGCTTACAGAAGAAGTGATTTTAAATGGGGCTGCCCTTGCTTTCCAGGGCGGCTGGACAAGGGTGAAGCTTTACTTCATGCTTGGCCTGCCCACCGAAACGGATGAGGATATCAGAGGGATTGCCGAACTGTCCAATAAGATCGCGGCTGTCTTTTATGAAACCGTTCCGAAGGAAAAAAGAGTTAACGGAAGAGTACAGATTGTTGCCAGTACCTCTTTCTTTATCCCCAAGCCCTTTACCCCTTTCCAGTGGGCTTCTATGTGCACGAAAGAGGAATTCCTTGAAAAAGCGTATGCTACCCGTACAGCCATCAAAGGGCAGCTGAACCAGAAGAGCATAAAATATAATTGGCACGAAGCGGATATCAGCGTCCTGGAAGGCGTATTTGCCAGGGGCGACCGGAAAATTGCCGATGTGATAGAAAGAGCTTACGAAAAGGGGTGCATTTTTGATGCCTGGAGCGAATTCTTTCAAGGGGAACTCTGGATGGACGCCTTTGATGAACTGGGAATTGATATTGATTTCTATACCACGAGAAAACGGGAACTGGAGGAAATATTCCCTTGGGATTTCCTGGATTGCGGTGTGAGCAAAGAATTTTTAAAGAGGGAATGGAAAAAAGCATTGGAGGAAACGGTCTCCCCTAACTGCCGGGCCAAATGCCAGGGATGCGGCGCCAACCGTTTCGGCGGCGGGGTTTGCTTTTATGATCAGCCCCGTGCAGAGGAGACAAGCCGTTATGCGGCACACGGTTCTCGCAGCGAGTAGGGGAAAGGCCATTCACCTATTCGCTCGAAAATAACTATGCTTTAAATTACGAAAGGATGCAGAAACTGAAATGAAAGCAAGGATTAAATTTGCCAAATGGGGGGCAATGCGTTTTATCGGACATCTGGATGTTATGAGATATTTCCAGAAAGCACTCCGCAGAGCAGACATTGATGTCGCTTATTCGGAAGGGTTCAGCCCTCACCAGATTATGTCCTTTGCGGCCCCCCTGGGCGTGGGGCTTACCAGCAATGGGGAATATCTGGATGTGGAAATAAAAACACATGCCGGCGCAGAAGATATGAAAAAGCGGCTCAATGAAACTATGGTGGAAGGACTGGAAATCCTTAGCGTAACCAGGCTTCCGGAAGGCGCCAAAAACGCTATGGCCAGCGTTGCTGCGGCCAAGTATACGGTCCGCTTCCGGAAAGGTTACGAGCCGGAATTTGACTGGAAAAGCCGCTTCCTGGATTTTTGCGGCAGCCCTTCCATTGTGGTGACAAAAAAAACGAAAAAGAGCCAGGCCACCTTGGATTTGAAGCCTTTTATTTATCACCTATCCCTATCGGAAGAGGAAAAAGACGGGGTCGTTCATATGCTGGTAAATGCCAGCAGTTCCGGGAACGTGAAACCCGGGTTGGTGATGGAAGCCTTTTTAAAGGCAAACGGGGCAGAACTTTCCCCATTTGCCTTAGAAATTGTCCGTGAAGATGCCTATGCTGACACCGGGGAAGAAGGTGCGCCCCATTTCGTTCCGTTGGATGCTATAGGAATGGAGTTTTAAGAGATATGGGGATAAGATTGAAAATTGAAAATTTTCAATCCCAAGTTTGTGTCTGCGCAGCATCCGCAAACTTGACAGGCGCAAAAAGCTGCGGCAGATATGGGGATAAGATTGAAAATTGAAATTTTCAATCCCAAGTTTGTGTCTGCGCAGCATCCGCAAACTTGACAGGCGCAAAAAGCTGCGCAGATATGGGGATAACTATGAATAGGAAATATATTATTGTAAAACATGAGCAAAAGATATTATCCCTGCTTTTTGAGGATAACCGGCTGCTCCATGTGAATGTGGAAAGGAAGCAGGGCAGCATTCTTGGCAATGTATATGTAGCGAAAGTAAAGCATGTGGCCAAAAACATCCATGCCGCATTTGTGGAAATCGCCCCAGGTTCTACCTGCTTTTTGAATCTGGAACGGCTGAAAAAGCCGTTGCTTATAAACCGCCCTTATGACGGCAGGATTCTCGCCGAGGATGAAATTATCGTTCAGGTTTACAAAGAAGCTGCAAAAACAAAACCTCCTGTCGTCAACTGTTCCATATCCTTGGAAGGGAAATACTGTGTGGTATCGGCGAGAAAACCTGGCATCGCTTATTCCTCCAAACTCTCCGATAAGGTGAAAAAACGGATAGGGGATGCTTTATCCGAAGCACATATTTTAGAGGAATACGCGAAAAAGCAGGGGATTATCATACGTACCAATGCCAGGAACCTTTTGTTGGATTCCACGGACAGTTATCGGGAAAATCCTCAAATGTTTGATAATATTGAAAATATGCAAAAGGGAGACTCAGAAGCAATTTCCGGGGTTCTTCATTATCTCATCGAAGAAATCCGGCAGCTTTCCCAACAATTGCATCAGATTATGGATATTGCCCCCCATCGCATTTGCTATTCCCTCCTTTATGCTCCGCCGGTTCCATACCTCGCCGCCCTAAGGGATGAACCAGAGGGGCTGTGCGGGGAAATCGTAACCGATGAACCGGAAATCTATGAGGAAATTTTGGCTTACCGCAAGGCAAATCCAGCCTACCGTCTCCCCGAAGTGCGACTCTATCAGGACGATACGCTGCCTCTCTATAAACTTTACAGCGTAGAAACCCGCATACAGGAAGCCTTGAGCAAAAAGGTATGGCTCAAATCCGGCGGTTATCTCGTCATAGAGCCCACGGAGGCTCTTACGGTCATCGATGTGAACACCGGGAAAATGATAGCCGGGCAGGATATGGAACAAACTTACTTGAAGATTAACATGGAAGCGGCACAGGAAATCGCCCTGCAGCTTTCCCTGCGCAATATATCCGGTATCATCATCGTGGATTTCATCAACATGCGCCCGGAAGAGCATAATTTGAAATTAATGTCTTTTTTCGGAAATCTATTAAAAAAAGACCCTGTCAGGACCAAACTGGAAGGGATTACTGCTTTAGGACTTGTGGAAATTACCAGAATGAAAAAGGAGAAGCCTTTATATGAACTGCTCCATAAAGGCAAGAAGGAGAATGTCCATGAAACTGATTAAAATGGAAAAAGTGAAGGACGGGAAATATTTAAAAAACTATGAACTGACTTACCGGAATAAAGCGGGAAAAGAAAAAACCTATGAAATCGTAAGCCGCAAAGAACTTTCAGGGATTGAGGATATCGGGCAAAAAGTAAGCGGCCTTTCCATTACCGCAGTAAACGGCGATAAGCTTCTGCTATTAAGGGAATTCCGCATGGGGGTCAATAAAATTGTATATAATTTATGCGCCGGCATGCTTGAGGAAGGGGAATCTTTAGAGCAATGTATCCGCAGGGAGCTTTATGAAGAAACCGGGCTTCAAGTAAAAAGAATTATTGATATCCTGCCTGCCTCATATGCGGCGGTGGCCATTTCCGATACGAAAACAAGCATTGTATTCGTGGAAGCGGAAGGGGAATTTGAAGACCATACCTCGGATAATGAATGGATCGAAGCCGGATTTTATACAAAAGAAGAAGTGAGGGAACTTCTAAAGACCGCCGAATTTAGTTCCAGGGCACAGATTATCGCATATTTCTTTGCCCGTGGGGTATTATAATCGAAACAGTTCAGCTTCCGGCTTCCCCTGTTACATATAACCGCCATACCGGGAAAAAAACTCTTGACATCCAGATATATGGATGTTACACTAACGAAGTATGCCGCATAGATAGGCTCAAAGTGTATCTTCATATCCGACGGTACCGCCGACTCTAGCGAGTAAAGCAGGCTTTGTCCTGTATTATTAGGAGGTGCAATATGTACGCAATTATTGCCACAGGGGGAAAACAGTATAAGGTTTCTGAAGGCGATGTCATTCAAGTAGAAAAGCTTGACGCCGAACCCGGAAGTGCTGTGACATTTGACCAGGTCATCGCTATCAGCGATAATGGGCTTAAGGTTGCCGGTGACGTAGCTAATTCTTCTGTATCCGCTACCGTTATGGAGCATGGAAGAGGAAAGAAGGTAATCGTTTACCGTTACAAGAGAAAAACCGGTTACCATAAGAAAAATGGCCACAGGCAAGCATACACTCAGGTTAAAATTGACAAAATCAATTCATAAACATTGTGAATTCACGGGCATTATGAGTTCATAAGCATTGTGAACTGATATTTTAACATTCCAGGTAAATGCTGAAAAATGACAACGATAGTGATTGAAAAATCAAAAGCTGGGGAATATAAGGGGTTTATTTGTAAAGGACATGCCGGTTATGCAATGAAAGGCGGCGATATTGTTTGTGCGTCCATATCCGTTCTAGTGATTAATACCATAAATTCTATGGAAAAGCTGGCAAAAGAAGATATGAACGTAGCCGCCGATGAAAAGGCAGGGCTGATTCGTTGTAAGTTCAACGGGGCATTGTCCGAAAAAGGAAAACTCCTTATGGATTCCATGGTACTTGGCCTGTCGGAGATTGCATCGCAATACGGCAGACAATATCTAGTAATTAAATTCAAGGAGGTGTAATACCATGTTAAATATGAACCTTCAATTTTTCGCTCATAAAAAGGGTGTTGGTTCTACAAAGAACGGCAGGGATTCTGAATCCAAGAGACTCGGTGCGAAAAGGGCTGACGGACAATTCGTAAAAGCAGGAAACATTCTGTACAGACAGCGCGGAACTAAGATTCATCCAGGTATTAATGTAGGCAGAGGCGGAGATGACACTTTGTTTGCTTTAGTAGACGGCGTACTTAGATTCGAAAGAAAAGGCAGAGATAAAAAGCAAGCTTCTGTATATCCTGTAGAACAATAATACGAACGAATCGGCTTCAAACATAACTGGTGTTTGAAGCCGTTTTCCTTATAGCTATTGAAAAATTTTAATTGCGCTTTAACAAAGCTGCGCAGAAAAACGGTGGGAAAACATGTTTGCAGACAGAGCAAAAATATATGTAAAAAGCGGAAAAGGCGGCGATGGGCACGTTTCTTTCCGCAGGGAAAAATATGTGCCTAACGGCGGGCCTGACGGCGGTGACGGCGGTGACGGCGGAAGCGTCATTTTTCAGGTGGACGAAGGCCTCAATACACTGGCCGATTTCAGGCATATACGTAAATATGCTGCCGAAAATGGGGAAAATGGCAACAAAAAGAACTGCCGCGGCAAAAACGGCCAGGATATCGTCATCAAGGTTCCTCATGGAACGGTCATAAAAGAAGGGGAAAGCGGAAAAGTTATCGTGGATATGTCAGGAGATACCCGGCGCGTTGTCCTTTTAAAAGGCGGAAGGGGAGGCAGCGGGAATCAGCATTATGCCACCAGCACCATGCAGGCACCCAAATATGCCCAGCCGGGGCAGGAAGCCAGGGAACTTGAACTGCAGCTGGAACTTAAGGTAATTGCCGATGTGGGTTTGGTAGGATTTCCCAATGTGGGAAAATCTACGCTTCTTTCCCGGGTCAGCAATGCACGCCCTAAGATTGCCAACTATCATTTTACTACGTTAAACCCTAATCTCGGCGTGGTGGATTTAGATGATGCCAAAGGTTTTGTCATGGCCGATATCCCCGGACTCATCGAAGGAGCCTCGGAAGGCATCGGGCTCGGCTATGAATTTTTACGTCATATCGAACGGACAAAAGTCATGATTCATATCGTGGATGCCGCCGCTACTGAAGGCCGTGACCCCATTGCGGATATCTATGCGATTAATAAAGAACTGGAAGCCTATAACCCTGAGATTGCCGCACGTCCTCAGGTAATAGCGGCCAATAAAATTGACATGATGGGCAATGGAATGGACATGGTAGGCAGAAGCGATCCAATAGGACGCATTAAAGAGGAATTTGAGCCAAAAGGTATCAAGGTATTCCCCATTTCTGCCGTCAGCGGACAGGGCATTAGAGAACTTTTGTACACGGTGAGCGGCCTTTTGGCTAATATGGACGATAAGCCGGTGATTTTTGAACAGGAATTCTTCCCCGAATCCATCCGCATTACCGAAGAGCCTCATACTGTATTTTATGATGAAGAGGAAGAAGTGTACGTTGTGGAAGGCCCCCGCATCGAAAAAATGCTGGGGTACACCAACTTGGAATCCGAAAGGGGCTTTACTTTCTTCCAGAATTTCCTAAAAGATACCGGTATTTTGAAAGAATTGGAAGACTTGGGGATACAGGAAGGGGATACCGTCCAAATTTACGGGCTTTCCTTTGATTATTACAAATAAGAAAAGAATGGAGTATTATTTATGACAAGCAAACAGCGAAGCTATTTAAAAAGCCTGGCCAATAGCCTGGATTCTATTTTCCAGCTGGGCAAGTCCAGCCTTACCCCTGAATTTGTGCAGGCGGTTTCCGAAGCCTTCAATACACGGGAACTGTTGAAAGTCACAGTATTGAAAAATTGTATGGACGACCCGAAGGAAATCGCCGAAACATTGGCCGAGCGCACCCGTTCCCAAGTGGTTCAGGTCATTGGGCGGAAAATTATCCTATATAAAGAAAGCAAGGAAAACAAAAAAATTATCCTGCCATAAGCGCCGTATAATGAACATAAAACGGAAACAGAAAAATGGTCTGATTTGGCAAAATGCACAGTAGTTTCGGAAGGGGAGGACATTTTCGGTGGTAAGCGGAAAGAAAAAAACAGGGATTATGGGCGGTACTTTCAACCCCATCCATATCGGACATCTGCTTTTGGCGGAGAATGCCAAAGAAACTTTTGGGCTGGATGAGATTCTCTTTATTCCCAGCGGCTTTTCCTATATGAAAAGCGAAATGGAAGTGGCGCCTAAAAATATGCGGTTGGAAATGACCCGGTTAGCCATTGCGGACAACCCTTCTTTTTTGCTGTCGCCCATAGAGGTGGAGCGGGAAGGCAATTCCTATACTTGTGATACCCTGGAATTGCTCCGCAGGGAAGAACCCGCAGCGGATTTTTATTTTATTGCAGGGGCCGACAGTCTTTTTGCTATGGAAAACTGGAAACAGCCTGAAAAAATATTTCATCACTGCACCGTCCTTGCATCTGTCAGGGAAGGAAGCAGCAACAGCGAATTAATGGATAAAATTTCATACCTTGAAGATAAGTTTCATGCCGATATCAGATTTATTGATATGAAGGAAATAGCAGTTTCCTCCACAGATATCCGAGACAGGATACGAATGGGAAAATCAATCCGTTATATGGTGCCGGACAAGGTGATTGCTTATATAGAAGAGCATCATCTGTACCAATAGAAGATACGAAAAGTTTAGATATTCTGGTGCAAAAAGCTGCGCAGAAATGGGGGTAAACATGGAATCAAAATCGTCAAACCTGAAAAAAATACGGAAGGCTATGGAAAAATCTTTAGATTCCAAACGTTTTGACCATACCCTTGGAGTGGAATATACAGCTGCAGCCCTGGCCATGCGGTATAATGAGGATATTACAAAGGCTCAGACCGCCGGGCTTTTGCATGACTGTGCCAAGTGTATGAGCAACGAAAAACGGCTGTCCATTTGTAAAAAGCACAATATCAGTATAAATAAAATAGAGCGGAAAAACCCTTTTTTGCTCCACGCAAAAGTGGGAAGTTATGTTGCCATGCAAAAATACCATGTGCATGACAGCGACACAATAAATGCTATCCTAAACCATACCACCGGAAGGCCGGACATGTCTTTGCTGGAAAAAATTATCTATGTGGCCGACTATATCGAACCGGGCAGGAAGCAGGCCCCTAACCTGACGGAAATCAGGCAGCTTGCCTTTAGCGACTTAGACGAAGCCTTATTCCGGATTCTGGAAGATACTTTAGTTTATTTAAGGACTGTGGACGGTGATGTGGATCCGATGACACAAAAGACATACGAATTTTATAAGGCGAAAAAAAATACGAACGTCTTATGATGCATTTTACCATAGGGTAAAGAAAGGGAATTGGGATGAACAACAAAGAAATGACAACTCTTGCCATACAGGCATTGGAAGAGAAAAAGGCAGAGGATATTCAAATCATTGATATCAGCGAAATATCAGCAATTGCCGATTATTTTATTATTGCCAACGGAACAAACCGCAGCCAGATACAGGCACTTGCGGACAGTGTGGAAGAAAAATTAGGAAGGGCGGGAGTACAGTTCAAGCAAATGGAAGGGTACGACACCGCCAATTGGATACTCATGGATTTTTTGGATATTGTGGTTCATATTTTCGACAAGGACAACCGGGCTTTTTATGACCTGGAGAGAATCTGGAGGGATGGAAAACAGATTCCTCTGTCCGAATTTGACATTTAACTAAGAAGGACTCTTAAACTCATGAAGAAATATATTGGTGACAAGAAATTTTATCTAATGGTTCTTTCCGTGGCGGTTCCCATTATGATCCAGAACGGCATAACCAATTTTGTCAGCCTGTTAGACAACATTATGGTAGGGCAGATAGGCACGGAACAGATGTCAGGGGTAGCAATTGTAAACCAGCTTCTGTTTGTTTTTAACTTATGCATTTTTGGGGGGATATCAGGCGCCGGTATTTTTACCGCACAATATTATGGCTGCAAAGATCGGGAAGGGGTTCGGGATACTTTCCGCATGAAGCTGTTTATCAGCGCTTCTATTACCGTTGTCAGCCTGCTTATTTTTACATTTTGGGGAAGGCAGTTAATTACATTATATCTGCATGAAACGGGGGATTCCGGAAACCTGGAGTTTACCCTGATGTATGCCCGCAAATATTTAAAAGTTATGATGGTGCAAATGGTTCCTTTTGCCGTCATCCAAACTTATTCCGGTACATTGCGTGAAACAGGCGAAACAATGCTGCCCATGAAAGCAGGGATTCTTGCCGTATTTGTAAACCTGATTTTAAATTACATACTGATTTTCGGAAAACTGGGCGCGCCGGCTTTGGGTGTGGAAGGCGCCGCCATCGCAACTACGGTATCCCGTTTTGTGGAATTGGGCATTGTAGCCGGATGGACACACAGGCATACGGAGAAGAACGGTTTTATTATAGATGCCTACCGGAGTTTGCACATACCAAAAAGTCTGGTATTGAAAGTACTTATTATGGGTATGCCCTTAATGATAAATGAAGCCCTTTGGTCCGGCGGACAGGCGGTTTTGATGCAATGTTATTCCATAAGGGGGCTTTCTGTAGTAGCTGCATTTAATATTTCCTCCACCATATCCAATGTATTTAATGTGGTATTTATTGCCTTGGGCAATTCCGTAGGCATTATCATCGGTCAGCTGTTAGGGGCGGGAAAAATGGAAGAGGCAAAGGATACTGTCAGGAAGCTGATGTTCTTTGCCGTAGTGGGATGTGCCCTCATTGGCGCAGTACTATCCCTTTTTGCCCCGCTTTTCCCTATGATATACAACACTTCGGAAAATATCAGGAATCTGGCCACTGATTTTATCATTGTCTCTTCCTTATGTATGCCTATTTACGCATTTATGAACGTTGCTTATTTTACGCTCCGTTCCGGAGGGAAGACCATCATTACGTTTTTCTTTGACAGCGTTTATTCCTGGGTGGTTAATATCCCTTTAGCCTATGTATTATCCCGTTTTACAGGTATGCCTATCATACCTCTTTATTTCATATGCCAGTTTGTAGATATCATAAAATGCATTATAGGCTACATTCTTTTGAAAAAGGGAGTATGGATGAATATGATCGTAAAAAATGACGCCGCATAAACGGCGTCATTTTTCATAGATTGAAAATTTTTAATTTTCAATTTTTTTCCGATTTATTCCTTGGCCGGACTGTCTGTATTCATATAAAATGAAATAAGATACAATCCACAGATACCAACTAACGCATATACGATCCTGGAAAACCAGGACATATTACCAAAAATAAAAGCTACCAGGTCAAAACTGAAAAAACCAATTAACCCCCAGTTTACAGCGCCTATAATCGCAATTGTCAAGGCAGTAAAATCCAATACTTTATGATTCATTTTCCACTCCATTTCTGCACGGCTGTTGTATTTTAGCTTCGTTAAAATTAATCAGCTTCACTGAGATTAGTCTTTAAATATGCCAGGTTTGCAAATGCCGCGCAGACACAAACCTGACATTGATAATTTTCAATTTTCAAGCTTCCTATCATGCCGCCTACGGCGTCATTTCATAATCAGTCCAAAATAAAATGCACCCCATCGCTTTTTATTTTGCCCCAAAAAAGTTATTTCATGCATAATAATAAGCTTTTTTTTAATAAAATGTTTAAAATATCATTGACAAAAAAAAGGAGAAAGAGTAATATAATTCAGAAATGGAGTTCCTAAGCCATTAAAAAAATTTAGGAGGGAAAAGAACGAAAATTTTTCATTTTCAATCCCGGGTTTGTGTCTGCACGGCATCCACAAACTTACCATGAACAATAAAGCCGTGCAGAAATGAGGAAAATTATGAAAAGATTTAACAAAGTTATGAGCCTTGTTATGGTTTCCGCAATGGCTGCATCTTTATTTGTTGGATGCGGAAACGCAGATGCACCGGCAGATAACGCTGCACCTGAAGCCAATAATGAAGCAGCTGCCCCCGAAGCAGCGGAAGCTGAAAACGGCGATGCCGCTTCAGGAACATTTAAAATCGGCGGTATCGGACCTACTACAGGAAGCGCTGCCGTATATGGCCTTGCCGTACAGAATGCGGCACAGCTGGCAGTGGATGAAATCAATGCAGCCGGCGGCATCAACGGGGTATCTATCGAATTCAAATTCGAAGATGATGAATGCGATGCAGAAAAATCCGTAAATGCATACAATACCTTAAAGGACTGGGGGATGCAGATGCTGATGGGAACCGTAACCAGCGGATGCAGCGTGGCAGTAGCGGAAAAGACCTCTGCCGACAATATGTTCCAGCTGACCCCGTCCGGTTCTTCCGTAGATTGTGTAAAATATGACAATTCATTCCGTGTATGTTTCTCCGACCCTAACCAGGGAGCGGCTTCCGCTCAGTATATCGGTGATAATTCGGTGGCTTCCACGGTAGCAGTCATCTATGACAGTTCCGATATTTATTCATCCGGAATTTACGAGAAATTTGTATCCGAAGCAGCGAACCAGCCTTTCGAAATTGTATCCGCGGAAGCTTTCACTGCCGATAATAAGACAGATTTCTCCGTACAGCTTCAGAAAGCAAAAGATGCCGGCGCTGAATTGGTATTTTTACCGATTTATTATACCGAAGCTTCTTTGATCCTTTCCCAGGCATCCACTATGGGCTATGAACCGATTTTCTTCGGGTGCGACGGCCTTGACGGCATTTTGAATGTGGAGAATTTCGATACATCTTTAGCAGAAGGCGTTATGCTTTTAACTCCTTTCGCAGCCGATGCGGAAGACGAACTGACACAGAAATTCGTAACGGCATATAAAGAAAAATTCGGCGATACACCCAATCAGTTCGCGGCAGACGCTTATGATGCTATTTATGCAATCAAAGCTGCCGGAGAAAAGGCTGGGATTACACCGGATATGGATATGTCCGCCATGTGTGAGGCAATGAAACCCGCTATGACGGAAATTACATTGGATGGCCTTACCGGCGTCGGAATGACATGGGATGCTTCCGGCGAACCGAACAAAGCTCCTAAGGCAGTTAAAATTACAGATGGAGTTTATACCGCAATGTAATGCCTCCTGTTACGGAATCCGCCCATTTCAAGTTTTGCTTATAGCAAAAAGGGCGGATTCTTTGTTATATTTATACTTATCCCCCTGTGTACTTTTTACCTTATTCTTTGACTATAAAGGAAATTAATGGTATAATGGCAAGCAGGCCGGCAATCTCCTGACGGAAATTGCTGACATGTGGTATGATGAATTGCGCTGATGCGCAAGCAGGTCGGCAATCTCCTAACGGAAATTGCTGACATGTGATATAATGATGAAGAGGTGTTTTCTTATGAGCTTTATTTCTTATTTGATTAACGGAATCAGCCTTGGCAGCGTATATGCTATCATCGCCTTAGGATATACAATGGTATACGGTATTGCCAAAATGCTGAATTTTGCCCATGGAGATGTTATCATGGTGGGCAGCTTCGCTGTATTTACCATAGTAAGCACTCTGGGCCTTCCTCCTATTTTAGGAATCCTGGTAGCAGTGGTGGTCTGCACCATATTGGGCATGGCAATTGAACGCGTGGCCTATAAACCGCTCCGTAATGCTGCATCGCCTTTAGCCGTGCTGATTACCGCAATCGGTGTAAGTTATCTGCTCCAGAACGTAGCGCTGCTTATTTTTGGTGCCAATACGAAATCTTTTACATCGGTAGTTACCATCAGCCCGTTGAAATTGGCCGATGGACAGCTGATGATATCGGGGGAGACCATCGTCACCATTATAGCTGGGATTGTAATTATGATTTGCCTTACGCTATTTGTCAATAAATCAAAGGCGGGCCAGGCCATGTTGGCCGTGTCCGAGGATAAAGGGGCGGCGCAGCTGATGGGCATCAACGTAAACGGTACGATAGCCCTTACCTTTGCCATTGGCTCTGCACTGGCAGCAATAGCAGGCGTGCTGCTTTGTTCTGCATACCCTTCCCTGACGCCTTATACAGGAGCCATGCCGGGAATCAAAGCCTTCGTAGCGGCTGTATTCGGCGGAATAGGCTCCATACCCGGTGCCATGATAGGCGGTATTCTATTAGGTATTATAGAAATTCTTGGCAAAGCATATATTTCTTCCCAGATGGCAGATGCCATTGTTTTCGCTGTTTTGATTATTGTCCTGCTTGTAAAACCGACAGGGATTTTAGGGAAAAATATACAAGAAAAGGTTTAAGGTGCCGCTTATGAAAAAATTGAGAATGACAAAAACAGCAAAAAATAATTTTGTGACTTATTTTATCGTGCTGATAGCATATATCGTAGTACAAATGCTTTTAAAAACCGGGCATATGTCCAGCCTGATGGAAGGGCTGCTGGTTCCCCTTTGCATCTATGTTATGCTGGCCATATCCTTAAATTTGACAGTGGGTATCCTGGGGGAACTTAGTTTGGGCCATGCAGGGTTTATGTGCGTAGGGGCCTTTTCCGGTGCATTCTTCTCCAAGTGTATGGACGGGGCTATGCCAAACGGCATACGGTTTCTGGTTGCCCTTTTAATAGGGGCTGCCGTTGCCGGAATTTTTGGCATTTTAATTGGCATTCCGGTACTGCGGCTGAAAGGGGATTATCTGGCTATTGTTACCCTGGCTTTTGGGGAAATTATAAAGAACCTGGTAAACGTTCTTTATATCGGTAAAGATAATAACGGTTTTCATTTTTCCATGAAGGATTCCATCTCCCTGCATTTGGGAGAGGAAGGGCAAGTGATTGTAAACGGGGCACAAGGAATAACCGGAACTCCTCACGATGCCGGCTTTACAGTAGGAATTCTCCTGATTTTCCTTTCCTTGTTTATTATCCTGAACCTGATTAATTCCCGGGATGGCCGTGCCATCATGTCCATACGCGACAACCGCATTGCAGCGGAGTCCACCGGAATTAATATTACAAAATATAAGCTCATGGCCTTTTCCATATCTGCGGCGATTGCCGGGGTGGCAGGGGTGCTTTATGCCCATAATTTATCCACATTGACCGCATTGCCGAAAAACTTCGGCTACAACATGTCCATTATGATTCTGGTCTTTGTAGTCCTTGGCGGCATTGGAAATATAAGGGGTTCCATTATATCAGCCGTTATCCTGACATTGCTTCCGGAACTTTTAAGGGGGCTTAGCGATTACCGCATGCTCATTTATGCGATTGTCCTTATCGCTATGATGCTGTTTAACTGGAGCCCGAAAGCAATCGAGTGGAAGGATAAAATAAAAGAAAAATATTTTTCAAAGGTATCATTCCGAAAAGAAAAGGAGGTTAAATAGGATGTCTTTATTAGAGGTAAGAAATTTAACCATTTCCTTTGGCGGACTTAGGGCTGTTGATGATTTCAATATAGAAATAAAGAAAGGACAGCTATATGGGCTGATTGGCCCCAATGGCGCAGGTAAGACTACCGTATTCAATCTTTTAACCGGTGTTTATAAACCGAATGAGGGGATTATCAAGCTGGAAGATAAAGATATTACAGGATTAAAAACTATTGATATCAATAAAGCAGGGATTGCCCGTACCTTCCAGAATATCCGCCTGTTTAAGGAATTAACCGTGCTGGATAATGTAAAAGTGGGCCTTCACAACCATTATCATTATTCTACCATTGAGGGCATCTTACGCCTTCCGAAATATTATAAGGTGGAAAAAGAAATGGATGAACGGGCGATGGAACTTCTAAAGGTTTTTGAACTGGATGGGGAAGCGGAATATTTAGCTTCCAACCTCCCTTACGGCAAGCAGCGCAAACTGGAAATTGCCCGTGCCCTGGCTACGGACCCGAAACTGCTTCTGCTGGATGAACCGGCAGCCGGTATGAACCCCAACGAAACAGGGGAGTTGATGGATACGATTCGCTTTGTCCGCGATAAGTTCGATATGACCATATTATTGATTGAACATGATATGAAGCTGGTCTCCGGAATTTGTGAAGAACTTACCGTATTGAATTTCGGGCGTATACTGGCACAGGGCCAGACCGGTACGGTTTTGAATGACCCGCAGGTAATCACTGCATATTTAGGAGAATAGGGGGAAATAAGAAATGGCTATGCTGGAAATCAGAGACCTGGAAGTATACTACGGTATGATTCAGGCTATTAAAGGTATTTCCTTCGATGTAAAGGAAGGAGAAGTCATTGCCCTTATCGGCTCAAACGGTGCTGGCAAGACCACCACGCTTCATACAATCACCGGCCTGCTTTCTGCCAAAGCAGGAGTCATCCGGTTCGAAGGAGAAGATATTACAAAAGTTCCGGGATATAAAATTGTTTCCAAGGGGATGGCACATGTTCCGGAAGGGAGAAGAGTATTTGCCCAGCTTTCCGTGCTTCAGAACCTCCGCATGGGGGCTTATACGAGAAAGGATAAAAATGAGATTGAGGAAACGTTGAAAACAGTATATAAGCGTTTTCCCCGTCTGGAGGAACGGCAGAATCAGATGGCCGGTACCTTAAGCGGAGGCGAACAGCAAATGCTGGCTATGGGCAGGGCATTGATGTCACACCCTAAGATTATTCTTATGGATGAGCCTTCCATGGGATTATCCCCTATCTTTGTAAACGAAATATTCGATATTATCAAAGAAGTCAGCGCCAGCGGCACAACAGTGCTTCTTGTAGAGCAGAATGCCAAAAAAGCCCTTTCCATCGCTGATAGGGCCTACGTCCTTGAGACAGGGAGGATAGTGCTGGAAGGCAATGCCAATGACCTTTTGAATGACGATTCGATTAAAAAGGCATATCTTGGCGAGGCATAACAAGCATAAAATATTGCGAATTCCATAATTATGGTTCATAACTATTAATCATTACAAATTTTCGGCATTGGGGAGGATGGAAATGAATAATAAAGTGGTTATTACGATTGCAAGGCAATATGGAAGCGGCGGACGTACGGTTGGGGAAATGCTGTCGAAAGATATGGGTATCCATTACTATGACAAAGAGCTAATCAAACTGGCATCCGAGGAAAGCGGCATAAATGAACGCCTTTTTGTCAATGCGGACGAGAAAATAAAGATGACCAAATTATTTAAAATGGTTAAAAATATCTATACCGGACAGTTAATCCCTCCAGAAAGCGATGATTTTGTCTCCGATAAAAACCTATTTAACTATCAGGCTAAAGTAATAAAGAATCTGGCCGAAGAGGAATCCTGTGTTATTGTGGGGCGCTGTGCCGATTATGTCTTAAAGGACTATGACAATGTCCTAAGCGTATTTGTCCATGCCCCAAAGGACTACTGTATGGAACAGGCTGCAAAGAAAGTCAGCATGCCTTCCAAGGAACTGGAAAAATATATTGCCAAAATCGATAAACGCCGCGCGGATTATTACAAATTCTATACTGGACGGGAATGGACGGATGCTCGGAACTATGATTTATGCCTGGATAGTTCGAAGCTTGGTTTTGAAAGATGCGTGGAAGAAATCAAAGCCTATATCAAAGTACGGTTTCACGATTAACGCGGTATATTAAATGAAATGGTGCGCAGATAAACTGCCAGATAGGAATAAAATATTTGGCAAATTACATCTCCGGCAATATTATCTATGAAAAAGGGATTAAAAAACTTTTCATGAAAAAATACTGCCGGAGATTTTTATAACTTATTTCCTGAGATTATTATGATTAGTGGCACAGGCGGAAGATACCGAATACTTTTCCCAAAACCTGACAGTCATCTACAATAATAGGATCCATCGTGTCATTTTCCGGCTGTAGGCGAATATGGCCGTCTTCTTTATAAAAGGTCTTCACTGTAGCGGAATCCTCCACCAGCGCAACCACAATATCCCCATTGGAGGCAGTATTGCAGCAATTGACAAAAATTTGGTCACCGCTGTATATGCCTACGTTAATCATGGAATCCCCTTTCACTTTGACCGCAAAAGATTCGCCGGAAGGAACGAATTCCGCCGGAATCGGAAAATAGCTTTCAATATTTTCTTCCGCAAGGATAGGCTGACCTGCAGCAACGCGGCCAACCACCGGAAGGCTGACCATTTCTGTCCTGACCGCCCGGAAACTGTCATCGCAGATTTCAATCGCACGGGGTTTCGTAGGGTCTCTGCGGATATAGCCGTTTTTCTCCAGAGTCTCCAAATGAGAGTGAACGGATGAGGTGGACTTTAAATGAACTGCTTCACATATTTCCCGGACTGCCGGCGGATATCCTTTTGTAAGAATAGAGTCTTTAATAAATTCTAATATTTCACTTTGTTTCTTTGAGATTTTCCCATATCCCATATAATTACCTCCTAATGCTTTTATAGGCTCCTGGAATCTAATACTATGTCTGATACCACTTCTTATCTGTATTTGTATAGTATAACATATCCTTTTTCAAATAGCAAACATATATTCCAAATATTTGTTCGCTTTTTCTTTATAATTTACTTGACACCAGAATATTTGTTCGGTATAATTCGAATATGAAGAACGTACGTTTGCAACATTTGTTCGTATTTAAATCAATAGGAAGGATAATAGAAAGGGTATGGTTATTAAAATGAACAGTAGTGAACAAAGAATATGGAATAATCAAATCAGAAGGCAGCGGGAGAGGAAGAGAAACATTATTTTAGCATTTTGCACCTTTTGCCTTATCCTGATATTGTCATTAACGATAAACAGTTTTTTATCCAATGCTAAAACAAATAAAGAAATGACATGTAAATATTACAAAAGCATCATGATAGAAGAAGGCGATACCTTATGGTCCATCGCTTCGCAGAATCTAAATGATGTGAACATCAATATTACGATTTCTGCCTATATAAAAGAAATTATGAAAATGAACGGGCTGCAAAGTGATAAGATAACCGCTGGGATGTACCTCGTTATCCCATATTATTCCAACGACAACCCTTAATCAAAGACCCCGCTGCAAGCAAACGGGATATCAAACTTGCAGCCCTGCAGGGCTGCAGGGCTGCGGGGTATTTGACCCTCGCGGCAGTCGCCAAATGTTAAGCATGCCACTTGGCTTGTTGCCCGCGGGAATAAATGATTTACGGCTCCCGCAGTTTGACGGCATTTGCTGCCCTGCGGCGCCTTTCGTCTTCCAATGCCGCATAATGTTTTTTTGTAGTATTGACATCTTTATGCCCCAGAACATCGGCAACCAAATAAATATCCCCCGTTTCCCGGTATAGGGAAGTGCCATATGTACTCCTCAGTTTATGAGGTGTTATCTTCTTTAAGGTAGTGACCGTTGATGCGTACTTTTTCACCATATTTTCCACAGCCCTTACCGTAATCCGGCGGTTCTGCATGGACAAAAATAATGCATGTTCATGCCCGGACAAGGGAATAATCCGTTTTCTCTGCTCCAGATAATCAAACAGGGCTTTTTCCACTTCCTCCCCAAAATAAACAATGGCTTCATACCCCCCTTTTCTACGGACTTTTATACCATTATTTTTAAAATCCACATCCTCAATATCCAGGCCGACACATTCCGAGACACGGATGCCCGTTCCCAGAAGAAGGGTAAGCAATGCCGTATCCCTGACTTTCGTCTTATCATGAAACCTTTTTTGGCTTTTTGTCAGCTTGTCTCCATCCTCCACTTCATCCAATAGGAGAGCCACCTCGTCAGCGTCCAGACGGATAATTTCCTTCTGGTGAAGTTTGGGCATAGGAATCAAGGCCGCCGGGTTTTTTTCTATCAGTTCAGACTGAAAAAAATAATTATAAAAGCTTCTTAGCGAAGCGAGTTTACGGGATTTCCCCCGTTCTTCATTGGTAATTTCCCGGTCATCTTTTTGATAATAGGTTACGTATTCCAAATATTCTTCAATATCTTCCCGCCTGATGCTGTCCAGAATAGAAAGAGGGAAATCCTTGATTTCCATCTTTTGGCAATAGCTGTTATTTTTTTTCATATACTCAAAGAAAACCCTTAAATCATAGGCATAGGCCAGCCTTGTCCTGGCAGAAGTATTATTTTCTATTCCGCGGAAGAACTGTTTGCAAAAGGAAGGAAGTTCGGAAAGAACATTCCTCATTTTGATTATATTAAGTTTATTTTGTTCTTCATGGTAATTGTTTTTGTTATCCATTAAACTTTCCAACCTTTCAAATTGCTGTTGCGGATGGCTGTAAACATTCTTTCCTTCACTCCTGGATTTTCCTGATTTAATTGCTTTAACAGCCCCTTTACATATTCCCGTTTTGTATTGCCGTCAGCAGGGCAGGGGCTTTTCACCACTGGAATCCTGTTCTTATTCACAAAACCTACAACATCCGCTTCATTCATGTACAATAAAGGCCTTATTACCGTGAGCCCTGTCCGGTCCAGATAAGTAACCGGCGAAAAGGTGTGAAACCGCCCTTCAAATATTAAAGACATAAGCATTGTTTCTACCACATCGTCCTTATGATGGGCATAGGCAACCTTATTGCATCCAAACTTTTTAATAGCATCGTTCAGCGCACCTTTTCTCATCTTTGCACATAAAGAGCAGGGGTTCGTTTCCTTCCTGTCCTCAAATATGATCTGAGCTATATCCGTCTGTACAATATGATATTCTATCCCTAAAGATCCTGTAAGAGCCTTTATTTCCTCTAAATTTAAGTTTTGGAACCCCAGGTCCACTGTTATAGCACAAAGTTCAAAACGGGCCGGATAGAAGCGCTGTAATCCGTGTAAGGCATACAAAAGGGTAAGACTGTCCTTCCCGCCTGATATACCTACAGCAATAGAGTCCCCTTCCTTTATCATACTATAATCATCCGCCGCTTTTCTTACATAGCTAAGCACTTGCTGTAATTTCATATTTAACTCCATTTCTGCCCGGCCTTTTTAACTCCATTTCTGCCCGGCCTTTTTAACTCCATTTCTGCGCTGCATTTGTGAACCGACACTGCCGGGCTTTGCGCATACCAAGTTGGTGGATACCGTGCAGGCACAAATTTGTTTCTTCTTTAATATTCCGCTTTTAGCAATGGGCTTATCCCATTTGCCAATTTATTATAGCATTTTTAAAGAAGAATTCATATCAAATTCTTTTGTTTTTCATATCCTTGCCCGAAAAATGTGCTATAATAATATATAAATAGTGTATCGGACGAATAATGCTTTGAAAACCGGAAAAGAGAGAGAAGGAGAGTATAAAAACCATGAAATTCCGTATTGACAAAAAATATATCCACTGGGGCGTCACAGCTTTTTTTGTCATCGCCACCAGTATCCTGTTTTACTATCTATTATTTCATAAAGAAAGCATTTCCAGCGGATTTCATACATTTATCACCATTACCATGCCGATACTGGATGGACTGCTTTTATCCTATTTGCTCACCCCCATATTAAACGGTGTGGAAAAAAGATTAATCTCTTTATTTTGCGTAAAATTCCATGTGGAATTTACCTCCCGCAACAAAAAGAGAATCCGCATGTTATCCATATTAATAACAGTAATTATAGTCACCTTTTTAATCTATAGTTTTTTTGCGACCATTATTCCGCAATTAATCCGCAGTATCCAAAGCATTATTCTTCAGTTTCCTGTTTATATCAGCAACCTCACCGTTTGGGTACAAAGGCTTTTAGCGGATAATCCAGACATTGAAGATGCTGTCATCGAAATGATGGACAGATACTCTGTAGAACTCAATAATTTCCTGAATTTAAACCTGCTTCCCAAAATGAACGAGGTCATCCGGGATGTATCATTAAGTTTTTTAGGTTTCTTAAAAACACTTTGGAATCTGATTCTCGGCTTTATCATTTCTATTTATATTTTAGGAAGCAAAGAACTGTTTGCGGGCCAGGCAAAAAAAATAGTATATGCGCTGTTTGAAACAGATGCCGCCAATGCCATCATTTCCGATGTTCGTTTTACCCATAGGACATTCAGCGGTTTCATGGTAGGTAAAGTAATTGATTCCATCATTATTGGAATCATATGTTTCTTTGGGATTAGTATGATGGATATTCCATATGCCATCTTAATCAGCGTTATTGTGGGAATTACAAATATTATCCCCTTTTTTGGCCCATACTTAGGAGCAATTCCCAGCGCCTTGCTCATCCTGATGGTAAATCCCTTGCAATGCCTGTATTTCATTATATTTATTCTCGTATTGCAACAGTTTGACGGAAATGTCCTGGGTCCCAAGATACTCGGGAATTCTACAGGGCTGTCCAGTTTTTGGGTAATCTTTTCCATTACCCTCTTTGGCGGCCTGTTCGGCATCCTGGGCATGATTGCAGGCGTGCCCATTTTTGCCGTTATTTATGCCGGAATAAAAGCATTCATCAACCAGATGCTGCTTCAAAAAAAGCTTCCTACAGATACTTCGGAATATTTAGATGTAGGCTCGATTGAAAAAGGAGAGTTCATTCCCTATGAGTCCAAAAATGCAGCAGCATTTCCAGGATCTGATACCAATTCCGGCCATAAACAGGAAAAAAATAAAAGCATTATCCACCAGTTCTTCCGTTCCGACAAGGAAGAGACCAATTCTGATGATAAACAAAACAATACTAAATAACATTTCGAAATAACACAATGATGATAATATATGATAGATAATATAAAGAACAATTTAAAGGAGCGTTCCAAATGCGTTTAGTAATCCAAAGAGTCAAAAAAGCCGATGTAAGGGTAGGCCAAGAGACCATAGGAAAGATCGAAAAGGGCCTATTAGTATTTGTCGGCATTTGTAATACGGACACAAAAGAAATTGCCGACAAAATGATAAAGAAACTAATCGGCCTACGTATTTTTGAAGATGAAAATGGGAAAACAAACCTGGATTTAAAATCTGTCAATGGAAATTTGTTAATTATTTCACAATTTACATTATATGCGGATTGCAAAAAAGGAAACCGTCCCTCCTTCATCCGGGCCGGTGATCCAGAAATGGCCAATCAACTATACGAATATATCCTGACCCAATGCAAACTCCAGGTTCCCGCCGCGCAACACGGAGAATTTGGCGCCGACATGAAAGTATCCCTCATCAATGACGGTCCATTTACCGTTTTGCTTGATTCCGCTGATATTATCAGCTGATACTATCAGCGGACATTTGATTAGCTAATAACATCAGCGGGTAATATCAGATATATAAAAATTATAACATTGAAAAATCCAGGAAAGGAACTAAAATCAAATGTTAGCTTTTGGATTAATGATTGCTTTTATATTAGTATATTTTTTAATATACTTACGCCAGACAAAAAGAAGAAAACAAGAAAATTCTCTGTCCCATGTGGAACAATTCCACGACAAATACCGGCAGCATACCCAAGGAAATCAGAAAGAAAATGAATTCCAGCCAGGCCTCCAAACCGACCTGCAGACAACCAGCCATACCAGCCAACCATCAAATAAATTAACCAATTCCGGTTTCCCACAGCCGGCAGCCACCCATTACAAGCGGAAATCCCAACCCCAACGGGACACCTACACCAAATATGTCACCAAATACAACAGCACCGAAGACTACCGCGAAAAATACCCCCCACACACAAAAAACCACCAACAAACACCAACCAAGCCCCCCAGCTTTAACCAATAGTTAACAATAAGAAATCTGGCCATCCCCAAAACGTAAATCCAACGATTCCAGTAGATGGCCAGATTTCTGCCGTTAACTATTCGTTAAAGCTGTCTTTTGCGAATAGTTGTTTCGCTCTCCCTTTTCCCCTCCCTAATTCAATATCTCTTTGATTCCCAAATCCTTGCGTATCGCCAAATCAATAAAATTACTCCCAACCTGAACCAACGGGCGTGTTAGATTGAATTTATTAATTAAAACAATCTGGCCGACCATTCCATTGCTTAAACGGACATTGTGACGAATAAAATTATTCGTCACATGGGCAATAAATGTCATAAGCATATTGGAATCATATTTTTGATACCCGTTGTCCTCCAGATATTTCAAAAGCCAAAAAGGGGAACGGGGAGTAATCCCTTCTTCCGCCATAATCATAGTATCATATGTATCCGCTATAGCAATGATACGGGATATCCGATTTACATTTTCTACCTTCAGCGGAAAACCGGTGCCATCCAAACGTTCATGATGGGTCAGCACTGCCTGTTTCACTTTGGTATCTATATTTTTATCCTTAATCAGATTATATCCCAGAACACTATGCCTGCAATACGGTCCGCCTTTCATTTCTGCGTGAAAAGTAAAGCCAGGAGGAAGTTCTGCCTTGTCTGTCAGCTTCAATAAGCCAATATCATGTAACAGTCCCGCTGTTCCCACCAAATCGATTTCTTCTTTTTCCAGGTTCAGCCATCTGGCTAACACCTGCCCCCAAAGTGCCACATTGATAGAATGGGTATATAATCCCTCCGCATTCTTCTTCATGGAAAACAACATATTGCATAAATTCACCTCGTTTTCCGAATTTTCCACAATATTATTTAACATGTTAAGAAGAAGCGGAACATCCAAATCTTTCTCTTTTGTTACAACATCTATTAGATTTTCGGACAACGTTGTTTCTGCAATATGAAAATTCTCCTTGAACTCCTCTATCTGCTGCTGCCTCACCTTTGGAACTGATTCCGGAGAAGGGATATCCTCCGGGCTGGAAGCCGTTGACTGATAATCAACCATTACATAATCTATGAAATGCCTGGCCAGCAAAGCAAGCACATCTTTGCTTACCGGAGTATTATTGGGAATAAGAACTGCCCCACTCCTCGTATAAACATCGCTTTTGATAACCATCCCTCTTCTCAGGCGGTCTGTATGTACTCTAAATGCCATATACTTTAGCCTTTCTCGCCATCAAACAGGAAATTTAATTCTTGCTTTCGAAATCTTCTACAAACTGTGTAATCAATTTTACAGTTCCATCTACACCAAGGACACTGCTGTTAATACATAAATCATAACTGTCAGCCCGCCCCCATTTCTTAGAAGAATAATAATTATAATAACTCTGGCGTTGTTTATCTTTTTTAATGATCATATCTTTCGCTTTGGCCTCTGTCAGGTCATACCTTTTCATAATACGCCTTATCTTTGTTTCCAAATCCCCATAAATAAACAAGTGGACACAATTGCGGTATTCATTCAGCGCATAATCAGCACATCGCCCTACAATGACGCATGGGCCTTCATCCGCTATTTTTTTTATTGTATCAAACTGAGCCAAAAAAACTTTATGGCTTATGGGCATATCCACAAAGGAAGATGCATTATAGCCGAAAGAATATGTATCCATTACCAGATTGTAAAGAAAAGAATTGGTGGGCCGTTCATCGTGGTTTTGTATCATTTCTTCGCAAAAACCGCTTTCCTTTGCCGCCCTGGTCAGAAGTTCTTTATTGTAACATTTAATCCCAAAATATGCTGCTACTTTCTCCCCGATTTCCCTTCCTGCGGAGCCGAATTGACGCCCAATGGTAATCACTGTATTCATAGTAAACCCTCCTCTACATTTTAGATTTTTCAAACTTTCCACATTTCCCATCCGCTATGCCGTCTTAAAAACATAATTCATCCAAGAAAATGCAAGTTTATACCATATATATATTTATTATATATAAATTGCGTTAAAAATTCAACAAAAGATTATTTATATAAATTTGCCCGAGTAACAGTTCAGCCTTTCGGCTTCCCTGTTACGGAATCTGCCCATTCCAAATCGCCTTCGGCGAGGGTCAGATTCTTTCTCGGCCAAATTGACGTGATCGTACGGACTTTGCAGCAAGTGCAAAGTCCTGGGCTGAACTGTTACTTGTCCGACAATATATCTGCCAAACGGATGGAACTACAAAATCTTTAACAGATGTGTAAAATATTCTGGCAGCGGGGCATCTGTTTCAATATAGACCCCTTTTCGCGGATGCTGAAAGCCAAGAATTTTCGCATGAAGGCACTGACCCTCCATATGGAAAGGAAACCGCCTCCCTCCGGCATAGACTTCATCCCCTAACAAAGGATAGCCCATACTGGACATATGAACCCTTATTTGATGTGTCCGCCCTGTTTCTAAGCAGCATTCTATATAAGTGAAGCCAGAAAACCTCTGCAATACCTTATAATGGGTAACTGCAGGTTTCCCGCTCTTTTCATTGACGGCCATTTTCTTCCGCTCTTTGGGATGCCTGCCTATAGGAGCGTCTATCGTTCCTTCCTCATCTTTCAACACCCCGTAGCAAATAGCATGGTATCTGCGGGTAATGGAATGTTCTTTCAGCTGGGCAGCAATACTGTTATGGGAGAAATCATTCTTGCACACAAGAATGGATCCCGTTGTGTCTTTATCAATACGATGCACGATTCCCGGCCGCAGCACACCATTAATGCCCGATAAATTCCCCTGGCAATGATACATAACAGCATTGACCAATGTGTGCCCATAATGGCCGGGCGCCGGATGAACCACCATCCCTTTTGGTTTATTCACCACAAGCACATCTTCATCCTCATAAAGGACATCTAACGGAATATTCTCCGGCAAAATATCGGGTTCCTCCGCCGGAGGAACCAGAACCTTGATTTCATCTTCGTATTTTAACCGGTAATTTGCTTTCACCTTTTCCTCATTCACCAGAATTTGTTCCTCTTTTAATAGTTTCTGGATGTAAGAACGGGATAAAGAATCCATCAGGCCATATAAAGCCTTATCAATCCGCTCCTCTTCCCACTCCTGTGTAACTTGAAAGCAAAATTCCATCTCTAACCCCATTTCTGCGCGGCCTTTGTGACCCGGCATTTCCGGGGCTTTACGCCTGTCAAGTTTGTGAATGCCGCACAGGCACAAACTTGGGATTGAAAATTGGAAATTTTCAATCTTATAACCATGCTCCTTTCAAATTCTGGAGACTCTGCATACAAAAGATTCACATTGCACCAAACCCCAGATTGAAAATTTTTAGCCTTGCCCCTACCTTGCCATATCCTCTTCGCTATAATAGATTTCCTTTATGGCATTTAAAATATCATCGTCCGTAACCGAAGTATCAATTACCGCTTTCCCTACTTTCTTAAGCAGTATAAACTTAATCTGCCCCGCATCCATTTTCTTGTCTGACTTAGTCAGTTCCAGAACCTCCTTAGGACTGATACCGTCAACGGAAATCGGAAGGTTAAATGGAACAAACATATCCCTGATTTCATAATATTCCTCCATGGTCAGCAGTTCATGCTTCCAGGAAATATATGCGGCAGCCACACACCCCAACGCCACACATTCACCATGATATAGTTCGAAATTTTTGGCCTTTTCTATGGCATGTCCTATGGTATGACCAAAATTGAGGAGTGCCCTTTCTCCTTTTTCTGTAGGGTCTTTTTCCACCACCAGTTTCTTTATAGTGCTGCTTTTTACCACCATTTCTTCCAATACGGCCGGTTCCCTGTCACATATTTCGTACATATTTTCCAGAAGCCATACATAAAAAATATGGTCTTTGATCAGCCCATGCTTCATAATCTCTGCAAAACCCGAAAAAAACTGCCTGTCCTCCAAGGTTTTTAGCACGGAAACATTCATATATACCAGCTTCGGCATATAAAAAGCGCCTACCATATTTTTATAGCCATCGAAATCCACACCTGTTTTCCCGCCTATGCTGCTGTCCGCCTGCGCCAAAAGGGTGGTCGGTATCTGGACAAAGTCAACTCCCCGCAGATAAGTAGCAGCCACAAATCCTGTCAAATCCCCTACAACACCCCCGCCTAAAGCGATTAAAAGGTCTTTCCTGTCAAAATTTTCCTTTATCAGAAACGCATATATTTCCCTGACCGTATCCAAAGTCTTGTTGGCTTCGCCGGCAGGAAAAGAAAATACCTCCGCTTTTTTGCATTTATCTTTTATCTGGTTTAAGATTTCATGGGCATACAATTTTTCCACATTGGAATCGGTAATAATACAAATTCTTCTCTCCGTTGCCTGCAATGTCTCCAATTCCAAAGGCAGCCCTAGGAAATCCTGGGCAAAAACAATATCATAGCACGGCTTTTTTGCAAAATTGATTGTTAATCTCTGAGCCATAGTAAAAAAACCTCCCTAAAGAAATGTTAAAAAAGTGTCTTCGACGCAGCATCAATTCATGTCCGCCTGATGATGCCCCTTTCCTATAAGGTGAAAAAAGCTTCCCATAGCCGGGAAGTTTTTCGTTGTAATCTGCCGTCTTGGCTAAAGGCGGTAATAAATTTTATTTGTTCACAGAAACATCAAAAGCACCTGACAGCAATTCTTGGAAATCGCCGGAAATATCCACACTCGCAGGCGTAATGATAAATATGTAATGAGATATCTTTTGCAGATTCCCGCTGATTGCAAAGCAGGAGCCAGATGTGAAATCTATAATACGCTGTGCAATATCGACATCCAACCCTTCCAGGTTCAATACTACTGTCCGGTTAGCCAACAAAGTTTCCGTAATTTCCCTGGCATCTTCCACTGTAGTGGGCTTGATGACACAGACTTCCATGCCTGCACCAATCATTTTACGGGGCTGCCTTGTCATAGGTGTTATTTTGGGCGTAGTCTTTTTCAAAGGTTCTTCTGCTGTCGAGGGTTCTTCTTTTACAGATATGCTCTTCTTTGGCTGCCTGGCTTCGGCCGGCTCGTCATAATAGTCATCATCGTAATAATCGTCTTCCTCGTCGTTCAATTTCATATAATTCAAAAACTTGTCCATTACTCCCATTCTTAATATAATCTCCTTATAACCGGCCATCAGACCGTTTCATAATGCCTTTCGCCAAATATGCCTGTTCCCACCCGAACATAGGTAGCCCCTTCTTCCACGGCTACCTCATAATCCCCGGTCATACCCATTGATAAAACATTCATATTAACATTATCAATGTTTTTCCTAGATATGTCAACAGATAATTGATACAAGCTTCTAAAGTATACCCTGTTTTTTTCAGGATTTTCTACATATGGCGCGATTGTCATCAATCCTTCTACTCGAATTGACGGCAAACGGGAAATTTCCTGTACGAGTTCCATGGCCTCTTTGGCGGATGTACCGAACTTTGTTTCTTCCCCGGCAATATTAACTTCAACTAAAATATGTGCAGTAATATTTTTTTTAACCGCTTCCTTATTGATCTCCTCTGCTAATTTCAAGGAGTCTACACCATGAATCAAATAGGCCTTATCAATGATATACTTTACTTTATTCCGTTGAAGATGCCCTATCATATGCCACTTAATATCTTTGGGCATCCGCTCATATTTCTCTACCAATTCCTGCACTTTGTTTTCCCCAAAGTGCCTGCATCCGCAATCATAGGCCTCCATCAGCATAGAGATTGGCTTTGTTTTGCTGACTGCAATCAAAGTGACCCCCTGCCTGTCCCGGCCCGAACGCTTACAGGCGGAATCTATCCTGTTTTCCACTCGATTCATATTTTCCAATATATCTTTCACATTAATAACCATGCCCTTTCCATAGCCTGCAGACTTTGCGCCGCAGGCACAAAGTTGTAACCTCCGAGCCCAGATGAACTAATGAATCAGTTCATCCTCACTTACCGTTGTGGCATCTAAGACAATATAGTCATACACATTTAATCCATATGCCGTATTCGACTCCACAATTGAATATTCATCATTGTTATAGAGAATATTAATCTGTTTAAAATCGGCATAGCCTTTATTTATATTATACACACCTATGAGACTGCCTCTTTTGCTTAGTGCATATTTTTCGGTCGATTCCGGCATAACAATATATTCGCCAATTTGCAGGGAAGCATTGTCCAGATAGTACTCCTCGTCTGTCTCATTATAAATTGTCGCTTCTACAAATTCAGTAGTGGCTTCCCCCTCCTCCGTATATGTTTCACGCAGTACACCGTTTGCGCCGCTGTTCCCTCCCTTTGTAACATAAGCTTTGGGCACAATGAAAAATTCTTTTTCCACGATAGAAGAATTGGGGATTTTCAGCCCGTTTTCATCTTCAAGAATCAATTCAATGTCCACAAAACGGTCATTCGCAAATGTAATCATGGAATTGGTAAATGTAAGCTGGACAAAAGTATCGCCGCTTTCATTGGTAAAAGATTCCACTTTTCCCCAGGATATTTCCTGGTTTTTCAGGAAACGCACCCTTACATACTCGGCTTCCAGCAATTCTTCCGCCCTTTTAGCATCCGTTTGAATCACCAATGACCAGTCTTCATTGGAAGATATTTTATAAACAGGGTCGCCGGCCGCTATCAGGTCGTTGCCAAGCAGCTGGCTCTTCTCATAATTGGTTTTATCAAATACCTCTTTTGTCATCTGCTCTAAAGTAAGTTCCTCATACCCATCTATGGAGTATACTACAATCCCCGCCGAAGATGCCATACACTGCTTAATCAGGCCGGCCAATTCGGAAGACTGCAAAGAATCAATGCTTTCCAGGATACTGTAATTCGAAAGCTTCACTACCGTCCCTTCCATATCATATTTGAAATCATAAACCGTACTGAAATTTCGTCGGTCAAAACTATTGGTAAAGCCAACGATTTCTGATTTCAGTTCCGACAAATCGGTAGGGGAGAGCGAATTCTCACCTGTTGCATTGGTTCCTATATAATCGGCCAGCTTCCCGGATTCATCCACGGTATAAACCAAGTCCCCCACAGCCACCCTGGCCCCTTCTCTGGCGAAATAGTTGATATATCCTGCATCGACGGCATTCACTACTGTTTCATCCCTGATTGCAACCGCCTCATATATATTGTTTGTAGACAAAGAACCCGCCTGTACTTCATACCAGACAACATGCCTGGACGTAAAATATGTAAACACACAAAAAACAATATAGACCAATATTACGGCAAAAATCACAGTTCCAATATTAATATTCAATGGTTTCCTATATTTTACTATTTTATTTTGATTCTGGCTAGCCAATTAAAAACCTCCTTTGGCAATCCCCACCCCGATGCAAATCCCTTTATGAGCCACGTTAGCGGCATTTCCCTATATACGGCTTATGCACATAGAAAAGCCTCGGTGGAAATCCGAGGCTTTTGGCTGCAATGAAACATACCGCAAAAGCTTATGGACATACCATAAAACAGGATATGTTCATACTGTAAAACGGTCATGCGCATTTATCATTAAAGAGACATCATAATCTTTGATTTCATATCTGCCGGCATTTCATCCTCATCCAACGAGATACTGATGAAGAAATCAACCCCAAATACATTTCCTATTTTTTCCAATTTATCGATTACCGAAGTTACATCTTTGCCCTCCAGGCACGCAATTTTCAAGAAACTGTCCAAATACATCTGCTGCAAATCATGATCCTGTGAAAGGATACCGCAAATAAATCCTATAAACTCATCGCTATTGGTAATTAAATAATCCGTTACGTTAATCAAACGCACTTTATTATTCAGTTCAAACATATGCTTTGTGCTTTTATCCAGGTATGTAATATTCCCTGAAGCAGTTTTTACCTCCGCATTTACCTTGTCCAGCAAATGCTTTGTCTTGCCTTTTCCCTTTTTACCTGCTATTAATTGAACCATTGGTGAACCCTCCTAAAGTAAATTCAGTCTGTACAAATAATGGTAGACCTATTTCTATTATAGATGATATTATCCTAAAAAACAACTGCTAATTCTTTATTTCATCCAACAAATCCGTCATTTCGTCATATAGTGTATCGCGGGTTTCGGAGCCCAGAATAACAGAAATATATTGCCCGCCGGAAGAACTGCGGGATAATAGAATCAGGCAGCTTTTCGCAGCTTTTGTGGTACCTGTCTTACCGCCCACTACTGTTATTGTATCCGGCGCTTCCTTTTCCCCATGCAAATAAAGGTTTGAGGAATTAACGCTCAGTTCCTTGTCATTCCCTGCGCTGTCCTTATACACAGTGGTATAAGAAGGCGTACTTATGATTTCACTAAACAGATTATACTTAAGCGCCTCATTAAATATCAAATACATGTCATAGGCCGTCACATAGTGGTTTTCCGCTGTCAACCCATGGGGGTTTACGAAATTGCAGTTTGTCGCTCCAAGAGCTTTGGCTTCCTGGTTCATCAGGCTGCAGAAAGCCTCTTCAGAACCGGATATCCCTTCTGCAATCAGTACCGCCACATCATTCGAAGACTGGATGAGCAGGATATGAAGAGCCTGGGTGAGGGTCATCTGATCCCCTTCCTTCAAACCGCAAAGCGTAGCCCCGGGTTCGGTAATCTTTACATTGGCCGATGCGGTCAGCAAATCATCCGGGGAACCATATTTTAACGCTACCAGCGCTGTCATTACCTTAGTAAGGCTTGCGGGGGCCATTCTTTCATGCGCATTTTTTGCATATATTGTTCCGCTCTCATTGACGGAAAACAATGCGGCCGCACCGGCCTGGGACATATCCACGTCCGTTCCTGCCGATACATCCCCATCTGCCACACACAGTTCTTTTGCAAAGGGAACTGCCGTATCCCCCCGTTCTTCCACCGCATCCATACGGTAGCTGCTGACCGGATAATTGGGGGAGTAAGCCATTTCGTATGCCTTATTTCCACACCCGGCCATAAGCATACCGCTTATAAGCATGCTGCTTATAAGCACGCCGCCAAGCATGCCCCTCATTCTAAACCGCCTATGGCGAAACGGCCCGCGCCGATAGTCCATCCGTTTCCCGCATTTCGCACAGCATGTGCGCAAAACCATCGGAACTGTTACGTTATTTGTACATTTCACGCCACTCTAAGTCTCCTCTATCCAAAGATTTAATTAATAGTTCCGCAGAGGCAAGATTGGTTGCCAGAGGAATATTATGCATATCGCATAAGCGCATCACTTTATTTACATCCGGTTCATGGGATTTCGGCGCCATAGGATCCCTTAAAAAGATAACTAAATCAATATCATTTTGCTCAATCTGTGCGCCTATTTGCTGCTCTCCTCCCAAATGCCCTGCCAAATACTTGTGGATGCTTAAGTTGGTTACTTCCTCTATCAGCCTTCCTGTCGTTCCTGTTGCAAATAAATCATTTTTATTTAAAATCCCCTTGTATGCGATACAGAAATTCTGCATCAGTTGTTTCTTTGCATCATGTGCAATAAGTGCAATGTTCATATTCCATACCCTCTCTTTACTAATATTTTTTGCATTGTAACCCCACGTTTAAAACAAAGCCTACCCCAATATATAAGCTGACCAAAGATGTCAGCCCGTAGCTGACAAAAGGAAGCGTTACCCCGGTATTGGGCAAAAGTCCTGTATTTACCCCAATATTCAAAAAACCTTGAAACCCAATCAGGCCTGCCATACCTGCGGCAATTATGCTCCCTGCCAAATCTTTTGCCCTTCTTGCCACCCTGAAACATTCCAGGGTAATCAATATAATCAGGACGATCACGGCACATGTGCCGATAAAACCAAATTCTTCCCCAATTACTGCAAAAATAAAATCTGTTTCCGGCTCTGAAATGAAGTTGCCGTTTTTAACGGAACTGATTACATTTGTCTTGTATCCTTTCCCTTGCAGCTGCCCGGAACCAATCGCCATTATGGAATTCAGCTGCTGGTATGCTTCTGTAGTGGAATATTTTTCCGGATAGAGCCATGCATAGATACGCGTTTGCTGGTAAGGCCTTATCAACGTCTGATCCGGCTGAATCACTATACTAAATATAATAATGGCTGCCGGAATCACTACGGCCAGGATTCCTGCCACCAGCTTCCAGCTGATTCCCCCTACAAACATAATTACGCAAAACATAACCATCATAACAATTGTAGTAGACAGATTCGGTTGTTTATAGACCAAAATCAGCGATGGCAGCATAAATAAGCAGCATAACGCAATAATTATGAAAGAATTTATTTTCTCCCTACGTTTCATTATAAACTGTGCATAAAATAGAATCAACATAATTTTCGCAATTTCTGATGGTTGGAACTGAATGCCGAACAAAACAATCCATCTCTGCGCCCCGTTGACCGTTACGCCCAGCGAAGTCCTTACCAGCCCAAGGAGGGCAATGTTGCCGATGTAAAAAATCCAATACAGTTTTAACAGCACGGAATAATCAAAAAGCGATATTACCACCATAAAGAACATCCCGAACATAAACCCTGCTATCTGTGTCTTTTGCAGCGATTCATCGGCGCTGCCTACGGCAAAAATGCCGATTATAGTGAGCGCAACCACTAAAATAATTAATTTGAAATCATAATCCCGTACTCTGTATTGTCTTAACATAGTGCCTGTTATTTCCTTCCTGTTGCTATCATTTGCTCTTTTTGGCCCGTCTTTTGGCACATTTTTAGAATTTGCATTTTTCTATTTATTCAAATCAAGGATTGGAATGCTCGCATAAAGGGACTGCGTTTTCCCCCTGCCCTTTACCCCGGTTTTCGTAATTTGTATTTCCATGCTTTGTGCGTCAATTTTCATATACTTGGAAATGACCTTTGCAATATCCGTCTTTATCATCTCCATCATTTCCGGAGAACAGTTCACCCTGTCGGATATGAGCAATATTTTAAGCCTGTCTTTAGCAATTTCCCTGGAACTTTTTTTTCTGAATATTCTTCCCAAATCCATAGCCGACCTCCTTAATTTTTATGGAATATACCGGTTACCCTTGTCCAAAAAGAAATCGTCTTTTCAAAATCAATAAACGGTATATCTTCCCCGAGCACACGCTGGCAGATGTTCTGATATGCACGGCCTGCCATTGTGCTGCCCCCTACGAGAGGTTCCCCTTGATTGGTTGCAATTACTACATTTTCGTCATCGGGCACAATGCCGATAAGCGGAATGGACAAAATATCCACCACATCCGCCGCTGTCATCATTTCACCCCTTTTTACCATATCATACCGAAGCCTGTTGATAATTAAATCGATTTGTTTAAATTCCCTTGCTTCTAAAAGGCCGATGATCCTGTCCGCATCGCGGATAGCAGAAACCTCCGGGGTTGTGACTATAAGCGCGCGGTCAGCCCCTGCAATGGCATTCTGGAATCCCTGCTCAATACCCGCCGGGCAGTCCAGAATTATATAATCGAACTGCTCTTTCAGCTGCTGAACCATTTTAACCATTTGCTGCGGGTTAACTGCCGATTTATCCTTTGTCTGGGCAGAAGGCATTAGATAAAGGCTCTGATGGCGTTTATCTTTAATGAGCGCCTGCTTTACCCGGCATTTGCCTTCTATGACATCTACAAGATTATAAACGATACGATTTTCCAGCCCCATGACTACATCCAGATTCCTAAGGCCGATATCCGTATCTATGAGGACCACTTTCTTCCCCATGGCTGCCAAACCCGTTCCTACATTTGCTGAAGTGGTGGTTTTCCCAACTCCGCCTTTCCCTGACGTGACGACAATTACTTCACTCATAACTTAACCTCCTATATGAATTCAGTTGTTGAATCGTCCCCTAAGCGCCATTATAAAAACCTGCCGTCAGTCTGATGGCCTGATTTTTACAGCGGCAAATCGCTTAGTAATTCTTTGGTAATAGGCTCCATTACAACCTTATTATCTTTTACGTATGCTATTTTCGGCTGTACCTTTGGTTTTATCGACCACTTCATCTGTTTGCCGCATTTATATTTGAAATCACCGATTTGTAACCTTTCCGGTGCCATTTCAAGCGCTGCCACAAAATGCCCTTCGCTGCCGTTTCCTCCGGCATAAGCTTTCCCGAAGAGCCCTCCCAGTATCACAATATCCTTGGTGGATATAATCGCGCTGCCAGGATAAACATCCCCCAGTACGACAATGCTGGATTCCGTCTCCAATATCTGCCCGTCTTTTAACGTTCCCCGGTAAAAATGACCATCATTGTCCTCTTCGCTGTTTCTGTATTCCAGCTGCTGTATCGCTTTAAGGTAATTTTGGTTCTTTTCCTCATCCTTCCCCACCAGGCACACGATATGTAAATCCGAATTTTCACAGATGGCATTCAAAACCATCCGCTCTTCTTCCTCTGTGAGGGTTCTCCCTTCCAGGGAGATTGCCATCTTTGCATTTTTAAAAAAATTGCGCGACTCCCTGAATTTAAAAACCACTTCATCCAAAAGATCAAGGAACGGAATTTCTTCATTCAAATATACGGAAATCCCATTTTGAAAACTTTTAATGATAACCGCGTTTCTCATGATGGAACCATACTCCTTTCCTGCCTGCAGTTAATCCGCATTAAGGCTTCCTTCCACAAGTGTTTTTGCCTCACTTGCAATTTCTTCCTCATCCGCCAGATCATAATAATATTTTACCACATCCTTGGCAATCTGGGCGGAATAATCGGAAGTATACCCGTTGGCCACCCTGACAGCCATCGCTATTTCCGGATTCTCATATGGGGCATAACAAACAAAAAGTGCGTGGTTCGGCCTGTTTTTGCTTTCCTGGGCAGTACCCGTCTTGCCGGCCACATTAACCGTCAAGTCCTGATAATAACTTTTCCCTTCCACCACCCTGCGCATACCGGTATGGATGGCATCCCAATAGGATTCATCCATAGTAATCATATTTCGTACGGTTGCCTCATAATCTTCTATCTGGTCGCCGTTATGGTCGGTCAATTTATCCAATAATGTTAAATTATAACATGTTCCGCTATTTGCTACTGTTGTAATGTATCGCGCAAGCCCTACGGTGGTGAAGTTGTTTGTGCCCTGCCCAATGGCAGAACGTACTGGGTCAATGTCTGAAATCTGGGGCGTTGACTCTTCAATTTCTATGCCTGAAGTCTCGGTAAGCCCGTACATATCGGCATATTTTTCCAGCTGCCGCAGGCCCACGTCCGTAACATACCTCTCCCCTACCGTTCCCAGGCGGTATCCGACCTCGTAAAAAAAGTTGTTGCAGGAATGCTGGATGCCCCCTGTCACATTTAAAGAGCCATGTCCGCTTCTCCTCCAGCAATGAGGCGGCTGCTGTTCTATTTTATCGAACGTTCCTGTACAAACAACTGCTGTGGAAGTGTCTACCACCCCTTCCATCAGCCCGGCAGTCGCTGACACCATTTTAAACGTAGAACCAGGCGCCGTCTTTTGATAAGTAGCATAATTAATCATAGGGGTGGATAAATCATTGAGGAGGGAAGAAAAATATTCCGCATCCACTCCATTCGCCATACGGTTATTATCATATCCCGGATAGGAAACCAGTGCAAGCACCTCCCCGGAGTTCACATCGGTTAAAACAAGAGAAGCGGAATGGGGGTCCAAAGCCAGCTGGGCAGGCGTAATGTCCAAATCGCGGATGCGTTCCCGCATGAATTCATAGGGGGAAACCAAACCCGCAGCAAACCGGTTAATTTCTTCTTCTTCCATATCTACAATTTCCTGCTCCAACAGGATATAGCACACCTGTCTCCCGGAGATAATATTATCACGTATCATGTATTTGTATATTTTTTTATTGAAATTAGTACTGTTATCAATATTTTCAAAAATATACTTCAAAAGCTGTTCATAAACTTCTTCCGAGTCAGAATACTGGCTGTCCAGATCCAGTTTCGTCACATCAATCCAGTTTTTGGATATAACATAGTTCAAATATTCATACAGGCTGATGACTTCATCATTCGTCCATGCAATATAAGTAGCATCGGACGTATCCACCTGGCTTTCCATAATAATCCCATTGGAATACAGCATAGATGTAATAAAACTCTCATAAACCTGATAATCTATGGTCAAATCCTGATAAGGCGTTTTTGTATCCACAAGTTCCGCCCGCAGCCTTTCCATGACCTCCGCTTTCCTTGCTAAAAAGCTGTCATAAACGGCCTTCTCATTCTCCCCTGCCATAGGATCGGCAAAATGGGCTGTGTTGATGACATTATTGTCAAACAGGGCGAAATAAACATCGTCAATGGGAATCAGTATATTCCCCCCCGAGTTTTCCCCAGGGTCATATTCTTTGATATTGCGTATCTGTGCCAATAATATACTGGCCAATTTTGCTTCCAGTATGTTATATACCGTTTTTTGAAGGTCTTTATCCAAAGTAAGGTATAAATCATTGCCCGCTACCGGATCCACTCTGTTGCTTGTTTCAATTACTTTACCTACATTATCTACAACTACATCTTCTGATCCTTTTGTTCCTTGCAGCTGGGCTTCCATGGACAGTTCAATGCCGGATTTACCCACCGTATCGTTCATGTCATATTTAGGGTTCTCCTCCTTAAAAACAGAAAGTTCCTCCTGTGAAATCTTTCCTGTATACCCAATGACCTGGGAAAAATACACGCTGTCCACATAACGGCGCACTGTATCTTCAGCCACCGAAACACCATCCAGGGTATCGCTGTTTTCCATTACTATGGCCACCGTCTCATCACTTACATTATAAGCTACAGTAGTGGCAATATATTTTTGAAAGCTATTGGCATTCATGGCATAACGTACAGCCAATATTTTTAATATTTCTTCTTTTGTATACCCCATCCCCGGAACAAAAGATTTCCTGTCCTCCGGGTTCTCATAGTTCCCGATGCCGAACCTGTCGCTGGCGCATAAATCATAAACCACTTCTTCGGCCGTCTTTGTGGCGTATTTATAGTCCATTTCATCAATAGACGAAAAGCCATAAACATCTGCAAGGAAACGCTTTAACTGCCTGTCCTCCACCGCAAAAGCATAGTGCCCGTCATCATCGAGAATCACATTGAAATCATTAACGCTGCTGTCACCGTTTTTTTCAATCATTTTAATCAAACGGTAAATGGTATCGTTTAAATTAGCATTTTTGTACCGTCCGGATTCATAAACATCTTCAATGGTTACATTATAAGCCAATTCATTATAAGCCAAAATATTTCCATTCCTGTCATAAATATTCCCTCTGGTACTGGCTAATGACCTGACTTTTGTCGTTTTCAGCTGAAAGTCGTTCAGGTAGCCTTCCCCTTTGACAATCTGCAAATCAAAAACACGGTAAATCATCACCGCACCTAAGGCAAGGGCAATAATAGACAGGACAATCAGGCGTATATTCACCATATTCAGGAAATTTTCTTTCAATTGCTTAAACAAACTTTTTTGCACTCCTTTGTTCGCTATCCTCCAGCCTGTTGTTAATCCAAAGGATAATTGGGTAGAGGATAATAGTTATAAATGTCGTATAAACGATTTCAGGCAGGATAATATGAAGGAAATAATACCCGATATTAAATCTTGTCCTCATTAAAAACAGCAATACATAACATATCAGACCATAGAACAAATCGCTGACAATGATAAGGGCCATCGGCAGCTTCACATCCTCCGGATAAAAAATACGGTTAAACTTACCGTTGGTATACCCTATATACATATAAACTAAGGCGTAAAAGCCCAGAACCTCCCCGAAAAAAATATCAATGAAAAGTCCGCTGAAAAAGCCAATCAGCAGACCACTTTTTTCTCCTCTCATAAATCCAAAGGAGGCCGTCAGTATAATCATCAGATTCGGTACAATGCCCCCAAAAGAAAGGGAATGGAATATGGTGCTCTGCAACAGAAAGCATACAAAAATAAGCAAGCTTACCACTATTTTTCTTTTCAATACAGTCCCCCCTTTCCTGATCTTTTCGGCCGCCCGGCCTTTTTAGTCCGCCAAGCCATCACTATTCCTCTATCGACTGCTTTAGCTGCAAGATAACGAGAACTTCTTCCAGATGTTCGAAGTCTACCGCCGGGGTCAGCTGCCCCGATTTTGTGATATTATTAGCATCCACATTTAAAGTGTTGATATAGCCGATTAATATGTTGGGCAAATATTTATCGCTGATATTGGAGGTTACAATTTTATCTCCAACCACCACTTTATCGGCGCTATCCACCAATTTTTCAAAGCGGATGAACCCGCTCCCGTAAAGTTCCAAATCCCCTTCCACCAAAAGATAATCGGAAGTGGCTAACACCTTGCCGCTGACATTGGAGTTATCCGCAATGATGGCCGTTACTTTTGCCCAGTTAGGCCCTGTATCCACCACCCGGCCTACCAGGCCGCTCCCGGCGATAACATTCATATCCACAGCTACGCCGTCTTCTTCCCCTTTGTCAATAACAAAAGAATGGAACCAGTTCCCGGTATCCTTTGCGATAATCCTTGCCCCTATTTTCTCATAACCTTCATATTGGGAATCCAACTGGTACAGTTCCCTTAAATTTGTAAGTTCATATCGATCCTGCTGTAAAATCGTATTTTCTATAGTAAGGTCATCAATCTGGGCCCTCAGCGCTTCGTTTTCCGCAAGCAAAGACCGTATCTGCACCAATTCCTCGGAGCGGTTGGACAGCCATCCCCCCACAGAACTGATGCCATTTTGGAAAGGTATGACCACATAACCTACTACAGTGTTCAAAGACCCGCTGAATATATTCGTATTGAATGTGAGGATAATCGTTCCTGCACATATTATTGTTAAAATAAAAAGGAGATATTTACTGGGTAACGTAAACTTTTCTCCTTTCCTTTTTACTATTGGACTCATTTACCTGTTCCTTCAATCACAGACGCTACCGTTTTATAGTTATCCTCTTTGATGATTTTTGCCAGCCCCAGCGCAACGCTGCTCATGGGATTTTCCGAAACCTGAACCTTTAATCCTGTGCCGCCGCTTAACAGTTCGGATAAATGGTTTACCTGGGATGCCCCTCCGGTGAGGTAGACACCATGCCTGTAAATATCCGCCGCCAGTTCCGGGGGCGTCCGTTCCAAAATCACCTTTACATTATCAATAATCGTATTAAAATGCTCCGTCAAGGAATCATCCACAAGCGCTGTGGGTATCTCCCTTTCCACCGGCAGCCCGGTTACAATATCCCTTCCGTATACCACTGCGGATTTTCCTTCCTTTTCCAAATCTTTTAGGGATATCTTTACATTTTCTGCCGTTTTGCCGCCTACAATCAGGCTGAATTCCCTGCGGATAGCGGCGCGGATAGCATCGTCAAATTTCTGCCCGCCCACTTTAATCAGCCTGCTTAACACAATGCCGCCCAAGGAAAGAATCGAAATTTCCGTGGTATCATAGCCCACGTCTACCACCAATACCCCCTGGGAATTCTTCACGTCAATGTCCATGCCAAGGCCGTCTGCCACCGCTTTTTCCACTACCATCACCGACCTGGCTTTTACATTGGCATCCTTCAGGAGGTTGTAGAAAGCCCTCCTCTCCACATCAGTGACATCCGTCGGAACCGCAATATAGTAATCGGCCGGCTTGATATTATGCCTGCACAAATCGCCGATAAAATATTTAATCAACGTCTCCATATGTTTCATATCCGCAATTACCCCATTGCTTAAAGGGTAGGAAATATGGATAGTCCCCGGAGCCTTCTCATACATCTCAAAGGCAGAGTTGCCATATGCGAATAAGGTATCTTTATTTTCTATGGCTATCATATTCTTTTCAATCGTTATTTTGTCATCATTCCTGTTATAAATCTTAATATTGCTTGTCCCTAAATCAATACCAAATGCATTATTTCCCAAGACGATAAACCCCTTTCTATAGTAACCCGGCTTCCCTGAAGCTCATATATTTGTTATCCCCGATAATAATGTGATCAATCAGCGGGATATCCATCATACCGCCTATTTCTTTGATATCTTCCGTCACGCGTATATCTTCGCTGCTGGGGATAGGATCCCCGCTGGGATGATTGTGCAGAAGCATGATGTGTACCGCTTCTTTTTTTAGTGCCGCAACAAACACTTCCCTTGGCGAAAGCGGGGATGAACTGACGGTACCGATTGATAAAAGTTCTTCCCCAAGAAGCTGTTCTTTACTGTCTAACAAAAGCAGCATTACCCGTTCTTTCTTTTCATGGCGCAATTTCTCCATGTAATAATTCGCTACAGAGGAGGGGTTTAAAAACCGCAGTTCCTTTTTTGCGGTGGTCATAGCCATCCGCATGGATAACTCGGCAAGGCATTTCAGCTTCACCGCTTTTACCTGGCCAATCCCCTTGATTCCCATAAGTTCTTTGAGCGTGACATGATATAAACCGCTTAAGCCATAGGATTTTACAGAAGGGAGGGATAATATTTTATGGCCGATTTCCACCGGCTTCAAATCCTTTGTTCCCGTCCGTATAATAATGGCAAGAAGTTCCGCTTCCGTCAGCGCGGAAGAACCCAGGCGCAGAAATTTCTCATAAGGCATATCATTTTCTGCCGCATAGCTATCTTTATTCATTCTTTCACCTTTCCTGCTTGCTTCTCCGGGCAAGGGAAAGTTTGCATAACATAAAAAGTCTTTAAACTGTTATTGCATAGCTAATATTCATATTATCACACATTACATTTTATGTACATAAATTTCCATTAATTTTTTCCAAACTTTTCTTGCAAAAAGTATATATTATCCCATTTTCAGACAATTTTTAACCTGTCAGGCGATATTACATTGTCATCCAACAGCTGCTGGATGGATTTCAAAATGCCGAATTTTGCATGAAACCAGGTAAGTCCCCCTTGAAAATATACCGCATAGGGAGGTTTCATCGGACCGTCCGCGGACAGTTCTATGGAAGAACCGGATACAAACGCCCCGGCCGCCATAATCACCTGACAGTCATATCCCGGCATATCCCATGGTTCCGGGGTCACAAAGCTGTCCACCGGAGCTGCGGCCTGAATGCCTTTGCAAAACGCCACCACCCCTTCCGGAGTACCGAAAGTCACCGCCTGAATGATATCGTGCCGTTCCTCTTTCCCATCCGGTATCACGGCAAACCCCAGTCTTTCATAACAGTTTGCGGCAAAAACCGCCCCCTTCAATGCCCCTGCCGTTACCGTAGGAGCCAAAAACAGCCCTTGATAAAAAGAACTCAAAATCCCCAAAGAAGCCCCCACTTCCTTTGCCAGACCCGGTGAAGTCAGCCGGCTGGCCGCATTTTCGATGCATTCCTTTTTCCCGGCAATATATCCGCCCGTGGGGGCAAGCCCTCCTCCGGGATTTTTTATCAAAGACCCTACCACCATGTCGGCTCCGACATCGGAAGGCTCCGTTTTTTCTACGAACTCCCCATAACAATTATCCACCATGCAGATCACATCCGGCTTGATATTCTTAATAAAAGAAATCAGTTCCCCTATTTTCTCCACAGAAAGGGTGGGCCTTGTCTGATATCCCTTAGAGCGCTGGATGGTTACGAGCTTTGTCTTTTCATTCAAGGCTTTTTCTATGTTTGCATAATCAAAACCGCCATCCGGCAGCAAATCCACCTGGCGATAGGCGATGCCGTATTCCGCCAGAGAGCCTTTCGATGGCCGGATGCCAATCACTTCCTCTAAGGTATCATAGGGTTTCCCTACCGGGGAAAGCAATTCATCCCCCGGCCTTAAATTACTCATCAATGCCAGGGCTAACGCATGGGTTCCGCAGGTAATCTGCGGACGCACCAGGGCATCCTCCGTATGGAAAATATTTGCATAAACCTCTTCCAGGGTATCCCTCCCCAAATCGTTGTATCCATAACCGGTGGTTCCAAGCAGGCAGGCCTCGCTTACTTTGGCGTTCTGCATGGCTTTGATTACTTTTAGCTGGTTATATTCTGCAGTTTGTTCTATTTGGGCAAAGCGGGATTTGAGGCTCTCTATAATTTGTTCCCCGTAAGCATGTACCAGGCCGGATATACCTAAAGATGCATAGAACTTGGCGGTTTCGGATAATTCGCCCGCAGATAACGCTGAAACCGATCCTGGGATGCTGGTTTGCAGTTTGTCAGAGCCTTGTATGTTCACTATATCTTTTTCCATTTTAATCCCCATTTCTGCGCTGCTTTTTGCGCATAAGCGACTTTGTGGCAAGCAACGCGCAGACACAAATCGCCGTGTGAAAAATCTATTTTTCACACTACTTCCTCGTTTCTATATGATTCATTTGATTGTGCATATTAGATTGAGAGAATATTCCGGAAATGCACTCTGTAAAATACATTTCCAGAATATTCCCTCAGCCCCTAAATAGTCTCAACCCTCTTCACAAGATAGGCTAAAATTCTTTCATCCAAAGCCTGCTGCGTCTGTACTGCCTGCTCTTCTAAGCCTTGGAAAGATTCCCCGCTGCCTCTGAATTCATTTTTAGGCACCCATATCACATCCTTCTCCCGCCGGAACCATGTCAGCTGCCTTTTTGCGAAATGGCGCGTGTCCCTTTTAATGAGGTATATGGCACGTTCCAGCGAAACCTCCCCTTCCAGATAGCTTAATATTTCTTTATACCCCAGCCCTTGCATGGACACCATATCCCTGGTGCAGCCCATATCCCTTAAACGCTCTACTTCCTCTACCAGGCCCGCTTCCATCATTTGCTCCACCCGGGTATCGATGTTCTGGTATAAAATATTTCTGTCATCGGTGAGCACGAAATAGGCCGCACGATAGGCCGCTTCTTTTTCCCGTTCTGTTTCATTGTGCTCCGATATTTTCTGTCCTGTCAGTGCGTGGAATTCCAGCGCACGGATAACCCGTTTCCTGTTATTTGGGTGGATGGCCGATGCTGATTCCCGGTCTACTTCCTGCAGCATTGTATGGAGATAGGCGTTGCCCTTTTCTTCTGCCAACCGCTCTAGCCTGGCACGGTATTGGGTATTTTCTTTATTTTCGGTAAAGTCAATGTCGTATAAAACCGCCTGGATGTAAAAACCGGTTCCACCAGTGATGATGGGGATATTCCCCCGCCCATAGATACCTTTCATGGCCTCTTTGGCCATTTTCTGGAAAAGGACTACATTAAATTCTTCCGAAGGCTCTAAAACATCAATGAGGTGGTGAGGAACTCCTTCCATTTCTTCTGGGCGTATCTTGGCGCTGCCGATATCCATATGGCGGTATACCTGCATGGAATCGGCAGAGAGGATTTCCCCGCCTATTGCTTTTGCCAGCCGAAGGGAAAGGGCGGTTTTCCCCACCGCGGTAGGGCCTGTTAATATAATGAGCGGAGGTTTTTGGTTAGTTATCCTACTTTCCATTGGTTATACAATCCTTTTAAACTTTTTTTCCAGTTCATATTTACTCATAGAAATAATGGTGGGTCTTCCGTGGGGACAATGGTAGGGGTCCTCCAAGAGAAGGAGTTGGTCAATCAATGCCTCCATTTCCAAAGTTCCCAGCGCCATATTCCCTTTCACGGCGGCCTTGCATGCCATGGTGGCGATTCGCTGGCGGATAATATTCGGAGCCCCTTTCACCGGGCCATTGGAGAGTTCATCCAGCATTTCGGTGAACATATGCCCTTCATCGCATCCATACAAGTCGGTGGGAACGCTGCGGATGGCATATTCGTTACCGCCAAAGATTTCCATCTCAAAACCCATTTCTTCAAAAAAATGCTCATATTCTTTGAAAACGCTCTCTTCCTTCCCGGACAGGGTAATGATAATGGGCGGATTCAGCATTTGTGATTGTATTTCTTTATTTTCCAGCTGTTTCATCAGCTTTTCGTATTTAACCTTTTCATGGGCCGCATGCTGGTCGATGATAAAGAGTTTGTCATGGAAAGCCACCAGCCAATAGGTGTCAAAGATCTGCCCCATAATGCGGTATTCGCTTTTGGCTTCTTTGGTCAGCATTTTTTCTTCAAAGAGGTTCATTTGTACCGGCGGGTCCGATATTCCTGAAGATTCTGGTTCTTCAACTGTTTCCATAGTCTTCGGCATCCCGGCGGCCGAGTCTTTGTTTCCCTGCATGCCGGGAAAAGGTATTCCCGCCATATCTTCCGATGTCCTCCGGTTATCCACAAAGAATTCTTCCTCTTCTTCCGATATTTCCGTATTCCTAAGGGTATTGGGAATGGGTTCCGGTTTGCTATGCCCACCCGCCTGGTATATCCCTTCCTCTGCCACTTTTCGTAAATTTCCTGTTTTCGAATCCATTGTTTCCGAATAATTGACCTGCCTATTTTCAGGGAATTTTGCCGGACCATATCCTAAAGCACTCCCCAGGGAGCCTGCCCGGGAAATTCCTGATATATTTTCAGCGGCCGTTTCCAAAGTATTCCCACTGCGGAAACGCTGCTTTTCAAAAGGTTCCGGTATCCCGCCAGGCGCTGCTGACGCCTCTGGACGCTCTTTTTTCCTTCCCCCATCCTCTTCTAAGCGTATCTCCGGAATCAGTTCTATGCTATGCAGCTTTTCCCTGACATGCTTTTCAATAAAATCATACAGCTTCATCCGATTAGTGAAACGGACTTCCATTTTCGTAGGATGCACGTTCACATCTATATCTTCGGCATCAATGGTAAAATGCAGTACCGCAAAGGGAAATTTGTGCTGCATCACATATTTCCGGTATCCTTCTTCTATAGCTTTTCCGATTATGCTGCTTTTAATAAATCTCCCGTTTACAAAATATATTTCAAAGTTCCTGTTCGCCCTGTTAATTTCCGGCTTTCCCAAAAACCCCCGCATATGGATGCCCTGTTCTTTTACGTCAATCGGAATTAAGCCATTGGAAATATCTTTGCCGTAAATGCGGTAAATAATTTCCTGTAAATTACCGTTTCCCGAAGTGTGGAACCTCAGCTGGCCGTTATTCATATATTTAAAAGATATCTGCGGATTGGACATAGCCATATGTTCCAGCAAATCGGAAATATAACCGCCTTCCGTCTGCGGATGTTTTAAAAATTTTTTTCTTACCGGAGTATTAAAAAAGAGGTTCCGGACAATCACTGTTGTACCGTCCGGCGCACCCACTTCTTCGGTCTCCACTTCCTCCCCGCCTTCTATCAGATAACGGATGCCGGTAAGCGTTTCTTTCGTTTTTGTAATCAACTCCAGGCGGGAAACGGCAGCGATGCTGGAAAGGGCCTCTCCCCGGAAGCCTAAACTTACAATACGGGAAAGGTCTTCCGCCGTTTGGATTTTACTGGTGGCATGGCGCAAAAAAGCAAGGGGTACCTGCCCGTTGTCGATGCCGCATCCGTTGTCCGTCACCCGTATGAAGGAAATCCCCCCTTCTTTTATTTCCACCGTAATTGCCCCTGCCCCTGCATCCACTGCATTTTCCAGCAGTTCCTTCACCACGCTGGAGGGCCTCTCTACGACTTCCCCGGCGGCGATTTTATCTATAGTTTCCTTGCTCAATACATGAATCTGTGCCATAAGCTACTCCGTTTCTGTCTATTCCGCAGCCCCCTGCCACCGGTTTTTCAGTTTATTTTGCAGCCGGTACAGGGTATTTAGCGCATCCAGAGGCGTTAATGTGGTGATATTGATTTCCTGCAGTTCCTTTAAAACATCCTCATCGGTCACCGTATCAAAGAAGGATATCTGCTCCAAATCCACTTCATCGTACTGTTTCTTTGGCGTTTTTTTATCTTCCCTGTTATCCACAACAATACTTTGTACCTTTTCCGTAATATCATTGTCGCTAAGCTGCTCTACGATTTCCTTCGCCCGGTCAATCACCATATCCGGCACGCCGGCCAGCTTGGCCACCTGGATTCCGTAGCTTTTGTCCGCTCCTCCTTTTATGATTTTGCGTAAAAAAACAATATCGTCACCCTTTTCTTTGACGGCGATGCAGTAGTTATTCACATTATTCATTTTTCCTTCCAGTTCCGTCAGTTCGTGATAATGGGTGGCAAATAAGGTTTTCGCCCCCAAATACTTACGGTTGCTGATATGCTCTATCACTGCCCAGGCGATGCTTAACCCGTCAAAGGTAGAGGTTCCCCTTCCTATTTCATCTAATACCAGCAGGCTTTTGGGTGTGGCATTGCGCAAAATATTGGCCACTTCATTCATTTCCACCATAAAGGTACTCTGCCCGCTGGCCAAATCGTCGGAAGCGCCCACCCTGGTAAATATCCTGTCCACAATACCAATATTGGCATCGAATGCCGGAACGAAACTTCCAATCTGCGCCATGAGCACAATCAATGCCGCCTGGCGCATATAAGTGGATTTTCCTGCCATATTAGGCCCTGTAATAATCGCGATGCAGTTTTTGTTATTGTCCAGAAAGGTATCGTTGGCGATGAACATCTCATTCACAATCATCTGTTCCACCACCGGATGCCTGCCGCCTTTTATATTGATGACCCCTTTTTCATTCATTTTAGGCCTTACGTACTGATTCCTTTCCGCAACCAGCGAAAGGGATGCAAAAACGTCCAGCGCCGCCACCGCTTTCGCCGTTTTCTGAATCCGTTCGATTTCACCGGCTATAGAATCCCGGACACGGCAGAAAATATCATATTCCAAAGAATACAGCTTGTCCTCCGCGTTTAAAATGGTATCCTCCAGTTCTTTCAGCCGGGGGGTGGTATAGCGTTCCGCATTGGATAAAGTCTGTTTGCGCACATAATCTTCCGGCACCATACTAAGATAAGAATTCGTCACTTCAAAATAGTAGCCGAAGACTTTATTGAATTTAATCCGCAAATTCTTAATCCCCGTCCGCTCCCTGTCTTCTTCTTCTAAAGAAGCCAGCCAGTTTTTGCCTTCGGTTTTGGCATTCCTCAAATTATCCACCGTATCATCGAAGCCGTCCCGAATCATCCCCCCTTCCCTTACCAGGATAGGCGGGTCATCGATGATCGCTTTGTCAATCAAGTCAAAAATATCTGTCAAACCATCAATATCTTTTTCAATATTCTGTAAAAGATCACAATCCAGATCCTTCAGAACCGTTTTTATGTGGGGAAGCATTTCCAGCGAGTTACGAAATGCTATCAGGTCACGGGGATTCGCCGTTTTGTAGCTTACCTTCCCCAGCAGCCGTTCCAAGTCATAGACCGGATTCAGGTATTCCCTGATTTCATCCCTGGCAACGGAATTATCGCATAACACTGCTACCGCGTCCTGACGCTTAAGAATTTCCTTTAAGTCAACAAGCGGCTGTTCAATGTAACTCCGTAAAGTCCTGGCCCCCATGGCCGTCTTCGTTTTATCCAAAACCCAAAGCAGGGAACCTCTTTTTTGTTTCTCCCTAAGAGTTTCGATTAATTCCAGATTCCTCCTGGTAGAACTGTCCAAAAGCATGTATTTGCTGGTGAGGTACGGATACAAATGGGTAAAATGCGAAAGGGAACTTTTTTGAGTATCATACAGATATTGCAGCAAAGCCCCTGCTGCCGTCATCCCCACCGGAAAGTCTTCTATTCCTAAACCTGTGAGCACTTGCACATGAAAATGGCGCATCAAACATTTCCTGCACGCGTCATCGTCAAAATAATGCGCTTCCAGGGGATAAACGGTAATAGATAAACGATGGCGCAAATCATCAATATCCGTTCCGCTCACCATAAACGCATCGTTGCATATAATCTCGGAAGGCATATATTTATTGACCTCATCCATCAGCTTGCGGACATCATCCACTTCCGTCAAATAATATTCCCCGGTAGTCACGTCCGCAATGGAAAGGCCTATTTTATTTGGGAAATAGGCGATGCTCATCAAAAAATTATTCTTTGTTTCCTCCAAAGACTGTATATTCAGATTCGTTCCTGGGGTAACAATCCGGGTAACTTCCCGCTTCACCAGCCCTTTCGCCATTTTCGGGTCTTCCACCTGCTCACAGATAGCCACTTTGTACCCCTTAGAGACCAACTTCGTCAAATAGCCGTCCACCGCATGGTACGGGATACCGCACATAGGCGCCCGCTCCTCCAGGCCGCAGTTTTTACCGGTTAAGGTAATCTCCAGCTCTTTGGATGCCGTGAGCGCATCTTCAAAGAACATCTCATAAAAATCCCCCAACCGGTAGAACAGGATACAATCCTTATATTCCTGTTTGGTTTCCATATATTGCTGCATCATAGGCGTTAATTCTGCCACTTTAATTTCCTCTGCTTTTCTTTAGAATATTTGGATATGCATGATATTGCGTATCCGTTCATAATATAGCACAAAATATGGGAAATGTAAATTCATTCCTTTTATAAGCAGTCCGGCCGGGTAACAGTTCAGCCCAGGACTTTGCACTTGCTGCAAAGTCCGTACAAGCACGTTAATTTAGCCAAGAAAGAATCTGCCCCTCGCCGAAGGCGATTTGGAATGGGCAGATTCCGTAACAGGGAAGCCGAAGGCTGAACTGTTAC